>JGI12635J15846_10000483_pt1 | contig 34118 bp, 31 predicted proteins | sample BlaSpr_A8_OM2_M2_FD_15846 | JGI IMG/M metagenome (IMG submission 15846)
ATTGGGCGACCGATTACGACTGGCGCAAGTGCGAGGCAAAACTGAACGCCCTGCCGCAGTTCGTGACCGAGATCGACGGGCTGGACATTCATTTCATTCACGTTCGTTCGAAACATGAAAATGCGATGCCGCTCATCGTCACGCACGGGTGGCCCGGCTCGGTCATCGAGATGCTCAAGATCATCGATCCGCTGACCAATCCCACTGCCTATGGCGCGAGCGCGTCGGATGCTTTTCATCTGGTCATTCCGTCCTTGCCGGGCTACGGATTTTCAGGCAAACCGACCACGACCGGATGGGGTCCAGAGCGCACCGCGCGTGCCTGGGTAGTGCTGATGAAGCGCCTTGGATACACGCAATTTGCAGCGCAAGGCGGCGATCTGGGTGCAGTTGTCTCGAATGTGATGGGTAAGCAAGCACCGCCGGAATTGCTGGGCATCCACGTCAACTTCCCCGCGACCATTCCACCCGAGATTGCAAAGGCGCTTCAAGCCGGTGATCCGCCGCCAACCGGCCTCTCGGACGACGAAAGGCACGCTTACGACCAGCTGAGCAGCGCGGCTAAGAAGCGACGCGCCTACGCATTGGAGATGGGGACACGCCCGCAAACGCTCTACGGACTGGCGGACTCGCCCGTTGGACTGGCGAGCTGGCTTCTTGATCACGGTGATGGATATGTGCAGCCGGCGGCGGCACTGACTTCGGCTGTGTTCGGGCGCCCCGTCAATGGAGAATCCTCAGGCGACCTGACACGGAACGACGTCCTCGACGACATCACACTCTACTGGTTGACGAACACGGGAATTTCCGCAGCTCGCTTCTATTGGGAGTCTCACTTCAACTTCCTGGCCGCCGCCGATGTGTCCGTCCCGGCTGCCGTGAGCGTCTTTCCTCGCGAGAACTACCAGGCCCCGCGGAGTTGGACAGAGCGGGCGTATCACAACCTCATCTATTACAACAGGGTCGATAAAGGCGGGCACTTTGCGGCGTGGGAACAACCTCAATTATTTGCAGAGGAGGTTCGCGCGGGCTTGAGACCGCTGCGCAAATAACAGACCAGAGGATCTGCTGTTACCTTCTGCGTTTGACTTGAACAAGACCACCGATTCGCCTTGGCGCGTGACGTTCAAGAATGCGCTAGGTGACGATCTTCACGACCACGGTAAGCGATCGCGCCTGGAGACGAGATATGGGTAATTTATTGCACTAAAGCTGAGCTTCGATAGCCGCCTTATCTATAACTGACCATACTTGCTCAATCTTTTCCGCCCGGAACTGATAGAACGCATTCTCTGTAAAGGAGACTGTTTTCCCGTTCACAGGGAGGCCAAGGAATTTTCCCTTGGGCGTACAGGCGAAGCCTAGCCGGCTGGCTATATAAGGCACATCGGAAATCAACAGCTGAATGTTGAAATGGAGATCTGGTATTTCATTAAAGTCTCTCTCCAGCATCTCGCGATAACCTGACAGCCCAATCCGCTGACCGTTGTAGTGCACGTCATCATGAACGAACTGTTCCAGCTTCGGCCAGTCCTGCTTATTCAGGCAGGCAATGTAGTCTCGGTAGACGTTGGAGAGGTCGGTTTTATTCACGGCAATGTCCCTGTCGTTTTACAAGGTCCCTGCTGCAAAGTAGAACGAGTTGGAGTTCTGCAGTCAAGAATAACATCTGGGAAATCAGATCGATTCCCTCCCGCCATTCGTCATCCTCATGGGCGGCCCATCAATGACCGGCTTGCCGTTTCTATCCAAATTCGTCGTGCTGCGGCAATTGGTCGGTTATGGAATACCAGGCAGCCTTGGAGGCGACAAAAATGTGTGCGGTTGGGCGGATAGCAGGAGTGTCTTCGAGCGTTCCCAAAGTAACGTGAACGAACTCGCCCCCACGAACCACGGAGAACATAAGGCTACCGCATGTATTGCAATGAACATCGTGCGCCGCGTTCTCGTCACCGAAAATCAACAAGTTGCCTTGCCCTTGAGTGATGTTCAACTTATCACGCTCGATCCCTGCGAATGACTTGAATGCCGAGCCCGTCGCGCGCCGGCAGTTCGAACAGTGGCAGTTCAATGCGTAGACGAACTCGTCCTTCACCGCGTAATGGACCGCGCCGCAAAGGCATCTACCGGCAAGCAACGGATTCACGTCTGTCTCCATGAAGAACGTCACGCTAGCGAACTGCGGGATCGATAACTGATTGGGCGCGTCGGATGAACTTTCGCTCATGCGGAGTTGCCGCTTCATTATATTGAACGGCCGTTCCTGGAGGAATTGCCGACAGCGGTCCAGAGAATTTGCGAGTTGGCGAAATGGCTCAGCCCGGAACCGGTGCACGTCGCGACCGAATTCGTTAGCAAGCCATTGATTAGACCGGGTGCCTGGTCTCGCTAATTGATCGCTCACGCAGCACGGTCCGGCTGCGCCTAAGACACAAACGGCAGCTTCACATCGCGGGCGGCATCGGGCATCGATAAAGTGATTTTCCGCACCTCGCACAAAAGCAGCGCTCCGCTCACCGCGAGCGAAGCGCCAGACGAAAGGATCAAGTTTCAGGAGGCCTGGTTCGCTCTCGCGGACGCGGCTGCGCGTCGTCCTGTCAGAAATTTCCCGAGCATGATCGATGGTCGTTCGACCGCGAGATAAGTCACCGCAGCAACAGGAATGACCAGCACTGCCGCCGTCACGATCGCTCGCCATGCCGAGTCGGGCGTGGGCATCAAGTGGATGATCGTGAGGAGCACGACCGTGTGCGTCAGATACAGGCTGTAGGAAATCGTGCCCAGGAATACGACCGGGCGCTTTGCCAGCACCGACGTAAAACGCCTCGATACGATTGCTGTACACACGATGCCCGCGGCAGCGGCCACGACACACCAGTCGAAAATGTACTGGCCGATAACACCCGTCGTAATCGACATCACCGAGCGTGACAAGAAATAGAGCGCGAGCGAAGCGGCGAGGACAAGCTTCGTGCGATTGTGCTTTGCGAGCCATCGTTGCCAGCGCGCGCGGTGGATCGCCAGCGTCGCGCCAACGATGAACATGCCGAGGTAATGCGCCGTCATCGCCCAGTCGCCGCTGAAGCTTGGGCTGCTGGTCTCGTCGGCGCCCTTCCCCATGGCGAACAGGAAGGACACCGCGGAAATGGCCAGCGCCGTTGCCAGACAAGCGCGCGCGGACATGCGGCCGGCGCAATAGACGACCAGCGGCATCATCAACGAGATGCGCATCTCGTAGATCAGCGACCAGATCACCGGAAGCACGCGATTGGCTTTGTATTGTCCGATAAACAAGATGTGATCCAGTATCTCCGCACGCGAGAATGATCCGGTCCAAATATCGTTGATCCATGAGCCGGCCCATTCAACGGGCTTTACGTTGATCAGATCAATGAATGAAAAGGCGGCTAACAGTACGGCGAGATAAGGCAGATAGATCCGGCAAATCCTCTTAATCAAATAGTCGCGATACGTGATGCGGCGATTCGACATTAATTGAAGGGTCAGGACAAAACCGCTCAGTATGAAGAATAAAATGACAGCTTCATGACCGAGCGCCAACACGCGCAAGGGCGACCTGGGTATCCACCAGAGCGGGCCGACCAGTACGAAATGATTGATCACCACCATCAGGGCAGCTATGCCGCGCAATGCATCCAGTTGTGGATAATGGCGGCCGCGGAAGGAACTCGTTTCATTCATCCGATAAATACCTCACAGCCTGGATTATTGGCGAGTGTTGTGGTGTTCATTGGCGCGCTCGATCAAATCAATTAATCGGCAACGGAAAGTTTAAACGCGGGATAAATATCCGATGCACTCTGTATTACTTTCTAATATTTTTCTCTGTATTACTTTCTAATATTTTTTTACTTTATTGCCGATAAATGGAGTGCGAGTGGGCGTAGTTTTTGCCGGTGCGGTTCGGGCGAAAGCCATGCGGGTGCGGCGCGATCCCGCGACCGCGACGGTGCTCGACGGCTCTCCGGGTGCGCCACGAGCCGGTGTCGTGGACCACGCCCGCGCCCGTCATGTCTCCGGCTACGGAAGACGCCGCGCCCGTTGTCGAGGCGGCCTCACGCTCGGAATCTCGCTGAATCTCAATCGCGAATAGCAACGATCGCTTCGATCTCCACCGTGATATTGCCCGGCAGCGACCCCACACCGACAGCGGAACGCGAGTGCCGGCCCGCGTCTCCGAACACATCGACAAAAAGATCGGAGCACCCGTTGATCACGCGCGGGTGATCGGCGAAATCCGGCGTGGCATTGACCATGCCGAGCAGCTTCACAATGCGTCTCACGCGGCCCAGATCGCCTAGTTCCACATGCAGTACTGACAACAAGTTAAGGCCTACGAGTTGCGCGTGCGTGTACGCTTCATCGGCGGTGACGTTGTGGCCGACCTTGCCCGTCATCAGGTGTCCGGTCTCGTCAAGCGGACCTTGCCCCGATAAAAACAGCAGGTTGCCTTCGCGCGTGCAGTGAGTGAAGTTGCCTATCGGCGCGGGCACGTCCTGAAGTTTCAAACCGCGGGCCAACAGTCGTTCATAGCAGTTCATCTCAGTCGAAAATCCCATGTTGCGTTGGTTCTCTTTCAAGTGTTGATGTCAAGGGTTAAAGACCGGCGGCCAGTGCCTAGCCGACGGAGTCGGGCGTGCGGCGCTGCCAGCCGAGCCGCGCCTCAATGCGCGCAGCCACTATCTTTAGTTCGTCGCCGAAACGTTCAGTGCTCTGAAGCGCCTTGGCTTCCGGCATCACGATCGAAATGGTGAAGACGCAGTCTCCGGCCTGATCGAGTACCGGGGCGGCGAGACACGCCACGGACGCATCCGATTCGCCGATCTGGATTGACAGCCGCGCGTCGAGCGCTTCACGCGCCATTCGCGCGAGCACGTCAGGGCGTGTTTCGGCACGCGCAGTGGGAGACGACTTTGCGTACCGCGCGAAATAGGCAATCCGCTCGGCGTCCGGCAAATGTCCCACCAGCAATCGTCCCGATGCGGTCCAGTTGAGCGGCACCCGGCTGCCTACGCGCGAGGTCACGCGAAAATGGCCCGGTCCCTCAGCCATCTGCAACACGACCATCATGCCTTCCTCGAGTCCGCACACCTGCACCGTCTCGCCGACCTGCGCCGACAAGCGGTTCATCTCTTCATGCGCGACCGCCAGAAAGTCGAGCGAACTCGCATACGTCAATCCGTAGCCGTATAACCGCGAGCCTAGCCAGATCGCGCCGTCGGGCGTGCGGGCCAGCAGGTTCTTCTCCACCAGGTCGTTGATGATCGAATAGACAGTCGACAGCGGTGCGCCGACCAGACGCGCGATTTCATAAGCGGTGATCGGACGGTTGGTTTCCTGCAGCGCGTCCAGGATCTGCACTGCCCGGTCGATCGCGCTTGTGCGTGTGCGCGGCGCGGCGGCGGGAAGATCGGGCGTGTCCGGCGCCGGCTTCGCGGCTGGCTCCGGTTCCTGCACGGTTTGACGGGACTTGCGAATCATTGCGCTCCTAAGACAGATTGTTTTTGTACAGTTTGACGCAAGTGCATCGTATGCTAATCTAATACACAATTACAACATACATTCCATAATAAAGGAATATCAGGAGCCGCACGATGGATATTTATTCCCGTTTTGGTCTACGCCCGGTCGTCAACGTATCGGGCACGATGACGAGCCTGGGTGCCTCCATCGTGGCGGCGCCGGTCATTGAAGCCATGGCCGCGATCCTGCCGCAGTTTGTCCAGATCGACGACTTGCAACGCAAGGCATCGGCCGTGATCGCGCAGGCGTGCGGCAGCGAAAGCGGCTATATCACCGCGTCCTGTTCGGCGGCGATCACGCTTGGCATTGCCGCGACCATGACGGGCGACGACCCGGGCCTGATCGAGCGTTTGCCCGACACGACCGGTCTGCGCAACGAGGTTGTTGTGCAAACGGGCCATCTCGTCAATTATGGCGCGCCCATCGACCAGGCCATCCGCCTCGCCGGCGCTCGCGTCGTGCCGATTGGCGCGGCCACGGAGTCGCACGGTTACCAGTTATCCGCGGCAATCAACGAACGTACTACTGCCGCACTCTATGTCGTCTCGCATCACACGGTCCAGTTCGGATTGATTCAGCTGGAAGAATTTATCGCCGCCGCGCATGCGAAGGGTGTGCCGGTGATCGTGGACGCGGCGTCGGAATATGACCTCAAGCGCTTCATTGCCGCGGGCGCCGATCTCGTGCTGTATTCAGCGCACAAGTTTCTCGGCGGTCCGACTGCCGGCATTGTCGCCGGCAAGAAAACGCTGGTACGTGCCGCCTATTTCCAGAATGGCGGCATCGGCCGTGGCATGAAAGTGGGCAAGGAAGGGATCGCGGGCGCCATCGCTGCGCTAGAACAATGGCAGCAGCGTGATCATGCCGCAGTCCGTGCGCGTGAGCGCGCTTATCTCAAGCTATGGCATGAAGCGCTGAACGGTCGTCCCGGCGTGCGCGCGGAGATCGATGCCGATCCGACCGGCAATCCGCTTGACCGTCTGAAGCTTTCCATCGACTCGCGCGAGGCGCGTATCAGCGCCTGGGATCTGGCGGACGCGCTGGCGAATCCGCCGGCGGGCAGCGTGCCGGCGATCGTTCGCGATCACGAGGCCGAACTGAATTTCTTCTTCGTCGATCCGTGCAACCTGCATCCCGGCCAGGAACAGATCGTCCTTCAACGCTTGCTCGCCGAACTCGAACGTGCGCAGCACGCACCGCAGCCGCTGGTCACGCCGTTTTTCCAGCGCGACGCGCGGCGGGTTGCTGCCCGGCGCAACTGGCCGGACTGAATTTCAATCTTTGTATGACCGATACGCCGGATTCTCTCCGGCGTCGCTTTGCCCTGCACGTTTAGTAATCCTTACGCCATCGAAGACAACAAGAATTCATCGATGAACGCCCTTCTTTCGACCAGAGGAAACCAGATGCACAAGCAGATCCTTCGCACGGCCGTGGCCGTTGCCGTGACCGGAAGCGTTGCGCAAGCCGCTTACGCCCAAAGCAGTGTGACGCTCTACGGCATTGTCGATGCCGGCTTCACCTACACCAACAACCAAAAAGGCAATAGCGCCTATCAGGCCACTCAAGGCAACGTGCAAGGATCGCGCTGGGGTCTGCTTGGAACCGAGGATCTGGGCGGCGGCAACAAAGCCCTGTTCAGGCTCGAGAACGGCTTCAGCCTGGAATCGGGCGCATTGGGCCAGGGCGGACGCATGTTCGGCCGCAGTGCGTGGGTCGGATTGAGTAACAGCCGCGCGGGTACGATCACGCTTGGCCGCCAGTACAACAGCGTGCAGGACTATTTGTCGAATCTGCAGATCAACGGCGTGGGCGCAATGAGCCAGTTCGGCAACGCGGTCTACGACAACGACGACCTCAACAATACCTACCGCACCGACAACGCCGTCAAGTACACCACGCCCACGTTCTCCGGCTTCACCGCCAACGCGATGTACGCGTTCTCAAACACAGCCGGTGATTTCTCGAATAACCGTGCGTGGAGCGTAGGGGCGGATTATGTCGCGGGACCAGTCCGTCTCGACGCGGCCTACTCGCTGGTTAATCGCCCTGCGTCAAACACGGCAGGCGCTGCGCCTTCCGACAACTACTACGGCACCAGCTCGTCGATCATCAGCAACGTCGCGCGTAATCAGGTCTGGGGCGCGGGCGGTGCCTATGCGTTCGGGCCGGCCACCGTCGCCCTGCTGTACACGAACTCGCATTTCGACCTCCTGACCGGCGGCAGCCTGCGCTTCGCGAACTACGAAGCGAGCGTGCGTTATCAGGTCACGCCTGTCACGTTGCTCTCGCTCGGCTACATCTACACGAGACAGAACAGCAGTTCGGCAACGGCGGCAAACGGCCACTACAACCAGCTCGCGCTCGGTGGCGAGTACTTCCTGTCGAAGAGCACCGATCTTTACCTGAACGGCATTTATCAGCGTTCGTCGGGCGCCAAGGCGTGGGTCGAAGGCGTCTCGAATCCGTCCAGCAACAACGGGCAATTCNTCACCGTCGCCGGGATTCGGCACAAGTTCTAACCAGGTGCGCCGGACCGTTGGAGACCCATGCGGCTCGACGGTCTGGTTCCTCCGATCGCTATTTTGGAGACCCCATGGCGACTGTCCAGGGAAGTTGGTTACTCGTTTACGCGTTAGTCGCGATCATCGCGCTGGTCGTGCTGATCGCGCGATTCAAACTCAATCCGTTTATCACGCTGATGGTGGTATCCGTCGCGCTCGCGCTTGCCGTCGGCATGCCGATGACGTCGATTCTCAAGTCGTTCGAAACCGGCGTAGGTGGAACGCTCGGGCATATTGCGATTGTCGTCGGGCTCGGTACGATGCTCGGCAAGATGATGGCCGAATCCGGCGGTGCTGAACGCATTGCGCGCACGCTCATCGGGCTGTTTGGTCCTAAGAATGTGCATTGGGCCATGATGTGCATCGCGTTTCTCGTCGGCCTGCCGGTGTTTTTCGAAGTCGGTTTCGTGTTGCTGATTCCGATCGCGTTCAACGTGGCGCAACGCACGGGCACGTCGATGATCCGCGTCGGCATTCCCATGGTCGCGGGGCTCTCGGTCGTGCATGGCCTGATCCCGCCGCATCCGGCCGCGTTGCTGGCCGTCACGGCTTATAACGCGGATATCGGCCACACGATCTTCTATGCGCTGATCGTCGGCATTCCCACGGCGATTATCGCCGGACCGCTGTTCTCGAAACTGATCGCGAAGTTCGTCGTACTCGAGGGCGTCAATCCGATGGCGCAGCAGTTTATCGAGCAGGACGCCGCACGCGCCACGCAGAAGCTGCCCGGCTTCGGTATCACGCTGCTGACGGTTCTGTTGCCCGTGCTGCTGATGCTCGTGGGCAGCTGGGCCGACCTGATCGTGCCGGCGAAGTCAACGGCCAACAATGTGCTGCGCCTGATCGGGCATCCGGACATGGCGCTGCTGCTTGCGGTGCTGCTGAGTTTCTACACGTTCGGTTCGGCGCGTGGGTTCAATCGCGAATCGATCCTCAAGTTCACTAACGAGTGTCTGGCGCCGACGGCCAGCATCACGCTGGTCGTGGGTGCCGGTGCCGGCTTCGGACGCATCCTGATCGATAGCGGCGCGTCCAAGGCGATCGTCGATGTGGCCACCGGCGCGCATGTGCCGCTGCTGATTCTCGCGTGGCTGGTCGCCGGGCTGATTCGCGTCGCGACCGGATCGGCGACTGTTGCAATGGCCACCGCTGCGGGGATCATTGCGCCTATCGCAGCGGCCGCTGCGTCTACTGCAACGGGCGTGCGTCCCGAGTTGCTTGTGCTCGCGACCGGCGCGGGGTCGCTGATCTTGTCGCATGTGAACGATGGCGGTTTCTGGCTCGTCAAGGAGTACTTCGGCATGACCGTGACGCAGACCTTCAAGACGTGGACCGTGTGCGAGACGATTATTTCGGTGACGGCGCTGGCGTTTACGCTTGGGCTGTCTATGGTGATCTGAAGCGGCCATGCATGGCGCATGCGGTTACGGTTGCGCCGTGCATGGGCGATGGACCGGGTAGCCTTGACTTCATGCGCCGTGCGCGCCGGAACTTGAACCGCACGCAAGTTCCGGGCGTTTCGCGCGGCGCTTCTTCACGCTCCCAGGCGATACCCCTTGTTACGGATCGTATGAAACAACGGTTCCTCGCCTTCGGTATCTATCTTCTTTCGCAACCGGCCGATATGCACCTCGATCAGGTTCGTGCCCGGATCGAACCGGTATCCCCAGACGGCTTCGAAAATCATAGGCCGGCTCAGAGCGCAATGGCTCTGCTCCATCATGTAGATGAGCAGCCGGTATTCGGCCGGGCTCAGTTCGATGACGACGCCTGATCGCCTGACCAGCCGGCTCAACCGGTCGACCTCAAGCGTCCCGACCCGGAGGATGTTGTCGCTTGCCGCATGGCTCGCGTCCTTGCGGCGAATCATGACTTCAAGACGCACCAGCAGTTCGTCCGGTTGATAGGGCTTGGTCAGATAGTCGTCGCCGCCCGTGCGCAGGCCACGCACTTTTTCATCGACGTCCGATAGCGCGCTGATCATCAGGACGGGCAGTTCGATCTCGGCTTCCCTCAACAACCGGACCACCATGATTCCGTCGGCATCGGGCAGCATGCGGTCGAGCGTCATGGCGTCATAGCCCCTGGCGAGCGCTGCGCGGAGCGCCTCGCGGCCGGTAGTGACGAGATCGACGTCCAGACCGTGTTCACGCAGCGTTCGCGCGATTTCCGCAGCGTTGTCGGGATCGTCCGCGACCGTCAGGATTCGCCGCTGCCTTGGGGTGTCACTCGCGATGTCGCTAGCCAATTTATTCGCTCGTTATCAGTTCGAAGGTCATTCTCTATCAATAATATACTGACGACAAAAATCCGGTCGACAATCAAATCTTCAATAGCAACAACTCTCACCCACCTTACGACTCCGGCACATAGTTGCATGAGCCTAAATCTTGATTCGCCGCCGTACGCCGGTTCAACATCAACATCGTTCCCGAAGCAACAAATCTTAATTTACCGCGATATTACCGCTGCGCTCTGTTTCTCACCGAAAATTGGCAGCGCAAGCCGAGTACTACCCGCCTTCAGGGCTGACGCCTGCACAGCCGCAAAAAGTAGCTCGCGGACATCGGCTCAGTCAGATATGACCCGATGTCCGACGACAGTCGCTACTCGAATAAGCCTGAAGCCGCAGGAAAAGTGCCGGCCGCGAAAGAAAACTGAACAATATACTGTTTCGCCTGGCATGCCAAATCAGCAGTGGATTTTCAATCCATCTACTATTAATTTACGCTCTTATTCAACATCTATTATCATAATTTTCATTAAAATCCATTCACTATAAAGTTAAATTCATATTAAAAAAGCAATACCGGGTTTTAATGAACACCCAAGTGGCGACTACCGGGCACGCGGAATCGGATTGAGCGGCAATACGTTTGCTGCTTCCGCACTGTCTGCCGCGTCGTCGTCCTGCGTCGTCATCCTAAGGAATAAACCAAACCCGATGGCTTGTCGCGCTGGTCCGTCGGGATGGGACCCGCACCGGCCTGGTGCCCGAGGTCATAAAAAGTTCATTCAATTCGTGCAGTGTCGCGCCGTTAGACAATCAGTTCAATGGGATTCCCATGCAATTCTCTACTTGTCATGTCACACACGGCGCGCCGTCGACGGTCGACGCATTGATCGCCGACAGTGCGCTGTGGGCGGTTTTTCAGCCCATCGTGCGCTTGGCCGACGGAGAGATTGCAGGGCATGAAGGGCTCATCCGCGGCCCGGCGGAGACGTCGCTCGCGACGCCGCGCAGCTTGTTCGCGCAGGCGCAGCAGGAAGGCTCGGCGCACAGGCTGGAGATAGCCGCGGCACGGGTATGTTGCGAATCCTTTGCGCGCCTCGAGGGCGCCGGCCTGCTTTTCATCAACGCCAGCGCAGCGGTCATAGAAACGAGCTTCGGCAATGGCGATGGCGACGCAGACGGCATCGCCACCCTGCTCGGCGCCAGTGCGCTTCTGCCTGAGCGCGTGGTGATCGAGCTGACCGAGCAGAGCGTCATTACCGATCACGAGCGCTTCGATGCCACCGTTCGCGCGCTGCGTTCCACCGGGGCCGCGTTTGCGCTCGACGACTACGGCAGCGCTAATGCGAGCATGAATCTCTGGGTGCGGCTGGCGCCCGGCTACGTCAAGATCGACCGGTTTTTCATCGATAACATCGCACTCGACCCGTTGAAATTCGAGGCCGTCAAAACAATGGCCGCGTTTGCCAGGGCAACCGGCGCCGAGCTGATTGCCGAAGGTATCGAACGCCCGGCCGACCTGGGCATTGTCCGCGACCTGGGCATCGCGTATGGACAGGGATTCTTGCTAGGACGCCCGGCTGCGCTGCCTGGTCAGACATTACCCATACCCATACAGCAGTCGTTGCGCTCGTCGCAGATCACCGTCTATCCCTCGCATACCCATACCCACCGCGAAGCGAGCACGAGCGGATTCGAACTGGACCGGATGCTGATTCTGGCGCCCTCATTGCCACTCGACGCGCGCAACGACCACGTGGTCGACCTGTTCAACGTGGCGCCGGACTTGCACGCAGTGGCGATCATCGACGACGGCCGGCCGGTCGCGCTCATCAACCGCCGTGCCTTCATGGACCAGTACGCGCTGCCCTACCATCGCGAACTGTTCGGCAAGCGTCCTTGCCTGCAGTTTGCCAATCCGGCGCCGCTCGTGGTCGAACGTTATGCCACGCTGGAACAGGTGGCGCATATGCTCGCCAACGACGACCTGCGTTATCTCTCCGACGGCCTCATCATCACCGACGCCGGCCGTTACGTGGGCCTCGCCACCGGCGAGCGCCTCGTGCGCGCCGTGACGGAAATCCGCCTGGAAGCGGCGCGTTACGCCAACCCGTTGACGTTTCTTCCCGGCAACGTGCCGATCAATTCGCACGTCGAGCGGCTGATCGACAGCGGCGTCGACTTCGTTGCGTGTTACGTCGATCTCGACGACTTCAAGCCATTCAACGATTACTACGGTTATTGGCAAGGCGACGAAGTGCTCAAGGCGGCTGCGGCGGCATTACGCTCGGTCTGCGAACCAGCGTGCGATTTTCTCGGCCACATCGGCGGCGACGACTTCCTGATGCTGTTTCAAAGCGCGGACTGGCACAGTCGCAGCCTCCAGGCCATTACCCGCTTCAACGAAGAGGTCAAGCGTTTCTATTCAGCGGAAGACCGGCTGGCAGGCGGCATCTACAGTGAGGACCGGAGCCGTCGGCGGCTGTTCTTCGGCTTCGTCACCATGTCCGTCGGCGCAGTCAGGGTGGCTGCCGGGACGGCACGCATCAGCGAGGAAATAGGCGCGGTCGCGGCCATCGCCAAGCGTCGCGTCAAGAAGGAAAGAAGCGGCATGGTCGCGATCGATTTCGCGCATCATCGATCCGTCTGAGCGTTCAAGGATGGCGCGCCACGCGCTGTAGAGGCGAGCGCGGCGTCCACCGCATCATCTGCTCGCTCCCCAACAATCCACGCTTATCAATATCGATCGCCGTGCGCCGATCGCATACTTACACTAAAGTTACAGGCAGACCGTTGCGTCGTTTCCCGACCAGCCGGACGCTTTATCTCTAGTATTCTGGTGATCGTGAACGGCGGCGCTGCTCGCCCTGCCCGAACATGCCCGTTTAAAGCGTAACTGGTATAACGACATACTCAGCGTCGTAAAAGGCCCGCTCTGCGGAGCGCAATTCTGACTGCACCAACCCGCGACTCCATACGCACCATGACCACTCAAACCTCTTCAGCTGCGTTCGATCTTCCTGTCGACATGATCATTTTCGGCGGTGCCGGCGACCTGTCCGCACGCAAGCTCCTGCCGGCGCTCTACATGGCGCATCTGCACTGCAACCTGCCGCCGCAAACGCGCATTATCGCGATCGGCCGACGCGACTGGTCGCGCGAGCAATACGTGCAGTTCGTGGAAGAGCAATCGAAACCGTTCGTCGACAAGAAGGCGCTCGACCCGCAAGCCTGGGACACGTTCCTTGCTCTCTTCGAGTACGTGCGCATCAATATCGATGCGGCAAGCGACTATCTGAACCTTGCGGAAATTGCGCGCAAAGACGTATGCCGCGTGTTTTACCTCGCGACTTCGCCTGACCTCTTCACGACTATCTGCGACAACCTCGCGGCGTCCGGGCTGGTCGATAACAACTCGCGCGTGGTGCTGGAAAAACCGCTCGGCCACGATCTCGCGTCGGCGCAGGCAATCAACGCTTCAGTCGGCCGCCATTTCGCCGAAGCGCAGATCTACCGCATCGACCATTATCTCGGCAAGGAAACGGTGCAGAACCTGATGGTGCTGCGTTTCGGCAACGCGATCTTCGGGCCGCTGTGGCAAGCGCCGTACATCAAGAGCGTGCAGATTACCGTGGCCGAAACAGTAGGCGTGGGCAGCCGCGCGGGCTTCTACGACCAGACGGGCGCATTGCGCGACATGGTGCAGAACCATCTGTTGCAGCTGTTGTGCATCGTGGCCATGGAGCCGCCCGTGTCGCTCGATCCGGATGCCGTGCGCGACGAAAAACTGAAGGTGCTGCGTTCGCTGCGCAAGATGACAGTCGCGGATATCGCCCGCGATACCGTGCGTGGCCAATACAGTCCGGGCGCGATCGGCGGCGAGCCGGTCAAGGGGTATCTGGAAGAGGACAACGTGCCGGCGGAGAGCCGTGCGGAGACATTCGTGGCAATCCGGGCGCATATCAACAACTGGCGCTGGGCGAACGTGCCGTTCTTCTTGCGTACGGGCAAGCGCTTGCAGAAGAAACAATCGGAGATTGTGATCGACTTCGCCGACCTGCCGTTCTCGATCATTCCGAGCGGGCCGCGTAACTATGGTAACCGGCTGATCATCCAGTTGCAGCCTGAGGAATCGATCCAGTTGCAGATGCTCGCGAAAGAGCCGGGTAGCGGCATGCATATGCTGCCGGTCAATTTGAATCTGGACCTGCAGCAGGCCTTTACAGAGCGTCGCGCGGAAGCCTATGAACGACTGTTGATCGATGTGATGCGCGGGCGTCTTACGCACTTCATGCGCCGCGATGAACTCGAAGCGGCATGGGCGTGGGTGGAGCCGATCCTCGACGGCTGGAAGGAACTGAACGACCGTCCGCGGACTTACACCGCGGGAACGTTCGGACCGGCGGCGTCATCGGCGTTGATGGCGCGGGAGAATATGGCCTGGGCGGAAGAGGCTTGAAGTTGTTTCGCTCGCGCCGGTTCATCGGCGCGGGCGAGTCAAAGCCGGCCGATCTAAACCGAAAACCGAACCACCGCCGCAAGCCCCTTGCCACCGGGGCCATCCTCAAGCCTGATAGTTGCCCGGTGCGCACGCACGATCTCCCGCACGATAGCGAGGCCCAGCCCGCTCCCCTCTTCCGCCGAAGCCCTGAAAAACGGCTCAAAAACGCGATCGCGGACATCCGCTGGAATACCGGGGCCATCATCCGTCACGGCAAGCACTATCGTCTTGTCACGCCGCTCGATCAACAACGTTACGTGCCCTGATGCAGGCGTGTATCGGATGGCGTTGTCGACCAGGTTGAAAACCAGCACCGACAATAAACGCGCATTGCCCAGCACTACCGCATTGTCCGCAAGCTGCGCCGCAAGCTCGATCCCGCGACGCTGTGCAAGCAGCGCCAGCTCTTCAATCACCGTTGTCGCAACCTCGCGCAGATCGACACGCTCGCCTTCGAAATGGCTGTAATCAGCAGTCTCGGCTTGCGCGAGCAAGAGCAACTGGTTAGTCAGCGACACCAGCGCCCCATTACTCTTGTGCATCGCCGATAAGGTCTCTTTCACCGTGGCGAGATCATCGTGGCGACGCGCGTACTGTAGCTGCGCGCCAAGCAATGTCAGCGGCGTCCTCAACTGATGCGCCGCATGCGCAATGAACCGACGCTGCATGGCGGTCTGCCGCTCGATCCTCGCAATGCACTGATTGATCGCATCGACGATAGGCCGCAACTCGCTCTGAAGATGCTCCGAGCGCAACGGCACCAGTTCGTTCGGCGCGCGGTCGCGAACGTCGTTGGTGAGCGCCATCAGGGGCCGTAGTTCAAAGGTCAGCCCGACACACACCAGCACGATTGCAATTGCAATAATCTCCGCGAAATGCAGCAGTTGCGGCCGCCATAGTTCCGCCGCCAACGCATCGCGCTCCAGTTCAGTCCGGCCAACCGACACCAGGATGCGCTTGCTTTCGCCAGAGTCGTACATCGGCCGGATGATGGAGACCGCTCGCACCGGTTGCCCGTCTATATTCGTGTCGTACCATCCAGGCGAACTCGCGGGCTCGACTTGCTCAAGATCCGTTGTCCCCGCAATCGCGGGTCCGTCGATGATCCGGATGCGAAAGAACACCCGGTCGCCATACGGCGAACTCAGAATTTCGATGGCGCTCGGAGAAATGTCCGCATGCAGGTAACTGTCGTCCCACTTGACGTCGCCGGCCATCACGCGCGCAGATGCAAGCAGTGCGTTGTCCTGGATGAGACTCGCGGTTTTCTGCGCGCTTTCACGGGCCATGAAACCTGCCGCAAGCACATAAACCGTCAGCGGCAGCAACAACCACAGCAAAAGCCGAAGGCGCAGGCTATTCGTCATCGCTGCTGGCTTGCAACAGATAGCCCAGGCCTCTAAGCGTAATGATCGTAGCGGTGCTTTTCTCAAGTTTCTTGCGCAGCCGTGAGACATAAATCTCGATAGCGTCTTCGCTCGTATGCGTTGACGAACTGCCGAGCGAGTCGGCCAGCATCGGCTTGGATACGGTTTTCTTCGCCTTGAGAATCAAGGTCTCGAGCACGGCGTGCTCCCTCGGTGTCAGGCTGAGCGTCTCGCCCGATACAGAAAACTGCCGCCGGTCGATATCGTAGGAAAGATCGCCGCATCGCGTGCTGTTCGAGCGCGAAGGCAACTGGCGCCGCACCAGAACCTTGACACGCGCGACCAGCTCACGCGCGTCGAACGGCTTGACGAGGTAGTCGTCTGCCCCGGCGCTCAGGCAAATCACTTTTTCATCGACGGAACCGCTTGCCGTCAAAATGAGAACGGGCGTGTCGTCGCCGCGTTCCCGCAGACGCCGCAACACGCCCTTGCCCGACAGGTTCGGCAGGTTCAGATCGAGCAGCACGACGTCGTAACGCGTCGTGCGCAGGAACCTGTCGGCCGCGTCGCCGTCGCTAACGCGATCGAGCACAAAACCATCGTCTTCCAGAATCTTTGCGAGCCAATGAGCCAGTTGCTCATTGTCCTCGACCAGCAGTAGCTTCATCACGTTCACCACGTTATGCATGGGCATTGTCCGCCAGCCCGGCAAACGCATGGTTCAAGCCAGCTAAGCGCTCCGCCGGGCACACGGCCCTAGGCGAAGTGTAGCTTGCTCTTGACGTGGCCACTCTGTTTGGCGTCCCGCTCAAGCCGCCCTGTATTGCCTGCGCGCTTCCGTGGATCGATACAGCACCAGCGTCGCGATCAACCCGCAGACCGCAGCGAGGCCCATCCATGCGCCCGGCGCCGCCTTGTTGCCGGTCGCGTGGATCAGGTACGTGGAGATGGCAGGTGTGAAGCCGCCGATAGTCGTCGCGAGGCTGTATGCCAGCGAGAAACCCGTCGTGCGCACTTCGACCGGCATGACTTCGGTGAGCGCCACGACCATCGCACCGTTATAGCTGCCGTACAGGAACGAGAGCCACAATTCCACCCCGAGCAGGCGCATGAACGACGGATCAGCGACGAGCCACTGCACCGCCGGATACGACGTGAGGATGGTCAGTATCGTGAAGAACAACAGCACCGGGCGGCGTCCGACACGGTCGGAAATCGCGCCGGAAAGCGGCAGCCAGACAAGATTCGACAAACCGACGAACACGGTCACCACCAGCGCATCGATGGAGGAAAGCTTGAGCACCTCTTTGCCGAAGGTCGGCGTATAAGCCGTGATCATGTAGAACGACACCGTCGTCATGATGACCATGCCCATGCCTGCCAGGACGACGCCCCAGTTCGAGAGCATCGACTTCATGATCTCGCCCATCTTCGGATGGTGTTTGCGTGCGAGGAACTCTTCGGTTTCCTGCAACGAGCGGCGAATGATGAACAGGAACGGCACGATCAGACAGCCGATGATGAACGGTACACGCCAGCCCCACGAAGTCATCTGGTCAGGCGGCAAGATCCGGCTCATGCCCACACCGATCAGCGCAGCGAACACCACGGCCACTTGCTGGCTGCCGGACTGCCACGAGCAGTAGAAGCCCTTGTTGCCTTTGGTCGCGATCTCGGAGAGATACACCGATACGCCGCCAAGTTCCACGCCAGCCGAGAAGCCTTGCAGCAAACGCCCGAGCAACACGATGATCGGCGCGAGAACGCCGATGGTCGCGTACCCCGGAATCACCGCGACCAGCAAGGTGCCGGCAGCCATGAGGCCGAGCGTGAGGATCAGGCCCTTGCGCCGTCCGTGATGGTCGATGTACGCGCCGAGCACGATGGCGCCAATCGGCCGCATCAGGAAGCCGGCGCCGAACACCGACAGCGCGAGCATCAGCGAGGCAAATTCGTTACCGCTAGGGAAATACGTCTTGGCGATGGCCGAGGCGTAATAGCCATAGACCATGAAGTCGTACATTTCGAGGAAGTTACCGCTGACAACCCGAAATACCGACTTGAATTTCGAATCGTTGGCGGATATAGCGTGTGAGGACATAAACTTGGCCTTCTCAAAAGATGCGGTGTTCCGGTACGCAATAGCACCGGCGGTCACCGCATTCGACAACAATTAACAACGACCGGCGCGACCGCACCGGTCTTATTGACAGCAGTTATCCGATCATCAATACCGACTTGCCAAACTGGCGCCACTCCTCCAGCTCGGCATGCGCTGCACTTCGCCCTGTCCCGGTTCAGGAACTTCGATATCCTGATGAATCAGGACTTCGGGGCCGCCGTACTGTTCTATGCGTATCGCTTTCATTGATCGATTCGGAAGATTAAATGAGTCACCGGTTCCGGGCTATTTCGTTATTTCGCGCTGGTCTGCACATGATCGACAAACTCGTTCGTGTAGGTCCTCGACAAATCGATATGGCGGGGATCGATCGACGAGTTGGCCAGCGTGAGCACCTTCAGCACCGCTGCGGGCGTACCGTCCGGCATCCGCCCGTCCTTCGTGAACATCGGCATGGAAGCCTTGAGGGCGCTAATGTAGAGCGCCTTGTCCGGCCCATAGAAATCACGCGGCACTTTGGCCGTTATCTCTTCGGCGCTATGGCTCGCAATAAACGCGAGCGAGCGCACCATCGCGCGGACAAGCTTCTGCGTTTCGTCGCGATGCGCATTGATCCAGCTCCGCTGAGCGTAAAAACAGGGGCCGACATACGGGCCGCCAAGCGCCGCCGCGGTGCCTGCGGCGCTGCGCATGTCCACCAGCACTTTCGCACCGCCGCTTGCCAGCAGCCGGCTCGCGCTCGGCTCTTCGATCATCCCAGCGTCGATGCGACCTTGGTCCATTGCCGCAATAAAAGTGTCGTCGGATCCGACCGGCAACACGGTGTATTCCTTCGGCGACAACCCGGCGCGCGCGGCAAGATAATGGGTCAGGAAGTTCGTCGACGATCCTAATCCCGTCACGCCTAGCGTCTTGCCTTTCGCGTCGGCCATGGTGTTGAAACCCGCCGCGGATTTCTTCGAGACCAGCTCGACCAGCCCCGCACTCTTACTGAACACGACCAGCGCTTGAACGTCCTTGCCGCGGCTCTGGAGATCAATCGTGTGATCATAGAATCCGACCGCGCCCTGGATCGCGCCGGCGAGCAATTCCGTCGCGGTATCGACGCCGGCCGGCTGGGAGAGGATCTCGAATTCGAGTCCCTCGTCCTTGAAATAACCAAGTTGCGAAGCAAGGATCAATGGCAGATAGACGATCTTGGAGGTGCCCGCCGCCATCAGCGTCAGCTTTTCAGCATGAGCCTGCGTCGCGCCGGATAACAGGGCGGCAAGCGTGCAAGCGAGCGTGAAAAAGCGGGGGGAAAACTGCATCGTGAAACGTCTCCATCTATCCGTGGCGAACCAGCATCTTGTTCTAATGTCCGGCAAGTATAAGAAGTGAAAGCCTTCTGCCTGCTTTCTGCTATGGCGTAAAAATGTTGGCGTTTACCCTCAGCGGAAAGGATTATCCGCGATCCAAATAACTACGCGCTCTAACCCGCAAGGGAGAGAGCGCGCAATTTCCAGACTTTCTTACAGTTTCTTGCCGGATTCAAACCTTACCAGGCGGCGATCACCGCGCCCGCATATTTCGTTTCAATGAACTGCTTCACTTCAGGCGAGTGATACGCAGCCACGAGTTTCGCGACCCACGGCTTGTCCTTGTCGACGGCGCGGATAGCGATAATGTTCGAGTACGGGCCGTTCGGATCTTCAATCGCGATCGCGTCCTGCTTCGGCTTCAACCCTGCTTCCATCGCGAAGTTCGTGTTGATCGCGGCGGCGTCCACGTCCGCGAGCGAACGCGGAATTTGCGCGGCGTCGAGTTCGACGATCTTCAGCTTCTTCGGGTTATCGACGATATCGAGCGGCGTCGCTTTCAAGCCCGCATCCGCGCGCAACTTCAGCAAACCGTTCTTCTGCAGCAGCAAGAGCGCACGGCCGCCGTTGGTCGGATCGTTCGGCACGGCGATGCGCGCGCCCACCGGCAATTGCGTCAGCGACTTGAACTTCTTCGAATAGATGCCCATGGGGAACGTGACCGTATCGGCGATCTTGATCAGCTTGTAGCCGCGATCCTTGACCTGCGCGTCAAGATACGGCGCGTGCTGATAGCTGTTCGCGTCGAGATCGCCAGAAGCCAGCGCCGCATTCGGCTGGACGTAGTCGGCAAACTCGACAATCTTGATGTTCAAGCCGTTCTTCGCAGCCACCTGCTTCACGACTTCCATGACCTGCGCGTGCGGACCGCCGGTCACGCCGACCTTGATGGTTTCATCGGCTTGCGCGACGTTAGCGAGAAGTGCCGTTGCGCTAAAAATAGCGGCGAGCTTGAGAATGAATCGACGTTGCATGGACTAACCTTTGAGCTTTATATGAAAATTATTTGTGGCTGAGACGGCGCACGAGCCAATCGCCGAGCGACTGCACCAGTTGCACGAACACGATCAAAATTACGACCACCGTCAGCATCACTTCCGGCAAAAACCGTTGATACCCGTAACGAATGCCGAGATCGCCCAGACCTCCGCCGCCGATTGCACCGGCCATCGCCGAATAACCGACCAGCGACACGAACGTGATGGTCAAACCGGCGACCACACCCGGCAAGGACTCCGGCAGCAGCACCTTGAAGACGATCTGGCTCGTCGTGGCGCCCATTGCCTGCGCCGCTTCAATCAAGCCGCGATCGACCTCGCGCAACGCCGTCTCCACCAGCCGCGCAATGAACGGCGCGGCCGCGATGGTCAGCGGAACAACCGCGGCCATTGTGCCGATGGACGACCCGACCACCAGCCGCGTGAACGGAATCACCGCGACCAGCAGGATGATAAAGGGTGTCGAACGCACCGCATTGACGATGCCGCCCATGACCCGGTTCACCGCGAGATTGCGTAACACGCCATCGCGGTCGGTGAGATACAGCAGCACGCCCAACGGCAGTCCCAAAGCCGCGCCGACCAGTCCGGAAATGCCCACCATGACGAGCGTTTCCCAGAACGACTGGACGAACATATCGAACATTTCACTCAACATGGGACATCTCCTCTACCACCACACCTTGTTCACGCAAGTACGCAATCGCCTCGGCCACGTTCGCCGGCTGACCGCCCGCGAGCACCGCCAGCGAGCCGAACGCCTGGCCCTGGATTTCGTCGATCTGCCCGTGCAGGATGTTGAAATCGAGTTCGAAGCGGCGGATTGTTTCGGAGAGAATGGGTTGATCGACGCCTGAACCCGTGAACGCAAGCCGCAGCAAATGGCCGCTGCCCGTTTTCAAGCGTTCGGCCACGCGCAGCTTCAACGCGGGCGGCAACTCGTGCGCGATCACGTCGCCAATCAACGCGCGCGTGACTTCGTGATGCGGCTGCATGAATACATCGACCACATTGCCTTCCTCTACTACGCGCCCGGCATCGAGCACCGCAACGCGATCGCAAACCTGCTTGATCACGTCCATCTGGTGCGTGATCAGCACGATCGTGAAGCCGAGTTCCTTGTTGATCTTGCGCAGCAGATCAAGGATGGAGCGCGTGGTTTCAGGATCCAGCGCGGAGGTGGCTTCGTCGGAGAGCAGCACTTTCGGCTTGCTCGCAAGCGCCCGGGCGATCCCCACGCGCTGCTTCTGGCCACCGCTGATCTGCGCAGGATAACGATCCTTTTGCGTGGTGAGGCCGACGAGTTCCAGCAGCGGCAACACGGTGGCCTCGATCTCGCCGCGCTTCATGCCGGCGAGTTCGAGCGGCAGCGCGACGTTGTCGAACACGGTCCGCGACGACAGCAAGTTGAAGTGCTGGAAGATCATGCCGATGTCGCGGCGCGCCGTGCGCAATTGCGCGGCGGGCAGCGTGGTGAGGTCGCGGCCGTCCACGATCACGCTGCCTTCGCTCGGCCGCGTCAGCAGGTTGATCGTACGCACCAGCGTGCTTTTACCGGCGCCGCTGCGACCGATGATGCCGAACACTTCGCCCGGCGGAACCGTCAAGTTGACGTTGTGCAACGCTTCGATCCAACCTCGTGGGCCGGCGAAACGTTGCGACAGATTGCGTATTTCGATCATGTAAACAAAAAAAGCGGCGGACTTCCCGTTGAGCGAGTTCGCTCGGGCAGCCGGCCGCCGTTCATCCCTGGTTCTCAAGAGGCGAAAGTTTAACGTAACCTGCGCCGCCGTTTTAATAATCTATTACGCGAGGCTAATTACTTCTGCGTATGAAGGGCTTGAAGCGCGGGCGTCAAGGGCGTTGAGCGTGCACGAAATACGCAAAGCTCATATCGATTCAAGCAAAGCTCGGTTCCATCGCGCAAAATCGGTGGCTAAGATGACAGCATGATCCGATACGCTGCGGCGCTTTTGCGTACGAACCAGTGCGCACGCGCGGCTCCACTGCAATCCTGGGAGTATTTCGTTGAAAAGCTTTGAATTTCGCCGGCCTCTCGTGGTCGGCATCGGTGGCACGACCCGCGCGGCTTCATCGACTGAACGCGCACTTCGTCTCGCGCTGCGCGGCGCCGAAGCCGAAGGCGCGCGCACGCGCCTGTTCGGCGGCACGTTCCTGCACTCGCTGCCTCACTACGCGCCCGAACACGGCGAACGCACGGAAGCGCAGCTCGAACTCATCGAAGCTGTTCGTGAAGCGGATGCGGTGATCATTGCAACGCCGGGATACCACGGCGGTGTCTCCGGGCTGGTCAAGAACGCGCTGGATACGCTGGAGGAACTCCGCGACGACAAACGTCCCTACCTCGACGGCCGTGCGGTCGGCTGCGTGGTAACAGCTTATGGCTGGCAGGGTGGCGGCGCCGTGCTCACGTCCTTGCGCTCGATCGTGCATGCGCTGCGGGGCTGGCCGACGCCGTACGGCGCGGCTATCAATTCGCTGGAAACGCGCTTCGAAACGATCGATTCCTGCTCTGACCCGAAGGTCGCGGAGCAGTTGGCGACGGTGGGCCGGCAAGCCGCTCAGTTCGCGCTAGCATTCAATGCACGCGATGTGCTTGGTGGCCTGGATCTACGGAACGAAGCATCGACTCTTGCTGGTTGACATCGACGCCCGGTGGATACCGGGCGTTTTGGTTATTTAGTTTTACCAAGCTGTGCAGTTCGGAACACGGTCAGGGTTGTTGGATTTGCTGCGTGGACTGCGGGGTTCTTTCTTGAGGTGGTTGTTCGCGGATAGCGCGGGGTGTCCCTGTGGCAGGTTCAGTCACTGGTGGCGAAGCGTGTGGGTATCTGTGTTCGGAGAGGTCGGGCTTCAAACATCTGTGAGTCTGGCGAGCACCGTGCTATCAGGTGCCAAAAACTTCTAGCCTGCACGCTAGGGACACTAACTAGCCGATTGTTGAGAGGCATTTTCTTTGCTTCTGTTTCTTTTTCGCCGTCGGAAAAAGAAATGAAGTGCCGCCACGCACAGTGGCTAATAGTGATAAAGAGAGCAGCTAACTCAAGCAGACCACTAACGCCGAAAGCAGCAACCCGGCATCACCCCCGACCAACGAGCGCCAGCGGACCCCGTCCAACCCCGAGTGCGAACGAAAACCTTGTCCGGAATCTAGTCCTTGAACCGCAATTCGGGTGTAAACACGAACGGATCGAGCGCATACCCCGTGTGGAAATAACCGCTGCATGCGCAGGTCGCGATGCGCTCGAGATCGTAGGGCTCGCGTGCCGCCTCTCGCGATTGATCGGCGGCAAGCGCACGCCGTTCGCGCCGGTGCCGCAGCACTTCACTGCCCCAGTTCCTGAAAATGGCTTTCGGTTCAGACATCGCAGTTCTCCTTGAACGCGTTCCGGGCGCCGGCGACCACCTCTGCCACGCCGTTGTCTACGGACTACCGCTAAGTAAAAGGTAGGTCAAAGAAAACCACCCGGAAACCATTTTTTATTCATTTGTATATCTGAGGCTTAAATCTATCGAGCCCTTATCAAGTCCTTATTAAGCCCGCGTTCCGTTAAACGTCCCTCATAAACGACGCACGTCCGGTGTGTAAAGCAAAGTCCAATCGCTTCGTTGCCGCGTTCGCGGGCGAATGCTTCAATTTATTGCCGCTTCAATTTTCAGCCTGCGCCAGCCGCGCGAGCGACCAGCTACCCAACGATTCCCAAGGAGCACTCGATGACCCTCATCGCCACGCCTGCCGTTGCCGCCGAACCCTGCCTCGCGCCGGACCTCGATGTCCACCCGGTGGGCGGCCGGATCGGCGCTGAAATCCGGGGCGTGCGCCTCGGGCCGGATCTGGACGACTCGACCATTTCAGCCATCAACGCCGCGCTACTGCGGCATAAGGTGATCTTCTTTCGCGGCCAGTCACATCTGGACGATACCGCGCAGGAAGCGTTCGCCAGCCGCTTCGGCGAAACGGTCGCGCATCCGACGGTGCCATCGGTTGCCGGCAGCAGCCGTCTGCTGGAACTCGACTCGAAGAGCGGTACGCGCGCCAATTCGTGGCATACGGACGTGACCTTCGTGGAAGCCTATCCAAAGATTTCGATCCTGCGCGGCGTGGTGATTCCGCCCGCTGGCGGCGATACGGTCTGGGCCAACACTGCAGAGGCCTACAACCGCCTGCCGGACCCGCTACGCGCCCTTGCGGACTCCCTATGGGCCATTCATACGAATACCTACGACTATGCGGCGAACCGCAGCGCACCCGCCACCGACGCCGAACTTGCGTATCGCGAACAGTTCACGTCGACGGTCTATGAGACCGAGCATCCGGTCGTGCGAGTGCATCCCGAAACGGGCGAACGCAGTCTCGTGCTGGGTCATTTCGTGCAGCGTTTCGTCGGCCTGTCGCAACGCGATTCGGACCGGTTGAAAGAGCTTTTCCACGACCACGTGACGCGCCTCGAAAACACGGTGCGCTGGCGCTGGACGCAGGGCGATGTGGCGATCTGGGACAACCGGGCGACCCAGCACTACGCGGTAGCGGACTACGACGAAAGCGCGCGCCGCGTGGTGCGGCGCGCGACGGTGCACGGCGACGTGCCGGTGGGTATCGACGGCCGTCGCAGCCGCGCCCGGCGAGGCGCGCCCGCGCTGAACTAACGCCGCCCGGCAGCGTTAACAGCGACGCTGCCTTTCCCCTCCCCATTCCTTGCTTGCCAATTCAATGACACCGCGATCCCTTCTGCATTCCTTCATCGTTACGTTGGGCATTGTTACCGCCACGAGCGTCCTGGCCGCCGCACCGGCGGTCGTCCGGATCGGCGTGGCGACGCAAGGTTATGGCGATCCGCCCGTGTTCGGCGGCTCGCCGGCCGCGACCGCCCAGTTGCAGCATCGCGTGGAAGACGCGCTCAAACCCGACGGCATCAAAGTGGAATGGCTGTTCTTCAAGGGCGCCGGACCCGCGGTCAACGAGGCCCTGGCGAACCGCCAGATCGACTTCGCCTATCAGGGCGATCTGCCCGCCGTACTCGGCCGCGCGAATGGGCTCAAGACGAAGTTGCTGATCGAATCGAACGTGCGCACCGGCGTCTACCTGGCCGTGCCGCCCGACTCCGACATCAAGAGCGTCAAGGACCTCAAGGGCAAGCGCGTGGCCATCTTTCGCGGTACGAACTTGCAACTCGTAGCCGACAACGTGCTGAAAGCGAATGGCCTCTCCGAACGCGATCTGCGCGTGATCAATCTCGACGATGCCGCGTCGCAAGCAGCGCTCGCATCAAAAGGCGTGGACGCCGTGTTCCTCGACTTCAAGCTGTTCAAGCTGCAGCGCCAGGGCCTCGCGAAGATCATCTACGCGTCGCGAGACGGCGGCCTGCAATACACGCGACAGGCACATCTGCTGGTCCTCGACGACTTCGAGCAAAACCATCCCGATGTCGTGCAGAAAGTGGTGACGTCAGTCGTGCAAGCGGCGCAATGGTCATCGGAAGAAGCGAATCGCGGGACGCTGTTCGCACTGTGGGCGAAGAGCGGCGTGCCGGTGGAGTCGTGGGAATCGGAGTACGCGAATCAGCCGCTCAAGGACCGCAGCTCGCCGCTGATCGATCCGTTCATCGTGGCCCGCTATCAGGCCGTTGCCGACGACGCGCTGCGTCTGAACCTGATTCGCCAGCCGGTCAGCGTGAACGGCTGGTTCGAACCGAAGTATCTCGATCAGGCCTTGAAGACGCTGAAGCTGGAAAACTACTGGCCGCGTTTCGACCCGTCCGGCAAGCCGCTTGCATCGTGAACGTCTGAATTTTCAGGAGAATCCGGCCATGGCGAATAGCATCGCTCGCACTTTATCTCCCGGCCGCCGGGCTTCGCTCGACGGCGCGCGCGGTCACGCTGCGAGCGTGGCGCGCTCGCTGGGCTGGATCGCATTGCCCTGGCTCGTGCCCGTAGCCTGCGCCGTGTTGTGGGTGCTCGGCTCGCACTACGGCTGGATCTCGGCGCAGATCCTGCCGTCGCCCACCCTCGTCTTCGATACCCTCGGCAGCCTCGCCAGCAGCGGCGAACTCTGGATGCATGTCAGTGCGAGCTTGTCGCGGATCGCGGTCGGATTCACGGGTGGCGTCGTCCTCGGGTTACTGCTTGGCGGCCTGCTGGGACTGTCGCGCACGGCCGAGGCTTACATCCTTCCCAGCTTCAATGCCGTGGTGCAAGTGCCGGTGCTGGGCTGGTTGCCGTTCCTCATGATCGTGGTGGGGATCGGCGAGCCATTGAAGTATTTGCTGATCGGACATGCCGCGCTGGTCCCGGTGACGTTGAGCACGCTGCAGGGATTCCGCCGGACACCACCCGCCTATCTCGACGTCGCGCGTGTCTTTCGTTACTCACGCCGCCAGACGATCTTCAACGTGGTCCTGCCGTCGGCTGTGCCGGTGATCGGCACCGGTATCCGCCTTGCATTCACCAAGGCGTGGCTCACGCTGGTCGTGGTTGAACTGGTGGCTTCGTCGGAAGGGCTCGGTTATCTGATCGTGTACGGACGCCAGTTATTCCAGCTCGATCTCGTGCTGGCATCGGTGCTGATCGTCGGCGCGATCGGGTATGTGGCGGACCGCTTGCTGACCATACTCGAACACAAGTTGTCGCCCGCGCGGCTGGCCTGAAGGAGCATCGATATGGCCACGCCTTCTCTTGAACTCGAAACTGGTTCCGGCGCTATCGCTGGGTCGGGTGAACAGGGCAAAGCCGGACGCTGGCGTGGCTGGGTTATTCCGCTTGGTGCCTTGCTGTTCTGGTGGTTCGTCTCGCGCCACGTTGTTGCCGGGCACGGCATGATGACGTCGCCCGCTCAGGTGCTTCATACCGCCATCGATCAGGCGAGAAGCGGTGCGTTGCGGCGCGCGCTCTCGGCGTCTCTTGCGCGCGAACTGACGGGCTTCACGCTCGGCGCAAGCCTTGGACTCGTGCTGGGTGCGTTGCTCGGTGTCTCGCCCTTCGCGAACCGGCTGATCGGTCCAAGCTTCAATGCGTTCAAGCAAGTCTCGTTGTTTGCATGGATACCGCTGATCTCCGTGTGGTTCGGTCTCGGCGATGTCGCGAAAGTCGTGTTCCTCTCGCTCGCCGCACTGGTGCCCGTGGTCGCGCTTACAAGCGACGGCATCCGCGCGGTCTCTCCCGCGCTGCTCGATGTTGCCCGCGTGTTCCGCTACAGCAAGTTGCAAACCGTCAGATACGTCGTCCTGCCCGCTGCGTTGCCGTCCATCTTCACCGGCATCTATCTTGCACTGATCTATTCGTGGCTCGCCACGCTCGGCGCCGAGTATCTGCTGGTCGCGGGCAGTGGCATCGGCAACACGCTGGTCGACGGCAGCGAACAGTTCCGGATGGATCTCGTGGTGTTTGGCGTGATTGTGATCGGCGTCACCGGCTGGGCGTTGAATGCGCTCGCCCACGCCATCCAGCAGCGCTGGTTCCGCGATCCGGCGGCTTGATTCCGCATTGTTCATTTTTATAAAGAGTCCCTATCATCATGGCAACTGTCTCGGTTTCCCGAACGAGCGAGCTCAACCTGCATCACGTCAGCAAGCGATTTGCCGGCGACGATCACACCTTGCCCGTGCTGGATCGCATTGACCTGTCGGTGAAAAGCGGCGAGTTCGTGGCCATTGTCGGCGCGAGCGGTTGCGGCAAGTCCACGTTGCTGCGCCTGATCGCGGGTCTCGACGACCAGTTCGACAGCGATATCGAATTCGGCGGCGAACGCATTCGTACCACTGACCTTGCGCGCGGTATCGTGTTCCAGGATCACAGGCTGTTTCCGTGGCTCAATGTCGAGCAGAACATTGCGGTTGCGTTGAAGAACTCCGGGCGCAGCAAGGAAGAGAAACGCCGTGCGGTCGCCGAGCATATCGCGCTGGTAGGTTTGAAGGGTTATGAAGGGCATCATCCGCATCAGCTTTCGGGCGGGATGGCGCAGCGCGTGGCAATCGCCCGCGGGCTCGTCAACCGGCCGAAGCTCTTGCTGCTCGACGAACCGTTCGGCGCGCTCGACGCACTCACGCGCAGCCGTCTTCAGAATGAATTGCGACGCATCTGGGAACGCGAGCAGATCACGATGATCCTGGTGACTCACGACGTTGACGAAGCGGTGTTCCTTGCCGATCGCGTGGTGGTCATGCAGGCGCGGCCGGGGCGGATTGGAAAGGTGGTGAAGGTTGGGCTGCAACGGCCGCGCAGCCGCAGCGACGCCGCATTCGTCCGCTTGCGCGACGAGATACTGGCGGACTTCAGCGTGCCGCACGACGCGGCTGCGGTGGCTTGACCACAACGTTCTTCGGCGCGCAAGCTTCACAACGTTTGCTTCTTTCCGATCTCTGACTACGGCGGGTTTGCTTCTGCCAAATGCTTGTTTCCCTTGTCTTGCAAGGCTCGCTAATCTGGGGCACATGCGTTCCACTGCATCGTGTACCGGAGGTAAAACGAACATGCACTACAAGGGTTATGAAGTTGCTCCCGCCGCACAGCCGCTGCCTAGCGGATTGTTCGCTGCCAATCTCGTGATTCAGGACGAAAAATCGCTGCAAAAACGCGCTTATGTATTCGACGCGCTCGATTACTTCTTCGAATCCGATCTCGCCATTGCGTATGCCGCTCGCTGGGCTCGCATGTGGATCGATAACCGGCGGTTGCCGCGCGCCTGACGTTGTTGCGCCGCCCTCACGGTGACGGGCGGCGTTCTTCTTCAGAACGGGTCCTAATTCAACGCAACGGCTGCGGCCGCGAACCCTACGGTGAATTACGGCCACCCCGTAGTGCCCTCAACCCATCAATGCGCATATGCAAAGCACACCGAACGCAAAAGATGGCCGAAGGCTAGAATCAATCTCGNAGCTTCGAATAACGTTATCGCGTTTTCTTCCTTTCCACTAACGAGGAGCCGGTCTAACTTCGTCGCCATGAACTCAACCATCCAGTCATCTACCCATCTCCCGCATGAACAACCACCGGTCGCGTGGATCGCCGGCGTGGGCGCCAGCTCGGGACTCGGCGCAGCAGTCGCCCGGCGCTTCGCGCAGGGCGGCTTTACCGTCGCCCTCACAGGACGCACGGCGGAGCGTGTGGAAACCATCGCCGCGGAGATTCGCGCCGCCGGCGGTGTAGCCCACGCATTTCCCGGCGATATCTCGAACGAAGCAAGCGTGGCGGAGCTTGCCGATCGCGTGCGCGAACTCGGTCCTTTAACGGCAGCCGTGTTCAACGCAGGCAATGCNAGCCGAGCGCCGACGCTTGAACTCACCGCCGCCCAGTTCGAGCAAGCGTGGCGCACCGGCGTGCTTGGCGGTTTCCTTTTTGCCCAGGCAGCACTGCGCCGCATCTTGAACAATGGCCTCAGTGCCGCGGGCTCGACGGGGCGCGGCACGCTGCTGTTCACTGGAGCGACGGCCGCGTTGCGCGGCAAGCCGCCCTTCGCTGCGTTCGCGGCCTCGAAAGCGGCGTTGCGCTCGCTGAGCCAGACGCTCGCCCGCGAGTTCGGGTCCGAAGGCGTGCATGTGGCGCATATCGTGATCGATGGGGGTATCGACGGCGAGCGTCTGCGCCAATCCGCGCCGCAACGCGTGCAGCAGGCCGGCGACGATGGTTTGCTGCAGGCAAGCGCGATAGCGGAGAGTTATTGGCAACTGCACCATCAGCATAGAAGCGCATGGACGCAGGAACTCGATCTGCGTCCGTTCAAAGAAACGTTCTGACCAGCAAACCGCGCGTTGACGTGTAGAAACGTCGCGCGCGGTTCGCTGCACTTAACTAAGCGTACAGATTTGCATAAACACATGAAAACAGATTCGTTAGGCTAGCGCGCAAGGCATGAGACGATGCGCGCCTGCCAACCAGAAAGAGTTTCAACATGCATCGTAGAACCGTTATTGCAAGTCTCGCCTTCGCCGCATTCGGCGCTGTAATTGGCGTCGCCCACGCGGAAGACGCCCCGCTGCGGATCGGCACCATGAGCGGTCCCGACGCGCAGATCTGGACCGAAGTATCCAAGGTCGCCTCACGCGAGGGCCTCAAAATCAAGGTGATCGAATTCAACGATTACATCCAGCCCAACGCCGCACTCGATGCCGGCGATCTCGATGCAAACGGCTTCCAGCACCAGCCGTTTCTCGATAGCCAGGTCAAGCAGCGCGGCTACAAGATCGTGAACGTGGGCCTGACCTACGTCGCGCCGATGGGTTTCTATTCGAAGAAGATCAAGTCGCTGAAAGACCTGCCGCAAGGGGCGAAGGTGGGCATTCAGAACGACCCGTCGAACGGGAATCGCGCGCTGTTGCTGCTGCAGAAAAACGGCGTCATCAAGTTGAAGGCGGGTGTGGGTAAAGATGGCGTGAACGCAACGCCGCTCGATGTGATCGAGAACCCGAAGGGCATCAAGCTGATCGAACTCGACTCGGCCCAGTTGCCGCGTTCGCTGGACGACCTTGCCGCCGCATCGATCAATACGGACTACGCGGTGAAAGCCGGTCTGTCGCCTACGAAAGACGCGATTGCTATCGAAGACCTGAAGGGTCCTTACGCCAACCTGATCGCCGTTCGTACGCAGGATCGCAACAAACCCTGGGTCAAGAAACTGGTGGCAGCGTATGAGTCGCCGGACGTGAAGAATTTCATCGACACCCAGTTCAAAGGCTCGATCATTCCGGCGTTCTGACCGGGAATTACCGCGCCGCGCGGCGAACCATATTTGTGAGCTTTTACAGGTTCGCCCTCGCGGCAGTTTTTATTAGTAAAATCGTGGGGCCGTCGCGGCCTAAGCACGCTTCTGCCCCTTCAGCACAGTGTCAAAGCCTCGCAATAGAGACTTCGGTCGACTTCACGAACGCAATGACTTCGCTACCGACCTTCAGTTCGAGCTCATCTATCGAACGCGTGGTGATCACCGAAGTGACAATGCCATAAGGCGTTTCCACATCGACTTCCGAGACCACCGAGCCGCGAATGATCTCCTTGATATGGCCTTTGAACTGATTACGCACGTTGATTGCCGTGATGCCCATGATGATGCTCCGTATTGAATGAATAGTGCCGGGGCCAGTCGACAGCGGCAATGAGTGAACGGTACAACAACACCTAGCTCGGCTGCGCTCCATGCCTCAGCACGCGCGACAACACCTGTTCCTCCAGCGCTGCGAATCCTTCAGCCGTACGCAAACGCGGGCGCTGCAGCGCAATGGCGGCATCGAAGGAAATCTTTCCTTCTTCAATCAGCACAATCCGCTCACCCAGCGCCACTGCTTCCTGCACGTCATGCGTTACCAGCAGCGCAGTGAATCGATGCTCGCGCCACAACCGTTCGATCAGTGCGTGCATTTCAATACGCGTCAATGCATCGAGCGCGCCTAGCGGTTCATCCAGCAACAGCAGATCCGGCCGATGCACAAGCGCACGTGCAAGTGCCACGCGTTGCCGCTGACCGCCGGACAATTGCGTAGGCCAGTCGTTTTCACGCGCACTCAAACCCACTTCAGCCAGCGTCGCGCGAGCGTCGTCACGCGACGAACGCGGCAAGCCGAGCATGACGTTTTGCAGCACGCTTTTCCACGGCAGCAGGCGTGCGTCCTGGAACATGATGCGCGTCTCCAGGGCGTTGGCTCCCGCCGCCGCGTTGCGCTGCACGACACCGCCGGTCGCTTTTTCCAGGCCCGCGATCAGGCGCAGTAACGTGGACTTGCCGCAGCCGCTGCGTCCGACTATGGATACAAAACTACCGCGCTCGATGGTGAAATCGAAGTTCGACAGCACCTTGCGTTCGCCGAAATGTTTGTCGACGCCTTGCAGCGCGACGGCCGGGTCAGTGGGACGCTCGCGTGGCGCAGGCGCCACCGGTTCGCGTTCGCGCGTGGCGATTTCCGGCTCGTCGCCGTCCAGCACGACGTTGCCCGATGCATACGATGTATAGCTCAAGGTCACGGTTTTGCTCCCTTCTGATACGCAGGATGCCAACGCAGCGTTGCCCGTTCGATCGACTTCGCGAGCATGTCCGCGAGTTTGCCGAGCAGCGCATAAAGCAGGATGCCGACTACAACCACATCGGTCTGCAGGAACTCGCGCGCGTTCATCGTCATATAGCCGATACCCGATTGTGCCGAGATGGTTTCCGCCACGATCAGCATCACCCACATCAACCCGAACGCGAAACGCACGCCCACGAGAATGGAGGGCAATGCCCCCGGTAAAATCACGTCGCGATACAGCGCGAAGCCCGAGAGTCCATAGCTGCGAGCCATCTCGATCAGGTCTGCATCGACGGAACGAATGCCGTGATACGTGTTCGTATAGACCGGGAAAAACACGCCGAGCGCAACCAGGAAAAGCTTCGCTTCCTCGCCGATGCCGAACCACAGGATCACCAGCGGAATCATGGCGAGCGCGGGGATATTGCGGATCATCTGCACGGTCGAATCGAGGGCGATCTCAGCCGGCTTGAACAGGCCTGTCCCAAGCCCGAGCACGAAACCGATCCCGCCGCCGATTGCAAAACCCGTCAACGCACGCCATGCGCTGACCTTGACGTTCGCCCACATGTCGCCCGACTGAATCAGCTCCCACGCGGCTTTCACTACGGCCAGCGGCTCGGGCAGCACACGCGACGACAAACCGCCCGTGCGTGCCGCCAGCTCCCACGCGATCAGGATCAATATGGGTACGAGCCACGGTGCAGCCTGTACACCCGCGCGGCGAAAAAACGGAACTGCGTTCATTGGTCCTCCTGTTCAACTTTGCGAAGCGCCTGGCAAATAGGACGTGCCGACAATTTCACCGAACGGTCCCGACGTACGCACTTTCTGTTCACGCGGCAGCAGCGGGAACACGAGCTCGGCGAACCGGTACGACTCTTCAAGGTGCGGATAACCGGACAGAATGAAGGTGTCGATACCTAGCGCCGCATACTCCTTCATCAAGCCCGCGACCTGTTCTGGATTGCCCACCAGTGCCGTGCCCGCACCGCTACGCACGAGGCCGGGCCCGGCCCACAGATGCGGATAGACCTCGAGCTTGTCGCGCTGGCCGCCATGCAACGCCGCCATGCGCCGCTGGCCTTCTGAATCCATCTTTGCAAACGATGCCTGCGCGCGCTGGATGGTTTCGTCGTCTAGCTTGCTGATGAGTCTGTCGGCGTCGGCCCATGCTTCCTGCTCCGTCTCGCGTACGATCACGTGCAGGCGAATGCCGAACTTGATCTTGCGGCCTTTATCGGCGGCGCGGCGACGGATATCGGTGATCTTCTTTTCGACTTCGGCAGGCGGTTCACCCCAGGTCAGATAGGTATCGATATGATCGGCTGCGATCTCGTGCGCCGCGGGTGACGAGCCGCCGAACCANAGCGGTGGATGCGCCTTCTGCACCGGCGGGTATAACACCTTGCCACCC
>JGI12635J15846_10000485_pt1 | contig 34062 bp, 35 predicted proteins | sample BlaSpr_A8_OM2_M2_FD_15846 | JGI IMG/M metagenome (IMG submission 15846)
TCCGCCCCAAGCCGGCCTACGAGACGTCGGTCGAGACCAGCGTCTACCTCGCGCCGGAATCAGTGGGCAGGGGCGCGGGATCACGGCTGTACGAGGCGCTATTCAAGGCTCTCGAGGGTGAGGACGTGCACCGCGCCTACGCGGGCATTGCTCTGCCGAACCCGGCTTCGATCGGGCTCCACGAGCGATTCGGTTTCAAGCGCGTCGCCCATTTCACTGAGCAGGGCCGCAAGTTCGGGCGGTACTGGGACGTTGCGTGGTACGAAAAGCCGCTTGGCCCCATAGCGTCGGACGCTTCTGGCGAATAGACGCTCCTCGGCCGGGCCCTCCCTTCGTTTGGCTCCCTCCCCCGAGCCGACGACACCTGAACTCAGGCTAGATCGAGTTCGACGAGGTGCCAACCCAGGCTGTTAAGAGCTCGGATGCCAACTATTTGACTTCGGATGCAACGGCGGCGTATATTCCGCATCGAATATGTCGGAGCTCGCCCCGAGTGTCTCGCCGCTCGCCCTCTCAATCCTCGAGCTTCTCGACGAGAGGCCGATGCATCCCTACGAGCTCGCGGCGACGATGCGCGAGCGCCATCACGACGAATTCATCCGGCTGAACTTCGGCACGCTCTATCACACGGTCGAAGTCCTGGAGCGCAACGGCCTTATCGTGTCCGTCGAGCGCGAGAAGGAGGGCCGCCGGCCTGAAAGGACCATTTACGAGCTGACCGAACCCGGCCGCGAGCTGCTCATCAAGGTCGTCAGCGAGATCCTGGCGCGACCGACCCGCGAGTACGTCAATTTCGCGGCCGGCCTCATGTTCATGCATCACCTCAAGGCAGAGCAGGCGGCGGAGCTCCTCAACGAGCGAATCGCCGCCCTAGGCGCCAAGACTGAAAAGCTGACCCACGTTATGGGTGAGTTGCGAACAGCCGGCGTAACCAGGCTGGCGATCATCGAGCTGGAGCACAAGATCGCGATGCTCGAGGCGGAGCGCGAATGGGTCCGCAAGCTCGAGCGCGAGATCACCGAAGGCAAATTGGAGTGGAAGGCCGGAATCGATTCCGGGCATGAAGTGTTGAGGAGAAGGCATGGCTCAAGCGCGCACTAACCCCTGGCTGGTGCTGGTGGTTTTGACAACAGGATTCTTCATGATCCTGCTGGATACCACGATCGTGAACGTCGCGATTCCCTCTATGAGCGCAGGGCTCAACACGACGCTGGATCAGATCCTGTGGGTGCTCAACGCCTACATCCTCGTCTACGCCGTGCTGCTGATCACCGCCGGAAGGCTCGGCGACCTGTATGGACAGAGAACCCTGTTCGCCATCGGCCTCTTCGTCTTCACTCTTGCGTCGGCGCTTTGCGGCCTTTCCCAGAACGTAGGCGAGCTCATAGCCGCCCGCATCCTCCAGGGCGTCGGCGGTGCACTGCTTACTCCTCAGACCCTCTCCATCATCACTTCTCTTTTCCCGCCTGAGCGCCGCGGAGCGGCCTTTGGAGTGTGGGGCGGTGTCGCCGGGTTGGCCACACTGGCCGGGCCGACAGTCGGCGGCGCGATCATCACCTACATCAACTGGCGCTGGATCTTTTTCATCAACGTCCCGATCGGCATCGGCGCTCTTATTGCCACCTTCCTCATCATTCCCGACCTGCGCCCTGGCCGCCATCACGGCTGGGACGTCATTGGCGTCATCCTCACGACGGCCGGCTTGTTCGCAATCGTTTTCGGCCTCATCGAAGGCCAGCGCTACAACTGGGGAACTTACGCCTACGGCGTGACGATTCCCGAGATCATCGTCGCGGGGGTGGCCCTCATCATCGCCTTCGTTTTCTGGGAGCGATTCCAGGCCGAGCCGCTGGTCCCACTCTCGCTCTTCGCGGAACGCAACTTCGCTGTCGCTAACTGGATCGCTGCGGCGATCAGCTTTGGGATGCTCAGCTTGTTCCTGCCAATCACGATCTACCTCCAGTCGGTGCGCGGTTTCTCTGCGCTGACCGCCGGCCTCACGCTGGCCCCGATGTCCGTTACGTCGATGATCTTTGCCCCATTTGCGGGTCGCATGGCCGACCGGATCGGAGGCAAGTACATCCTTACGACTGGCATAACGCTATTCACGATCGGCTTCGCAACGTTCACGTTCGTAGCGGGTCCCGATTCGAACTGGCTCACGTTCCTCCTTCCCGCGATCATCGCGGGCGCCGGCATGGGAATGACTTTCGCCCCCATGACCACAGTCGCGATGCGCAATATCGAGCCTCGTGTCGCAGGCGCGGCCTCGGGAGTTCTGAACACGACTCGCCAGCTCGGCGCGGCGATTGGCAGCGCCGTTGTCGGCGCCCTCCTTCAGAACCACCTGGCCACGACCCTTCACGACCAGGCGGTCAGCCATGCGGCTTCGCTGCCGGTTGCCTTCCGAGCGCAGTTCATTGCTGCGTTCAGCAGCGTGGCTTCGAACGGATTCGAGATCGGCACTGGTCAGACCGGCGCCAAGCTGCCCCCGGGGATACCGCCCGCGGTAGCGAGCCAGATCAGCGCTCTCGCTCACGATGTTTTCGTCAGCGGCTACATCGACGCCATGAAATCGTCGCTGGTCGTGCCCATCGCCTTCCTCGCCTTCACAGCGCTCACGACACTGCTGATCAAGAGGAGACCGCGCGTCCAACAGGTCGTGGCTCCCCAGGAAGAGGTCCGCGCCGCGGCGGGTTAATCGCTAGAGGCGTCCGCCCGAGATCAGCTTCAGAACGGACAGCAGGACGGCGGCGCCGATGAACGCCACGACGATGCTGCCCCAGAAGCCAACCGTTCCGCCTGCGTTGAACAGCGCCCCAAGCAGGTAGCCGCCGATGATCGCGCCGGCCACGCCGACCACGATGTCCGCGATACATCCGAACCCACGGCCGGCCACGACCCGGGCGGCGATGGCGCCTGAGATGAGTCCGACGATGATCCAGGAGATCCACGATCCCGGGTCGAGGTTGAGCCGCGAGGCTAGCAACGCCGAAGCGACGATCATGCTCGGTGCACCCAGTCCGCGACCAGCTGGAAGACCTCGTCGCTGCCCAGGTCGTTGAACGGCTCGTGGTAGCGCCCTTCTAGCAAGTGCAGCTCGCTGAGCGAAGGCGCCAGCTCGTGCAACTTCCGGCTCCCCTCCGGATCGATCAGTGGGTCGGCCGTGCCGGCGAGAATGAGGAACGGAATCTTGATCTGGCCAGCCCGCCCGAGGATCTCCTCGGTTGCGTTCTGCCACTCCGTATACATCCGGCTCGAGATCCTGCTGTGGACAAGCGGATCGTCGCGGTAGGCGGCGACCACCTCTGCGATTCTTGAAACCGCGGCCGGGTCGACCTCATTGTCCATTGCCAGGCGCGGCACGATTTTCGAGGCAAGGGGTGCAACCGCGGTCTTCCACGCCGGTGCTTGCAGCTTGAGCTTGAGCGCTGGGCTCGAGACGGCAAACCGCTTGCTGTTCGCCAGCTTTCCGGCGAGCACCGTGCTCAGCAAGGCCGCGCCACCAAATGAATGTCCAAGCGGCACCACTTCGGAGCCCCCAAGCCCTTCCACATGCNTCACGAACGCAGACACGTCGTCCGTCCACTGCGCCCAGGAGTCGACGTGGCCTCGCTGGCCTTCGCTTTGGCCGTGGCCCCTCAGGTCGAGCGCGTATGTGCTCATGCCGTGCTTCGCCATCCCATCCGCGAAACGCGCATATCGGCCTGAGTGCTCGCCGAGCCCGTGGACCACGGCAAACGTGGTGTCCGCACCCGGTTTCGGCCATGACCGATAAGCGAGCTTTGTACCGTCGGCCGACTTGATTGAGCCGGCGCCGGCCACCGCGCTCTCAGCCACCGAGGTGCCCGAACCCCCTGAGAATCTTCAGGGCTTCCTGTTCCGCTTCCAGGAGCGTTGGCGCATAGGCGCGAATGCCACATAACGCATACGCCCATTCCGGGCTGGGCGGCCCCTGCGAGTGGAGGCGAAATGTCGGCGGGTAGAAGAAGATGCGCTCGCCCTCGACCTTCTTGATCACGGGTCTTTTGGCTAGTACGTCCTCGAGCGCCTGGCCGGTCGGCAGCCGGCCGGTCTGGAACTCCAGCCGCCGCAGCTTGGCCAGGGGATGATCCTCGTCCCTCATTGACGCCGTGATCCCGTACTCCGCGCTGAGGTCTCTCATGAAGATCGCGATGATCAGCGCATCTGTCTCGTCTCCTGCCATCTTTACGAAGCCGGAAGCAGCGACGCTCGGCTCGTCGTTGCGCAGGTGCCGGAAGTACTCCATCTCGAACAGGCCCCTCGAGTACGAGCTGGCGATCCACGGTGGGTTGCATCGCCACGTGCGGGCGCCGGCCAGTGCCTCGAACTGGGCGTGAACCCGTTCGAGATGCTGCTCGGGGAGCCCCTCCAATCGGTAGTGAACAACTCGCCGCACGTTCGCGATTAAGCCTACCGGTTCAGGGTGCAGGTCGAGCCACCGCTCGCGCGGTCCGCATCGCCTCCTCTTGCCAGGGCGGAGCCTGCACCTGGACGGCCAATCGGTCGGGCCCCGCAGCGACCAGGAAATCCCCGCGCCGGGCGCGCTCCAGGAACGCCCGCTGGCTCGCGCTCAGGTGAAATGCGTCCTGCAGCTTGGCCGCCTCGCCGGGTCGTTGGGCGCCAAAGAAGACCACGGCCGGGTTCGTGGCGACCACGGTTCCCTGGTCCGAGCTCAGGAGATCGCCCGGGTTCTGCGTCGCGAAGACCAGCGAGCCGTCGTATTTGCGGATCCTGCGCGCGAGACTCACGACGAACCGGCGGATCGTCGCATCTTCAAAGAGCAGACCGAGCTCATCGACAACCAGCATCCGCCGTCGGTCCTTCCGCTTGATGCGCGCCCATAACGCCTCGGCCAGCAGAAAATGCACCGGAGCCACCATCTCGTCGCGGAGCTCGCGCATTCCGAATGTCACAATCGGCGCCTCCAGGTCGACATTGGTCGGCGAGCTGAACATCTGGCCCAGGCTTCCGCGCACCCAGCGCTGAAGGATCGTGGCTACCCGCGACGCTGAGGAGAGCCGGCCGGCGACGTCTCTCAAGACTGGTTGCTCCAGCTCGTCGTAGGCGGCACGCACGGCGGTCTCGACGTGAGCGCGCTCCGCTTCGTCCAACCCGCCGCAGATGGTCGCGCAGAGGTCGACGGCGTCGGCGGCGGCCGGCCCGAGCCAGGACTCGTCGCGGCGGTCCGAAGGTCGGAGATCGAGCACGTTCAGCGCGTGTCCGGATCCAAGAGACAGCTGCACATCGATCCCACCGACCTGCGTGGCAAGCGCCCCGTACTCATGCTCCGGATCGATGACATAGACCTGTACCCCTTGGCCCAATGCGCCCAGCGCGAGCGACGAGAGAAGGTATGTCTTGCCTGCCCCGGAATGCCCAAAGACTCCGATGTTCGCGTTGGAGTAGTGCTGCTGGTCGAACGGGTCGACCAGCACGGGCGCCCCGGTCGCGCTGTTTCGGCCGACGACCATGCCACCGGGTTGGTGAAGGTCTGGCTCCAACCAGGGAAAGAATGTGACGAGGGCCGTGCTGTCAAGGACGCGCTTGCGTCCGAGACGGTCGACGCCGAGCGGAAGCGTGGCGAGAAATCCATCGAACATGCGCAAGGTGCAGGGCTGAAGCGAGCAGAGCACAGCGCGTGCGGCAGACTCGACCTTGAGCGCACCCGCCTCCAGCTCGCCGATGCTCGTAGAGGTGAGCGTTACGTACATCGCGACGTGAAACGCCTTGTCCTGGCTCGAGGCCAGCCGCCGCTGCAAGTCCTCGGCATTCGGCAGCGCGCCGCCGAGCAGCGGATCCGCGCCGCTTGCGTTGTCCTGCTCGATGAGGCGCGAAGCGCGCATGTTGACCAGCTGGCGCTGGAGGTAGTCGACGATCCAAGCGACCGGGAGCGGAGTGGCATGCCACGACAGGCGCAGGTTCAACTCCCGCGACAGGAGGCGGAAGATCCATCCAGCTTCTAGCTCGGATCCGGGAAGGCGGTCGACATACCAGGTGCGACTGAACCCACCCGCGTGGCGGTGTTGGTTGGCGAGCTCTTGGCCGAAGCAAACCTGGCCGATCGGCACCGTCACTTCGAACTTCACACCAAGCTCGTGCAAGGCAGGCTCCAGCCGATCGGCATGGGCCTTGGACGTGATCAGTGAAGTCTCGATTCGATGAGCAGACGGTGACCGTGCCACTGCATCGGCAAAGCACACGTCCGCCCCGCGCATGTCATCGAAGTCGAGCGGTGACGCCCGGTCTGTGCTCGGGGACCCAGTTCCGGGAACCGCCTCGATGAGAATCTGCAGTGGCCCATCCAGGCCGTCGAGAAGGCGACGGAAGGAATTGATCCATCGCAGCCGGTCGCCTTCTGCTGCGCCCGCAAAACCGAGCGAGCCGGTTCTGATCACCGCAACGTCGCGCGTGCCCTCGAACAGAACAGCCGGCTCCCGTCGCATCATCCGGATCCATCCGAGATTCAGTGACGAGATCACCTTCGAGGTGACACAAGGCGCCGCGGGATGCCAATGTGCGGCCCGGTCCAGGTCAAACGATGAGTCCTGAACATGAAGATCGCGAAGTTCGTGACCCAGCCGTCGGCCGGCATGCCGCGCCATCTCCCCCAGGACATGATCGCGCCGGCTCCGATGACCAACGACGCAGCCAAAGCACGCAAGGCGGGCGGCCCCCACGGCGCAGACCACAGCGCGAACGCGGCGAGCACGGCGCCCACCGCGTAGGCGAGCCGCATCGGGGTCAGGCCATACAGCAACCTGTCTTCGAGATCGACGTCCAACGGCACCCGAGCGACCACGCCCCGCAACTTACGGCGCGTGTGGAGTGGAAGGAACTCAGGGTGTTAACGGCCAGGGTTCCTTAGAATCGACACTCGGCTCCCATCGCAGCGTGCTCGCGTAGCTCAACTGGCAGAGCAGGGGACTCTTAATCCCAAGGTTCAGGGTTCGATTCCCTGCGCGAGCACCAATATGTTTGTGCAAGTTCGGCTGACAGGTCTCAACAGGCCTTCGGCTGATGGGTTACACACCTTCGGTTGATGCGTCACACCTACTTCGGCTGATTTGTCACGCTCCCGCGCACCTCTCTGACACCCTCCGGTCTCGTTCGCCCGTAGAACAGGTGAAGGTTGGTGCACAGATACGCGAAAGGCTATTAGGACTCCCGGTTTCGGCCTGAAGGCGGCCAAGGCTTCCTGGCGCCGGAGGCCGGTTGCACGCGCATAGTGACGCGGGAATGGGGGACCGAGCCGAGCAGGCTCTTATCAATCGTGCCAAGGCCGGAGATCGAGTCGCCTATGAGCAGCTGCTCGAACCAGCGGTCCGCTCAGCAACAAGGCTGGCCTTTGCGATGCTGCACGACCGATCGGAAGCGGAAGACGCCTTCCAAGAGTCTGCCCTGCGAGCGTGGCGACGCCTACGAAACCTGCGTGAGGGGAGCCCCTTCCAACCATGGTTCATGGGCATCGTCGCCAACCAATGCAGAGAAATCCGTAGGGGTCGATGGTGGCATTTGGTTCGACTTTCCGACACGAACGCAGCGCCGCCGGTCGACGAGGCGGGCTGGCTTGAGGGGGAGGACCTTCGTCGCGCCGTGATGCGCCTGCCCGATGACCAGCGAGTCGCGATCCTCATGCACTTTCACCTCGACATGCCACTGAGCGATGTGGCGGTCGCTCTCGGCATCTCGGTGCCTGGGGTCAAGACGAGGATCAATCGGGCGTTGAAGCGCTTGCGTCCGGCGATGGCAGTTTCGGAGGCACGAGTAGATGGCTGACGAAACGCTGAGACTCAACTTGGACAGAGCGTTTGATCCAGGTCCCGATTTTCCGCATCCGTTGCTGCTATCGCGAACCATGGCCATCTTAGACGCGGAAGCTAACGGCATCGGTCGAGGTCAAGAACGGCGAACGCGTCCACGGTTCAGCGCGACGCTACCCCCGAGGAGCCAGCAGCTCGTGGCTGCTGTTCTAGTGGTGGTGCTGGCCGTGGCGGCAGTGGCGGCTTTCTTTGCCATCAACCAGTACTCTCACCGCCCGGTTCCGGTCAGAACCCGTCCTGTGGCAGCCTCGGGGACTTGCTTTCAGGGATTCCACATGGTCAGTCCGACGGTCGGTTGGAGGGGCGCCGTGTCGCGCACGACGAACGGAGGCACGACGTGGCAAGACGCGCCACCGCCATCGCTGCCCAACTCCAGCAAGGGAGCTCATGCCGAGTGCATCTTCGACGCGGCGCATGCCTGGACAACCCAGGCGACCGGACCGTCTCTTGTCTCGGCTAGCCAGTTGCATGTCCTCGCGACCGCCGACGGCGGCCAGACCTGGCAGCAAGGAACGCCGGTTCCAGCCAGCGGAGTGAACATGGGAGTCGCGCTTGAATTCATTGACCCCCAGAACGGCTGGCTACTGACCGATACAGGTGCCGACGGTTCGCCAGCGCTCACACGCACGCTTTACGCGACCTCCGACGGAGGGCTTCACTGGAGTCGCCTGGCTAGCGGCTCACAGAGCAACGGCTCGAGCCTTGGACAAATCGCAGGCGGGTGCTCCGTGAGCGGCATGACGTTCGTCTCCACAGACAAGGGCTGGCTGGCCTGGGACTGTTCACGCGGCAACGGAGCATTCCCCGCCCAGTCGGGCGGTACGGTCGTTGCCGCCACGAGGGACGGCGGCCGCACCTGGACACCGCTACACCTACCTTCGTTTCCTGAGACTGCTGATTGGACCTGCGGTACCAGTCCTCCGCTTCTCTCCGGGAATCAAGGAGTGCTTCCCGTGAGCTGCGGCGGCGTCGGCCACAACAGCTGGGCCGCCATCTACAGGACCAGCGACTCGGGCGACTCGTGGACGGTCGGCCAGCTCCCGTTCTGGGTCCAACTGTCGCAAGTGGACTTCGTCGATGCGACAACGGGCTTCGTGTTTATGGGTGTCGGCACGAGCGATCTGTATAGAACGACCGACTCCGGGCGCGATTGGGCGCTCGTAAAGAAAAGTGTCTTTTCGAGTCAGACTGTCGGCGAGTTCCAGTTCGTTGACGCCACTACCGGATTTGCCTTTACGTCGCCGGCGCCGGGCGCGCCGTGGAAGACGACCGATGGCGGTCTGACCTGGTCGCTTCCCGCGCCCTACAAAACGATCGGCGGCAACGTTAGCTGCGGCCTGCCTTCGAACCCGGGGGCGGGTTCTGCGCCGGTGCCGGTGTTGATGGCCAGTCCGACCACTGGCTGGGCCGTCGGAGCCAGGCGGACAACGGACGGCGGCCTGCACTGGTCGACTGTCGCGCCGCCTTCCGTACCGAACCGATCGTCTAGTTATGCCGAGTTCTTCCTGGACGCGACTCACGCCTGGGTAGCGCAGCCGGCTGGGTCGTCAGCCGCCTGCACCGATCACATCACTATCTTGGGAACCGCTGACGGCGGGCTGACCTGGCAGCAGGCGGCGCCAATTCCCGTCCAGGTTCCCGTCACGGACGTGATATGGAAAGGGCATTCGACGTCCTTCTCACCGACGACCTCCCGGCCGGAGGGCGAGGGACCCTGGCTCTACTTCACCGATCCCCGGAACGGCTGGCTGCTGGTCGAATCAGGAAACGATTTTTTTGAAACATACGGACTCTACAGAACGACCGATGGCGGGCTCCATTGGAACCAGGTCTCAGGCGACCCTTTTTCTGCGCTTAAAGCGTTTGAACACGGCTGCGAAGGAGGCGGTACCCAGACCGGAATGTCCTTCGCCTCCGCGACCACCGGTTGGATGGTGCGCCCCAATTCCACTTGCACGGACGTCCATGCCGTGTCGGTCACGCACGACGGCGGTTTTACCTGGAAGGTGCAGGTGTTGCCAGCGATCTGTTGCGTTGTGAATCCGCCTACTTTCTTCGATGCGAGCCACGGGATGCTAATTGGTGACGGCGACGGCGTGATCCTCGTGACGTCCGACGGCGGCACCACATGGAGCACCCGTACGCTCCCATTGTGGACGTCGCAGTGGAGCATCGACGCCGTGGACTTCATCAACCCCAACGAGGGTTGGGCACTCGTAAGTGCGCGGCTTTACCACACGGGCAACGGCGGAAGGACCTGGACGCTGGTCAACGCCAATCTTCCTTCGCCACCACTAAATGTCCTCCAGCCATCGAGCCTTGACTTCGTTGACGCCAGCAATGGATTCTGGGCGACCGGCTCCCAACTGCTAAGAACAACGGACGGCGGGCACACGTGGACCGCGATTCAGGCGGGGGTCGCCTGAGTTGGAGCTAGGCTGGGCCCTGACTCGTTGGTTCTCCTTCCCGAGCAGGCTCTCATCACTCGCAGATCCTGAGGACGTGAAGTTGATCGCTTTCAGATGGCGGCACAGACGAGCCGCCACAAGCTAAAGGAGGTTCCCGGAGTGTTTGCCCGAGCAAAGTCAATCGTCATCCAGGCCCCACCGACAGAGGTCTACGCATACGTTGCGGACATCCCTCGACACCCGGAGTGGGCGTGCGAGCCGATGAAGATCGAGGGGCTGCCGAGCAGCGGAGGCGCGGCTAGGTTCATCTCGACCGTGCATCTGATGGGCATCCCCAACCACGGCGAGATCCGGGTGGTCGCTGAGGAGCCGCCGCACCGATTCGTCTACGAGTGCACCGATACATCTGGGCACTACCGATGGACGATGACGCTCCGCGCCGTGGGCACGAGCACCGAGCTCACTCAGTCTGCGGAGCGCCTTGAGGGGCCGCTGTGGGTTCGCATTATTCAACCGTGGCTGCTTTGGCCGCTCTCGGGCCGGCGAAGCGTAGTCAAGGGCCTCGCCAACATCAAAGCCCGGCTGGAGGCTTAAACGGTGAAATCTACATGCCGGCTCACGACGATCGTTGTCAGCGCGCTCGCGTTCTTGGCTTGTAGCGGGGAGATAGCCTCTCCCTCGGCTTCCCCCGCAGTGCCATCAGCAATCACATGGAGGCCGTGACATGGGCGAAAAGCCAGAACTCATCGACAAACCTTGCCTCTGCAAGCTCATAAAGCGCTCGGGCGTCATTTGGGTACCCACGGGCAAGAAGAATGCCTCAAGTCAAGCGGAGTTTAGATGTCGCATCTGCGGGGCTACGGCATGGAGGTAGCCTTCTATAGGCACCCGATCTGACCCCGTTAAGACAGGGTCGCCGCTGGATTTTGGAGAGCAACCGCCACACCTTATTTGACACCTTGACCAGGAGACTCCCTGAGACTCCAGGAGACTCCCTGAGACGGTTGCGTCATAAATTCGAGTTCGATTGAGACGCTCTGATCCGCCCTGATCCTCTCTGAGACGCCCTGTCGAGAGACTCTTAATCCCAAGGTTCAGGGTTCGGACACCTGCGCGAGCACCAAAATGTGAGCACCAACCGAGGGTCTATACGAGCACCAATGTCCTGTGCAAGTTCGGCAGCTAGGCGACAAAACGCCTTCGGCTGCTGCACTGTGCTCCTGTCGTCGCCGTTCGCAACTCGCGTGATCTGTTGGGTGACCATCGCCGACAAGGGCCGCTTGCAAGCCGGTCATCGGGTTAGCGGACGGCGTCTCCGTCCAGGAGCTCGCCGCCCGCTCGGTCAGCCGTCAGACGGGACAGGTACCCGGACTGGGCTGGTCGATCCTCGACGCGCCGCCTACGGGCACGCCGGGAAAGGTCACGAGGAGGATAAAGTCGATCGTGCCGGTGTTCACGGCATCGACCACGGCACCGGGGCTTTCAACGAACGACTGCCCCGCCTTGTACTTGGTGATGACGCAGTGCGGGAAGGGGCCGCCTCCCTCCTGGTCGGATTGGTTCTGGCCCTGCTCATCGCCGCCCTTGTCAGCCGGGGCGTAGATTGTGATTTCGCCCTGCTGGACGACGACAATCGCACCCCCGGGATGCGAATGCCAGCCTGAGGTGCCGCCGGGCTGAACGGTGATCCTCGAGACGACAATGTCCAAGCCCTTTCGAAGGGGGAGGGTCTCGTGGGACATATAAGTCCCTCGGCCGAGGAGTTCGCTCTTGAATATAGGTGGCGGAGATGGCGGTGTCGCTGCCCCCGGGACGGCGTTGACGGATACGAGCAGGCCCGCCAGCCCCACCGTCATGACTCCCAGCCGTATAACCCGTCTCATAAGCCTGTTCATTCGCGACTCCTTATCGGTTGTATCCGTGAGCAAAGCGACCACGACGGCGACCACCACGACCAATCGAATCGAACGACGTGAACGCCAACCATTCTCGCCGGTCGGCTGGTGGCGTCAATTGGCACCGTATGACTGGTGGTGGGTGGCGTCACCACGAGGACTACGGGGTTAGGTACTGGTTGTTTGGCGTCTAAACTGGCGTCGGGTTCAGCCGATGAGTAGGAAGCTCGAGCTCGGGCTTACACCTCGCGAGATGCAGGTCGCCCGCCTCGTGAGGGCTGGGCTGACCGATCGCGACATTGCAGGCAGGCTGTTCATCACCCGCCGGACGGCGGAGTGGCACGTCAGGCAAATACTGAACAAGCTTGGTTTCAACTCCCGCACCCAGGTCGCGGCGTGGGTTGCGCATGACGAGGCGGTCGGCTCAACTGCCGACTCGCCTGCTGAGCACCGACACAACCTCCCTCTCCAGCTGACGACATTTGTAGGGCGGGGGAATGACCTGGTGGAGCTCCAGAGTCTCCTCACCGCGAGGCGTCTCGTGACCCTTACGGCAGTCGGCGGCGCGGGCAAGACTCGCCTTGCGCTCGAAGTGGCATATCGGGTCCTGGACGCATACCCAAATGGGGCCTGGCTCGTGGACCTGACGCCGATCAAAGATGGCCATCTGGTCGCCAGGGTGTTTGGCTCGACGCTGGGAGTCCACGAGCGTCCGCGCCAGCCGATCGCCGAGACGCTCCTGGAGCACCTGCGTGACCGTCACTTGTTACTGGTGGTCGACAACTGCGAGCACGTGATCGAGGATTGCGCCGCCCTTGTCGACACCATCCTCCGCTACTGTCCCGCCGTCACGCTCCTGGCTACCAGCCGGGAGCCCCTCCACGTCAGTGGGGAAACCGTTTGGCGCGTTGCCCCTCTCGCGGTCCCCGATCCCCGCGCGCTTATCGACCTGCGTGATCTTGCCCAATACGAGGCAGTCGGCCTGTTTCTGGATCGTGCCCAACTGGCTGCGCCTGGCTTTGAGATCAATGCCGAGAACGCCTCTGCCGTTGCGCAACTCTGCCGCCGATTGGACGGCATCCCGCTGGCGATCGAATTGGCCGCGGCACGCGCCGGTTTGATGTCCCCCGACCAGATCCTGGATCGGCTACAGAATCGATTCGAGCTTCTGACCGGCGGTAGCCGCTCTGGACCCGCACGGCATCGGACCCTGCAGTCCGCCCTTGACTGGAGCCACGACCTGCTGGGCGATAACGAGCGAAGGCTGTTTCGGCGTCTATCCGTGTTTGCGGGCAGCTTCAGTCTCGAGGCAGTCGAGCACGTCTGCCCCGACCACGATCTTGAGGTCGATGCGATTGCTGGCTTGCTTGGCAGCCTGGTCGACAAGTCGCTTGTGGTTGTATCCGCCGACGGGTCGCCTCCCGTCCGCTTCCGAATGCTGGAGACGCTGCAGCAGTACGGACAGGAACGGATGGCTCAACACGGCGAGGTCGAGCAACTCAACCGACGCCACTCGGAGTTCTTCGTGTCGGTCGCCCAAGAGGCCTCCCCGAAGCTTCGCGGCAGAGATCAGCAGGTCTGGCACCTGCGGCTTGCGCACGACGTCAGCAACCTGCGGGTGGCGCTCGAGTGGAGCGGCGGCCATGAACCGGACGCCAGCTTGCGGCTGATCATTGCACTGACCGACTTTTGGTACATCGAGGGCCTTGTCGAGGAGGGCGACGGCTGGCTGGAGCGGGCTCTTCGCAGCTATTCCGTCCGGAACGGCTTGAGGGCGGGAGCGCTGGCGCGGGGTGGGCTGGTTTCCTACTGGCGCGACGACGTCGACAGCGCCTCCGCACGCTGGCACGAGTGCCTGGACATCTACCGCGAGCTAGGTGACCGAGAGGGAATCGGCCAGGGGCTGCGTTGGGTCGGGGAACTGACTGAGTGGCAAGGCGATTTGGAAGAGGCACGCAGCTGCTTCGACCGCAGCCTGGCCATAGCTTCCGAGGCGAAGGATGAGACGTGGATTGCAGACATCCTCAGGCAGCTGGGACGAGTGGCGATGAAGGAAGGAGACCACGAGAAAGCGCTTAGATACCTGGAGGACAGCCTCACCTATTACAAGCGGATCGGCGATCACCGGTTCATCAACGTCACTCTCGGCTACCTGGGTCTGAACGCGATCGCCATGGGAGACTTCGCTGCAGCTCGTTCCCATCTGGAAGAAGGCTTGGCGATCGCCCGTGTGCTCGACTTCACCATCGGCTTGGCAACTCCCCTGATGTACTTTGCGTCGCTGGCCGCAGCCCAGGACGATCCGAGTCGAGCTCTGCGCCTTTCAGGTGCGTCGGAGGCACTCGCAGCGTCAGCCGGCGCGGTTGCTACTCGGCTGACGAGGGCAATGGTTGAACGGTGGCTGGACAAGAGCCGTCTGGAGCTGGGTCCAAGTCAATCGGCAGCCTACTGCGCGGAAGGTCGTGCAATGTCTCGAGAAGGCGCCATCGAATATGCACTGAAGGGCTGACTGTCGAGCCTTTTCAAGCCCGGGCGACCGGCTATCGTTCGAATTGAGACGGGCCGATGACGTAGCAGTCCGCGAACTATCTCCGCGTCGGGCAGACCTGGACCCTCGTGCAAAAACACCAAGCAAAGGGACATGACGACGCCTGCGCGAGCACCAATGTTCTTGTGCAAGTTCGGCAGCTAGGCGACAAAACGCCTTCGGCTGCTGCGCTACACACCTTCGGCTGGTTTGCTACAGCTACTTCGGTACCTACGCGACACTCCCCGGCCATGAAGGAGATGAGCGTGACTGAGCAGCGGTACAAGGCAGTTCTGGCGGTTATCGCGGACGGTCGGACGGTGAGCGAGGTGGCGAGCGAGTGGGGCGTGTGTCGGCAGACGATGCACCGCTGGCTGGCCCGCTATGAAGGCGACGGCCTGGAGGGCTTGGGCAAGCGGTCGTCTCGGCCGACACATTGCCCGCATCAGATGGCACCACGGATAGGATGCCCTGCGATACATGATCGAGTTGGTGCCGTGGTCCAACGATGATCTCTGGGCCGTTACTAGATTCCTTTCCGATCCGGAGATGATGAAGCACCTCGGCGGTCCCCAGAGTCGCGAGCAGATCGTGGATCAGCACGAGCGTTACCTGGTCACTGGCGCATCCGGTACGGGACAGATGTTCAAGATCGTCCTGAGTCCCGCGACCGATGCGATCGGCAACATCGGCTATTGGGACAAGACGTGGCGGGAGGAAATCGTCTATGAGACGGGCTGGATGATCCTCCCGGAGTATCAGCGCAGGGGCTACGCGAGCGCCGCCCTGGAGTTGCTGGTCAAACGGCTTCGGCGCGAGCACGTGCACCGATTTCTTCACGCCTTCCCCGCGGTTACGAATGGACCGTCCAACGCACTCTGCCGGGGGGCGGGGTTCACCAACCTCGGAGAGTGTGAATTCGAGTACCCAGCTGGGCATCCTTTGCGATGCAGTGATTGGCGCCTCGACCTGTCGCTTTCGCCGGATCATCCGCACCCGCATTCAACTTAATGCGGACCTGTGTCATCAATCACGCGTTAAGTTGACGGATGCAGCCATAGGCATCTCTTAGATGCCACCGCCTCCGCGCTGACAATGCGAAGCTAGGCGGCATGGAACGCTCTTATGAAGTGGACAATGCGCGCGAGCTCGAACGCCTGAGGGCACTGGTTTCAAAGCTGAGCGACCAAGACCTCGGCTCGATGGTCAACGAATACTGGACCGTCGCCGGCGTGCTGGGCCACATGGCATTCTGGGATGGCTGCGCGCTGTTCCTCGCTGGAAAGCTGCAGCGCGACGGTGCTCTCACGCCATCCGATACCGAGCCCGAGAGCGTGGACTGGATCAACGATTCCACCCGCCCGCTCATTCACGCGATCCCCCCTCGCCAGGCGGCCGAGGTCGCCTTGCGCATCGCCGAGCAGACGGACGAGCTCGTCGCGTCTCTGTCCCCCGAGCTCGTCGCGAAGATCGACGACAACAGCCCGTTGAATCCTGTTCGCGCCCACCATCGCGGTGAGCACCTGGACGAGATCGAGGCCGCGCTTGCCGGCAGGGACGCTACTCGACGACAGACCTGATCCGGATTGCCTCCTCGCGCAGGCGCGCAAGAGCTTCCAAGACGTCGATCGCCCAACGGTCGGTGGCGACAGGCCCGGGGCCATCGGGCGGACTCTGTGACACGTACGTCACCCAGTTCTTCGTGCCCAATTGGTTGCAGCGCGCACTTCGCCGGAGCTCCCGGGATTGTTGGAATCACCAGCCGAGCACGGCGTCGAGCGGACGTGGCACGTGGTCCAGGTCCAGCGCTAGGACCAGCGCGCGGGCGTATTGCGCCTTGCGGCCCGCGCGGGTGCTGATGAAGCGGCGCAGGTGCTGGATAGAGCTGTGTCCCCGCTGAGCCGGTTGCGCTTGCAGGCGACGGAGCGATGGAAGCTCGCCCTGCGCCTCGATGACCCGCTCGACGCCCTCGACGCCAAGGGCCCGGATCAGCTCGTCCTCAAGGTCCGCGATGCAGACGTGAAAGCCGAGGCGCTCCAGGCCGGCGCGGTTCAGGTCGGGGCCGAAACCGGCGCGCTCGAGGGCTCGCCGGAAGTCGGGCTCCTCGCGCTCGTCGCAGAGACCGCGCAGGACGACCTCGGAGCGCTCGCGGCGCAATTCGAAGACGAAGCGCCCGATCGCGTGCGCGCCGCCGATGGCGATGATCTCGACGCCGGCACCCGCAAGGTCCAGGCCGCGCCGCCGCGCGAGCGTCTCCAGCGCGACTTTGTCGCTCTGCCCCTCGACGATGATGACCGTGCCCGCCCGCGTGACCGCTTCCACTGGGCCGGAACTGTAGCGGTACCTCTCAGGCAAACTCAGCGGCGATGACCTATGTCGCTTTTCTGAGGGGCGTGAACGTCGGGGGCAAGGGCATCGTCTCGATGGCGGCCATCAAAGAGGCCCTGATCGCCCTCGGTATGTCAGAGGTACGGACGTATATCAACTCGGGCAACGTCATCTTCTCGACCCGAGCATCGGACGTTCAGCGGCTCACGGTCCGGATCGAGAAGGCGATCGAGCAGCACACGGGCATGGCGATCAAGGTGCTCCTCATGGACCACAAGACCCTGAAGAAAATGGTCGACGCGATTCCGCGCAATTGGGTCGACGACCCAACGATGCGGACCTACGTCCTGTTGCTCTGGAAGGAGCTCGACGATCGCACGATCCTCGACAGCCTCCCGATCAAGCCGGGCGTCGATGAGCTCAGGTACACGCCTGGGGCTGTCGTCTGGCGCGTCGATCGTGAGAACGTGGGCAGGAGCCACATGAACAGAATCGTCGGCACACCCCTGTACAAGAAGATCACCATGCGCAGCGCGAACACAATGCGAAAGCTCAACGAGCTGACCGCTACACCCGCCCGGTCGTAGTTGGGACTGAACCTTGACGCGCTGTCAGCGCCGGCCGCGGTAGGCGGCCCAGGGGTCGTAGTCGATCTCGAGCGGCTCTTGAGGCGGGCGCTTCTCGGCGGGGACGTGCGTCAGGTTGACCCGGATTCGATACCAGGCCGAGCTGCGGCCGCGCATCGCGTCGACCAGGACGTCGGCGGGTTCGAGGTGCCGGACCACCTCCGGGTGGCGCAACTTCCAGCGTTCGAGCCCTTCCCGCGCCTCCTTCTCCGTACGGGCGCGGGCGATCTCGACCAGGGGCACGGTGGTCCGGCGGCGGCCGGTCTGGCCCGCCTCCTTGCCTGGAGCCGCGGGCGGGACAGCACCAGAGCGCACGCGGGCGCGTGAGGGTTGGACGCGGGGCGCCTCCCCCGGCTGCCGCGGGTAGTTCGGTGGCCAGGGCGCGTCCGGCAACCCGGCCGCTTCCTGGCGCGCGGCAAGCTCCAACAGGGCTTCGAGCGACCCTATCGCGGCATCGATGCCGGCTCCGGGGTCGCCGATGGCTGCGAATCGGGCCGGCACCGTCGCCAGCGTGAAAGCCGCGGGCTCGCAGTCGGGCACCTCGTCCCAGCCAAGCGGAGTCGAGACGCGGGCGTCGGGCGTAGGCCGGACCGAATAAGCGGAGGCTACGGTGCGGTCCTTCGCGTTCTGGTTGTAGTCGAGGAAGACGCCATGGCGCTCCTCCTTCCACCACTTGGAGGTCGCGATCGCGGGCGCCCGCCGCTCGACCTCCCGCGCGAATGCCACGGCCGCCCGCCGCACTTCGGGATGAGTCCAGCGCCGCTCGAGCCGGCAGTAGATGTGCATGCCCCGCGAGCCCGAAGTCTTGGGCCAGCCGGTCAGGCCCATCTCATCGAGCACGCCCTTGGCCGCCAGCGCCACCTCGCGGACCTGCGACCACGGTACTCCCGGCATTGGATCGAGGTCGATTCGCAGCTCGTCGGGATGGTCGAGATCGTCGCTGCGCACGGGGTGCGGGTTGAGGTCGATGCAGCCCAGGTTGACGACCCAGGCCAGCTGGGCGGCGTCGCGAACGACGATCTCCTCGGCGGTTCGGCCCGAAGGAAAGCTGAGCACCGCCGTCTCGATCCAGGGCGGGCGGTTCGCGGGCGCGCGTTTCTGGAAGAAGGCCTCCCCCTCAGCGCCGTGGACGAAGCGCTTGAGCGCCATCGGGCGATTGGACACGGCCCGTACCGCGCCTTCGGCGACGGCCAGGTAATAGTCGAGGAGGTCGCGCTTGGTGTACCCGGCAGCCGGGAAGAAGACCTTGTCCGGGTTGGTGATCTTGACCTCGCGGCCCGCTATCTGCACCGGCGACCTCCAGCGATCAGGGCGCCTGCGGCAGCTTGACCTCGCCCCGGCGGACCACCGGAGCGGAGGGGGGCGGCACAACCGGGCCGATGTCNCCATCGGGCGCCTCNTCGAGGTCGACGATCACGGGCGCNTGGTCGCTCGGCCCGCTGCCCTTGCGCGCCTGGCGGTCGACCCATGCGGCCCGTACCCGCGCCGCCACAGAGTCGCTGGCCAGGACCAGGTCGATCCTCATGCCGAGGTCCTGGTGGAACATGCCCGCACGGTAGTCCCAGTAGGTGAAAACGCGAGAAGCCGGCCAGCGCTCGCGGACCACGTCGTGCAGGCCGTGCCCGACCAGATCGGCCAGGGCCTTGCGTTCGGGCGGCGTGACGTGGGTCTGGCCCCTGTAAGCGTCGGGATCGAAGACGTCGGAGTCGGCGGGCGCGATATTCATGTCCCCGCAGACCATCCGCGCCGCGGGGCCGGATTGAAGCAGCCGGTCGAGGGCGGCCAGCCAGGCCAGCTTGTAGTGGTAGTGCTCGGAGTCGGGGACGCGGCCGTTGGGCACGTAAACAGAGTGCACCCGGACCCCGCCGCAGGTGGCCGCGATCGCGCGTGCCTCCTGGTGAGGGAAGCCGGGGCTNCCCGGAATCCCGACTTCGACGTCGTCGAGGCCGGCGCGGGACAGGATCGCCACCCCGTTCCACTGAGCCTCGCCGTGGTGTGCGATCTCGTACCCGCGTCCGCTCAGGGCAGCGCCGAGCGCGTCCGCGAACGCGTCGTCGGTGAGCTTGGTCTCCTGGAGGCAGACAACGTCCGGTCGCCGTTCGTCGAGCCAGGGCAGCAATCGTGGTATCCGCTGCTTCACCGAGTTGACGTTCCAGGTCGCGACGCGCACCTTCGCCATGATGGCCCAAGCACGCTTCGATGGCTGAGCCCTCATTTATCCCTGATCGGCGAGCAGGTCTTGGCCCGCGTCGATCAATACATGTGGATTTCCACACTTTCCTCGTGACGCCGATCCAGCTTAGGTTGGCCGCACCAAGTATTGGGAGGTGCACTTTGATCAGCTCCGGTTGGAAATTCGCCGTCGTCGCAGTTACCGCTTTCGGCTCTCTACTTGCTGGGTCGGCGCCTGCATTGGCTGAGCGCGATAAGCCGCTGAGCCTCGATTTCGTGAAGGTCTGCCCGCAGAGCGTCTGCACGGGAGTCCTGGTACGAGAAGACGGGCAGGTAATTCCAAACAGCAGCGACTACTTCGCGCCAACCTCAGCCCACGGCTTCCCCGTCATTCAGTTCACCGCCGTAGAGACCGTTACCTCGTCTCATGGGATTCTGAACATCTTGTCGGCCGGCACCATCGACTGCGGCGCATTGCCGACCATAGTGGTGGCTGACGGCACGGTCACCAGTGGGCATTGGAAAGGCAAGGACCTCAGTGGCTCGCCGATACACGAGGTCGGTCGCCGGGTTACGAACGATCCCTGCTCGTCTAACCCATCGTTCAGCCACGCGTTCGCGGGCACCTTGTGGGTGTTTCCCGAATCTGAGGACTGATGCCTCGGTATCTGGTCGAGCTGTATTTCCCGCGGTCGCGGGCGGCCGGCGTGCGCCGCGTCACCGCCCGCATCCGTGGGGCCGCCAGCCGTATGGCTGAAGAGGGCTCTGCGGTCCGCTGCCTGCACTCGGTGTTTGTACCGGGCGATGAGACTCTCTTCGAGCTCTTCGACGGCCCGTCGGCCGAGGTGGTAGCCGCAGTCCACCAACGTTGTGGTCTCACTCCTGACCGCATCGTCGAAGCACTCTTGACGACGTAAGCTTTCGACGCGATGGGGGAGACCTTCGGTGTCCCCGTTCCTTCTGAGTCGGGTGTCGTGGGACGCGGCCCCGAGCTGGAGGTCATCCGCGCCTTTGTCAGTCACCCACCGGCGAGGCCCGCGTGTTTGGCGATCGTCGGGGAGGCAGGCATCGGAAAGACAACCCTCTGGCAGGCCGCGCTGCGGGAGGCGGCGCGAGTTGAAGCCTTTGTCCTGCAGTGCAATCCAACCGAGCCTGAACGCAGCTTGCCTTTCGCGGCGCTGACCAGCCTGCTCGCCCCGATTCAGACTGAGATCCTTCCGACTCTGCCTGCACCGCAGCGATTTGCGCTCGAGATCGCGTTGCTGCTCCGTGAGCCGAGCGGGCCACCGCCGGGCACTCATGCCGTCGGCTTGGGACTCAGCGGCTGCCTGCGAGAGCTGGCGAGCCGGCGATCGCTGCTACTTGCGATCGACGATTTTCAGTGGATTGATGCCGCCTCAAGGGCCGTCCTGATCTTTGCCTTTCGCCGCCTACGCTGCGAGCCCGTGCGCGTGTTGCTGACCGAGCGCATCGAGCCGGCCCAACCGGAAACGATCGACCTCGATCGAGTCTTTGCTCAGTGGGATGTGAAGCGGATAGACGTCGGTCCTCTCAGCCTCGGCGCAATGCATCACTTCTTGCATCAGCGACTGGGCACGGTTTTCTCGCGATTGGCAATGCGCGAGATACACGGCATGTCAGGTGGCAACGCGTTCTACGCGCTCGAATCAGCTCGGGCGGCGGCTGCAGGATCGCTGCCGGTTGGCAGACGTGAGACGTTGCCGATACCTCCAAGCCTTTCGCAGCTGCTCGCATCTCGCCTCGCCAAGCTCCCGACCGAGACCGTTGATGCGTTGCGACTCGCCGCCGGCCTTTCGTACCCCAATCGACTTGTGTTGCTGGCGTGCGGCACGAAGTCTGAGGATTTGGCTCCGGCTGTTTCGGCCAACCTTGTGCGTCTCGACGATGACGTGCTCAGCTTTACCCATCCATTGATCGCGTCGTGCGTGTATGCATCGGCGGATGCCCTCACGCTCCGTGCCGTGCACCGGCGGCTGGCGGGCGCCGTATCGGATCCAATGGAACGTGTCCGGCACCTCGCACTAGCCTCAGCGGGACCCGAGCCCGGAATCGCGCGACAATTGGAACTCGCATCGAACCGTGCACGTGCCCGTGGCGCCGTGGCGATTGCCGCTGAGCTGGCTGACAAAGCACTGAGGCTGACGCCGCAGACAAATGTGAAAGGTCGCTGGCGCCGAGCGCTGCAGGCGGGGCGGTTTCTCTTCGAGGCTGGTGACATTGTTCAGGCCAGGACCGTTCTCGAAACTGCGCTGCAATGGGTGCAACGCGGTCCTGGGCGGGCATCTGTGCTCGTTTTACTGGGCCGAATCACGATGTACGAGGGCGACCAGGTCCTCGCCGCCGACCTGTTCCGCGAGGCTGCCGTCATGGCTGGCGTGGACCGTGAGGTGCGTGCGCGAGCTGCCATTGGTATTGCATCCTCACTTACATTTCGACTCACCGATCTCAATGGGTCGGCCGCATTTGCAGGCGAGGCCGCCAGGCTCTTTCGGCAGCTCGGAAATAAAACTGCCGTGGCCGACGCACTGGCAACGCAAGGCGTCGCCGAAACGCTGTTGGGAAGGCGAGGCGCGCGAAGGCGATGCGAGAGCGCCCTTGCCGTTTCGACCGGCAACGATGCGGTCCAGGCCATCCAGCGACCGCCATACATGATGTCTGTCCATTTTCTCTGGACCGATCGACTGGTCGAGGCCAAAGATCTCCTTCGGGTGGAGGTGCAGCACGCCGGCGACCAGGGAGATGATGCCTCGCTGCCCTTGTTGCTCGGGCGTCTCAGCCTCGTTGAGTTCCTCATCGGTGACTGGGCCGCCGCGTCTCGCCATGCGGACGAGGGCTATGACGTAGCTCTGCAGACCGGTCAGCGCCCCCAGCAGGGATTCGTCATGGCGGTGAGCGCGTTGATCATGGCGTGTCGCGGACAGCTCGAGGCATCGATCAACACTGCCCAAAGCGCTTTGGAACGCGTCGGGGATCGCGGCGGCGCGCAGGCGCGGGTACTGGCGTTGTGGGCTCTGGCGCTCGGCGACCTGTCGACAGGGAATCCGTCAGGCGCCGCCGACCATTTGCTGCCGGTCTTGCGCCAAGCCCGAGGAGCGGGAGTGCGCGAGCCGGGCGCCAACCGATTCGTTCCGGATCTCGTTGAAGCACTGATCGCTCTCGACCGAGTCGACGAGGCACGCGAATCCCTGGAATGGTTTGAATCCGCGGCCGTTTCGCTCAACAGATCTTCCGGCAAGGCCGGCGCAGCTCGCTGCCGTGGGCTCCTCGAGGCTGCATCCGGAAAGCTGGAAGCCGCGGCCAGAGCGTTGGAGGTGGCCTTGACCGAGCACGAACGAGCGCTGGTCCCCTTCGAACGTGCGCGGACTCTTTTGGTGCTTGGCGCTATCTATCGGCGAAGCAGGCAGCTTAGAAGTGCGCGCCGGTCGCTCGAGGACGCTGGACAGGTCTTCGGCCAGCTTGGAGCCGTTCTTTGGGCTGAGCGAGCTCACGCCGAGCTCGCGCGGGTCGGGGGCCGTAAGCCATCCGACGGAACGTTGAGCGCGACCGAGCTGCGGGTTGCTTCGCTGGTGACTGCCGGTCACTCGAACAGAGAAATCGCCAACGTGTTGTTCGTGACTGAGCGAACGGTTGAATCGAACCTCACGAGGATCTACGCGAAGCTCGGGCTCCGATCTCGCACACAGCTCGCCGCAGCCGTCCAGGGGCATTCGGATCAGCACCTTCTGGTGCGGCCGGGCCCTCTGCGCTGACCCTACGCGGATCGGAATGACCGACCTCTATCCCGGAATCGAGCCTTATGAGCACGGTTGGCTGGAGGTTGGTGACGGCAACCTCGTCTACTGGGAAACGTGCGGCAATCCCGCGGGCAAACCCGCGGTCGTTGTGCACGACGGACCGGGCTCGGGATGCACGCCTTACTTCCGGAGATTCTTCAACCCGCGCGATTACCGGATGGTGCTTTTCGACCAGCGTACATCCGCAACGACGTCTGGTTGAAGGACGCGATCCTGATCGAAAACGCGAGCAAGATTTCACACGTTCCTGGCATCTTGGGAATGGCCGGTTCGACTTCCAGGCTCCAGTCTCGACTGCGTGGGAGCTCAAGCGAGCCTGGCCCCGCGCGGAAATGGTGATCGTCGACGATGCGGGCCACGGAACTCCCGAAATCGGCCGCGCCCTCGTACGAGCCGCCGACCATTTCGCGGCCGTTAGGCCTTGTCCAGCTTCACCGCCTGCTTGACGTAGTACCTGAGAGCCGGTTTGTTCACGTCGTCCAGGGTCTTCAACCTGACTTTTCTCGCGTGCTTCGCGACTCCTCGCAGCAGACCGTATTTGTCTTCGAAATAGGCGCCCTGGCGAAAGCCGAACGTGATTCCGGATTTGCTCGCACTGATCCACGCCACCGGCTTGTTCTGCCCATAGGTCGGCATCCCGTAGCTGATGGCCTCGCGCGCGTCGGGGGCGTACTCGCGCATCAAGCCGCGGACGGCGGCGACGATCGGCCTGTACTCGGGCTGCACCCTGGTCTTGACGAACTCATTGACGGTCATCGTCGGAGCCCTCCAGAAATTTGGGGCAGATCGGCCCCCGCGGCCCTATATAGGTCAATAGTGATGGGCCAGGTCCTGTTCGTCCACGGCGAGACTGATCTGATTCAGGCTGCGAGGGCGGGCGATGGTTCAGCGTTCGCCGAGCTGGTGCGGCCGCACTATCAGGCCGCCTTCCGGGTCGCGTACGGATTGCTCCATGACGCGGACGAAGCTGAGGACGCGGTACAGGAAGCAGCCTTCAAAGCCTGGAGACGGCTTGGCAACTTACGCGAGGGCTCGAGCTTGCGTCCCTGGTTTCTCGCCATCGTGGCGAACCAGTGCCGCACCGTGAGCAAGAGCAGATGGTGGTCGGTGCTCAAAGTGGAACCACCTGAAGCTCAGGTTCGGTCGGTGGACATCGCTGCGGCAGTTGATCTAAGGCGCGCCCTCCGGCGCCTGGGCCACGATGAAAGGCTGGTCCTGGTCCTCCGCTACTACCTCGACATGCCGTTCGAGGAGATCGCCACGACTCTCGGCATCTCCACGAAGGCGGCGAGAACTCGGGTCGAGCGCGCCGTGCGCCGCCTGCGACCGATCATCCAGAACCAGGGAGCTGCGATCTGATGGACGACAGGGTCATGTTCGATCGAATGCACAACGCGCTCGACATCGAGCCTCCCGCTGGGGCTTTTGAACGGATGCGGAGCGCTCTGGCGAAGAGTCCGGCCACGCCGTATGGATGGCCGGTGTTCCGTATGAGGGGGTCGAAGATGGGATTCAGGCTCGCCGCCGGCCTCGCGCTGCTCGTGCTGGTGGGCGCGATCATCGCCGCCTACCTTGCCGTCCACAACGCGACGTCCAGTCGCGTTCCCGCGGGGTCGGGCCGGACGATCGCGGCATACCAGAACCTGGTGAGCCTCGATGGCCAGAATGCCACCGCTACGTGGTCGGCTCCCTGCGACACCTCAACACACACGGGCTGCAAGGCAGATGCCACCCGCGCCCTTGTCGTGCTGCACCAGTGGCTCGACGATCTGAACCGGTCGGAGCCTCCCGCCCGCTTCCTGGTGGTGGACGCGCAGCTGCGATTGCATATCTCTGGGAGCATTTCCGGCCTCAACGCCCTCCTCACCGCGATTCAGGCGAACGACCAGAACGGCATTGATCGCGCGTACCTGTTGGCAGCCGCGGGCGCAGGGTGGACGAATACGGTGGTCCCGAGCATCGCTTCCTCGAAGCAGGTCAGTGCTGCCGCTTACACGAACTCGGTTCGAGCACAGAGCACCTCGTTGGCGAGCTGTTCCGACTGCCAGCTGCTGGCCGGGCAGAGCCAGATCGATTGCTCGCAGTATCCGACGACATGTCCGTACCTGCTGGATGGACCTGAGGGGCTCATCGCAAACTTCCAGTCGACGCTTGCCGCGTTCGCCGCGCCCGACTCCCTCTCCGCCAAAGACACCCGCCTGCAGCAGGACCTTGCGCGGGCCGATTCAGCCCTGATCGCGATGAGGGCGGCGCTGTTGACGGGCGATCAGGCCGGGTTCAATGCGGGCCGGGTGACTCTGCGGTCAGCCCTGGCGGCGGTGACCGTGGACACCGCGGCAATCTAGAGCCGCCTTCCCGGCCGACGTTCATGTAGAGAACCAGCCGCGTGCTCCGACCTACGTATGAAAGCGCCCAACCAGGGCGCAACAAATGGGAGGAGCAAAAGCATGACTCGGCTGCTGGAAGACAAGAACGCGATCATCTACGGGGCCGGCGGCGGCATCGGGGGTGGCGTCGCCCGCACCTTCGCCCGCGAGGGGGCGAGGGTCTTCCTGATAGGGCGGACCAAGAAATCGCTCGAGGCGGTCGCCGCGGAGATCAAGGCTGACGGCGGGGCGGCCGAGGTGGCTGTGCTCGACGCGCTCGACGAGCGGGCTGTAGAGGAGCACCTGCGGGCTGCAGCCACCAAGAGCGGCAGCGTCGACGTTTCCTTCAACCTCATCACACGGGGTGACGTGCAGCAGATTCCCCTGGTCGACATGACCACGGCGGACCTCATGCGTGCGGTCACGAACGGGTTGACGTCGAACTTCATCACCGCACGGGCGGCGGCCCGTCACATGATCAAGCAGGGTTCCGGCGTCATCCTGCACCTGAACAGCGGCTCGGCCAGGGGAAGCATGCCCATGATGGGAAGCACCGGGCCCGCGGACGCGGCGACCGAGACCTTCATGCGCTACCTCGCCACCGAGATCGGGCCGCACGGAGTTCGTGTGGTTGGTCTCTACACCGCGGGCGTCGCGGAGACGCTCACGCGCGAGAAGCTCGCCGCGGTCGGCGNTGGAGGCGGGATCGACCCGGCGGACGTCGAGCGCGCCATCGCCGGGATGGCAATGCTGCGGCGAGCGCCAAAATTGGCGCAGGTCGCGGACGCGGCGGCTTTCCTCGCTTCGGACCGCGCCGCCGGCATCACGGGCACCATCGTCAACGTGACATGCGGCCTTCTTCCTGGATAGTGATTAGGAGTAATTGAGATGAAGTACATGATCATGACGTTCGGTTCCGCCGAGGAAGGCGTTAAAGCCATGGGCCGAGACTGGATGCTCGAGATGGTTGCGTTCATGCAAGCGTTGGACAAGGACCTGAGGGAATCCGGCGAGCTCGTCGACGACCACGGCCTCGCTGATGGAAGCCAGGCCAAAACCGTCCGCTTCGAGAACGGCATCCCTGTGCCGACCGACGGGCCGTTTGCCGAATCGAAAGAATCCCTGGTCGGCTACTGGATCGTCGACGTTGACAGCGAAGAGCGCGCGATCGAGATCGCATCGCGGATCGTCGCGTTCATCAAAGCACCGATCGAAGTACGTCGCGTGATGGACGCGCCGCCCGACTTCTGACCTTGCAGAGCAACATCGAGGACCTGTTGCGCGAGCTGGCGCCGCAGGTCCTCGGCGCCCTTGTGCGGCGGTCGGGGCAGTTCGACGCCTGCGAGGATGCGGTTCAGGAAGCCCTGCTTGCGGCGGCCCGGCAGTGGCCGAAGGATGGCACGCCGGACAACCCTCGGTCGTGGCTGCTGACGGTGGCAACGCGCCGCCTGACCGACCAGCTGCGGAGCGAGACCGCCCGCCGCCGGCGCGAGGAAACGGCCGCGGCGCTCGAGCCGGCTGTGCCTGGCGAAGCATCGGCATACGACGACACGCTCACCCTTCTCTTCCTGTGCTGCCACCCGTCGCTGTCGGCGCCTTCGCAGCTGGCTCTCACGCTTCGCGCGGTCGGAGGACTGACCACAGCTGAGATCGCCAGCGCGTTCCTCGTTCCCGAAGCCACGATGGCCCAGCGCATCAGCCGCGCGAAAGAACGCATCAGGAGCGCCGGAGCGACCTTCGCGATGCCGCCGGCATCCGAACGCCACGACAGGCTTCGCGTCGTCCTGCATGTCCTGTATCTCGTGTTCAACGAGGGGTACACCACGAGCTCGGGACCGGAGCTGAACCGGGCCGATCTCACTACCGAAGCAATCCGGCTGGCGCGAATGCTCCATCAGCTCGTCCCGGAGGAAGGCGAGGCGGCCGGTCTGCTCGCCCTGATGCTCCTCACCGATGCGCGTCGCGCCGCCCGCTCGACCGCCGACGGTTGGATCGTCCCGCTCGACGAACAGCGCCGGGAGCTCTGGAACATGGACCAGATTCAAAAAGGCGTGGCGCTCCTGACCCAAACGCTTGGCAGGGTGCCGGTCGGTCCGTATCAGATGCAGGCGGCGATCGCCGCGGTTCACGACGAGGCGCCCACCGCCCAGGACACGGACTGGCCGCAGATCCTTGCGCTCTATGAAGTGTTGGAACGGATTGCGCCGAGTGCGGTGGTGACGCTGAATCGCGCAGTTGCGGTGGCGATGGTCAAGGGTCCGCTGGCCGGTCTTGCCCTTCTCGGCACGCTCGATGCGGATGGCCGGATGGCCCACAATCACCGCCTCGAGGCGGTGCGCGCACACCTGCTCGAGCGCGCCGGCGAGCTCGTCGCGGCACGCGACTCCTATCGCAAGGCCGCCAGGATGACGGCCAGCATTCCCGAGCAGCGCTACCTGGCCATGAAGGCCGCCCACCTCGCCTAGCGGAGAATGTTTCGCTGATCGTGCCGACTCTCCAGGGCGTTCACGTGAGGTTGCGGCCCGCCACAAGCTCTGACATCCGGGAGCTGGCCCGGATCCGCTCGACTCCGGAGGTCATGCGCTGGTGGCGAGGTGGCGACGACCTGGCGGCGGCGGTTGCCGAAGACCTTGCCGAAGAGGGAACCGAAACGTTCGTCATCGAGCACGACGAACGGATCGCCGGCGCGATCCAGTGGAGGGCGGAGGATGAGCCCGACTACCGGCATGCGGGGATCGACATCTATCTCGACCCCGCGCTGCATGGCCGAGGACTTGGCGCCGACGCCGTCCGCACGCTGGCGAGGCATCTCATCGCTGATCACGGACACCGCCGCCTCGTGATCGACCCGGCCGCGGATAACGTGGCCGCCATCCGGTGCTACTCGAAGGTGGGCTTCCGTCCGGTCGGCGTCATGCGGCGCTACGAGCGCGGTGTGGACGGCACCTGGCATGACGGGCTTCTGATGGACCTGCTCGCGGACGAGCTGATCACCTAGAGGCGCGGGCGAAAACCTCGACGAGAGATTCGGCGATCCAGGTGGCCCAGATCCGGGTGAAGCGACGAGCAGCGCATCGAGCGCATCGTGCATGCGTGAGCGAGCAGCGCAGTCGGTGAACCCGGAGATGGGCCGCATGGGCGCCGAAGATCCGTCGACGGCCTTTTCGGCCGCGCCTCTAGAGTCCCATCCAGGAGAGTCGAGTCTCGAGCAGCTCGGCTTCGGCCGCGTCGTCAGGATCTGGGATCACGCCGGCCTCGGCGAGTGCGACATGCATCGCCGTGGCCAGCCGCGCCGCAAGCGCCCTATCACCTGCGTCGAAAGCGATGACCGCCGCATCCAGCAAGAGGAACGGTTCCAGGGCGACATAGTCGAGCGCACGCGCCTCGCCGGCAGCCTTCGAGAAGAGCTCGCGGGCCAGCTCGGAATGGCCGTCGTGCAGCTCCACGTATGCGAGGTTGCGGTGCTCTATCGCGACCATTCGCGGCTCGCCGAGCTGCACATTCAGCTCGATGCTCTCCTCGTAAATGGTCCTCGCCTCGGCGTAGGCGCCGCGCATACGGGTGGCGGCCGCCTGAATGTGAATCGGCATTCTCTCCAGCCGGCGTTCGCCGGCCCGGCGCGCGAGGCCGCGAGCTGCGGCTGCAACCTCGACGGCGTGCGCCAGGTCGCTGCGGCGCAACGCGACTCGGGAGAGCATGACCAGCGACTCGACCTGGCCCTCCAGGTTGCCTTCGTCGCGGGTCTGCGCCAGCAGCTCCAACGCCAGCTCTTCGGCCAGGCCGGTCGCGCCCGACCGGAACGCGTGCAGCGCATCCTCCAGCGTCGCCATCTGCCCCTTTCAGCCTAGTCGCATAATCCCTTTGGTGGCTACTGCCCTCTCCCTCACGCACCTCGGATCGCTCATGCGCGGCGTGCGCAGCGTGGACGAGGTCGGGGCCGACGAGCGCGCGGCTTCGCTCGCCAAGCGCTCGATCAAGAAAGCGTCCAAGCTCTGGGCGCTCGACCTGGCCGTGCGCTGCATGGACCTCACGACCCTCGAGGGCTCGGATACGACGGGCAAGGTGACCGCTCTGTGCGCGAAGGCGATCCGGCCGAAGCCAGGCGATCCGACAATCCCTTCGGTGGCCGCGATCTGTGTCTACCCGGCACGCGTGGCGGATGCCGTCGAGCATCTCCGCGGCAGCAAGGTGCGGGTTGCGTCGGTGTCCACCGCGTTTCCATCCGGCCAGAGCTTCCTGTCGATCAAGGTTGCGGAAACCGAAGACGCGGTACGGGCCGGCGCGCACGAGATCGACATGGTGATCGACCGGGGCGCATTCCTCTCCGGCGATTACCAGCGCGTCTACGACGAGATCGTCGCCGTCAAAGAGGCGTGCGGGCAGGCGCACCTGAAGGTCATCCTCGAAACAGGCGAGCTCGGCACCTACGATGCGGTGCGTCGCGCCAGCATCCTCGCCATGGCGGCCGGCGCCGACTTCATCAAGACATCGACCGGGAAAGTGCAGCCGGCGGCGACGTTGCCCGTGAGCCTCGTCATGATGGAGGCGATCCGCGATTTCGTCCGCGAGACGGGAAGGCCGGTGGGATTCAAGGCCGCCGGAGGAATTCGCACCTCCAAGCAGGCGATCGCTTACCTGGTACTGCTCTACGAAACCCTCGGGTCCGACTGGATGACGCCGGAGCGATTCCGCCTCGGCGCCTCCACGCTGCTCAACGACGTGCTGATGCAGATCGACAAGGAACGCACGGGCGTGTACCAGTCCGGCGACTACTTCACGATCGACTGATGGCGATCACCAAGAAGCAATCCGCAGAGCTGGCCAAGCAGGTCTTCGAGTACGCGCCCGCACCAGAGGCGATCGATCACGTCCACATCGCGCCCACCTACGGCCTGTTCATCGGTGGAAAGATCGTCGAGCCCCACAGCAAGAAGCGATTCCCGACCATCAACCCGGCGACCGAGAAGAAGCTCGCCGAGGTTTCCGAAGCCGACGCGGTCGACGTCGACAGGGCGGTCAAGGCCGCCGGTCGTGCGTTCGACTCCTGGTCGAATCTCGCACCATCGAAGCGCGCCCGCTACCTGTTCCGCATCTCGCGGCTCATCCAGGAGCGCGCCCGGGAGCTCGCGGTGGTCGAGACGATGGACGGCGGAAAGCCGATCAAGGAGTCGCGCGACGTCGACATCCCGCTTGCGGCCGCCCACTTCTTCTATTACGCAGGCTGGGCGGACAAGCTCGAGTGGGCCTTCCCCAACCGCAAGCCGCGCCCGCTCGGCGTCGCGGGCCAGGTCATTCCATGGAACTTCCCGCTGCTCATGCTGGCGTGGAAGATCGCGCCGGCCCTCGCCGCGGGCAACACCGTCGTGCTGAAGCCCGCTGAGACGACGCCGCTCTCCGCGATGGTGTTCGCCGAGATCTGCATGCAGGCGGAACTCCCCCCGGGAGTCGTCAACATCGTCACCGGCGCAGGCAAGACCGGCTCGCTCGTGGTCGAGCATCCAGGTGTCAAGAAGGTCGCTTTCACGGGCTCGACCGAGGTCGGAAAGCTGATCCAGCGCGCGCTGGCCGGCACAGGCAAGAAGCTGACACTCGAGCTCGGCGGCAAGGCGGCCAACATCGTGTTCGAGGACGCGCCCCTGGACCAGGCGGTGGAGGGCATCGTCAACGGCATCTACTTCAACCAGGGGCACGTGTGCTGCGCCGGCAGCCGTCTGCTGGTCCAGGAATCGATCTTCGAACCCTTGATGGAGAAGCTGAAGCGCCGCCTTTCGACTCTGCGCCTCGGCGATCCGCTCGACAAGAACACCGACATCGGCGCGATCAACTCGCGGGCGCAGCTGGAGAAGATCCAGGGCCTCGTCGAGTCGGGAATTGAAGAGGGCGCCGAGCTCTACCAGCCGGAATGCCGGCTGCCGGAGCGCGGATTCTGGTTCCCACCCACGCTCTTCACGAACGTTTCGCAGTCGTACCGCATCGCCCGCGAGGAGATCTTCGGGCCCGTGCTGTCGGTGCTCACGTTCCGCACTCCAGCCGAAGCCGTGGAGAAAGCAAACAACACGCCGTACGGACTGTCCGCCGGGGTGTGGACCGACAAGGGGTCGCGCATCCTCTGGATGGCCGAGCATCTGCGCGCAGGGGTCGTGTGGGCGAACACGTTCAATCGTTTCGACCCGACTTCTCCGTTCGGCGGCTACAAGGAGTCGGGTTACGGGCGCGAGGGCGGCATACACGGACTTGCCGCCTACCTGGACCTCAACTGATGGATGTGCGCAAGACCTACAAGCTCTTCGTCAACGGTGAGTTCGTGCGCTCCGAGTCGGGGCGCGCGTACCGGCCCGATGGAAACGTCAACGTGCCGCGTGGCTCGCGCAAGGACCTCCGCGACGCCGTGCGCGCCGCGCGGACCGCGTTTCCGGCCTGGGCCGCGCGCACGGCGATGAATCGCGGCCAGATCCTTTACCGCGCGGCGGAGATGCTCGACAGCAGGGGCGCGCAGTTCACCGACCTGCTTGGTGGCGGCGCGAAGGCGCGCCGCGAGCTCGAACAGGCGGTGGAAACGCTGGTCTGGTACGCCGGCTGGACGGACAAGCTGCCGCAGGTGGCCGGCACCGTGAACCCGGTCGCCGGACCGTACTTCAACTTCACCCTTCCTGAGCCGACGGGCGTGGTCGGAATCGTCGCGCCCGAGGAACCGGCGCTCGCCGGGCTGGTACGACGCCTCGCGCCCGCCCTTTGCGGCGGCAACGTCGTGGTCGCGCTTGCACCGGAATCGCAGCCGCTGCCGGCGCTGACGCTGGCCGAGGTTTTCGCGACCAGCGACTTTCCGGCCGGCGTCGTCAACGTCCTCAGTGGGCAGCGTGGTGAGCTCTTGCCCTGGCTCGCGGCGCACATGGACGTCAACGCGATCGATGTCGCGGGATGCACCCCTGACGAGGTCAAAGCAGTCGAGGCCGCCGCAGCCGACAACGTGAAGCGCGTGATAAAAGTCGCACCCGATGAGTCGAGTCCCTACTTGATCACGGCCTTCATGGAGATGAAGACTGTGTGGCATCCCATCGGGGTCTAAAATCTAGAGCTACATGGCAGGGGTGCTGACCAGGCCGATCCCAGTGAAGACATTGGGATCGAGCGCGGACGGCCCCACCACCGGCAAGCCGATGATCAGCGCGACGCGGATCGCGCGCCGGGTCCGGCAGCTCGGAAAGCAGATCTCCGAGACGTACGCCGACATCGAAACGCCGCTCGTGATGGTCGTCATCCTCAAGGGCGCGACGGTTTTCGCGGCCGACCTGCTGCGCAGCTTGAGCATCCCCGCGGAGCTCGAGTTCGTGCGCGCTTCGAGCTATCACGGCGGCACCACCAGCACCGGCCGCCTACAGCTCGCTCACATGGTGGACGGACCCCTGGTGGGTAGACACGTCCTGCTCGTCGAGGACATCGTGGACTCGGGCCTCACGGTCAACGTCATCACCAAGCGCATCCGCCGCATGGGCCCCGCGTCGCTGCGGATCGCCGCCTTGCTCGACCGGCCGGCACGCCGGGTGGTTGAGGTGAAGATCGATTTCTGTACGGGCTCGACTACGCGGGCCTCTACCGCGAGCTGCCTCACATCTACTCGCTGACCTAGACCACGGCCGCTTCGCCGTACCTCGCGTGGCGCAAGGCCGAGCTGCACTGCCATCTCGACGGCGCGGTGCGCATCTCGACCGCCGAAGAGCTGTCAGGCCGAAAGGGACTACGGATGGTGGCTCCCGACGATTGCCCCAGCCAGGCCGAGTACATCAAATATTTCGACGACGCGATCGCCGTCATGCAGACAGAAGCGGCCCTCGAGCGCATCGCGTACGAGCTGTGCGTGGATTCAGCCGCGGAGAACATCGACTACCTCGAAGTCCGATGGGCTCCGAGACTTCACACAGGCGACGGTTTGACCATCGAGCAAGTGATTGCCGCCGTCCTGTCGGGCATTCATTCCGGACCGATTGAAGCAGTGGCGATCGTCTGCGCCATGCGGCAGGACAGGCCTGAAGACAATGTGGCGCTCGCGCGCGAGGCTGGTCGCTTTGCGGGCCGCGGCGTGG
>JGI12635J15846_10000487_pt1 | contig 33996 bp, 30 predicted proteins | sample BlaSpr_A8_OM2_M2_FD_15846 | JGI IMG/M metagenome (IMG submission 15846)
ATGCGCTCTTCAGGCTGAAGCTGTTGATACGTTCTTCTTTTTTGCATGTGCGCACCTTACACGAGGAAGGTGTTGCACTTCAGATTTGATCGCGCCCGTCGAAAAAATTCGTGAGCGTTTTCCCAGCTTGCTGTTTCTGGACGCTGTCAGCGCGATCGGCTCGGCACTATTTTTTGCCGTCGCGGCCGCGGTTCTCTCTCGTTCCGGCGCCATCGCGTTACCGCAATTCTTGCCCATGCTCGTTATCGCACCGGTGGGCTACGCGACATCGCATTTCGCACTCGGCTATTTGCGCCTTAAAGGCGGCAACGGCGCGATATGCGCGGTCTCGACGGTATCCGCCTTGAGTCGTTGCGCGGTCATCTGGTTCATCGCTACGAATGCGTCATGGTCGCCGTATCTTCCCGATCTGCTGCTGTTGGTCGAAGGCTCGTATGGAGCGATGCTGCTAGGTACTTATCTTGTCTTGCGCCGGCTGGATAAAGTCAATCAAAACGCGTCTTCCGGACTGGCAGTGTTCCCGCAACTGGCCAGGCTCGGCGGCAAGGACTTGGTCAGCAGCTGGTATTCGAACGCGATCTTCTCGGGAGCGAAACATGTCGATGTGATCATCGCGGCCATGCTTCTTGGACCAGCGGGTGCCGCGTTGTATCGCGGAGCGAAAAGCGTGCATAACGTCGCGTTCAACCTGGGGCAGGCGTTAGCGCTTGTCCTTCATTTGCGGATACACGCCTGGTTTTCAGAATCCACGAAGCGCCTTTCAGTGTTGTCGGCATTCGCGCTTGGCGCGGCAGGAATCGCTTTCCTGGGCCTCGCCACGTTCTGTGCATACAAAATAGGTCTGTTCCCCACAGCAAGTCTCGGCACACCTTCGATTCAGTGCCTTTTCCTCTTGCTGATCTTCACCGGCGCTGCGCTTATGTTTGCCTGCCGAATCACCTCTCTGGTCGTGTTCTCAATCAGCAAGAGATTATTCGTTATCCTATCGACTATGGAGGTTGCCGGCTCACTCTCGCTGCTCTCCGGTCTCTGTGTGGCGTTCGGCGTGGTAGGTGCGGCGCTGTCGGTCGCCGTATCGTGCGGGTGCGTGCTGGTTTCATCGCTGATGGTCGTGAGGCGATCGCTCAGCATCGATACCGTGCGCTGAATCACCCTTCAAGCCGGGCGCGCGCAGCGGTCGCTATACGCGCGATCGTCTCGGTGCTTAACCGCGCAGCAACCTTGTGAACATACTCATGATGGCGCGGCTCGAGCGGCGCGCCGAGATACTGCGCATGCAGATAGCGGATCAACGCAATTCGCCGATGCCCCAGCGCAAGGCTGCGGTCGAGCAATGCGAGCGCCGCGTGGGGATCGTGTTGCTCGCACGCAAGATGGGAGAGTCCGGCGGTTTGAACGCGCGTCGACGTCATGACCGTTTCAGCGCACGACCGCCGTGCGTAACCCGGCCGACGCACGCCATGCATCGAAATCTGCACGATGCCAATTGAGCTCGACGCCCACGCGCCGCGTGCCTTCGCGAATCTTGGGCTTGTACAACAGCAGCGTCAGCGCATCGAGCGCGGGCCATTCAGTGAACGACAGCGCCGCAATCTCCACCGCCAGCGTTTCGAGCAAACGCGTATGCGGCTTGCTCTCAAGATAGGCCGATACTCCCGCGCACCAAGCCTCGTAATCGATCAACTCGTGCGCGTTCTCCTCGGCCGGTACGCCGCGATAATGCAGGCTCGCGTCGATAGCAACCGGCTGCGGCGCCAGATGCTCCTGCGCATATAAACCGATGCGCGTGGGCACCACAAGCTCATCGACAACAATGCGCCAGCCGCGTCCGCCCGGGCTCATCGGTTCGTACGGTTTCACGACATCAGCGGCTCGGCCGCGTCTAACATGATCTTCACGAAGTAGTCCGCGAAACTACGGCGGATCACGAGTTCGAAGCTATCGTCGCCGGTCGGCAGCACCGTCACCGACGCCTTGAAGTAATGGCTCTGCGCACACTGGCCAACGCCGAATAGACGCGGATGCAGATCGAGCGGGCACCCGCGAGCGAGCACATCGCGCGTACGCGCGCCGCTGATTTCGAGCACGGTATAACCGCTGCCAATATCTACAGCAGCGGCGAACAAACCCTTGAACGCCTCACGCAGTTTCGCTTCGAGCGGCGCCGGTTGCGTTGCGGAATGCGAGGCGCTCGAGCGCACGAGCCACTCGTCGGGACCGAGCCACATCAGGTCGTAACCGTTGCCGGCCGCGGTCGTATTCGGTTTCTCGGGCGGCTTGCAGCCAATCACCTTTTCTACCGCGGCAACAAAGGCGGCATCGCGCAGGTCGCCGCGCAGATTGACGAGTTCGAGGAACGGCCGCTCGACCAGACGAAAGGCCTTCGACGCACTCGCCTGATGTTTTTTCAGCAAGCCATCGGCACCCACCAGCGGCGACTCCTGCCACACGCCCTGCCCGACTGCACGATCCACGACCGTCTGATTGCTTCTGTCATTCCACATGTTGACGTGCTCCTTCGCTGTCGTAGAACACCGAGCTGGTGATTTTTGCCGGCATCTGCTTGCCGCCGGCAAGCGGGATCATCACCGACTCGCCGATCTTGTCGAGGCCGCCCTTGATGACGGCCATCGCGATCGAGCGCTTTAAAATAGGGCTGAAATAACTGGACGTCACGTGGCCGAGCATGGGAGCGGTGTCACCCGTGAACGGACCCGACACGATCTGCGAGCCTTCCGGAATCACAAACGACGCATCTTCAGCAAGCAAGCCGACAAGCTGCTTGCGTCCGGCCTTCGCCGTATCCGAGCGGGTCAACGAACGCTTGCCGAGGAAATCCTTCGACTTCGCCACCAGTCCGCCCATGCCGAGGTCGTACGGTGTCATCGAACCATCGGTATCCTGGCCGACGATGATGTAACCCTTCTCGGCGCGCAGCACGTGCATGGTTTCCGTGCCGTAAGGCGTGATGTCGAACTCAGCACCCGCGGCCATCAGCGCTTCCCACACTGCACGCCCCACGTTCGCCGGCACGTTGACTTCGTACGCGAGTTCGCCGGAGAAGCTGATCCGCATCACGCGCGATGCCGCGCCCGCCACCGTCCCGTTGCGATAGCTCATGAATGGGAACGCCGCGTTGGCGAAGTCGATATCGTGGCAGACCTTCTGCAGGACCTTACGGCTATTCGGGCCGACCACGGCGAACGTCGCCCAGTGATCCGTCACCGATGCCAACCGCACGCGCATGTCGGGCCACTCGGTCTGCAACCAGCGTTCGAGCCATGTCAGCACGCGCGCCGCGCCGCCGGTCGTGGTCGTCATCATGTAGTGCTGGTCGGCGAGGCGTACGGTCACGCCGTCGTCGAAGATCATGCCGTTTTCGTCGAGCATCAGGCCGTAGCGGCACTTGCCCACTTCCAGCTTGCTCCACGGATTCGTGTAGACCCAGTTGAGCAGCTTCGCGGCATCTGGACCTTGAATGTCGATCTTGCCGAGCGTCGATGCATCGAGGATACCGACGCTCGTACGCGTCGCCAGTGACTCGCGTGCGACCGCAGCGTGCATGTCTTCGCCGTTCTTCGGGTAGTACCACGGCCGCTTCCAGTTGCCGACGTCCTCGAACGCCGCACCGTTTTCCACATGCCATTCATGTACAGCGGTCTTGCGAACCGGGTCGAGGAACTCGCCCAGCTCGCGGCCCGCGAATGTGCCGAACGTGACCGGCGTATAGTTCGGACGGAAGGTCGTGGTGCCCGTTTCAGGGATAGTCTTGTTCAACGCCTGAGCAAGAATTGCCATGCCGTTGATGTTGCCAAGCTTGCCCTGATCCGTGCCGAAGCCCATCGCGGTGTACCGCTTCACGTGCTCGACCGACTCGAAACCCTCACGTGCGGCGAGGAAGATATCGGCGGCGGATACGTCATTTTGGTAATCGACGAACTGCTTGGGACCGCGCGCTGCCATCTCGCGGCCGCCAACCAGCCACAGCGGCATCACCGGTGCTTCGCTGATCTCGGCTACTTGCACGGGCGTCGGACGCGCGACGATCAGACCCGCCGCACGTGCGGCATCGACACCTGCATCGACAGCGAAACGGATCGCACGTGCCAGCGTGAATTCGCCTGCGCATGCGCCTACGCTGCTCTCGGCCTGCATCGCTTTGCCCGGTACGAAGCAGAGTTTTTCGTCGTGCCAGTGTGCCTTGCCGCCGGACTGCGCGAACAAGTGCAGGATCGGGCTCCAGCCGCCGGACACAGCGAGCAGGTCACAAGACAGATCCGCTTGCTTCACACCAACCGTGCCGTTCGAATAAGCGCTGACTTCGACCGATGCCACGCGCAACTTGCCATGCGCCACGGAAACAACTGAGCCGTTCAGGACCTTCACGCCATAGCGTTTCGCCTGGCCCTGCAAGGCGCCTTTGTCATCGGCGAGACGCGGATCGACGACCGTCACCTGTGCGCCTGCCGCCTTCAGATCCAGCGCGCATTGATAACCACTGTCGTTGTTCGTGAACACCACGGCGTTGCGTCCCGGCAGAACAGCGTAACGATGCAAGTACGACGACACCGCCGACGCCAGCATCACGCCCGGCAGATCGTTGTTGCCGAATACGATGGGACGTTCCTGCGCGCCCGTCGCGAGAATGACGCGCTTGGCGCGTACTTTCCACAGCAGTTCCCGCGTGCCTTTGCGCATCGATACCGGCAAATGCTCGGTCAAACGCTGCGTGATGGTGATCAGGTTGTGATCCTGATAACCGAAGGCCGTGCTGCGGCACAGGATCTTTACATCGGGCATCTTGCGCAATTCGGCTTCTATCTTCTGCGCCCATTTCAAGCCCGGCGCGCCATCGATCTCTGCACGATACGACAGCAGCGAGCCACCGAGTTCGGGTTGGTCATCGACGAGAATCACGCGCGCGCCCGATGAGCCCGCCGCATGCGCTGCGGCAAGACCCGAAGGGCCCGCTCCGACCACGAGCACATCGCAGTGCGCAAAGCACTTGTCGTAGCGATCCGCATCCAGATGTTCCGGCGCCTTGCCGAGACCCGCAGCGTCGCGGATCACTTCTTCGTACTTCGGCCAGAACTTGCGCGGCCACATGAAGGTCTTGTAGTAGAAGCCCGCCGGAATAAACCGCGCGATCTTCTGGTTCACCGCCATGCGATCGTTCTCGATGCTCGGCTTCGCGTTCACGCTCGTGGCAACCAGCCCCTGATATAACTCGATCTCGGTAGCGCGCGCATTCGGCACCGTATAAGCGCCGGTTTCGAGCTGAACCACTGCATTCGGTTCAGCCACATCTGCCGTCACGATGCCGCGCGGCCGGTGATATTTCCAGCTACGCGCAACGAAATGCACGCCATTCGCGAGCAGCGCGGACGCGAGCGTATCGCCCTGATGGCCCTGATACGTTTTACCGTTGAACGTGAACGTGAGCGAGATGGCGCGGTTGATGCGCCCGCCCGTGGCAAGTCGGTCTTTCTGGCTCATTTCGGTTGTCCTTCTTCTTTCGATTCCATCACGGCGAGCGGCCGGGCAAACGTGTCATAGCCTTGGAATGCGTAGCTCACGGTATCGCGTTGCGCCATGAACCAGCGGCGGCAGCCTTGCGCATGCATCCATTGCTCGCGGTGCACGCCGCGCGGGTTCTTCCGCATGAACAGGTAGTCGCCCCATTCTTTATCGGTGAGCTTTTCGGTGTCGAGCGGTCGCGCGATATCGGCTTCGCCGCCGCACGAGAATTCAGTTTCGGCGCGCGGCCCGCACCAGGGGCATTCAATCAGCAACATGTCTTTTCTCCTTGTATCGACCAGAGTTGGCGTGTCGACCGGAGTTGGCGCTTTAGCGCTTACTCCGGTCCCATGCAGAGCACTCACTCTGGTCCCATGCAACCTTGGTTGCAGGTTAGTGGGCGACGGCCGCAGCGCCGTGTTCGTCGATCAGATGGCCCGTATAGAACCGGTCGATGGAGAACGGTGCGTTCAACGGATGCGGTTCGTCCTTCGCGATGGTGTGGGCATACGCCCAGCCAGAACCCGGCGTCGCCTTGAAGCCACCCGTACCCCAGCCGCAGTTGAAATAGAGACCCTTCACATCGGTCTTGCTGATGATCGGGCACGCATCCGGCGACACATCCACGATGCCGCCCCACTGACGATTCATGCGCACGCGCGAGAACACCGGGAACATCTCGACGATCGCCTCCAGCGTCCCTTCGATAATGTGAAAACTGCCGCGCTGACCAAAGCCCGTGTACTGATCGACACCCGCGCCGATCACGAGATCGCCCTTGTCGGACTGGCTGATGTACGCGTGCACCGCGTTCGACATCACTACTGTGTTGACCACTGGCTTGATCGGTTCGGAGACGAGCGCTTGCAGCGGATGGCTTTCGAGAGGAAGGCGGATGCCGGCCATATCGGCGAGCGTGGAGGTGTTGCCTGCCGCGACTACCGCGACCTTCTTGGCCTTGATGAAACCCTTGGTCGTATCCACGCCAATCACTTGACTGCCGTTACGGCGAATGCCCGTCACCTGACAGTTCTGCACGATATCCACGCCGGCCTGATCCGCGCCGCGTGCAAAACCCCACGCAACGGCGTCGTGACGAGCCACGCCGCCGCGACGCTGGATGGATGCACCGAGCACCGGATAGCGGCTATTCAGATTGATGGTCGGCTCGATCTGCTTGATCTGTTCGGGCGTGAGGAATTCCGCGTCGACGCCATTCAGCCGGTTCGCGTTCACACGACGTTCAGTATCCCGAACGTCTTGCAGCGTATGCGCAAGGTTCATCACGCCGCGCTGGCTGAACATCACGTTGTAGTTCAGGTCTTGCGAGAGCCCTTCCCACAGTTGCATCGCCTTCTCATACAGCGCTGCCGATTCGTCCCACAGATAGTTCGAACGCACAATAGTCGTATTGCGCGCCGTATTACCGCCGCCGATCCAGCCCTTCTCGAGCACGGCGACGTTACGCACGCCATGTTCCTTGGCGAGGTAGTACGCCGTGGCCAGACCATGCCCGCCGCCGCCGACGATGACCACGTCGTATTCCTGCTTCGGCTCCGGGCTTTTCCACTGGCGTTCCCAGTTCTCGTGATACGACATGCCGTTGCGCAACAGGCTGAATATCGAATAGCGGCTCATGGTGTTTCCTTACGCTTGTTGATCTTGCAAACTCGCTTGCAAAGCTAAAAAATCAGCACTCGATGACGTTCACGGCCAACCCGCCGCGCGACGTCTCCTTGTATTTCGTCTTCATGTCCGCGCCGGTTTCGCGCATCGTCTTGATCACGTTGTCGAGCGACACGTAGTGCGTGCCGTCGCCTTTCATCGCCATGCGTGCGGCATTGAGGGCCTTGATCGCGCCCATTGCGTTGCGTTCGATGCAGGGGATTTGTACTAAACCACCCACGGGATCACACGTCATGCCGAGGTTGTGTTCCATGCCGATCTCGGCAGCGTTTTCGACTTGCGTCGGCGTGCCGCCCATGACGGCGGCGAGCGCGGCAGCAGCCATGGAACAGGCTACGCCGACTTCGCCCTGGCAGCCGACTTCAGCGCCGGAAATCGACGCCGTCTCCTTGTAGATTATCCCGATCGCAGCGGCCGTCAGCAGGAACGTGACAATGCCCTCGTCGGTCGAGTTGTGCATGAACTTCACGTAGTAATGCAGCACGGCGGGGATCACGCCGGCTGCGCCGTTCGTGGGTGCCGTGACCACGCGGCCGCCCGCAGCGTTCTCCTCGTTCACGGCCATTGCGTAGAGGTTGACCCAGTCGAGCATGGAGAGCGGATCGCGCAAGCACGCTTCCGAATGCTGGCGCAATTGCGTGGAGAGATCGGCTGCGCGGCGCTTCACGTGCATCGGGCCGGGCAATTCGCCTCTTACCTTGCAGCCGCGTTCCACACACGCCGCCATGACGCGCCAGATCGCGAGCAAGCCCTCACGCACTTCACGTTCCGGGCGCGATGCGCATTCGTTCGCCATCGTCACTTCGGCAATCGATAAACCCGTCTCGCGGCACACCCGCATCAGGTCGTCGCCGGTGCGAAACGGATGCGGCACTCCACCGCCCGATTGCACGCCGTTCACGCGCGTGCCCTCACTGTTGATCACGAAACCGCCGCCGACCGAGTAGTACTCTTTTTCGACAACGAGCTGGCCGTTTTCATCGAAGGCCTGGAAGCGCATGCCGTTCGGATGCACGACGCTAGACCCCGGCGCGCCCGGCATCAGCTTGCGGAAAAAACCGAGGTGCTCGCGCTCGTCGAACTTCACCTCGTGCTTGCCGAGCAGATTCAAGGTCTTGCACTCGCGGATCTCCCGCAGACGCGGTTCGATCGCATCCGGATCGATCGAGTCGGGGAGATTGCCCTCGAGTCCAAGCAGCACGGCTTTATCGGTACCGTGACCTTTTCCTGTCGCGCCCAGCGAGCCAAACAAATCCACCCGCACGCGGCGCACGAACGCGAGCAGATTCGCGTCTTCAATATGCGAGGCGAAGCGGCACGCTGCGATCATCGGGCCGACCGTATGCGAACTTGACGGACCGATGCCGATCTTGAACAGATCGAAAACGCTGACGTTCATAGGGTGCCTTGTCGGTGGACTGCATGAGATTTCACTAGGTAGCCATTGCACCGCACGCCAATTTCCGCCGATAGAACAAAAACGGCATGCACGTGGGATGGCGGCGTCAGCACGACAAGGCGCGTTGGTGGCGAGGCGCATTAGCGACGATCAGCGGCGGAAACTGGCAAGTGGCCCGGCGAATGGAATGGTGACGGCACGTCACGCGTGGGACCGGGCCACGAATCGGGTATGAGACAGAGGCGGAAATTGACACAACGGTGCGACACCACGGCACTTCGCAAAGTGTGCGAATTTTGGGTGTCGGCGGTTATACAACACTTTCGACGCGAGTCTTATTTACCCATTCCAAGTTGAAGAAACGCTGCGATACACTGTGCCGGCATTTTAAAATGCGCCCGAAACAACTCGCCATCAAACTCTCGCCCATCAGGTTCGTCCCATGAACAATGTTCTGAAGAAAGTCCTTGCAGTCCTTATCGTCGCTGCGGTTGCTGCACCGGCCGTGTCGTTTGCACAACCGCATCACCATCACTACACGAAAGCCAAGCACGTCAAACACGTCGCTCATTAAGTTGGTTTCAAGGCTCTTACCAAGCCAGCTCTTAATGCTTTAAGGAATAGCCGGGCGGCCAGCCGGCTATGGGAAACGGCTTGCCTTGAATAGGGCAAGCCGTTTTCCGTTCTGACCCGCATACAAAATTTAAACCCAAAGAGACATGACGGCCGCGTGAATCCCGTATTTCAAATCGCTTAATGGCAGTGATATGCTGACTAATTACCGGGTCGCCATGTCACCCATCACCTATGCCCCGATTTACGGCTGCACATCAACGGCAAGCGCATGAATCCCGCTGACCTTCTTCCCGCGCAATCGCCCGATACGGCGTCCAAACAGCGCATCCGTTTTGGCATTGTGTTGTTGCCGAATTTCACGCTGACGGCGTTTTCCGGCTTCGTCGATTTGTTGCGCCTGTCTGCCGACGAAGGCGATTTCAGCAAGCCGGTGCGCTGCTCGTGGAGCGTAATTGGGGAAACGCTTGCGCCGGTGCGCGCGAGTTGCGGCATCCAGATCACGCCGTGGGAAACCTTCGAGAAGGCCGAGCCCTTCGACTACGTGGTGGTCGTTGGCGGTTTGCTGCATTCCGGCGCGGGTGCGAGTGATGCCACGCTGCAATTCATCCGCCGCGCCGCGACGACGGACGCCACGCTTGTCGGCATTTGCACGGGCGTGTTTTCCCTGATGCGCGCGGGCGTGCTGGACGGTTATCGCATCTGCGTAAGCTGGTTCCACTACTGGGATTTCGTCGAGCGTTTTCCTGGTGTGAATGAAGAGATGCTGGTGGCGGACCGGTTGTTCGTGATGGATCACCGGCGCATTACGTGTTCGGGCGGACGGGCATCGATCGACGTTGCGGCAGCAATTCTGTTGCGCCATTTCGAAGCCGCCACGGTGCAAAAAGCATTGCGCATTTTGCTGGTGGACGACATGCAGAAGGGCAACGCGCCGCAACCGCATCCGCCCGGGCTGGCGCCGGCGACGCACCCCAAGGTGAAGCGGGCGATTTTGCTGATGGAGCAGCATGTGGGGCGGTCGCTGACGCTTGACGAACTTGCGCACAAGCTGGATCTGTCGACACGGCAATTGGAGCGCCTGTTCAAGGCCGAGACCGGCAAGGCGCCGCAAGCCTATGCGAAGCAGGTCAGGTTGCGTACGGCCGCGTGGTTGCTGACGAGTTCGGACAAGACGGTAGCTGACATTGCGTCAAGTTGTGGTTTCTCGGACGCGTCACACCTGGGGCGTGAGTTCAGGAAGCAGTTCGGGCTTCCGCCGATGATGTATCGCGAGCAGCGTGGTACCGCAGCGCCGGACGATGCGGCGAGCGTTGCGACGCTTGATCTTGCCGCGGATTTCGACGAGACATTTCCGGGGCGCGCGCGGGCAATTTAATTTTTTCGTTCACGCCGGTGGAACTCGAAACCATCCACCGGCGCCAACAAAATTACTGTGCCGCCACGTATGCCTTAACCGCCGGCAGGCCATCCTTTCCATCAAACGTTTTGACCCCGGCCAGCCACTTATCCAACACGGCAGGATTAGCCTTCAACCACTGACGCGCCGCCAGATTCGGATCGGTCTTGTTCATGATCGGCGTCATCACGTGATTCTCGATGTCCGTGGAAAACCGCAAATTATCGACGAGCTTCGCCACGTTCGGGCATCGCGCGGCGTAATCCGGCGGCGTCACCGTCAACACCTTCGCTTCACCATAGTTCGGGCCGAACACATCGTCGCCGCCACTCAGATAATCGATCTTCATCGTCACGTTCATCGGATGCGGTTCCCAGCCAAGGAACACAATCCATTTCTTCTCGCGAATCGCGCGGCCCACTTCCACCAGCATGCCCGCCTCGCTCGACTCCACCATCTTGAACTTGCCAAGCCCGAACTGATTCGAATCGATCATCTTCTTGATCAGCGCATTGCCGTCGTTACCCGGCTCGATGCCGTAGATCTTGCCGTCGAGCTTGTCGTAATTCTTGGCGATATCGGCGAATGACTTGAGGCCGCCGTTATACGCATAGTCGGGCACGGCCAGCGTATATTTCGCGCCCGTCAGGTTAGGCGCAGTCAGCACCTTGACCTGGCCGGCTTTCTGGAACGGCTCGACAATCGGGTCCATCGTCGGCGACCAGTAGCCAAGAAACACGTCGATCTGCTTGTTCTTGATACCGGCAAAAGTAATAGGCACGGACGCGATGGTCTTCGTCGGCTTATATCCCAAGCCCTGCAGCACCGTGGTCGCAAGACCCGTGGTCGCGGCAATATCGGTCCAGCCCACATCGGCGAAACGGACGTTCTGGCACGTGGCCGGCTCAGCTGCAAACGCGCCGCCGGACATCGTGACATTCAGTAAGACAGCCAGCGCACACGACGACGCGATTCCGTGAAGTTTCATGTTTTCTCCCTGTTTTGGAAACTGCCAGACACGACGATGCCGCGCCTCAATCAGCGCGACACGCCTAAAAAATGGATCATCAAGCCGACTGCCTGCGCTCAATACTCGGCGCATGGCCAAATTGCGCGCGGTACGCCTTGCTGAAATGACACGGCGAATGAAAGCCGCAAATGGCCGTCACGCGCGAGATCGATGCATCGGTATTACGCAGCAACTCACGCGCTCGCCGCAGCCGCAGCGTGAGGTAATAATGCGTCGGCGAAACACTCAGGAACATCTTGAACATGCGCTGCAAGTGACGCTGCGAAAGCTTCACGAGCCGCGCGAGCTCTTCCAGCGACAACGGCTCTTCAATGTTCGCCTCCATCAGCCGCACCACCTCGATCAGCTCGGCACGCGAGAACCCGACGCGTGCATCGACGGGAATGTGCTGGTAGTCGGTCGTGCCGCGAATCCGCTCCACGATGAACTGCTCGGACACCTGCGCCGCATGCGCCTGTCCAAGCCGCTGGCCGACCAGGTTGAGCATCAGGTCGAGCGGCGCGGTACCGCCGGTGCAAGTCACACGATCACGGTCGATCACAAACAGTTCATCGGCGAATCGCACGTCCGGGAAGCGCTTGTGCAAGGGCGACATGTCCTCCCAGTGCACGGTGCAGCGATACCCATCGAGCAAGTTCGCCGCCAGCAACGCGTACGCGCCGGTACATATGCCGCCAAGCGGCACGCCTTGCTCTGCCACGTGATGCAACAGCGCAAGCACCTTTTCATCGACGTAATCGCGTACATGCCAGCCCGCGCAGACGATCAGCACGTCCGGCATGCCCGCTTCGGCGAGCGTCTTGGTCGGCTTCACGGTAATGCCGTTGCTCGCGCGCGCCGGTTCGCCGTCCGGCGTGATTACCGACCACGTGTAGTGCTCCGCGCGGCCGACGTAGTTCGCCATGCGCAGCACTTCGATCGCACTGGTGAACGCGATCATCGAAAAGTTCGGCAGCGTCAGGAACCCGAAGTGCGCCAGCTTCGATAACGGCGAATTGTCAGGATGAATCCTGTCCGGCACCATCGCGTCGCGTTTCATCGGGTTTTTATCCTTGGGCTTAGCTTAGCTTCGCTGCCTGATTTAACCACTCACACTGATGCTTAACTTTGCTGTGCAGCCGGTGTACGGCGCACGCGCATCACGCTGCGAATCCCCGACAACAGCGGCGCCCGCGCCATGCCCGGCGACCGGCCGAAGCTTTCCGTGATGCGGTCGAGAATGATCGCGAGCAGCACCACCGACAAGCCGCTTTCAAACCCAAGCCCGATATCCAGTCGCTGAATACTGGCCAGCACGTCGTTGCCGAGGCCGCCTGCGCCGACCATTGAAGCGATGATCACCATGGACAGCGCCATCATGATGGTCTGGTTGACGCCGGTCATGATGGACGGCAGCGCGTTCGGAAACTGCACCTTGTAAAGCAGTTGCCACGGCGTGCAGCCGAATGCCTGACCCGCTTCCACGATCTCGCGATTCACATGCTTGATGCCCAGCGACGTGAGACGCACGGCGGGCGGCATCGCGAAAATAACCGTCGACAAGATGCCGGGAACGCGGCCGAGACCGAACAGCATGGCCGCCGGAATCAGGTACACGAAGGCGGGCATGGTCTGCATCAGGTCGAGCACCGGACGCACCATCGTCTCAACGGTTTTGCTCTTGGCCGTCCAGATGCCGAGCGGAATACCAAGCAACAAACTGATCAAGGTAGCGGACAGCGTCAAGCCGAGCGTGATCACCATCTCGTCCCAGAAGCCGGTCGCGTAGATCAGCAGCAACGACAGCAGCGTGAATAGCGCGAACCGCCAGCCGACGCGCCACAAGCCGATGCCGACGAAGATCGCCATCATCAGCCACATCGGAATGGACTGCAGGCCATGTTCAATCAGCGCAGCGAAGCTTTCGATAACTCTACCGATCGCATCGAAGGTGCTTGCGTCGTGGTCGAGCAGGTATTTGACGCCGTGATCGACCCAACTGCCGAGCGGGATAATTTCAGACATGGGAACCTCGATGTCGAGTCAGAGCCTTGAGAACATTCGCCTTGTTGACCGAACCGCAATACGATCCGTCCGCCTCGACCACGGGCAGCGGCGCACGGCTCGCCACCACCCGGCTGACGACAACGTCGAGCGGCGTGGTGCGTTGAATGCATTCGATAAGATTGATTTCCGGCGATGCCTGGCCGATCGCATCGCGGCACACGAAACCGCGAATCTTGCGCTCGTGGTCCATCACGAACGCATAGTCGGCGCTGCCGTTGAGCGCCTGCGAGACACTCGATGCATCGATCTGCGAACCGTGTTTCATCAGCGGCACGACGTCGGTCTGCATCAGGTCGCCGGCAGTCAGGTAACGGCTTGTGTCGATACCTTCGAAGAACGCGCGCACGTAGTCATCGGCGGGGTTCGAGATGATTTCCTGCGGCGTGCCGATCTGCACCACCTTGCCGCCTTCCATGATCGCGATGCGCGTACCAATGCGCAGCGCCTCCTCCAGATCGTGCGACACAAACATGATCGTGCGCTGCTGTTCGCGCTGCAGATCGAGCAGCACGTTCTGCATTTCTTTGCGTTTGAGCGGATCGAGTGCGGAGAACGCCTCGTCCATGATCATCAGCGACGGGTTCACGGCCAGCGCCCGCGCGAGCCCCACACGCTGCTGCATCCCGCCCGACAACTGCGCCGGCAGCTTCTGCGCAAACGGCGCAAGACCCACTTGCTCGAGCACGGCCATTGCGCGCTTTTCACGTTCCTTGCGCCCGATGCCCGCCACTTCCAGCCCGAACGCCGCATTCGACAGCACGGTGCGCTGCGGCATTAGTGCGAACGACTGGAACACCATGCTCATGTCTTTGCGACGCAGCGACGTGAGTTCGGAACGCGGCACGGAAGCCACATCGCGGCCATCGATCAGGACCTTGCCGGCCGTCGGTTCGACCAGCCGGTTGATGAGGCGGATCAGCGTCGATTTGCCTGAACCCGACAGGCCCATTAGCACGAAAATCTCGCCTTCCTTCACCTCGAAGGACACGTTATGGACGCCGACAATCTGTCCGGTGCGGGAGAAAACTTCTTCCTTCGTTGCGCCGCCGGCAAGCATGTCGATCGCCTGCTTCGGGCTCGTGCCGAACACCTTGCACAGGTTTTCGACCACGACCTTGTGGGAATTCATCGAACGCTCTCCTGGTTGGCGGACGTGCGTCCGCGCTATGCATACATAGTTGCCAGAAAAAAGTGCGGGTTGCCGACTATTTCCGACAGGCACATGTGGAAATACGACACCTCGATTTTCTTTTTTTGACGGGTGGAAAGCCGGAGCCTTGTGGGGCAAGGGTTTGCGAGCAGTACGGGAGCGCTTTTGGCGTTTTTTCCCGTGTCGCGCCAGTGCAAGTGGACGGCCGTTTCTTTACGTTTTTCCGGCTTTCACCGGCGATTCGCCGGGTTGCGGGGCGCTTTTACCGTACGACCAATCATATTCCAGGAATGCGGCTCGCCGAACCATGTCGTGTTTTGACTGTTTTTCAGCGCTTGGCCGATTACCAACGGGATACGGCCGGGAGCCGGCGATCAAGAACGGTGAGCTACCGCCGTTAACCATTCATATTCCCTTCATCTAGCTTATCCGGTTCATTTATGACGCTATTCAACATCCGCCGGACAAGTGTCGGCGCGAAATTCGCCATCCTCGCGTGCGTACTCGCGGCCAGCGTCGTCGCCGGTTTTACCATCGCGGTCACGCATCTGGCCGGTCAGCAAATAGATGCCCAGGCCCTCGAACGCATGGACGACGACGGCCGCGCGATCGGCACGATGATCCGTCTCTACGATAAAGCCGTCAGCGCCGAAGTCGAGCGCTACATGACGCTGTTCTCGAGCTTCCTGCCCACCGATTTCACGCTCGATGAAGCGCAAAAAGTCGATATTGGCGGTTTGGCGACGCCAACGTTCAAGGCCGGCGACAAACCGATCAACCTCGATTTCTCGATCCCCGACCAGTTCCTCGACCGCAGCGGCGCAATCGCGACAGTGTTTGCGCGCACCGGTGAAGACTTCGTGCGCGTGACGACATCGCTGAAAAAGCAGAACGGCGAACGCGCGATCGGCACGCTGCTCGACCGGAAGAGCCCGGCTTACGCACCGATGCTTGGCGGGAAGCGTTTTATCGGCATGGCGTCGCTGTTCGGCAAGCAGTACATCACCGAATACAAACCCGTCACCGATCCGTCGGGGCGCGTAATCGGCGCGTTGTTTGTGGGCGTGGATGTCACGCCGGAGATAGCGGCGCTGCAGCAGAACATTCGCGACCTGACAGTCGGCCAGAACGGCTATTTCTTCGTCGTCGATGCATCGAACGGACCGAATCGCGGCAAGCTGCTCGTGCATCCGGGCGTGGGTGGGGCGGGTGGCGCAGCGACTCAGGCCGCCGATGAACGCATCGCGCCGTTCAAGCAGATGCTGGATGCGAAGGAAGGCCGTCTCTCCTTCGATGCCCCTGACATCGCGAATGCAACCGATCCCAAGGTTCACGGGGGAGCGAAGGAAATCGTGTTTCGTACGGTGCCGGAATGGCAATGGCTGATTGGCGGGATCGCCTATCGCGATGAGTTGCTTGCAGACGTGCGGACCACACGCAATCACTTTCTGCTGATCGGGCTATTCGTGATCGCCGCGTTCGTAGCCGTGCTGCTCTTCGCTGTCGCCAAGTTGGTGAGCCGGCCGCTCGCGGAACTCACGCACGCGTCCGAACGGATAGCGGCGGGCGATTTGAGCGTGCGGCTCGCGACCACGCGTGAAGACGATGTCGGCCGGTTGATGATCGCCATCGATGGTATTGCGACCGGTCTTGCGCGCATTGTTACGCAGGTGCGCAGCGCTTCGGCGGATATGTCGGACGGCACGGGGCGGATCGCGGCGGGCAGCAGCGACATCTCGCTACGCATCGCGACGCAGGCCAGCAGCCTCGAAGAAACCGCGGCGAGCATGGAGCAGATCACGTCGACCGTGCAACAAAACGCCGCCAACACGGCGCAGGCGGATCAGCTCGTGGCATCCGCATCCGATGCAGCGCGCGCCGGCGGCGAAGCAGTCGGCCGGGTGGTCGTAACGATGGGTGAAATCGATGCCTCCGCGCGCAAGATCTCGGACATCACGTCGGTGATCGAAGGCATCGCGTTCCAGACCAACATCCTGGCGTTGAACGCGGCGGTGGAAGCCGCGCGGGCTGGCGAACATGGAAGAGGATTTGCCGTGGTGGCGTCGGAGGTGCGCGGACTGGCTCAGCGCAGCGCGGCGGCGGTCAAGGAGATCGAGGCGCTGGTTGCGGAATCGGTCGGCCGGGTCGCCGATGGTTACCGGATCGCCGAAGAAGCCCGCGGCACNATGGACGGGATCGTGGAACGTGTCGCGCGGGTGAACGCGATCATCGGCGAGATCAGCGTGGCGTCCCGCGAACAATCCAGCGGCATCGAGCAGGTGAATCTTGCCGTGGCGCAGATTGGCGAAGCGACCCAGCAGAACGCGGCGCTGGTCGGTGAAGCGGAACAATCGACGGCCGGGTTGCATGAGCAAGCCGAACAGTTGAGCCGCGCGGTAAGCGTGTTTCGGCTTTAGGAGCGGGAGGGGACAGTGCTTAGCGCGCGTCTAGAACGCGCCCACCACCCCTCTCAAGCCCTCACGACGTCGGCCGGATCATCTCGAACATTTCGCCGATATCCGCATAATCCCCGCGATAACCCGCACGCATGATCGGCTGCGCGGCGGCCGTATCGAACATACCGTCCTTCAAAAACTCGCGCCGGATATGCACGCCGACAACTTGCCCGAGCGCGAGCCAGTTGTTCATCGGCGTGCCGTCCAAAGACTTCAACCGCACGATCTGCAGCAACTTGCATTCGAGCGCAGCCGGCGACTCCGCCACGTGCGGCACGGCCACGTTCACGCCCGGCGCTTTCGTGAGTCCGGCCAGTTTGAATTCATCGACTTCGTGAGGCACAGTCGCCGAGGTCTGGTTCATCTTCTCGGCAAGCGGCTTACTCGCCAGATTCCACACGAATTCGCCGGTCGCCTCGATGTTCGCGATGCTGTCCTTGAAACCCTCGCTCGAGAATCCAATGATGTACGGGAATGTCGCGAACGCACCGAAAAAACTATACGGCGCGAGGTTCACGCGACCGTCCGGATCGCGGCTCGAAATCCAGCCGATCAACCGGGGCGCGACAATCGCCTTGAACGGATCGTGGCGAAGCCGGTGACCCTCGTCGGGGTTGTAGAAATGGTCGGCGTTGCTGTCGCTCATGAGTGCTTCCCGGTCTTCGTTGCAGTGTGGTGAATCAGGCGCTTGCGCCCTGCTTTCACGCGCGCGTGCTGCGCGTCGTCCCATTCATAAAACCCTTGCCCGCTGCGCACGCCAACCCGCCCGTTCTGCACGTGTTCACGCATCAGTTGCAATACGTTTTCGTCCTTTGCCAACTCCGGCATCAGATGCGAGCCGATATCCAGCAACGTATCGAGCCCGCCGAGATCCGCGCTTTCCAGCGGTCCGACCATGCCGTAGCGCCGTCCGAGCGACGCTTTCATCACGGCGTCGACCACTTGCGGTGTCGCTGCGCCCGAACGCACGATAGCGAGCGCCTCGCGCAACACCGCGAACTGCAACCGGTTACCGACAAAACCCGGAATCGCCTTCGTCAGCACGACCGGTTCCATGCCGATAGCCGTCATCAGTTCAGCCGTGCGGCGCGTGACGTCCGGATCGGTTTCGGTACCCGGCACGACTTCCACGAGCGGGATGGTGTGCGGCGGATTCCAGAAATGCGCGATCACAAAACGCGCCTTGTTTTGCAGCACTTGCGCGAGCAGATCCGGTGGAAAGCCGCTCGTATTGCTGGCGAAAATAGCGTCGTCGCGTAGCAGCGGTTCAAGCGCTTTATACGTGCGATTCTTCAGTTCGAGCACTTCCGGAATGGCTTCCACGATAAAACCCGCCGTCGCCACCCTCTCCAGCCTGTCTGTAGTTTCAATACGCGCGAGTACGTCCCGTTTCTCCTCCGTATTGAATACGCCGGCATCGATCAATTCGTCGAGGATTGCCTCTGCTTTTGCGCCCACTGACGCAAGCCGCGTGGCGTCGATGTCATGAACGATGGTCGGATAGCCGTGCAGCGCCGCCTGCGTCGCAATGCCGACGCCCATCAAGCCGCTGCCCACCACGCCGATAGTGATTTGATTCAAGTTTTCCCCGCAATTGCAGTTGGTTCGTAGCTTTCGATTTACAGCCGATTCAAGCGCCAAGTGGACGCGTCACAACGGTCCGATGCGGCTCTCGAGTCCGCGCCACCTAGGATAGCGCAGCACCTCCAATCGCGCGGGGCAGCAAATGGCCTATGACTTGAAGGTTATTGCTGGGTGACGGCTCGCACACCCGTAGCCGTGCACGAAAAAAAACCGGCTCCCCTTGCGGGAAGCCGGCATTCGCAGCGAAGCCCTTTTAAGACTGACGCGATCAGCCGTGATCCGGGCCGTGGTCGTCGTGGCGATCCGCGTGCGGCGGACGATGCTGCGAGCCCTGGTCGTGCGGATGGTGGCGCATCCATTCGTCGCGCTGCCAGTAACGGTGGCCGTCCCAATAGCGGTCGCCATGCCAGCCGAGGTTCAGAACCACATCGGCCTGCACCATGTGCGGTTGCGCATAATTTTGCTGAGGCACGGGGCCGTGAATCATGCCGTTATCGACCTGAGCGAATGCGGTCGTACCGGCTAAAAGCGCGCCGCCGGCGAGCAGCGTGGCAATGATCGAGCGTGAGGTGTTCATGACTATTCTCCCTTTTGAGCTTGATTTCGTGTTCAGGACGCGCGGCCAGCCGGAACGATGTGCAGGTGTGCCGATGTGCCGTCAGATGCCGCGTCGTTGAAACCACTGTAGCGGGGCGCCAAGTTGCACGACGTGAGCGCTTGTAAGTGTTCGTATCATTGGACCAGCGGGGCCCGGTGCGTATCGAAATCTTTTAAGCCGCTGATTTCACTAGGCTTTACATCATTGAGGCAGTGAATCCAGGACCTGTTTCACTCCGCGGCGTGTAAGCAACGAAAATATGAAACGGTCGATTGGCCGATGTGAGCGCCGGGAGGGTGAAAACGGGGAGCGATCTGGAAGGCATGCGCCGAGCGGCGCCAGGAGGAATGTCGCTCAAATGCGACGCGATGGCCTTGGGACAAACGCGGCGATCGGCAATAAAATTCAGCTAGAAAAACTACATAATCTACATCAACGAAAACAGGCGGACCGCACTACGAAAAACCATTGTCAAGCATAAACCGACAACACTTCAGTTTTTCACGCAGTCCGCACTGCTTTCCCTGCAGCTCACAGACGGATACCCATGATGCTTCCGCGCGACTTGCGGATCCGCTCTGCTTCACGCTGGCGGGCTTGATACGAGTAGTCCGAGTCCATCGGAAGATGCGGCGATTCGAACAGCGATGCAAACTTTTGCAGCAATGTGAAGAGGTAGCTCATGTCAAACTCCTGGTGGTTGGTCAAGGGTTATCCCTTAGATGTCATTATAGGGTTTTCACTAGCTAATTCCTAGTGCAACGCAACATTTATTTCGTAGTTTTTCTACATGATTGCGTTTTCGCCACACACTGAACCGGTACTTTTGGCTTAATCAGTAACAATTACTGGGTCGAAGGCGCGTTCGCGCATGGGGCAGATCGCGAATCGCAACGAAATCCGGTCTTCGCGCCGGGAGCGGACTGGCATCAGCACGCAGCCAGCCGATTCACAGACACGCTTACGCCGTTTTCATCGCCGGAATCTACCGCCACCGCCGGAACCGCTTCTGGGTTGGAACTGTCCGCTTGCGCGAGCGTTACCCACATTTTGTCCCTGGCGAACCGAGTTGAGCTGGTTCGTGGTGTTGGCGCTGGGCGTGGCCGGTTGCCAGCCATTCGAGGTGTGTTGCTCCCATCCGCCCCCCCTGGTCGTGCTTATAAACATTGCCGTCGTTGCCGGCGTAGACATTGCCGTTGTTCCACGCGACGCTCCGGCCCGTGTTCGCGTTGCCGACAACGCCACGCGACCCCGCCTGGTGCTCGCCCGAGTTTGCGTTGCCGGTCACACCGGCTCCGGCTGCGCCATAGCGGCCCGTCTGGGCGTTATACCCGGCCGCCTGGCGCCCGGCGGCATAGTTGCCGTTGTACGCGTTGCCGGCCACGCCGCCGCGCGCCGCTCCCGATCGACCCGTCGACGGATTGCTGAACGACCCCTCGCGGCCGGCTGCGAAGTTGCCGTTATACGCGTTTTGGACGGCGCCCCGGCTTGCCTGAAAATGGCCGCCGGTATAGGGATTGAAACCGGACGCTGCCGTGCCTGACCAGCTGCGGCCGGTCCAGCCGTTCCAGCCGGATGCGTGCGTCACCGTGCCCTGGCCCCAGCGGCCATAGATATTGGCCTGGTTGACGTTCGCGTACTGCCAGTTCATGGGGCCACCGCCGCCCCAGTAAGGTCCCCAGTACGGAGAAGGCGCGCCCCNGCTGGCACCAATGGCAAAGCCGAACGCGAACCCGACTGTCGTTCCAAGCGCGAAGCCTGCCCCGTATCCATAGGTCGCCGGATAGCCGTAATACACTGCGCCGACATACGGCTCATATACATACGGTGCCGTACACCACGGTGCCGCTGGAGTTGACGACGACGCCAAGATAGCCCGGCGTATAACCCACGATGACGGTATCCGGCGTCGACGAATAGATGTGCACATAGGTGACGTAATACACGGGGGATGCCGGTGGAATCGCGTAGACGGAGGCCGGTATTGCATCGGCGACATGCCATGGACCGGTCGGAGAGTTGGCGGTGAACCAGATGCCATTGGCAACGGCAAAGAACTGCGACGGTGCGGTCTGTATGACGGGCGTCGCCGTGTTCACGGCATACGACAACGAAGTGCTGGCGATGCCCACAAACTTGGGCGCACCGTCGTACACGACTTTCAGCGTAGTCGACTTGCGCGACACGGTAGCGGTCTGCGGAATGGTCGCCGCGATAGCGGCCTCTTTGGCCTGCGGTGTATCCGGGACCGATACGAGCGCATTCGCGCGCGGATCGTCCGGCGCGATCTTCGCGAAGTCGGGCGGCAAGCTCTTTCCGTCGACGAACGACCACGGTCCGTTCAAACCTGCTGCGCTGAACCAGCGGCCCGATAGCAGCAGGTAGTAATGGTTGTCGCGCGGCTCGACGAACAGCGCATGGTCGGCATTGGCAACGCTCAGCAGATTGACGCCTTTCACCGGCTGCAGCGACGGTTTTCCGTCTGTCACGACCAGCTCTGCTGGCTGCGCTGCAACAATAACGTCCGGTGCGTGCGCCGGGCGTTTGTCATCGGATGGCAGCATGGGATCCGACTTCATGTTGGCCTGCGCACTGTGCGCGGCGGCGACGAGATCGCGGCCCGGCGTTGCATTGACACGCCACGGACCTGCGAGCGCCGGTGCGTCGTACCAGTAGTCTGCAACATTGAGATGCAGGGTGCCCGCGGCATCTTTGAGAAGCATTGCGCGGGTGTTGATGAGGCGCTGAAAATGCGTGCCTGTTACGTCGCGATAATTCGCGTCGCCATCCACGAGCACGAGCAACGTCGGGCGGTCGGCGAAGAAGACGTGCGGGACGTTGTTCTGCACCGTCAGCCCAGGTTGAGCGCCTTGGTGCGTGCTTGCATAGCTTGCCTGCAACTGCTCGAGCGACGTGGTGAGGCCGTCAGGCGTGATGCGCGATTGCAGCGCCGCCTTGACGCTGGCGGATGCGTTCGGACTCGCTGGCATGTCGACCTTGTCGAACACAATGTCGCGCAATTGCACGGTCGACGATGTCTTATCGATTTCGGCCCGCGCAACAAAGTGAGCCACACCGTAGTCCGGCGTCGAGTCCTTGGCGCCCACTGCAATTGCCGCACGGCCTTCCAGGTGATTGCCGTTCCATACTTCAACTTGTGGCTGAAAAATCTCTATGTGCTGTTGCGCCGCATCGAAGTCGCGAGGCCAGACGGTGGGTAGCGGCGGTGCGGGCGCTGCTGGTGCTGCGGCCAGTTCCGTGAGATTGGCCAGCGTCATAGTGAGCGATGTGCACACGCCCGCCAACAGGCATAACGACTTCTTTATTTTAAAGCTCATAGCTTCCTTTTCTCGCCCGGTTATCCCGGATCAATGCGCTTGGGTCATCAGCGCGCGAAGCACTCGGCTAACACCGCAATGCGCAGACAGCACGTGCCTGGAACCCGGTTGATGCAGGCTCCGGAAAGACCGCGTCATGCAACAGCGCGTCGTCGCGGAGAGAGGTTTTATTCACGCTGAAGCGCACAGCGAAACGAGTCGATGTTTGCGTTCAGATTTGGGAACAATCACCGGGGCTCTAACGCTCTGTACGAGCGCAGTCGCACCGCCCAAAACCGGAAAGGTTGTCTACGTTTTAAAGCGCTCTTTATTTCGTTTGGAGCGTCTTGACGGTTCTAACCAATATCACGTTTTTATATGCATAGCTAACCGTAGCGAATATTTTCGGGTTGCTCGCATGATTCGGTTTAGAGCCGGGGTTTTTGCTGTTTTAGGACGTGCACCGCAGACGGTACCGTAGTGACCGGGTCATGCCTGGCGAGCTTGGTTTCGCTCGCACCGTTGGACTATTAATTCTGTCGGCGCGAGCGAAAAACCACTACATGTGGAAGATTTGCGCTACGAGCGTAGCGCCAAGAAACGTTCCGGCATTCGCAACAAACGACACCAGCACGATCCTCCAGCCCAAGCGGCGAAACGCCGGAATATCCTTGGCAATGGAGAGCCCCGCGAAGGTAAGCATCGGCGTCGTAATGCCAAGGAAATCATTCTGCGCGCTATACGCCGATATCTGCGACGCCCAAGGACACAACGGCGACGTCATGAACATGGCGACAATCGACACCCAGCAGACCGCCGGGATCTTGCGCCCGGTTGCCGTATAAACCGCATCGCCGACAATCGTCGCAAGCACCATGATCAGCATGCCCGGAAGTCCCATCAGCGGCGTAGTGCCGTGGGTAATCCAGTCACAGCCAAGCGCGAACACGGCGGTGACGCCCCAGGCAACGAGCTTCCCGCGATAGCCCAGTTGAGGCGCGGCTGTTTCAACATCACCCAGTTTCGGGCGGGATTGTTCAATCGCCTCCGATGCGTCCGACGCCCGGCTCCTGCGGCCAATCAACGGCTCGAGCAGGCGATATCCCCACACGGCCATCGGCAGCGAAATAAACAGCGTGAAATACGTTCCGATAGTCGTCGTGATGAGATTGCTGGCAGCAGCAAACGTGAGGACGGTCTTCGCCATCTCGGGCGTCTGCTGCGCGGCGATCGCACCGGAAGCAGCGGCCATCATGCTGCCGGAGCCAACGCCTGAACCCATGGCAAGCGCCAGTGGATGGAAAATATTCAGACTCGCCACGAAGCCGGCCAGGATCGCGATGAAGACTGCGCCAAATACGGTACCCGTCAAATATTCGGCGAGAACACCACGCCCTTCGGGCGAGTCCATGCCGTACTTCTCGCCGATAATCGCAAGGCTCGGTTCGCGGCCCACAGAGAACGTCGCCCCGATCGCTTCTCGCTTGATACCGAGCAGCAACGCGAGCGGAAGTCCCAGCAAGATTGTGCCGACGAAGTGACCGAGTTCCTGAAACGCCAGCGCCCAGCCGGCGGCTGCAAGCTTCGGCAACGCGCTGCCAACCATCAGGCCCAGCTTGGCGACAAAGAGCAAAAGCGCGGGCTGCAAAATGGCCGCGGCGAGGAACTGGGTCTTCACATCGAGCCGGGCAACGCCGCTCCACCGGTCGCTGACCAACCCCAGGGCAGCACCAAGAAGAAGCGCCCAGATCATAGGGAGCAAAACGACTTTGCCCGGCCCGACCTTGAACGTGAACGAGCCGATAAATTCAGCGATTATCAGGATGATCGCCGCATAAAGAAACAGCTTTGCGCTCCTCAGCCCACCACTACCCCATTGCTGTGCAGCCAACGTATTTTCCATTGTTATCTCCCGGTTGTCCTCTCGCGATTTATCAGGAGCGAGAGGACACGTTGCTCTACAAATAGCCGAACGTCGTCGCCGGCTCTCTGGCTGTTTCTACCCAGATGCTCTTGGTCTGCGTGTACTCGTACAGCGCTTCAACACCGCTGGAACGTCCGTACCCGCTTAAGCCATAACCACCGAACGGGGACGCGACGTTAATGGTCTTGTAGCCATTGACCCAAAACGTTCCCGCGTTGACCTGCCCCGCAACCCGATGCGCGCGGCCTACGTCGTTCGTCCATACCGCACCGGCCAAACCAAACTCGGTGTCATTCGCGATAGTAAGGGCTTCTTCTTCGGTATCGAAAGGAATTGCAGCGACAACCGGACCGAAGATTTCGGTACGCGCAACGTCCATCTCGTTCGTCACGTTCGACAGCACAGTGGGCGCAACGAAATAGCCACCGGCCGAGCGCTCGGCCGATCCTGCCGCAAGGGTCGCCCCCGCCTGAACACCGCTCGCGATCATCTTCATGATGTGGTCATACTGCGTGCGATTGTTGATGGGTCCGACTTCGGTTGCATCGTCTAGCGGCGAGCCAACCTTGATTTTTTTAGCACCCGTAGCAACCATGCCGACGAACTCGTCGTAGATCGAACGTTGCACGAGCAGGCGCGAACCCGCCACGCAACTCTGGCCCGCGCCGGCGAAAATCGCGGCCTGGGCGGTCAATGCAGCGCGCTTGAGATCGGCATCGGCGAAGATGATGTTGGCCGACTTGCCGCCAAGTTCCAGCACGCAAGGAAGCACCCGCTTCGATGCGGCTTCTGCGATACGCACGCCTGTCGCAGGCGAGCCGACGAACACCACCTTCTTCACAACCTTGTGCGCGATGGCGGCCTGCGCGACGGTCTGGCCAAGTCCAGCAAGGACGTTGATGAGCCCCTTCGGCGCGCCCGCTTTTTCGGCCAGCAACCCAACTACCAGCGACGTGAACGGCGTCAGCTCAGAGGGCTTCAGCAAGACGGCGTTGCCCATCGAGATGGCCGGTGCAACCTGCCATCCGCACGTGAAGACCGGTGCGTTCCAGGGCGTGATTTGCAGGACTGTTCCGGCCGGCTCGCGGCGCGTGTAATTCAAATGCGAGGTCGGAACCGGAATGACGTCGCCGTAAAACTTGTCGGCCCAACCGCCGTAATACTCGAACATCTCGGCGACTTTCGCGACTTCGCCCCGGCAGTCGCGAATCGGTTTGCCCGACCCAAGCGACTCGAGACGAGCGATGCTCTCCGCGTCCTTGCGCAGTTCCCTCGCGATCTCGAACATGACGCGTCCACGCGCCGCATGCGTCAATGCCCACCACTGTTTCTGAGCGCGCTGCGCTGCGTCCGCGGCCAGTTCAACAACTGCCGCACCGCCATCCTTGTAAGCGAGGCTCGGCTTGCCCGTCGCAGCGTCGTATAACTGGATGAGCTCGCCCGTGCCTTCAACCAGCTCGCCGCCTACAAACGAACCAATTGTGTTGGCTTTCGGGAAGAAATGCGCGAAGGCGGCCAACAGGTTTTCTGCCGCATTGTTTTCCATATCTGGCTCCAGGTCCTGGTTACCCTGCTTACTTCCGTTCGATGAATTGAACGATGCGGTTGAAGTCTTCCGCATCGCCGATCGTTCCCGCGCTCGCTGCCCACAACCGCCCTGCTTCGGCCGCAATGGGAGCGTTGATGTTCTGGCTGCGCAGCAGGTCCATCGCGAGGCGAACGTCCTTGCGCATCAGCTTCATCGTGAAGCCGGAATCGAACTTGTTATTGAAGATCCACGTGGGGTAGTTCGTGAGCGTCGAACTGTTGCGGCCGGAGCCGCCGTTGAGCGCTTCGACCAGCTTTTCAGGATCGACGCCGGCCGCTTGCGCCGCACGGACCGCCTCGCTGGTGGCAAGCAGGTGCACACCGGTCAGCAGGTTGTTGATGATCTTCGTGACGTGTCCCGCACCGACGGGGCCGACATGCACGCGCTTCGCGCTCATGACCGCGAGGATCGGCTCGACGGCGGCGACGTCTTCGTCGGAACCGCCCAGGACCATGGTCATGGTCGCGGTCGCCGCGCCCTTCGGACCGCCGCTGACGGGACCATCGACGAAGCCGGCCTTCACCTCACTCAGCGCTGCCGCGACCTTGCGCGTGCTGTTGGGCTCCGCCGTGGTGGTATCGACGACTATAAGGCCCGGCCTGGCGCTAGCCGCAACACCTCCTTCGCCCAACACCACTTCTTCGACAATGGCCGACGTCGGCAGCGACAGGATGAGGACGTCCGATTCGCGCGTGATCTCGGCAATGGACGCGCGGGCAGCCACACCTTCTGCTTCGAGCTGGCCGGCGACTCCCGGCGCGGTGTCGAAACCGAGCACGGTGTAACCGCCGCGCTTGAGCGAGAGGGCCATTCCGCGCCCCATGTTTCCGAGTCCGATGACCCCAATCGTCTTCATAAATCCACTCCGTAGCGAATACGCCGCCGACTGATCAGGTAAGGTCTAACCGTCATCGAGCGCGTTTTGGAGTTGTCATCTTCGGCCGGGGAGCCCCTATAATCAATCAATGCCAATATTGAGAATGTTCTAATTATTAGAACACTGAGAACGCTGAGAACACCGGAAACACTGCGCGATGGCCGACAACCTGACTGAAAGCAGAATCGTCTATTTCTTCGAGGCCGTCCGTTGCGGGACCATCCGCGCCGCCGCCGACTGGCTCGACGTCGCACCATCCGCCGTCAGCCGGCAAATCGGCTTGCTCGAAACGGAACTCGACGTCGCGTTGATCGAGCGGCACGCCCGCGGCGTCAAGCCGACGGAAGCAGGCCAGTACCTGATCGAATACTTCCGGGAACAACTCGCGCACAAAGACGACCTGATATCGCGGCTGCAAGAACTGCGCGGGCTGCGAACCGGAAACGTCAATGTGATCCTTGGCGAAGGGTTTGTGTCGGATGTTCTGGCCGGCCCCATACAGCATTTCTGCAAGCAGTACCCCGGCATCAAGCTCAATCTCGACCTCGGCAGTACGAATGACGTCATGCGGCGAATCTCCGAAGACGAGGGCGAGATCGGACTGGTCTACAACCCGCCAAGCGACCCAAAGATTGTTTCGCGAGCGATCAAGCGGCAGCCGATGATGGCCATCGTCAAGCCGAACTTCCTGCGCGGGAGCAAACCGAAGTCCATGAGCGTGCAGGAGCTGGCGACCTACCCGCTTGCTGCGACCCATCCCACCTATGGCACTCGCCAGATGCTTCAGGCAGTCGAGTTTGCGGAGAAGATCCGACTGGAGCCGGTTGTCACGACCAACTCGATCAGCCTCCTGAAGCAGTTCGCCATGTCAGGACTCGGCCTGGCTGTCCTGCCCGCGTTCGCCGTGACGACGGAGGTGGAGGCGGGAACGCTTCTCGCCATCGAGATCGATCATCCAATCCTGATGAAAGCCGAGGCTCATCTTGTTACGCGCGTCGGACGAAAATTGTCGGTGGCGTCGAACAAGATGCTGCAATTGATGTCGTCGCAGATGCAGGCGTTTCGATAACGGCGATGTGATCCGAACCACGGCGCTCAGCATCTAATTTTTAGAACAATTTTGCCCATGCCGGGCATCGCTCATTCATTTTTCGCGGTGGAGACTGTCGTGACAGGAGACAGACCTTGATCAACATGGACCCCACTACGCTTTGGCAAATCATCCTCGCAGAAGCGGAGCACGAAGCGCAGGCACGACCCGCCATGCAGCGATACTTCGACGCCTATGTGCTTAAGCACGAGACATTCGGCGAGGCCTTCGCGTCGCTGCTTGCTGCCGAACTGATGCGCTCGGACGCGACCTTGCCCGACATGACGAGCGAATTCAGCGCCGTCATCAAGCAGACCGGTAGTGACACGAGCGCGGCGGCCGACGTGCACAAGATCGCCTCGTCCAACCCGGCCTGTCCGAATGCGCTGACCGCCTTTTTATCGTTTCGGGGGATTCATGCCATTCAGTCCCATCGCATCGCGCATGCTCACTGGCTTGCGGGTGAAAAGACGTTCGCCGTTCTGCTGCAGAACTGGTGCGCGAAGTCATATAACGTCGATATCCACCCTGCTGCCCGGATCGGCAAAGGCCTGTTTGTCGATCACGCGATGGGCATCGTGATTGGCGAGACGGCGGTCGTTGAAGATGAGGTCAGCATGTGGCACGGCGTCACCCTCGGGAGCACGTTTGCCGAAGCCGGCGACCGTCATCCGAAAATCCGCCGCGGCGCGACGCTTGCCGCTCACGCGATCATCCTGGGCAACATCGAAATTGGCGAAGGTGCGGTCATTGCGGCGGGCAGCGTCGTTCGCACTTCGATTCCCGCCGGTATGGTGGCCGCCGGCGTTCCCGCTAAGGTCATCAAAGCGGTCTCCGGCGCGTACGCGGCCATCACTGCTCCCTCTGCCTCCAATAGCTAGGATAACCAAATGATTCCACCGAATCAGCATCGACTGGGCATCGACCATCCTATAGTCTCCGTGAGGAACCATCCCGAAGCCGTTCAGAAGTACATCAAGCTTGGTTTTTCGCCTAGCCCCCTCTCGTACCATCCCTGGGGTTCGGTGCTGACGCTGATGATGTTCGAGAATAACTTCATCGAACTGATTGGGATCGATGATGCGTCGAAGTTCGGGACTAATTCGGTCGATGGCTTCTGCTACGGACGAACGCTAGGCCAGTTCCTCGAACGCTCCGAAGGCCTTGGATTGCTTGCTCTGCATAGCAAAGACATCGAAGGTGATTTTGCAGCCGTTAAAGCCACCGGGCTACCCGTGCAGCAGCGGGTTGATTTCAGGCGCAAGTTGGTCAAGGCGGACGGTACGCCCGATGAAGCAGTGGTGTCGCTCGGCATCGTGATGGATACCGAGTTGGGAGATGCGTCCAACGTCCTATGCCAGCAACATCGGCCGGAGTTTATCTGGAGGAAGGACTGGCAAGATCATCCGAACGGCGCGAATGCGGTCAATGAGGTTATCTATGTCGCAGCGGAGCTTGGGGTGCTCGAGGCGCGGTGGGCGAAGTTGTTTGGAGCGGAGAACACGTCGTGGACTGACGGGCACGTTGAAGCGGACACGGGTTGTGGACGCGTCGTGGCTTTGACACGGTCACAGGCACTCGAACGTTTTGCTTGCGTCGGTTTGCCAGTGAGCTACACAGATAAACCACATGGATTTGCACTGCAGGTACGGGTTCGCGGCTTGGCGGCAGTAGAGCGCATCCTGTCGGAAAACGGCGTGACGCACGGGCAAACCGCTCGCGGCGTTGCCGTCGCTCCCGACGCAGCCGGTAATACGATTATTGAATTCGTCGAGTGATTGGGTTTGCAGATGCGGGGCGGCAGTAAATTTGGGTGTTGCCGCCTCGCCCCCTCTTTAGACCGCTTCGTTTGCGCACGGCGGAAGACGCATTCCGCTCTCAATGCGGTTTGCTGTGAACCCGCTTCGCGGCACGGCTGTGCGGCGCGGAGTCCGGTGTCTTATCGGCAGTCGATGCGTTCGCATTGCCCCGGTTCGGAACTTCGACGATGGAAGAATCGGTATCGAAGAAAGACGCCAGCGTGGCCTGCTGATTCAGCATCAATTGCTCGATGCGCTGCTGTTGTGCCGTGTTCTCGCCCGTCAGGCGAATCAGCGCGATGGTCTGCGCCACACCCGTCGCGACGGTCACGAGCAACACGCAAATCACGATCATCAACACCGTTTTCACCCGCCGAGATAACGCCGCCGCCGCGCTACGCTGATCCGCTATCACGGCATACAACGCGTCGATAGTGTCGGCGTACGCGGTCGCGCGAGCGGTATCGAGTTCGGAAGCATCGCGGGAGGACGTCGAGGGCGCTGCAGGGCTGCTTGCGGTGCCAGAGCGCGCCCGGCGGTCATCGTCGATCAATGCCGCCGCCAGGGATTGCGGTGGGTTACGGTGGGGGTTTGCGGTGGCTCGGGCGGTATCGTGGTTGGCTGGTTTTGTTGCGGCGTTCTTGGCGTCGGGAGCGTTGGGCTCTTTAGAAGCGCTCGCTGCACTCGTCGCATTACGCGCGCCCGGCGCGTCACCGGCATTCGGTGAACGATTCATATTTTCCGTGACGCCATCGCCGGGCTCGCCTGCAGCGTCAGCCGCGCCTCGCGACTCCGTCTCAAGGTCACGCGCCGCAGCAGCCGACGACGGCTCAGTCACAGCCACATTCCGGGCTGCGCCCCTGGCACGCTCCGCCGACGCGCGCTTGTTCGAACCCTGCGCATTCCCCGCATCCAACGCCGCCACGACCGGAGCACTGCCCGCGCCATCGCCCAGCGATTCGGGCTGCACCGGTTCGGCGATCACGCTATGAGGCGCACCGACATCATCGAACATAAGCTCCAGCGTGGCAGCGTCGGCTGTCTGGCTTGCCATTTGCACAGCGGCATCATCGCGCGGCGCTGCGATATCCGACGCCTCCGACAAGCCCGCCGATACGACGCCGCTCCGCACTGGCCGCACCGAAGCGGACGAACCCTCATCCGCCGAAGCCGTCGCCGACACAGCCGCCATGAACGCATCGGGCAACTCGAAGCCGGGCAACGTGGATTGACGGATATCGGTATTCAAGACCTGGAGCGTGGCGCGCTCGGCGTCCTCGGCGAACAGATCGAGCGTGGGCGCACCATAGGGCACGCGGCTCAGCGATGCGAGACGCTGGGCCGAGCGGGCGGCGCGGGCGAGCTTGGCATCGGCGTCCGATTCGGCCGGGCGGCGAGCAGACGCGGACGCAGAAGCAGAAGCAGAAGCAGCATCGGTACGACGCGAACCGGCCGCATCGATGGATCGGCGAGTGGGATTTACAGCGGAATCTGGCATAAGTCGATGATTGACAGCGTGACCAGACGCGACCTCGAGCGGCTAGACGCACGCCCGATGAAGCGTCCCGGCTTGGCGCCTCGCAACGGAAAAGCGGCTGCATGGGTTTTCGAGGCCGCATTGTCGCATGCTTGCACGCCGGGGCCACGGACGCGCGCGGTCTAAAGCCGGACCCCCGCCTTTGAATTCCCGCACGGTTTCCAGCGTGCGCAGCCCGGCGGCCCATGAAAGCCGTTCGCGCTCGAAACCGATCACGCTGCCGAGCGCCGCGGCCAGCACCAGGCGGGAGATGAGTTCTACATTGCTTAACATGAGCGGATTTGCTCCTTATAAAAGTGTTTTGTGATGGGATGATGGCGCTGCGCTCCCGCACGGCGGTGTACAGCCTGGCGCGGATAAACCGCCGTTGTCCCGAAGCGCGGGCGTTTTGATTTATCCTTGGTGCCCCGCACTGGGTGACGCACCGGATACATTCGACGCGCCGCCGCGCTCAACCATCATCGATAAAGCCGTATGCACGACCCAGATCCGACCGCCGTTACGCCCCCGACCGCCGCCACCCTGCGCGCGCACTATGAACGCGTGGTGCTGCCAATCTGGCGCGGGCCGGGCTTTAACGCGGGTTTGCGGCTGGCGTTCGAGGCCGTCGCCGAGGACGGCAGCACACCCTTGCCGCCACAGCGGTATCGCGCCATGGCGTGCGCCCGGCAGCTGTTTGTGTTCTCGCAAGCAGGCGATATCGCTCACGCCGATACGCTGTTCGCTTCGCTTCGGACCTATTTTCGGGACACGAAAAACGGCGGCTGGTTTTATAGCGTCGATGCAAACGGCGCGCCGCATGAGCGCCACAAGGACCTGTACACGCACGCGTTCGTGATTTTTGCGTGCGCGGAGTACGCGAAACGCGCCGGCGTGGCGGCTGCGAAGGAAGCGCTGGCGATGCTGGAAGAAACGTCGGCGGTAATCGAGAGGCGGATGTCGATCGGCGGCGTTGGCGCTGGCGGCTTGTTCAGTTCGGCGATGACGGAAGATTTTTCCACCGTGCTCGGACCGCCGCTGCAAAATCCGCTGATGCATCTGACCGAGGCTTGGCTCGCCGCCCGTGAAACCACTGCGGATCCTGTCTTCGACCGCAGGCTGGAAAAGCTCGCCACAGCGTTCGCGCGGGCTTTCGTGCATAGCGAAACCGGTTGCATCGCCGAATTGACGATCGGCAGCGCCAATAACTGGCTGGAACCGGGCCATCAGTTTGAGTGGCTATTTCTCGCCGAAGCTAGCCGACACGCGGCTTTCGATGCAGTGGGCCTGAACCGGGCGCTGTTTCGCGCGTTCGATTTCGTGCAGCAGTTCGGAGTCGATTCGGTGACTGGCGGCGTTGCGGCGTCGTTGAACGAACGGGGCGGCGTGATCGATTCGACGCAGCGCATCTGGGCTCAGACCGAATATCTGCGCGCACTCGCGACTCATACGGGCGATACCGTGCGCGCGCAGTTGCCGGCGCAGATCGCGCGTTTTAGCGGACGTTTTCTGCGGCCGCAGGGGTGGATCGAGAGCCAGTCGGCCGAAGGCGTGGTCATGCGCGCGGAATTGCCGTCAACGACGCCTTATCACCTTGCAACCGCGTACGCCGCGTTGCCCTGATACCTGGGTTTTTGCGCTATTGAACGCCTCGCCGTGCCGCGAGGCGTTTTTCATTGCAACTGGGGAAATTAGCGCGACGTCGAACGCTTTCCGCGCTTTCGTTTCAAAACACTCATAAAGCCCGTGCAAACCCGGTAATTTGTCCGCAATTTTGAGATCGTCCTTGCGGAGTGACCATGCGCTACCTACAGTCTTGTGCAGGACCGCGACGAAGGCTCCTGCCCCGGTGCGGATTGTGGGACTCACGCTGACTGGACCGAAACCAAGTGTAGGAGTGTCCGAATGGCCGAAATTGTCGATATCGCACGGGGCGCGTTGAACGCGCAGCCGTTTAGCGCCTTGCTGGGTACGAAGCTCATGCAGGTCGACTCCACGAGTCTCACGTTGTGCCTCACCATCCGCGACGAACTCCGGCAACAACACGGTTTCGTGCACGGCGGTGTAGTGAGTTATCTCGTCGATAACGCCCTGACCTTCGCCGGCGCCCTGCGCCTCGGCCCGAAAGTGGTCACAGGCGAATACAAGATCAATTATTTGCGGCCCGCTGTCTCCGGCACGTTGATGGCGCGGGCACGCGTGGTCTACGCGGGCATGACGCAGGCGACCTGCCAATGCGACGTGTATGTCACCGACGGCGGTGCCGAACGGCTCGTAGCAGTGGCACAGGGAACCATTCATCGGATCAGCGAAATGGCTGCGGAGCTTGAGCCGGTGTTTAACGAGTGAGATGGGGTCGGGTGTTTTGTGTTTTACGGCAGTGGTGGTGGGCGTGGCTTTATGCGCTTAAAGGTTAACGCCGGCGAAAACATTCGATTTTTGGGTGG
>JGI12635J15846_10000489_pt1 | contig 33862 bp, 35 predicted proteins | sample BlaSpr_A8_OM2_M2_FD_15846 | JGI IMG/M metagenome (IMG submission 15846)
TCGGCTTCTCGGCGACGACCTCCCTGGATGTGATGCTGGATGAGGTCATACCTTGGACGGTGAACGCCGTCGATGCCGGGACTATCTGACGTGCCTTGGCTATACCCACAAGGACGACATGCGGGGTGATCCCGACCTTCAGCAGCTTTACCGCAATCGCTTCGGGCACTACCGCGAGTCGCGATCTGCCATCTGGGCCGTGCTGGTCCAGGATTTCTTCCAGGCGTGGGTCAGGCGCAGCGATACGGTGGTGGACCTGGGATGTGGCTACGGCGAATTCCTGAATCACGTCAGCGCGGCTCGTCGCATCGGCGTCGATCTGAACCCGGACAGCGCCGACATGCTCGAGCCGGGAGTCGAGTTCCACGAAGGTCGGGCCGACGATCTTGGTTTTCTCCCAGATGATTCCGTCGATGTGGTGTTCACCAGTAATTTGCTGGAGCATCTGCAGAGCAAGTCAGAAGTTGAGCGCACGATCGCCGAGGCCCGCCGGGTGCTCAAGCCGGGCGGGCACTTCATCGCAATGGGGCCAAACATTCGCTTCGTCCACGGCGAATATTGGGACTTCTGGGACCATGCGGTGCCGATCAGCGATCGTTCGCTGATTGAGCTGCTGGCTATCCAGCACCTCGAGATCGTGGATAAATACGATCGCTTCCTGCCGTACACGTCGTCGTCGCCGTGGCCGCAGGCGCCGATCCTGGTGCGGATGTATGTGCGCTCCAGATTGGCATGGCCAATCTTCGGCAAGCAGTTCGTGATCCGCGCCCGCAAGCCGCAAGCGGAGACCGACGACCAGCGTCTAGTCAGTGTCGTCATCCCGGTCTACAACGAGGGCGAGAACATTCAGGTTTGCGTCAGGCGACTCACCGAGGCGTTAGCCGACACACCGCATGAACTGCTCGTGTGTTACGACTTCGACGAGGACAGCACGCTGCCGGCGCTTGCGGCCATGCCCGACCGGCCACCCACCGTGCGGCTGGTCCGGAACTCTTTAGGCAAAGGCGTGGCGAACGCGCTGATCGCCGGCTTCGCGGCCGCGCGGGGCGACGTCGTCGTCACCAGCATGGCAGACCTGTCGGACCCACCCTCGGTAATTCCGTTGATGGCAGCCAAGATCCGCGAAGAGGGAGCAGACATCGTCAGCGGGTCACGGTATATGCCCGGCGGCTCCCAAACTGGTGGGCCTCGGTTGAAGACGCTGATGTCCCGGACGGCCGGGCTCAGCCTGCATTACCTGGGTGGGGTGCCGACCCATGATGCCACCACGAACTTCCGTGCTTACAGCCGTCGTTTTCTCGAGGATGTCGCGGTGGAGAGTGAGCGCGGGTTCGAGGTGGGGCTAGAGCTCACGACGAAGGCGCACCTGCTCGGCTATCGGGTCGACGAGGTCCCGAGTAGCTGGACCGACCGAACCGCTGGCACCAGCAAGTTCGACCTGGTCGGTTGGCTCCCTGCGTACCTGCACTGGTATGGGCTGGCCATGCGGGGCCCGGTTTTGCGCTGGACAGGTCGCGGGCTGGCCGCGCTCGCCGCCGCGCGGCTCCTGCGGCGACGCCGGCGCGGCGACCTCGGCTGAATTGGGCACGAAAGGCTATGTCGTCAAAGTGGATTAGGCGCAGAGTTCATATCCCGCGAATACTCCGAGCGTACGGAAGTAGACGAAATCGCATGTTTGCGTTCCGGCGCCAATGCTCACTCCTTGATGCAGACCGCAAGGCAGCCAGTGCCGAATGGAATGGTGCCCCCGCCCTAATACGCTGCGCCTCGGTATCGAGCAGCATGTCCACTATACGCGCTGAAAAGCCTTGGCGCACATGCTCGGAGTCTCGTCATCTGCCGGTCGCCGCAGACCCAGCAAACCTGTTCTTAGGCGTGCGGCAGGCAAAGGCGTCGCAGTGAAACGGAAGTCTGCTACTGTCTGTTTCTAGTTCGATGCATCGTGAACGAGCCCGGGGGGGCGGTCTTTTGTTTGCCATGTGCCAGTTGCGGCAGAATACCCGGACGGTTTGTCGCCGGTGACCGAAGCCCCCTCGGCGCTGCGTGCGACGAGTCCAGAGGTGCCGCCGCCCGTCGGCACCGAGAGCCGGCTCCGGCCCGTCGAGAACGTCGCCGTCCACGTCCTGTCCTCGGCGGCCGCCTTCGTCGCGCTCGCCTGCGTGGTGGTGCTGCTCAGCGGTGGCCCGTCCAGGGAGCTCCACGAGGGGCTATGGGTCATGGCGCTTGCGGTCGCGCTTCCCCTCGGCATGTTTCTCGGCGCCGGTCAGGATCGCCGGCTCGCCGCAATCCCGCAGCCGATCACCCGCTGGGCGCTCGCGTTCGGCATCGCGCTACTAATGTTCGGGCTCGTCCTGCTCCGCTTGCTCGCCATGGGCAGCGCGCAGTTCACCGTGCTGGGGTTGTTGGCATTGGCGGCGTATGGGGTCACCGAACTCGCCGCTCGCCGTCCGGCGATCTTCGCCGGGCTCGAGGCACGGCCGAACTGGGCGCCCGTCGCGCTCGGCGTGAGCGCGATTGTGATCATGATCGGATTGTTCCTCGTGACCGCGATCCCCCGCTGGGCGCTCGCGGTCGGCCTCGGCCGACCTTTTCCGTCACTTGTGCTGGTCGGGGTCCGTTTTCCGTCACTTGTGCTGGTCGGGGTCGCCGTCACCGCCGTGGTCGTGACCGCCGTGCTCGTGCTGGCGGGGGTCGCCCTCGCCGCCGTGCTCATCCTTGACCGGCGGACGCCGCGGGCTTGGCGCCGTCGCCTGTTCGACGTGGGGCTCTGCGTCGTGCTGGCGATGGTCGTGTTCCAGGTGAAGCTGCCCCTACCGGTCGTCAATTTTGTCCACCATCACGACTTCTACCTCGGGCCCGTGAACGACATGGCGCACGGGCGCACGATGCTCGTCGACATCTGGGCGCAGTACGGTGTCGGCGTCTACTACGCGCTGCTCTCCGCCCTGAGCGTTCTGCCGTTCAACCATGGCGGTCTCGTGCTGTTGCTGAGCACCCTGATGGCCGCGCAGTATGTCCTCGTCTATGCGACGCTGCGCACCGCCGTCCGGTCCCAGGCCCTGGTGATCGTGGCGGTGGGAGCGGCCGTCATGGCCAACATCTTCGGCGAGGTGCATTCGTACGCGGTGTACCCCAGCGTCGGGCCGCTGCGCTTCGGGCTCCCGTACCTGGTCGTGGCCGCGGCGGTCGCCGCCGCCCGTTGGCCGCAGCGCGCGCGGGCGATGCGGGTGGGACAGCTTGTCGTCATCGCAATCGCCGCGGTGTGGAGCTTCGAGACGTTCGTGTACACGGCCGTCACGTGGTTCGCGTTCGCAGCTCTGCTGGCCTTCGGGCGGGCGCGAGCGGGGCTGCGGGTGTTCGTGCGAGAGCTGGCCGCCGCGGCCGCCGTCTTAGTGGGGGCCGTGCTCGCGCTGACGATCGGTACCCGCGTCGTGGCCGGTGCGTGGCCGGACTGGAGCGGCTACTTCGCCTATGTCTTTATATTCTCGGTGGGCGAGGCCGGCCACCTCCCCCTGGACTTCTGGTCGCCCGCCCTGCTGTTGGCGGCCGTGATCTTCCTGTCCGCAGTCGGGGTCGTGTCGGTGGCACGCGACGAGCGCGTCCGAGCCTCTGGACCCGTACTCGCCGGACTTGCCGGGTTCACCGGCCTCGCCTCGTCCACCTTCACGTACTTCCTGGGCGAGTTGATTCCGGCCCAAGGCCCGGTCCTGCTCCTGCCCGTCTGCGCCCTGGGCTGCCTATGGGCGAGCATTTTTCTCGCGCCACGGGAACAGGACCATCGTGCCTGGCGCGTGGTGCCAATCGCGGTCGCGCTCATCGGCGCCGCGACGCTGACTGTCTTCAGCTTTCCCTTCGCCGTGCCGAAGTGGCACCAGACGGCCTTCGCGCAGGCCGTGCCCTTCGCCGACGGGCACCTGCCCGGCAACGGAGGGCTGTCGCTGCGCGCCTCGCTCGAGGATCTCTGGGCAGGACGGACCCACGACGAGAGCATCGTCGACAACGGCGCGATGCTGCTGCAGCACTACGACCCCGGCGACGGGCCGGCGCTGGTCGTGGTCCCGCAGGTGTCGGACCGCATATGGGTGGGTGACGTGACCACCGAGATCCTCCTGAAGGTGCGCCGCGTCAATGTGCTCCCCATCAGCAATCCGGAGCAGGACGATCTGATCATCTCGCGCGTGTGGCCTCGGATAGTCGCGGTCATCGACGCGGTCCCGGACGGAACGATCCTCCTGACGTCCACACTCCGGCCGCTGACCGGCCCGCCGATCCTGCAACGTGCACTCGGGGAGCTGCAGCAACGGTTCGACTTCCAGGTCCTGGCGAGCTCACCGGACGGCTTGCAGGTCATCCGCCTCCACTCACGCGCGTAGCGAACGAGCGGAGTTCAGCCCGCATCAAGCCGAAGGCCAAGGTAATCTGCGCCGGCACCCCACCGCCGCTACCGGCCGCTTCCTCCGCGAGCCAACGACGCTGCCAGGACCAAGTACCCACCTGCACACCTCATGTAGGTTCGGAGATAGTTCCGTAGCGCGGAGGCACCACATGACCGTGATCGGCCTTGCTGATGTTTGCCGGAAACACGCATGCTTTCACGGTGATCTCGTACGCTCCAACACAGCACCCGTGAACGTGAGGAACGCTTTTGGCAGCGCCAATCCCTTGGACCACGTCGGAGATAACTAGCGGAGGCGCCGATTCGCATGGCGACTCAACCCCCTGGGCACATCTGCGTCGTCGGCGGCGCCGGCCACGTCGGGCTACCGCTGAAGCTGGTGCTCGCGGAAGAGGGTTTCTCCGTTAACATCCTCGATGTGAACGCCGGAGTCCTTCGACGATCATTACCGGTCGGATGCCGTTCCTTGAATATGGGGCCGAGGATCTCCTTTAAGCGTCTGTTGCCGACGGGACGTATCGGGGCCGCTACCGATCCATCGGTAGTTAAGGATGCCGAGATCGTCATCTGCGTTATTCGAACGCCCGTCGACGAATACCTGAGGCCGAAGGTGCACACGTTCTTTCGCGTCATTGGGGAGATCTGTCCACACTTGCACGATGAGCAGACACTCATCCTCTCAAGCACCGTTTACCCGGGCCTGAGCCAGCGCTTCCACGGCCTGTCCAAGGAGCGCAGATCTGAACAGGATATCTACTTTGACTGAAGAGCAGCCCTTGAGCCTGGTGGTGATGATGCCCGTTCTAGACGATTGGCTCTCGGCCGCAGAGCTACTACGACGTCTTGACAAAGCCGTTGCCGCTTCCGGTTATATCGCCACAATTCTCCTTGTAGACGATGGCTCAACAGAGCAATGCGACTACGGTGACTTCCAAAGCGACTTCGCCGTAATCCGGAGAATACAACTTCTGCGACTGCGTAGAAACCTTGGCGTCCAACGAGCGATTGCCATTGGGCTCGCACACATTCAAAAAAGTTTGAGCTGCGACGCGGTCCTCGTGATGGACGCCGATGGAGAAGACACACCGGCTGGGGCGGCCCAGCTTCTGCGAGCGTATTCGGAAAGTCACGGTCAAAAGGTGATCTTTGCAGAACGGATCCGGCGCTCCGAATCTCTGCTGTTTCGTTCCTTCTATATTCTCTATCGCATCCTTCACAAGTGGCTTACCGGCATCAGGGTAAGGGTAGGGAACTTCAGCATTCTTTCTTCGGGAAGCCTCGACACGCTTGTATCTATGTCCGAGCTCTGGAATCATTACGCAGCCGCGGTCTTTCGATCGAGGATGCCATTCAGTATGGTGCCCATCCCTCGCGGAAAGCGCATCGCTGGAACGTCCAGCATGAATTTCTCGTCGCTTGTCTCGCACGGTCTCAGCGCAATATCTGTCTTCGCAGACATTGTTGGCGTGCGCCTCCTCATCGCGTCCCTGTGCGCTTCCGTGCTAAGCGGCTTGGGCATCGTTGTCGTCATCGCGATCCGCATCTTTACTGAACTCGCTATCCCCGGCTGGGCCACGTATGCAGTCGGAGTTCTCGCCATCATCATGATCCAATTCATCACAATCGCAAGCAGCTTTACTTTTTTTATGTTATCAAACAGGATAAACCTCGGCTTTGTGCCTTTTCGGGACTATTCGCTTTTCATAAAGGACGCCGTGGATATCTATTCGGAGAGTGACTTCAAATATGAGTGACTTCAAATATGTTGGTACCGAACTGGATCTATTCGCGGGTGTGCACAACTGGAAGTCCTACTGGTCCAGTCAGGTGCGCCCATTCCTGGCAGGCGACATTCTTGAAGTGGGCGCCGGCATCGGCTCCAACACACAGTTGCTTGATCCCGGAGGCACGGGGCGCTGGGTTTGTCTGGAACCTGATCGGCAGCTTGCCTCCCGATTGAAGCAGCAGATCGAGGCTGGAACCTCTCGTCGCACCTATGAGTCCGTATGTGGAACGCTGGCGTCCGTGGTTGGACAGCAGTTCGACACGATCATCTATATCGATGTACTGGAGCACATCGAGCACGACCGCGAAGAGTTACAACTTGCAGCATCGCATCTTCGCCCCGGCGGTCATATCATCGTTCTATCGCCCGCGCACCAGCGTCTCTTCACACCGTTCGATGCGGCAGTCGGCCATTTCCGCAGATATAACCGGGCGACGCTCCGCGCAATCTCGCCCCCGGGTCTGCGTCTCTCGCGCATGCGCTACCTGGATGTCGTCGGCCTTTCTGCTTCGACGGCGAACTTGCTCTTTCTTCAGCAGTCGATGCCGAAGAAAGAGCAACTCGATTTATGGGATCGCCTGATGATCCCCATTTCGCGCGTCCTCGACAAACTTCTCCGCTACTCGGTCGGCAAGTCGATCCTTGCTATCTGGCAAAAGCCTGCCTGAATTCGGATGCAGTCCCGGGATTAGCCTTGATCCCCCTCGGGGACGTGCATATCGGCGTTGACAGTGTCAGATCACCGTGTTGGTGAGCACGGTGGTGGCGCCCGGCGGTGAGAAGTTCGCCGTGGCGGCGACGACGATCGCAGAGGTGCGACAGGGAACCCGGCAGCGCCCGCGATGACGGCTATCGCTTATTTTCCTCAACTCCGGCCCATGCCGTAGTACTCGAAGCCCTCGGCCCGCAGGCGCTCAGGATCGTAGATGTTTCGGCCATCGAACACCACGTAGCCTCGCATGGCCGACTTGATGCGCTGCCAAGACGGCCGCTGGAACTGTTTCCACTCCGTGAGGAGGAGCAGCGCGTCGGCGCCCTCGACGGCGTCGTACATGTTCCCGGCGTACTCGATCGAATTCCCGAGCGCCTTTTTCGCCTGCTCGGTTCCTTCGGGGTCAAAGGCCCGCACTACCGCCCCGAACTCGACCAGCCTTTTCGCGATGACTAGGGAGGGGGCCTCGCGCACGTCGTCGGTCCGTGGCTTGAAGCTGAGGCCCCAGAGCGCGATGCGCAGGCCTTGCAGATTGTCAACGGGCGACTCGCCCCCGAAACGGGTGACGATCTTGGAGACGAGGGCGGCCTTCTGATCGCTATTGACTTGGTTGACCGCGCGCAGCAGACGCATGTCCGACCCCAGGCCGTCGGCGGTGTATAGCAGGGCCTGAACGTCTTTCGGCAAGCAAGAGCCGCCATAGCCTATCCCGGGGAACAGGAATTCATAGCCAATGCGCTTGTCGGCCCCGATAGCCTCCCGTACCGCCGAGATATCGGCGCCGGCCCTTTCGCACAAGTTCGAGATCTCGTTGATAAAGGAAATCTTGGTCGCGAGGAAGGAGTTGGCCGCGTATTTCGCCATCTCGGCGCTCCTGATGTCTATGGCGATTAGGGGATGGAAGGTGCGCAGGAACGGCTCGTAGACCTCTCGCATGATATCGAGGGCGCGCTTCGAGTCGCTGCCGATCACCACGCGGTCGGGCTGCATGAAGTCGGCGATCGCTTTGCCCTGCTTCAGGAATTCGGGGTTGGACACGACGTCGAACTCGTGGTTGGTCTTCTTGCGGATGATCGCTCGAACTTCGTCGGCAGTGCCGACGGGGACGGTCGACTTGTTGACGACGACCTTGTAGCGGTCCATATGAGACCCGATGTCATCGGCCGCGGAGTAGACGTAGGTGAGGTCGGCCGCGCCGCTCTCGCCCATGGGCGTCGGGACGGCGATGAAGATCACGTCTCCGTGCTCGATGCCGCGCCGCCTGTCGGTCGTGAAGTCGATGAGCCCGTTCTCGCGGCTCCCTTCGATCAGCTCAGCCAGGCGGGGCTCGTAGATCGGGACTTCTCCCGCGAGTAGCCGGTCTATCTTGGCCTGGTCGATATCGACGCAGAGGACGTCGTTGCCGCTGTCCGCCAGGCAGGCGCCCGTGACAAGGCCGACGTAGCCGGATCCGATAACCGTAATTTTCAAGCTGGCCTCTTCATTTCCCTATGGATCGCCGCCCATGTTCCCGCAAGCTGGATCTCGCGGGAGTCGTTTCCCCCGTGGAAGCCGACAAGTCAATCGAGAATCCACCGGCAATACACACGGCATCCCAGTGCAGATCACCGCAGGCGGTCACGGTCGACGGCTGCCAATTGCCACCAACCGCCCAGCATTCCGAGCAGATTCTTCCGCGGCGGCGATCGCCCGCACGATCCCAACTTCGCTGTCAAGCTGGGTCGTATCCAGCCTCCCAGCGCGCAGCAGGCAGATGAACGCCCGAAGTTCGCGCGTCAGCGGGAGTTCTTCACCGTAGGCGGGATACGAGGTGCCTCGGGAATTGCGCAGTGAAAGCTTTCTCTCCGCGGTGTCGTCGAAGGTGAGCGAGCTGTTTTCGCCCACAATCGCCATGCGATGTCGCTTCAGCGGCGAGATCCAACTGACGTTCGCGATGAACGGGATGCCGGCGATCACAAATTTGGCGCTTGCCGCCCTGAACCGCCACACTTCGCCGACGCCCCAGGCCTGTGCGGAACCAGGATTTGCCTCGAATAGCGCCTGCGCCATGGAGAGACCGTGGGGAAGCCAGTCCCACAGCACCGACGAATCGGTTCGGGGATGGTGATTCATTCCCTCCCACAACACGGCCTGCACGGTTTTGACTTCCGGTAGAAGCTTTTTCGCGGCCTGAAACGCGGGATTGTGCAAATGCACGTGCCCCACGACAACAGGTGCGCCAGAACGTGACGCTGCCTCGCGAATGCGGATCGCATCGGCCACCGTGGTAGCCATCGGCTTTTCGATGAACGTCGGCACACCCGCATCGATAAATGGGATCGCGACTTCCGCATGAGTCGCGGAGGGCGTCGCAATCAGAACCCCGGCGGGCTGCTGGCGAACAACGACATCGAAGTTCTTCGACTCGTCAATTAGCTCCACATCGCGCATCGTCGCCAGGGTGCGGACAATGTTCATCCCCCATTTTCCCCGGCCGATCACGGCGATTCGCATGCGGCCTTCCGGTAAGACGGTTGGTCTTTGGCCCAGTCAATGAATCGTGCGAGCCCGTCTTGAACATCGACCTGCGGTTGATAGTTCAGCTCCTCATGGGCTTTGGAGAGATCCGGACAGCGTCGCTGGGGCTCGCCCGCCGGGTAGGTGTCGGGGTAGTCGATCTGCTGAAATGTCGAGCCCGGGATGAGCTTTCCGTACAACTCGGCCAGGTTAAGCATCGAGATTTCGTTGGCAGCGTTGCCAATGTTATACGGTTCGCCGGGGCGACCTTTCAGAAGCACCTTCAAGAAGCCGGTGATCGCGTCCGTAATGTAGCAAAACGTTCGCGTCTGCAGCCCGTCTCCGTGCACCGGGATCGGCTCACCAGTCAGCGCCTGATAGGCGAACATGGGAACGACGCGGCGATCGTTGTGCTTCATGCCGGGCCCGAACACATTGAACGGCCTGACGATCGTTACCGGCAAGCCGTACTTCTGGTGATAGATCGTCGCGATCGTTTCTGCCAGTCGTTTCGACTCGTCGTAGCAAGCCCGGGGGCCGACGCTCGAGACGTGACCGTGGTACGTCTCGGGAGTGGGCACAAAGCGCGGATCGGGGTCGCCGTAGATTTCGCTCGAACTGAAGAACAAGAAACCTGCCAGCTCCGGGTTCCGGCGTCCCAACTCCAGCAGATTCTTGATGCCCGATACGGCGCTTTCGATGGTTTCGAGCGGATATTTCATGTAGTAGACCGGCGAAGCCAGGCCGGCCGCATGCATGATGTAATGAATGTCTTCGCGCACGGGCAGCGGATAGGTGACGTCGGCCCACACTTCGGAAATATTCTCGTCGCGGTCAGAGGTGCTGGGATCGCCCGTGATGAAATTGTCGACCGAGATCACGCGGACGGGCCGTTCCAGAATCGTATCGTTGAGCCGCTTGAATACCCGCAGAAAGTGCTTGCCAAGAAAGCCCGCGCCACCGCTCAATAGTACCGTTTTTCCTGAAAGCAGATGGGCATCGTCGCCGATCCCCTGGACAATTGCCTCGGTATCGCGCCGGACAATGAAATGTTCAGCCATACGAAAATCCTTCTGTTATTTCAGCTCTGTGGGTGGAATGGGCTTCAAATAGCGGTACGTTCCGCCCGTCTTCTTCTTGATGTCGTCGAAGTATTCGTACGCGAAGACGACGAGCACGTCGGGCTTATGTTCATCCAGGTGGCTCTTGGGAACAATCGGAATGTGCGTGCCGGGGGTGAACTTGTTCTGCTTCAAGGGGCTGTCGTCGACGGTGAACGGGATTTCGCTGGGCCCAATCTGACCATAATTACATATCGTCGCCACACGTGCCGGTGAACCGTAACCGGCAACTCGCAAACCGGCTTGCTGATATTCCGCCAGCCGATTTTTGAACGCGGATACTTGAACATCGACATTGCGTCGAAACTCGCGCAAGGTTTCCAGCGTCAGATCCTTTTCCTCGCGTGCGAGGAGTCGGCGCGTGGCATCGGAGGAGGATCGAAGGCCCTCTCGCTGCACGAATACCTGCAATGAACCGCCGTGCGGCGCAATCTCAAGCACGTCGGCGATGAACATGCCATGCGCGGCGAACAACCTCGCGAGCGACGTGAGCGAATAGTAGAAAATCCGGTCCAAATAGAAACGCTCGAACTGCGTCGTCGCCAGAATGGCTCCGATATATTCAACCTCCACGATGAACGTGCCGTCGTCCGTCAGCAGTCGCTTCACGGCCTCGATAAATCCACTCGGATTCTCAAGATGGGTGAAGACGCTGCTGGCAACGATAACATCCGCCCTTCCGTGGGATTCTTCGATCGTCTCGGCGGCCGGAAGGTCGAAGAAGGTCGTGAGCGTTTCGAAACCTTGATCGTTGGCGATCTTCGATACGTTGATCGAAGGCTCGACGCCGAGCGCTTTGACACCTAACTTCTGGAGTGGCTTGAGGAGAATCCCGTCGTTGGAGCCGACATCGACGACAAAATGCGCCGACGCCAGTTGTTGAGCAAGATCCTCGAAATGCTGCACCAGTCCGCGATTCACCGAGGACAGATAGTAGTAATCTTCGAACATCCTCTCCCGCGAGACGATCGTGCCGAGTTGCACGTTCTTGCACGTCGGACAGAAGAAGACCTGCAAAGGGAAGAAGTCCTCCGCGGCAAATTCCGCTTGCGTAGGATATTTGTTCGCGAGCGGTTGCTGCCCCAGATTGAGGAACTCGATCGCGACGGGTTCGCCGCACAATCGACATTCCATCGTCGCAGTGGGCGGTGCGGGCATAATAGGCTCCTGTTTGCCTCGTGTGTGGATCAATCCCAGGACAATGCGCCGGCCGATTGGTATTCGGTGACACGGGTCTCGAAGAAGTTCTTGTCCTTGCCCAAATCAATAGTTTCGCTCATCCAGGGGGGGACGGGTTGGCCGAGCCGTACTGTGCTGGCAAGCCGATGCGTTGCAGCCGCCGATCAGCGATATGCCGAGTGCGATCACGAAACAGGTCGGCGTTGAGGCCCAAGATGCCTTGCGGCAGGCAATCCCCCCAAGCGTAAGCCATCTCCAACTCGACGGCTGCTCGCACTCGGTCAACCACGCGTTGCCCAGTGGTATTCGAGGGGCATGAGCTGGTTGACCTCGACGGTGCGGCAGTCGACGTGAATGTACGCTGCGGAAGCCTGATCAATGCCGTTGGTGCTCGTCCGTTGAGTCATGATCGTCTCCGTGACATCGTCTCCAATGGCAAGGTCGTAAGGATAGTACGTTACTGGCAGGGTTTACCGTCGAGATTGCAGGCCGAACGCTCGATGCGGATTTCGGCCGATACGCTGCGAGCTCTCATCGAGTGCGGCCGGATGCCCCAGCGATTCATCGTGTCCGCCGCCCTCGCGGTCAGCCAGTGGATTGAGCACCAAACCGCCTGGGGTATTAAGGAATTCGTGCGCAGCGCACGCCGTTAGCGCACCGTCCAGATCAAGGCCGGTCGACGACTCCTGACCGCAGCCGAACTCCTACCCGACGACCTCGCCGAAGCCCTGCGCCGCCGCGATCTCCCTTCCGTCGGCCCAGCCTCGCTCGGCTGGAAGGCCCAGCTGGCGGCCGATCCAGCCGGTCGCGGTCGCGGTTCCGCAACCCGTTATATGCTTTCCGCCGAAATGACGAAGGGAGCCAGGCGCTGACCTCGAGAATTGTCAACGAAGCGAGCAGGTTGTCGCGAGCGCGCGGCGTTCGGCTCGGCTTCGGAGTCCTGGCATTCGCGGCGGTGACGGTGGTCGCGTACCCGATCGCCTGCTACCGGATCTTCACGGGGTTCGCCTCCTATGACGACGAGGGCTACCTGCTGATCTCCCTCAAGTCGTTCCTCGACCACGGCTCGCTTTACGACGACGTCTTCACCGTGTACGGCCCCTTCTACTACGAATTCTGGGGCGGGGTCTTCTCGATCTTCGGGATCCCGGTCAACCATGACGGCGGCCGCACGGTGACCATAGTCGTCTGGGTGCTTTCGAGCCTGCTCATCGGGCTCTCCACCTGGCGCATGACCCGCAGCATCCTCCTCGGCCTGGCGACCCAGATCATCGTATTCGGGGCGCTTGCCGGTCTGGTCGCTGAGCCCATGCACCCAGGCGGGATCATCGTCCTGCTGGTCTCGACGATCGTGACGATCTCCTGCTTCGTCCGCGATCGCACCTCACGGTTCTGCATGGCCCTGCTCGGCGGCGCTGTAATGGCCCTGATCCTTGTCAAGATCAACGTTGGCTCTTTCGCTCTCGCCGCGGTCGTCTTGGTTTGCGTGGTCAGCTATTCGGCGCTTGCCCGGCGTCGCTGGCTGCGGCCGGTGGTCGAGGTCGGCTTTGTGGCGCTGCCGCTGTTGTTGATGGCCTCGAAGGCGGGTGAAGCTTGGGCTCGCCACTACGCACTCCACGTCGGCGTCGCCGCCCTCGCCGTCGTAATCGCGCTGAGAGCCCGCTCCGCCGGCCGCCGTGACTCCAAAGAACTCTGGTGGCTCGGCGGCGGCCTCTTCGTCGTCGGAGTAACCGTCTCCCTGGCGATCCTCGCCGCCGGAACCAGCCCCTCCGGCCTAATCGACGGGGTTATCAAGCTACCGCTGCTTTTTCCGAGCACCTACTCGAACCCGCTCCGCCTCTCCAACTGGACCTACGTCTTTGACCTGCTGGCCCTGGTCGGCGCGCTCGGCTACTGGTACGTCGCCCGAAATCGCGAGGCTCGCCCCAGCTCGACCTGCACTTCGCTCGTCTCGGCGCTGAGCATCCTCGTCGGTCTCGACATGGCGTTCTCTGTGACCGGCCGGACGGTGCTATTGCACCCGTTCGCCGGCCTCCCGCTGGGCCTGCTTTCCTTCGCCTGGGTGGCGCTGATCCAGCCGCCCGGGAAGCCGGACCAGAAAACGCAGTTCGCCCGCCTACTGCTGCCGCCGCTGGCGGTCCTACAGTCGCTGCATGCCTTTCCCGTCGCGGGCAGCCAAGTGCTCTGGTCGGCCTTGCTGCTGATCCCGGTCGGAGCGCTCTGCGTCGCGAACGGGGTCCGTGGGCTCGCTTTCAGCCTCCGAGGCCGGAGCCAGCGGCGCACCTTCTTCGCGATCGGCGCGATCGCGGCGACAGTGGCCATGGTCGATCTCGTCAACATCCAGCTTAAGCAGGGGCTCGACCAGGCCCGGGCCGCCTATGACGGCTCAGTCTCACTCGGGCTGCCGGGCGCCGAAGACGTCCGGGTCAGGCCCGAAGAAGCGGCGAACTACCACGCGATCGTCGCTGCGATCGACGAAAACTGCAAATCGTTCCTGATGCTGCCGGGAATGGACAGCTTTTACATCTGGACAAGGCAGGAACCGCCAACCGGCTACAACGTGACGGCCTGGACGATTTTGTTCGACGATGCCCATCAGCAGCGGGTGATCGAAGGCACCCGCTCGATCGACGGCCTTTGCCTGCTCGAAAACGTCCCGCTGGCCCAGTCCTGGGGCGCCGGCCAAATCCCGCTCGGCCCGCTGGTTCGCTACCTGCACCGTGGCTTCGTACCGATCGCAAAGTTCGGCGACTACCACCTCCTCAAGCGCGCAGGGAGAGGCAGCGGATCGTGAGCACCTTGCCGACGACCTTGGCGTCACACAGGGGTTTAGCTCTTGCCGAGGTCGGCATCGATGTCGTGCGTGAGCACACCGGCGGCCGCGGTCACGGGGAACCTCGCCAACCCCCGAATCGGACGTTGGTGCGGAAACGTCGGTTCGCTTGTCGTCGTAGGGCGATAGTTTGCGGAGCTGCAAGCAGCGTGGTCGGCACGCGTGAGGATGTGCTGCTCGACGACGATGTGGGGCTCGGCGGTGCACGCAGCGTGTGCGTCGACGCCGAGTGGGTCATCTCCAGCTGACCTCACTGACAGAGATCGCGTCGGCAGAGTGGATTGGTGTCACTATTGGTTCTTGGCCAAGGCAAGTTCCCAGCAGTGGCGATAGTGGGTTCGCGGGGCTGTGCGGTGCAACGAGAGTGGATCGCACGGAAGGACAGCAGCTGATGCGAAGTACATTTGAGGGCGCCGCAGACAAGCCCAGGGAAGGCCACCGAAGCAGCGGCGTAGTGCATGTTGTGAAAGGTCGCCTCATCCCATCGATCAAACCCTCCGCGGCATGGCTGGTCGGGCTGATCGTGGTGGGGACGCTGATCCGTATCCCGCAACTGTGGCATGGGCTCACCGAGATGTATGCGTTCCGTCAGACCCAAACGACGTTTGTGGCATTGGAGTACGCCCGCCGCGGTATCAACCTGTTGCACACGCCGTTGCCGATCTTCGGGCCGAACAGCGATGTGCCGATGGAGTTCCCGCTTGTTCAAGCCATAGCTGCCGTGCTGATTCGTTTAGGTGTTGGACCGGATTCGGCAATGCGGATTGTCGGGCTGGCAGGGTTTCAAGCTGCGGGAATTTTGCTGTGCGTGCTGGTTCTCCGCTGGCACGGGCGGTTTGCCGCAATTGTCGTATTAGCGCTGTTTGAGTTCTCGCCGTTCGGGTTGGCATGGGGCGCGGCCGCGCTCATCGACTTTCCTGCGGTCGCGCTCTCGCTCGGCATGGTCGTCGGCCTCGACGGCTGGTTTCGCACCGGTTCACGTATCAGCCTGCTGTTGGGGGCGATGAGTGGGTGGCTGGCCTTTCTAGTGAAAGCCACCACTCCACCAGCTTGGTGTGTGCTCGTCGTAGTCTCTGCCGCAACGGCGTACATGACCGCACGGTCATGGAGCCGCATCATCACCGGATTCCTGGTGGGCCCCATACCTGGTGTGGCGGCAGGGCTTTGGTGGGCCCGGTACGCCGACGCGGTAAAGAGCCGCAATCCGTTGACCCAGTTCTTGACCAGCGCAAGCTTGAAGGACTGGAATTTTGGGACGCTCAATCAGCGGCTTCATCCAGGTGGTTGGGTGCCATTTTTCGTGAGGGTCGGTTCTGAGATCGCTGGACCGCTGGCGCTCGGACTAGTTCTGGCTGTGCTCGGGATCATTCTGGCGCCAACAAGAATCGAACGTATTCGCCGCGCTGGCTGGCTCGCCACCGCGGCAGCCGCGCCGCTGCTGTTCTTCAACCTTTACCGGGTCCACATCTACTATCTGATCGGTATTTTCCCGGCGATCGTCGCCGCTGTCGGGATAGGCATTGTTGCCGTCGCTCAACGGATCCACGCGAACACCGCTTTGGTCGCGGCGGCCGGAACAGCGCTGATCGTCGTGGGCTGTGCTGTCCCCCAATCGGATATGTTGCAGTGGGTGATGTCACCCGCACCTAACTCCGGCGGCGAACGCATACGCGCCGCCACCAACAGCAGTGATCTCATCTTGGTCGTGGGGTGCGACTGGGACTCCACAACCCTGTATTACGCGGATCGGCGCGGACTAATGTTGCGCGACAACAACCTTGATGTGTGGAAGTACGAGAACATCAACGACTATCACTACCTGTTTGCCTGCGATCAGGCGCTACCTGTCGCCAAGTATGTCCCCGCCGGTCACACGGTAATCCCAACATCAGAACCTGGTTTGTGGCGAATCACAGGCTCTTGACGGGGCAACCGCTGAGGACCACGGAAGCGGGCGACCGCAGCTTGCCGCCCACTGAGGGCTATGAGTCCGAGCGAGGGAGCGACTCGTGGTGGCGAGGGCGGAGCGCGTCGCCGGCTCTCATCACTGCGGGCCCAATGGACATGAGGGCAACTGTGCTGACCAGGACCGTCACTCGCGGTTCCGCCGCCTTCCGCGCTGGGAAAGCGCCCAGCCGAGGAGAAGAATCGCGGGAAATATCAGGTAGCACTGCTCTTCAAACGAGAGTGACCACGTGTTAAGGAGAGAGTTCCAGGGAGCCGGTCTGACTGACGACCTGGTGAACCTGAGCGGGCAAGTTATCCAGGCGGCTTGATAAGGATGGCCTGTCCTCCGGTCGCCAGCCGTAGAATCTCCAGTCCCCTATCTTGGGCAAAACGGTCGTAGCCGATCTTCTGTTGATAATGGCGCGGCCATCCGTAGTCGTCCATAATTGCGATGCCGAAAGGCGATATCTTCGGCCAGAAGTACTCAAGCGCTGCGATTTCCGGCGCAGTGCAGTTCATGTCGAGATGCAGATAGGCGATTTTTTCGCTTGTGACATTTTCGAGCGTATCCGGGACCGAGCCGCGGACCAGCCGGACGAAATCCATGCCAGCGAAGTTCGTCTTCACGCGCTCAAAGCAGTCGGAATAGTCCATGTAACCGGCGTGCGACGCCTCCTCCGGCGTGAGCTGAGAGCGGTCGAATCCTTTGAAGGTGTCGAGGAGCCAGAAGCGTTTTCCGAGGTGACCGAAGTCTGTATGGGTGATGACAGCCATCGCGGTACCACCGTGGTCAACCCCGCACTCCACGAAGTCGCCGTCAATGGCTGAAGCGTAGTTCGCGGCCCAACACAACACATGGATGCGCCAGCGGACATTCCACCTGCCAAATGACCCGGTGGCCTTCGCGGCTCCGTACACACGCTTGAAATGCTCAGTCTCGCGGAAGTCCGCATTGGTTGTTGTGAAAAGCCCGTCCTCGTAAAAGCTGGTCCGCAATCGCCGCGCCATAAATAGCGTGTTGGCTATCGGGTGCGGCAGATTTTGGATAAAGCTTCGCATCGGTCTCCCCTTGGCGTGTTTGCTGCTGCAGTTCGCCGAGGTGCGACGACGACCCGACGGACAGGCAACAAAACGTGACGATACTTCGGACAGGCCATCGGCGTGGAACGCGGGGGTCCCGGTCGTTCCAGGGAACGGCCACCCATGCCCAAGTCTGCGCCGCCCGAACCTTGGCCGCCGGCCACGCTCGCCTTGCGAAGCTCCCGTCGACTACGGGGGAGTGCGACACCGTGGGCCGGCATCCGCAGCCCCGGTCGCGCTATTTTCCCTGCTCAGACCCCAACGTCGGCGAAGGCCGCTACAGCTGCGTTACGGCTTGTTGAAAGCATCCCGAGATATTTGCGAAAGACCCGCGCCAGGGGAACCTGAGATACATTAACGGCCATGACTGTGATGTGTCGCCCGGCGGTCTCGGTGGTGGCGCCTTGCTTCGACGAGGAAGACGTGTTGCCGCTGTTTCTGGCTCGGGTTGGGGGTGTACTGGACTCGTTGGGGGATACCGGCGAGATCGTTCTGGTCGACGATGGTTCGCGCGACCGAACGTGGGAACTCATCGACAAGGCGGCAGTAGAAGATTCGCGCATCGTTGGCGTGCGGTTGATGCGCAACCACGGACATCAACTCGCGATCACGGCGGGGCTGAGCGTATGCCGTGGCGAACGCGTGCTGATCATTGACGCCGACCTTCAGGATCCGCCCGAGCTCTTACCCGACATGATGGCGTTGACGGACGACGGCGCCGACGTCATCTACGGCCAGCGCCGCCGGCGTGAAGCTGAGGGTGTTCTCAAGCGGGTTGATGAGTGCTCACGATGAATCATGCCGGTGATCACGCGTGACTGGCGACCGTCAATTGACCCGTGTGGACTCGGTCAGCGTTGTGATACCGGTCTACAACGGAGCCGTGACCTTGCCCGGCTTGTTGAAGGAGCTTGAGCAACTCCGTTCGACCCAGGCAACCCGGGACGGTCGAAAGTTCCGCGTCGACGAGGTCCTCCTCGTGTGGGACCGGGGCATCCGTGGTAGCGACGAAGTAGTGCGTGAGCTGGCTGCGCGCGACGAATGGGTCCGCCCGGTATGGCTGTCCCGCAACTTCGGACAGCATCCCGCGACACTCGCGGGCATGACGTCGTCAGGCGGGGACTGGATCGTCACGATGGACGAGGACGGACAGCACGATCCGGCATATATCGGCGACCTACTCGACAAGGCGTACCGGGATCGCACACAACTCGTGTACGCCTCGCCGATGAACCGACCACCACACGGTGTTTTGCGCAACGCGGCGTCTTGGCTAACGAAGTGGTTGTTCCTACACATCCTCGTGTCGTCTCAGGGCCTGAGAGAATTCAACAGTTATCGACTGATACTCGGCGAGGCCGGACGAAGCGTCGCGGCCTACGCCGGCGCGGGGGTGTTCCTGGACGTCGCTCTGTCTTGGGTTGTCGCCAACCCCTCGACCTGTCCTGTGTTGATGCGCGACGAAGGACGGCCTGCGAGCGCGTACACCTTCCACCGCCTGTTCTCGCATTTCTGGCGGCTCGTCATCTCTTCGGGTACCCGGCCGCTGCGTTTCGTCTCCACGACGGGCATTCTGTTCGCCCTTATCGGTTTCGCCATGGCGTTCTATAGCGCGGCCCGGAAAGCGATCGGGGACGTCGACGTGCAAGGGTGGACATCGGTGTTCGTGGCGGTGCTTGTCGTCGGTGGAGCCACCTTGTTCGCGCTGGGGATCATCGCCGAGTACATCGCCGCTGCAGCCAACATGGCGATGGGCAAGCCGGTGTACGTCATCGTGCGCGATCCCGGTGAGGTATTCGACAGCCCGGAGGACTGACGGGTGCTTACGTGGATCGTGGGTCGCGGCGGACTGCTCGGCGGCGCCGTGTCGCGGGCGATAGGCCCGAAGTTCATAGAACTCGCGGTGCCATGGGAGAATCACGATGCGGCGGCCGGGGTGCTCGACTCCGACCTCAAGCGATTCATCAAATCGGCCCGAAACGACGATTGGTCGGTTATTTGGGCCGCCGGCAGCGCCGTCGTCGGTTCCACGGCCGACAAACTCGCCGCGGAGACGCGCATCATGTCTCACCTACTTACGAGGCTGCGAGACTCGCGGCCGGCCGGTCGGGGTGCGTTTTTCCTCTCGTCCTCCGCGGGCGGCATCTATGCCGGGTCGACTCACCCACCGTTCAGCGAGTCGACGACGCCACGGCCGCTAAGTCCGTACGGCGAGACGAAACTCGCTCAGGAGGAGATCCTGCGGATGACGCTGGAAGGCTGTGTCCCACTCGTCATCGGACGGTTCTCAAACCTCGTCGGGCCTGGTCAGAACCTTGTGAAACAGCAGGGCCTCGTCAGTCAGCTGTGCCGAGCCGCAGTCACGCGACAATCGTTGAACGTTTTCGTGCCGATGGAGACACTCCGCGACTACTTGTACGTCGATGATGCCGCCGCGATGGTGCGCACACTGGTCGAGAATGCGGTGCACAAGCAGCCGTCAACGCCGGTGCTGCGCAACGTCTCGTCTCAACGACCCGTGTCCGTCTGCGCCGTCGTACGGACGGTGCAACAGGTTGCCCACCGCACGGTTCGCATCGCACTCGGGACGAGCCCGTCCTCGAAGTATCACGTTCGGGACCTGCGGCTTTGCACATACTTCCCGCAGGAGTTTCAGGGCGTGGCGATCACGCCGTTTCCCGTGACAGTCAAGCGCGTGTACGACGATGTACTACGGCACAAGCAATGTCCAGATTCGAGCCGACTCCCGAAGACTCGATATACCTGTGTTCGAGACCGCTGACTGCTACGTCGTCATAGTAGTGTTCAATGCGGCTGCCGATTTTGGTGAGAGTTTCGTTCAGGTCGTCGGGTAGCGGGGTGTTTCCCGAGGCGCCCGAAGTCGGTGTAGGTGATGACCGCCATCGCGGTACCACTGTGGTCGACCCCGCACTCGACGAAGTTCCCCCCCGGCCCCACCCGTCCGCGTAGACTGCTGCCGATGACCCTCGACGCCTTTGCGGGCGACGACGCCCAGATTCGTCCGCCGGCGGGGATGACCGGCGATCTTGGCACGCTGTTTCGGTTGGTCCGGGACCAGCGGATTGCCTTCCTCATTGTCGGTGGCATGAACACCGCAATCGGTGCGGTGTGGTTCGTGTTGTTCCTGTGGCTCTTTCCACGCGGGCCTGCCGGGTATCTGGGCGCGCTGGTCTGTGCATATCTGGCTGCGACGCTGTGCGCGTTCGTCCTCTATCGCAGGTTCGTGTTCCGGGTAACCGGTCATGTGTTGCGTGATCTGGCCCGGTTCGGACTGATCAACCTCTCCACTCTTGCCTTTAATTTCGCCGTCCTACCGGTGCTGGTGGAGGTGCTGGGCTGGCCGGTGTTGCTGTCCCAGTTCGCTATTGCCGGCGTGACCGTGGTGTACAGCTGGTTTGCTCACCGTGGTTTCTCGTTTCGCCGTAGCCCCGCTGAGTCCGGCCTGGCCGAGCAACAGCAAACCTTGCCGTGATGCCACGGGTATCGGTTGTCGTCCCTGCATACAACAGCGTTGCGTTCATCGACGCGACGATGCGCTCGATTCTGACCCAGACCTTCAGCGATTTCGAGCTGGTGGTTTCCGATCACGGCTCCACCGACGGCACCTGGGAGGCGCTGCAGCAATTCACCGCGGATCCCCGGGTTCGCTTGAGCCAGTTGGCTTCTGGCGGGGGAGCGCCGGCGAATTTCGACGCCGTCACCGACCTCGCGACCGGCGAGTTCCTCAAGCTGGTCTGCGGTGATGACCTGCTCTATCCGGATTGCCTGGCAGAGCAGGTGGCGGCATTGGCAGCGCACCCGTCGGCGGTGATGGCTGCGAGTACCAGGGACGTCATAGACGCCGCGGGCGTGCCGGTGTTGCGCAACCGCGGGTTGGCGGGACTGCGCGGTGAGATCAGCGGCACCGAGGCAATCCGGCGGACCGTGCTGGCCGGCACGAACATCTTCGGCGAGCCCGCATCGGTTTTGTTCAAGCGCGTCGCGCTGGTCGATGCCGGTGGTTGGGACGCTCGGTTCCCTTACCTGATCGACGAGGCGACCTACTGCGCGGTGCTGCTCGGTGGAAATCTTGTCGCGGTGCCCCGTTCACTTGCCGCGTTCCGGGTCAGCGAATCTCAATGGAGTGTGCAGTTGGTGCGCGCGCAGGCCAACCAGGCCATCGGCTTCAGCCGCGAATTCGCGGCAACACACCCCGGCCTGCTCGGTCCGCGCGACTTGCTGATCGGCGCCATGAGAGCCCGCGCCAACGCTGTGGCCCGACGCGCGGTGTACCGCTGGCTGGGCCGGCGGATGCGCGGCCACGTGCCCGTCGACGGCGACCAGTGCGGTGCTGGGACGGCCTATGTGGCGCCTGAGGGGCGCCAGTGAACCGATCCCGCGAAGTGCTACAGGGCACTATCTCGGCGATCCGGGAGCGGCTGTCGGCGGTTGGCGGCCAATCCGAGCGCACCATCTTGCTCGGCACCGTCTTGCTCATGTCGGCGGTCTCGGCTCTGACGGGGTTTGTTCTCGCGCAGTACTACTCAGTAGACGTGTTTTCCTCTCTGGTTGTTTTCCCCCCAGGTGACTGCTACCTCGATTGGCCCACGAAGATCGGTCGACACTGCTTCAGCGACTATTCGATAACGGTGAGCATCGGGATGGCGCCCAACCCCTGGGACCCCTACCCCCTGTACCTCCCCCCGGACTTCAAGCCGACTCACTTCAACTACACGGCGGCGGGAATGGTGCCGCACGTTATCTTCGGGTTTCTGGGTAAATGGCTGGGCGCGCCGCGACTCGGTTTGTTCGGCTACCTGCTCGTTTTGACGATCGCGGTCTTTGCTCCGGCCATGTGGGCAGCTCGGGGTGCAAGGGGCCTGGAGCGGGTAGTGGTGTTCGTGGCGTGTGGCGCTGTGGCCATTCCGGCGTGGATGGTGATCGATCGCGGCAACTCGGTGGGGTTCCTGGCGCCGATCGGACTCGTTTTCTTGGTGGCGCTATGTCGACGGCGCTGGGGCCTGGTCGCGACCATGGTGGTCCTGGCCGCACTGGTCAAACCACAATTCGCCGTGCTGGCTGTCGCGCTGTTTGTGGCCCGGCAATGGCGGTTGGGTGGCGTTACGGTGGCCGGGACCGTCGTTGGCAATCTCGCCGCGTATGCGCTGTGGCCGCGGGACTTTCCCCAGACAATCATGCAATCGATACAGAATACCGTCGGCTACGGCAACGGTGGGTCCCAAGCCGCGCTTGTCGCGAACTCCAATGTGTCCTTCGGGAAGGCACTCCTCACGGTCCCCGACGGCATCAAGGCCCGTGAAACGGGGGGAACAATACCGGACGGCTTCCTCGCCGGTCCGCGATCGCTGATCGGGTACGCCGTCCTCGTGCTCGTCGTTGTTTCCGTTCTGGCTCTTGGGCGGCGCATCCCGCCTGTCATGGTGGGCATTGTGCTGCTGGCGACGGCTTCTCTCTTTGCTCCCTTGACCAACCCCTACTATCTGGTCTTCGTGTTACCGGTTGCGGCGCTGGTGGCGCGGGATCCGGACGGACCGCCGGGAACTGGGATTTTCGACCGGGTCGGGACTGTCGGCGGCCGCCGTCACGCAGTAGGCGTGTGCGTGAGTGTGGCCGCGGCACTCTGCATCGCCCAGATCGCGCTGCCCGGCCCGGGGCGCCAGGTGGGAGATATCGTGGGACAGATGGGGGCCGACACCAGGACGGTAGTTGTCACCAGCACGGTGTTCCTTGCGCCGCTGCTGTGGCTGGTCGCCTGCGGAGTGATTATCGTCTCCTACGCGCGGCGGCCGGCTGTCTCAGGTCGCGACGACCAAGGACAGGCTGGGGAGGTTCTCCCTACAGATGTCAGCACCTCATGTACACCCGAGCTAATCACTGAATTCTCACCACAACGACCGGCGTGATCTGCGAAAATTCGTTCGACAGCGAAACCTCGGGTCCAGACGCGGGTGCCCTTTCGTCGGGAACCGGGGGAGTATGCAAGGAGTCAGCTCTTTGTGATCGAAAAGGAAGAAAATGCAGCGGGGAGTCACAGAATTCGTGCCGAGATCGGCAGTCGACATGTTCTACACCGTGAAGTATTCACCATTTCGATTGCCGATTCGCCAGAAATATCGGTCATTCGTCGAGAACAAGTACGGGATCGAGATCGGTGGCCCGAGCACACTCTTCAAAAGTGTGCTGCCCCTCTATCAATTCGTCGGCGGATTGGATGGAGTCAACTTCTCCACAGATACCGTCTGGGAGGGTAATATCGAGGCGGGGAATAGTTTCAAATATTATCATAGAAAGTCTGGTCATCAGTTCATCGCCGATGCGACTGACTTAAACGGTATCGCAACTGGGCAGTACGATTTTCTGCTGTCGTCGAACTGTCTGGAGCACGTCGCTAACCCCATCAAAGCGCTCAAGGAATGGAAAAGGGTGATCAAGGACGATGGAGCACTTATCCTCGTCCTTCCCAATAAACAAAGTAACTTCGACCATCGACGCCCGTTCACGAAGTTCGAGCATTTGTTGGAAGATTTCAGCGGTGATGTCGGGGAAGATGATCTCACCCACGTTGATGAGATTTTGACGCTTCACGACTTATCGATGGACGCTCCCGCGGGCGACCTAGAGCATTTTAGAGAACGAAGCCTAAAGAATTTTCAGAACCGAACTCTTCACCATCATGTGTTTGATGTCCAGCTGATCGAACAAATGCTGGACCACGTTAGATTTGAGATTGTTGATATGACGACCACTAAAACCGACTTCTTCGCGCTCGCGACGAAGAACCGCGAGGCCGACCTCGCTTCCGAATAATGGTATACCGAACGGCTGAGATCACTCTGGGGCGCCTGCGGCGGTCCTTTGCAACGGTCGCCTCCCGGGCACTGCTGGTCAGGCTCCGCAGCGAATCCGAGCGCAGATCGTATCGGGTTGCTGCGCGCTACCGCCGGGACGGCGACGCTTTGAGCTTCATTTGCGAAACCCATCAGGAGCTTCCAGCTCAGCCTCCGCCTGGTCGGCGCGCGTTGGTGTTGTTTGCACACTTTGATCCCCAGGGTGTGGTCGACCCGTACGTCGTCTATTACCTGAAGGCGCTGTACGGGCTGGGAGCGACCATCGTTTTCGTCTCCGGTTCGCCCAGCCTGACGGCGGAGTCGGTGGCTCCTATCCGCGAATTCTGTGCCGGCATCTACACCCGCGAGACGCTTTCACTGGATTTCGGTTCGTGGCACCTGGCGTGGTGCATCCTGAGGCAGCGTGGCTGGTCGCTTGATCAGTTCGACCGGCTCGTCATGGCCAACGACAGCGTGTACGGGCCGCTGTTTCCCATCGAGGAGATGTGGAGCTCGTTTCACGATGCCGATTTGTACGGCGCCATCGAGAGTACCGAGCTGCTGATCTCGCACCTCCAGTCCTTCTTCCTGGTCTGGGATCTCAACACGCGCACCCGCCCCTTCCTCAACGACTTCTGGAATGGCTTCCAGTACATCGTCGACAAGCTTCTCCTTATTCGGCGATACGAGGCCGGCCTATCCACGCGTGCTCAGAAAGCTGGGCTCAGCATCAAACCGTTCATCTCCGTCGCCGCCATCAAAGAAACGTATGGGCTCTCGCCGGAGCATCCGCGGGCCGGCATGTTGGCCAAGAGGCTTGCGGCCAACAACCCCATTTTCTTTTGGGATGGCCTGATCGAGCACCTCCGATTCCCTTTCCTCAAGGCGAGCTTGCCGCGTTACAACAAACCGTGGCAGGACTCCATAGCACAGCTGCGCGAGTTCATCGAGCAGCACACCTCTTACCCGTATGGGCTCATTCAATCGAACGTGGACAGGCTCGGCCTTGGAGAGGCTATCTGGGTCCGACCAAACCCCAAAACCCAGCGAATCCGGACATGGCTCGAGGCGCACAGCGTGTGATGGGAACACGATTGCGCGCATCGAGATACGTGTGTCGTAAAAGCCTGGTGCGCAGAGAGAATCCGGGGTCATCATGAAATTCGTCGACACCCTGCGCAGCGAATCCGAGCGCACCAAGGCTGCTCTGCGTTACCGTCGAGAAGGTGACGCCTTGAGCTTCATCTGCGAAACCCACCAGGAGCTTCCCGCGCAGCCTCCGTTCGGTCGGCGCACGCTGATTTTGTTCGCACACTTCGATCCCCAGGGCGTCGTCGATCCGTATGTCGTCTATTACCTGAAGGCGCTGCACGGCCTCGGAGCCACCATCGTTTTCGTCTCGGGGTCGCCGACCTTGACGCCGGAGTCGGTGGCTCCCATCCGCGAATTGTGTGCCGGCATTTACACCCGGCACACGCTGTCACTGGATTTTGGCTCGTGGCACCTGGGGTGGTGCATCCTGAGGGAGCGCGGCTGGTCGCTTGATCAGTTCGACCGGTTCGTCATCGCCAACGACAGCGTGTACGGGCCGCTGTTCCCTATTGAAGAGATGTGGAGCTCGTTCCACGATGCCGACATGTACGGATCCATCGAAAGTACCGAGCAGCTGGTCTCCCACCTCCAGTCCTTCTTTCTGGTCTGGGATCTCAACTTGCGCACCCGCCCCTTCCTCAACGACCTGTGGAATGAGTTCCAGTACGTCGTCCACAAACGGGTGCTGATCTGGCGATACGAGATGGGCTTATCCAAGCGTGCCCGGAAAGCCGGGCTCAGCATCAAACCATTCGTCTCCGCCGCCGCCGTCAAAGAAACCTATGGGCTCTCGCCGGAGCATCAGTGGGCCAGCAGGTTCGCGGTACCCCTCAACAACACCATCTACTTTTGGGACGGCTTGATCGAGCATCTGCGGTACCCGTTTCTCAAGACGATCCTGCCGCGCTACAACACTCCGTGGCACCATTCCATGGCGAACCTGCCCGAATTCATCGAGCAGCACACCACCTATCCCTACGAACTCATCCAATCGAACCTCGACAGGCTCGGCTGCGGAGAGCCTGCCTGGGTCAGGCCCACCCGTTACGCCGTCCTAAAGGACCGGGTCGTCGACGAGATCCTGGACCTGACCACCGCTTCTCGTCGCGGCAACCGCCGCATGACTTCCCCGCCGTAGGAGACGGTGGATTGGTATGTCACCCATTCAGTCCCTCAACTCGCATAACCACGGCTCGAAACGCCGGGGACAGATCAGCAACGCGCGGCCAGCGACTTGAGTCAGTGCGGCCTAGTGTGGGCACATGGTCTCGTCGTGGATCACTGGGAAGGCTCGGAAGGGCATCAGCAGCGGCATCGCCGGACGTGGGCTGTTCGCTACCGATCCGATCGACGCCGGTGAGGTTGTCGCGGTCAAAGGCGGGCATATAGTGACGACGCAGCAGCTACATGAACTTCCCGACCCGTTGCCGAACTCCGAGATTCAAATCGCCGACGGCCTCCACCTCGCAGCGTTGTCGCCTGACGAGTACGAGCCGGTGATGCTGTTTATCAACCACTCCTGCGAGCCCAATGTTGGTTTTGCAGGCAACGTCGTGCTCGTGTCCATGCGCTATGTCGCCGCTTGCGAGGAGCTGACCACCGACTACGCGCTGTTCGACGACTACGACGGGCAAATGAACTGCCAGTGCAACACCGCGCAGTGCCGAGGAGTTATCGACGGGCACGACTGGCGGCGTCCCGATCTGCAGCGTAGATACCGCGGATATTTCGCGTGGTATCTGCAACGCAAGATCACCGAGATGGCCCGCTAGCGCCGCGTCGCAATCATGTGGTGGATACTTAACACCGTTGTGTCGCAAGGTTTTCACATCCAGCCCTTTAACTGGAACCCTGCTCTGCCGTTACGTTGCTCGCTTCCGAGGGCTTCTGCGGGTTCCGCTTCGCCGGCATCCGGCCTAGGGAACCAGCCGCAAGTGGCGACTCGCTCCCGGATTCCGCGGATCCGGCGGGAGCGCCGTCCAGAGCTCTTCTGCGATAAGCGACGGTTGTTCGTCGTCGTCGAGCCGATCAGTAAACAGCACAAGCGTCTCACCCATCTGAGTCGCAGCCGGAGCGATCAAACCGTGGAACTCGAGTTGGTGGGCTGTAGCCGCTACGTTCTGACAAGCCGAATAGGCCGCACGGTCGCGTGTGTCTGATTGCAATTGTTCCATTGTCAAGTCGGCCGACACGCGGTTCGCGGCCGACCGTAGATCTAGGATCATCGACACCGACACATCGCACGTGATGAGCGCACGCGGGCTGATCGGTGGCACTGGATTGTCGGCGATCGGGTCAATCAAGTGCCTGTACGCCTCCACTACAACCGAATCGGTCGGCCGACCGAGGTAAAGAACTGGAAAGCCGCCTCCAGCGCCCCAGCGGCCGGTCGCAGATCGACCTGCAAGCGCATTTGCCAAGTATTTGGCAGGGACGTGGCGTTGCCAGGTGCCCGCCACGCTGGTGGGTGTGGCCTGAGCCAGCCGGGCAGGCAGCGAATCCATTCCTCACATGCCTCCCGCGACCCATTTCGCTTCATCCAAGACGCGGTCGAAGTCGCCTTCGGTGAGCAGGTCGATGGGGCGACGCATGTCGAGGTTGCGGTTTCGGGAGTGAAACCAGATATCGATGCCCTCCGGTGTATACGAATCACTGAGAATGTCCACAATTGCGTGGACATCCAATAGTTTCTCGGCCGATCTGCCTCGCGGAGCGTTGTGCCCGCTAGCCCAGTTCTGCACGGAGCGCGGGCCCGTTCCTACCGCTTTGGCCAGCTCCGCTTGGGTGATTCCGGAGCTGGTGACCTTCTCCACTACGCGCATGTACGTCACCGACGCACTGTTGTCGGCCCGCTTGGTCGCGCGGGGTCGGTTTGTTGATGTCCGGATATCACTCATTGGCCAGGGCTCTTTCCCACATGCTAATAATGGTTCGCATTTTGTTGCGGGTCAAGTTGCGTGCTGTGTTTCGCCCGATGGTACGATATCGGTACGAAGGAGGTTGACGGTCATGGCCGAGTTGCTCATCAGGGCGTCCTTGCAAGACCAGGCCCTTCTTCGAAGGATCTTCGGGACAGACACCCAACAGCCTCGTGCATCCTTGCGGCCTGACCGCATTGTCGTGGACGCGCACGTTCCCGCGCGGACGTCCGAGTTTTCCCAGATCGCTCGTCAATCCGGAGTTGCCTTCATCATTGACCCACAGACCTATCTCTTCCAGGACGCGCAGCCTGTTGGTGATCGTTGGTCCAGTTTGCCCTTCGGCCTGCCGCGGGCCCTGACACCCGAAGAGGCGTCTCGCCCGGTGTTTCTGTCCGACCTCACCCGGCGGGCGATTGACTACCAAGTAGTTCACGGAGCGACTGCCATCATCCCGCCGTACGTCCACATCGATCGACCCGGAAGCGAGTGGATCGACATACAGGCCGGAATGTGGGACTACGTACGGGAATACCTCGACAACGAAGCGATCGCCCTACCCGTTCTAGCGGTCATGGCCGTCGGCTGGCGGATGTTGCAACCCGTCAACGGAACGCGCGCGCTTGGCCCCATGATGCGGGCACTCGCCGATCTTGCGCCGCGGGAGGTCGCTTTGGCGGCGTCGAAGATCGACGATGGCGCACACCCGGACGAACGCGCGATGGACCTGGTCCTCATGGTCGAACAGCTCAGAAACGACCACTCGGTCCTCCTCTGGCAGCAGGGTCGCCTGGGGGAATTAGGTATCGCAGCAGGCGCCCAAGGGTACGAAACCGGAATTGGTTGGCGTGAACGCTGCGACCTGCCAGCAACGATGTCGAGCCGGCGGCGAGCTCAATCGGGTGGTTCCCGGTCTGGGCGGCCGGTATTTGTAGCACCACTGGGTCGAAGCGTCGACAAGCGCAGCCTTGAGGAGATCTGTCACCACCGCGACATCTGGACGCGTCTAATCTGCACAGATACGGATTGCTGTCCCGACGGTGGTCGGGCAATCCTCGACAACGGACGCGGGCACACCGTCGTACAGCGCGCCCGCCGACTCAGCGAACTAGGACGAATAGAGACGCCGGTATGGCGATGGCAGAACCTCGCGGAAGCCGCCGATCGCGGTCTAGAACTCGCATCGAGAATCAACCGACTGGCGCATACGAGCAGCTCGATCACCCGAGTCGATACGCGCGCACTGTTCGCCATAAGTAGCGTCAGTCACCTCAGACGACTGGATCAGCGGGCCAGTGGAGTTGCATAGGATCACTCCCTTCGCGGTACTGCAGGAGGGCGTGCTCCGACAGGTGCCATCTGCTGACCACACCGAGCGACATACTCCGAAACAACGTTCGGCGGAATGTAGACCCGCCAACAACTCATAGTGGCGATGTCAACCTGAACTGGCCCCGCTGTGACGGCGGTAGTTGGCCCCATTTGAGTCCGATTAGTCGAAGAACCTTTAGAGCATTTTCCTACTGCAAGCCGCTCACGGCCGAGATCATCATTGCCCGTACGCCGAGGACGGCGTGGAGCGCGAGAGCTGGATACAGACAACTCGCGCTGCCCGGCCAACGCGCTGCACACCGCAGTAGCCACCTCCTGTAGGGGAATGGCTGTTGTGTTAGAACCGCAGCCGACGGGCGAGTAGCGTCAGCGACATGGCGCTTGCCCCGTCCGCTGGGGCGCGCGGTTCGTATCTCAAACAAGTACTTGCTCAACCCCGTCCTGGGCGCACTTGCCGGGCGAAAAAACCCGTACGCCGCCGCCATCCGGCACACCGGCACAAAATCAATCGGAACGAAGCCCCGGGTTGAGAACAGTCTGGTTCGTATCGGTTTGCTGTCGGTTCGGTGGCGGCGGACGGGAGCTGCCAGCGCGGTGTATGAGCGTGGGATTGTTCAGCTAGGTCGTGGCGCCTGCCCGCTGAGCGCTGCGGATGTTGGTGCTCTGGATAACGGTGGCTAGTTGGCCGGCGATGGCTGGTGTGGTGGCGATTGTCGAGGCGGATTGGTGGGTGTGGGGGTTGCCGTTTGCGTCAGTGACGTGCGCTCCGGCTTCACGGGCCATGAGTGTTCCTGCGGCAGTGTCCCAGGGTTTGTTGGACATCATGATGCAGGCATCTATGGCTCCTTCGGCGACGAAGGCGAGGTCGAGCGTTGCCGCCCCGAACATGCGGATGCGTTCGACGCGGGGTACGAGTTCAGCGGTAAGCGCGAGCCGGTGCTGATTTTGCGTGGCGGCCTCAGCGCCGACGGCGTAGTCGCCAAGGGACACGATGGCCTCATTGAGGCTGTCGGTATGGCTGGTGGTGATCGGTTGGCCGTTGAGGAATGCGCCGTTGTCTTTGATGGCGTGGTAGGTGCGGCCGAGCAGGGGTGCTCGGGTGACGGCGACGACGGTGCGGCCGCAGTGCAGCAGNGCGAGGGATACCGCGCACAGAGGTAGTCCATGGACGAAGTTGGACGTTCCGTCGATCGGNTCGAGAACCCAAAGCCATTCTGCCGTATCAATGTTTGGCTGGTGCCGGGATTCTTCGGCAAGCAATTCAATGTCAGGCGTGGTCTGGGTCAGGTAGTCGGCTATGTCGCGCTGAATCGCGAGATCGATATCGGTTACGAGGTCACGGTCACCTTTGTGGTGCACCGAGCCTGGATGCGACGATCCCAGGGTGTCGGCACCGAGTTGTGTTGCTTGCCAAGCGATTTCGAGAAAATCGTGGTTGGTTTTCATGTGACAGGCTTGCCTCGCTTCCAGTAGTACTCGAACACGTAGGTAAAGACGGAGAGTAGTCCGGGCGTCTGCTCCTGCCTTTCGATCATAAGGGTCGGCGATTCCACGCCGCGTGCGGCACGTTGGTGACGTTTCGCCGACCGGTTGGCAAAGGACGGCGGCAAGGACGGCCGAGGCATCGCGGCGGACTAGGAATCCGGCTCGTAGATTCCGAAATCCCGTGCTATCCAGGTGATCGCGCTAGGTGTGGACCAACATCATCGACAACGCGATGGCCGCGATGCGCGACACCGGTGGCACGCTGACCATCCGCACCTCGCGCGAGCGCGAGAACATGGCCCGCATCGAAATCTGCGACAGGACCGTGAGTCCCCGAGGGGCTCGCGCATGGTTTCTTTGCGCTACAGGGCAATTCGACGGTGATGGATCTCACGTAGTGGGCGCGTTTGAATGCGACCTGTAGGGGGCAGAGCAAGCGGTGTGGGCGATGTCACAAAATTGCCCGCGTAGGCCTCGCCGAAAGTCGTTGCTGGCAAAGCGTAATTCTCAACAGTCCAACACTTTTGCTGTCACACGCCATCCGTCGCCGCATCCATGGGTGCCGGTCAGACAGTGGGTTACATTTCTCAGTGATCGACGTCGGTGGACCGCGCGCAATGCAGATGGGTTCGGCGTGTTCGACTTTGGCATTCGCGTGCTGTGGGCAGGGGAGCCCGGCTTAACGGCTGCTGCCGGCTCGGTCTCATCCAGCAGTCCAGCAAGCAACGTTGCAGGCAGATGAAGGGGAATGACCGTGATTGATCTGATATGTAGTTCGCCCAGCGTGATCCCGACGATCGCGCTTAATGACGAAGCGAAGATGCCGGTACTCGGCTTGGGCGTCGCCAAGTTGTCCGACGCCGAGACGGAAAGCTCGGTAACCGCCGCACTGGGAGCCGGCTGCCGGCTGATCGACACCGCTGCCGCCTACGGAAACGAGATCGCCGTCGGCCGTGCGATAGCCGCCTCGGGCGTTCCCCGCGAGGAGTTATTCGTCACCACCAAGCTGGGCACCTCGAAGCAGGGTTTCGAAAGTGCCCAGGAAGCTTGCAAAGCAAGCCTGGACCGGCTCGGTCTGGATTACCTCGACCTCTACCTGATCCACTGGCCGGCGCCGGCGCTGGGCAAGTTCGTCGACAGTTTCGAGGGCATGATCCAGTCCAGAGAGCAGGGCCACGTCCGCTCGATCGGCGTATCGAACTTCACCGAGGAACATCTGTCGACGGTCATCGAACAAACCTCCGAGGTGCCCGCAGTGAACCAGATCGAACTGCACCCGCGCCTCAACCAGGCTGAGCTGCGTCAGGCCAACGCCGAGCACGATGTTGTCACCCAGGCCTACAGCCCGCTGGGGGTCGGCAGGTTGATCGACGAACCAACTGTCACGTCGATCGCCGCCGAGTACAGCCGCACGCCCGCGCAGGTGCTGGTCCGCTGGAACCTGCAATTGAACAACGTCGTCGTCTCGCGGTCGTCCAAGCCCGAGCGCGTCGCCGAGAACCTGGACGTGTTCGACTTCGTCCTGGAACCCGAACACATGAAGGCCTTCGACGCACTACACGACGGCACCCGCGTGCTGCACGATCCGCTGATCTTCACCGGGACCTAACGGCTTCGCGCCGCGGTTGATCGGCGCGGCCGCATACTGGCCTAGCCATGCGCGGGTCTGCGGTCGCGCCGTGACCGCCCTTGCCGGACGCAGAAAGCGTGGACCTTCCTGTTTATCAACGGAACCGAGTTCGACGCGAACTACGACGTCGATGATGCCGAGGCGTTCATGAATAGGGTTGAGACACAGGGGCAACTTCGGGTCGAAGACGTCTCCATCGGACTGGCGAGTTACGCCGTTGACGGAGCTGCTGAGGACTGACTCGGGTTACGAGAGTCGATCAGCCAACCGCCGAGCGCGGGCGAACTCTTGAACGGGCGCTTGGACCAAGATTTTCAGACGCAGCCCCCGCTCTGGCCCGAGCACAGCGACCCCGAAGTGCAGCGCCAGCCAGGTAAATAGCCACCACGCTCTGGCGATGTTCCGAATCAATGCGGTCGATGCTGGATCCACGATCAGCCAGGTGAGTATGCGTAGCTGATCCAGCCAGTTTCGCCGGGTCTTCGCATTCCGTACAGATTCCGTGCCGGCCGATTGAGTGCGCACCGATAGTTCTTGCGGCACAAAACAGACCGCGGATCGCAGCATCAAGCGAAACCAGAAATCCACGTCGACAAGCTGATAGATATCGTCGCGAAAGCATCCCACATCCAGTGCCAGCCGGCGGCGAAACATCACGCAGGTCGGTTCACCTATCCAGTTGCTAGCCCCGCCCATCAACATCATCTGGGCGACTAATGACGGTCCGTGGTTGTATTCGCGCAGCCTCAAAAAGAAGATGTGCGGCTTGCTCGTCGCTCGCCACCACCATGGGATGTTGTCCTGCACCACACGCCGGGGCGCGAATGCCAGCCCGACAGCCGGGTCGTCGAAACATGGGGCGAGTCTCTGCAGGGCTCCGGGCAGCAACCAGTCGTCCGCGTGGACGAACTGGACGCAGGTGCCACGCGCGAGTTCCAGGCATTTGTTGTGGTTTTGATTGAGGCCGAGTCGAGATTCATTGCAGATCAGTCGGTCTCCGGGTCTCA
>JGI12635J15846_10000491_pt1 | contig 33832 bp, 31 predicted proteins | sample BlaSpr_A8_OM2_M2_FD_15846 | JGI IMG/M metagenome (IMG submission 15846)
GATCATGACCACGGGCGTGCCTGCGGCCCAGGCGAGCCACGACAATCCACTCCCCAATCCAATGAAAAAATCCGCGTGATGCAACAGGCTCATGCGTTCCTGCAATGGCCGGTTGCCGGTGAAGTCCTCGGCGCCTTCCGGCATCGTGTTCATGTGCTCCGCGTTGCCATACTGCTTGTCGCGGTCAATGCATAACACCCGATAACCTCGCGTTTTCAGATGCTCGATCAGCGTCGGCCAGCCGCGCGGGTTGTTCCAGTACTTGCATTGCGCGGTGGATTGCGTCGCGATGCACACATAACGCTCGGCAATCGTGCGCGTTTTATCCGCAATGACCACATTCGGCCGGCGTTCCTCACACGGCACGCCCAGCAGATACGCCATCATGTCCTGCATGTTGCTCACGCGCGGATCGGTGGGCTGGTGATCGCGTTCGGANAANGGCTTNAGCAGACCGAGGTANTACGTNGCGTANTACGTGTCNTTTTGGCGATCAAGTTCGTNATCCGTAGCGATTTTCAAATGCGGATAACCATCGCGGAAAAGCGGTTGCAAATGCGCCGCCAAAGGCATGGTGATCTCGCACTGATGTTGCTCGCGGAATGCCTCGATGACTGGCATCCACGCGAGCGAATCGCCCAGCGCGAGCGGCGTCATGCGTAATGCAACCTTCTTGTTCGCGGCGTTGAATGCGTGGGAGAACACGAGCCGCTCGCCATCGAACACTTCCAGCAGGAAGCGCACGAAATACTTGCGTCTGCTTGTGACCACCGCGTTGGCTTCTACAGTTTCGTCAAAAAGGACGTTGAACGTATCGAGGTCGGTCATGCGGACCCGCCAACCATCTACGGGTACTTGCACGCGGCAACCGTAGTTGAAGTCGTAGAGGATACCTTCGGGTGCTGTCAGCGCCGGGATGCCGGGCTTGGCGAATTCGGATTCGGTCCTGCCGCGCTGTGTGCTTCGGGTTGCGGTCTCGCTCACGTGTCTCTCCAATTGCGTTGAAAGTGCAGTGACCAAGATAAGCCGGCCCGGCGATCAGGAAAATTGGAGAACTCTTAAATTTGAGACAGCGGTGGGAATGGGCGCTTGCTGACGAGCAGGACGGTTAGACGGACGAGGCTTTGGATGGCGCTGCGTTTACTACAACGCACTATTTCTCTACATGCGTTCCACACACGGGGCACGTCGCCTGCCGTGTGATACGCATCGTGTTCCATTCCATGCGTAACGAGTCGAGCATCATCAGGCGTCCTGCCAATGTGGTACCGAAGCCACCAATCACCCTCAGCGCCTCCGCCGCCTGCATCGTCCCGATAATGCCGACTGTTGGCGAAAAGACGCCCATGGTTGAGCACGCGACTTCCTCGAACGCATCGTCGGGGGGAAACACGCAGGCGTAGCAGGGCGATTCGGCGGAGCGGAAGTCGAAGGTACTGATCTGGCCGTCGAAGCGAAGTGCGGCGCCGGAGACGAGCGGGATGCCGTGGGCGAAACAGGCAGCGTTGATGGCGTGGCGCGTGGCGAAGTTATCGGTGCAATCGAGTACAACAGTGGCGCAGGGAACGTGCGTGTTGAGCCAGTCTGCGCCAACGCGGATGGCGACAGTATTGATCTTCACGCCGGGGTTGAGCGCAGTGAGCGCGTCGCGGGCGGAGTCCACCTTCGGCGTACCAACCGACGCGGTGACGTGAAGAATTTGACGCTGGAGATTGGTGAGATCGACGGAATCGGCATCGACCAGCGTGATCTCGCCGACGCCCGCCGCTGCCAGGTACATGGCGGCTGGCGACCCGAGCCCACCAGCGCCAATGACGATGGCGTGCGCATCGAGAAAGCGTTGTTGCGCTTCGATGCCGATTTCATCGACGAGGATGTGTCGGGAATAGCGGAGAAGCTGATCGTCGTTCATCGAGCGCTCAAGTGGGCTTCGACCGGCACGCTGTGAAGTTGGAAACAGGCGGACGGTCGCGAAACCACTATTTTAATCGCGTGAAGCGAATCACACGCTGCGGTGATGCAGCCGGGGAAATAGCGATGTGGGGCGTGAGGGGTACAGCGGGGGGCGGAAGAGCACTACGGTGATGCGATTTCTTTGCCTACTGCTGAATCAGTCAGCGCGGACATCAAAACCGCGCTGACTGAAACTGGGCAAAACTTACTGTATAGCCGAAGCCGGCACGGGTGCAGACGCAGGCACCGGTGCGGCGTTCGCTCCCTGTGCACCTGAGGCAGGCGTTGCATCTGCCCCTGGCGTTGCCGGCAAGGCCGGTTTGACAACAATAGGAGCAGACGCCGACGGAGCCGGCTTATCCTGCGCCAGCTTCCTTTCCGAATAAGATTTCGATTCCATCACCGGCTTGCCTTCGAGCTTGTTCAGCCCTTGCTGGAGCATGAAGTCGTCGGGCGTGCCGAACTCAACCGGTTTGCGCTCGCGATCCTTGCGGCGTTGCTCCGGCGTCTTCTTGTCGTTTTGCTCTTCAAGAAGCCGCAGTTGCTCGAGCCGGTCCGCTTCGCGCGCTTCCTGTTCCTTCTTCTCGTTCGGGTCCTGCGTATTCGCCAGGTGGTTCGAATAATCCACTTCGCGCGTGACGAGTGCGTCGTCCGGATCGCCTTCTGCGTACTGATCGACCGGAACGTCCGGGCGAATACCCTTGTTCTGGATCGATCTGCCGCTTGGCGTGTAGTAATACGCGGTGGTCAGGCGCAGCGCGGTGTCGGCGGTCATCGGCCGGACGGTCTGCACGGAACCCTTGCCGAACGTGGTCTTGCCGACAATCAACGCGCGGTGATGATCCTGCAGCGCGCCCGCGACAATCTCGGACGCCGATGCGGAGTACGCATTGGTCAACACGACCATTGGCACCTTCTTGAAGATTTCCGGCAGACTCTTCAGCGGATCGGAGTCGAAGGAGGGCAGGCGATAGTTGTCGTAGGTATCGCGGAAGGTTTGCTTCGCGTCCGCGATTTGTCCATTAGTCGATACCACCACGGCGTTATCTGGCAGGAACGCGCCAGCCACGCCGACTGCGCTCTGCAGCAAACCGCCGCCGTTGTTACGCAGGTCGAGCACGAGGCCCTTCAGATCGGGCTGCTGGCGCGCGAGATCCTGCAACTTCGCGGCAAGATCCGGCACCGTGCGTTCCTGGAAGCTCGTGATCCGGATGTAGCCGTAACCCGGCGCCGGAATCTTCATCTTCACGCTCTGCACGCGGATGAGCGCACGCGTGACCGTGATCGGGAAGGTGCGGTCGTCAGTCTTGCGGAAGATGGTCAGCGTGACCTTGGTGCCCGGATCGCCGCGCATTTGCTTGACGGCGTTATCCAGCGTCATGCCGCGTACCGGCTTGTCGTTGATGCGCGTGATCAGGTCGCCCGGACGAATGCCGGCGTGGAACGCCGGCGTATCTTCGATAGGCGAAATCACCTTGATCAAACCATCTTCTGACGAAATCTCGATACCGAGCCCCGCGAAGCGACCCTTGGTCTGCTCCTGAAGCTCCTCGTAATCGGTTTTGTCGAGGTATGACGAATGCGGGTCGAGGCTCGACACCATGCCTTTGATAGCAGCGGTGAGCAGTTTTTTATCGTCGACGGGTTCGACGTATTCATGCTTGATTTGCCCGAATACTTCGGCAAACAACCGCAATTGATCGAGCGGAAGAGGCGCGGTGGCGGCTTGCTGGGCTGATGCGGAGAGTTGCAGCGTTGCAAATACGCCGGTAGCAAGGCCCGCGGCGATCAGGCCGATGTTTTTCAGGTTCTTTCGCATAGAGTCTGTTGCGGTCGGAAGCGGATTAGGCTGCGTCGTGGTTGATTGGGCAGTATAACTGCAAGCCTTGGACCACGACTTAATCGCAGCTTAAAGAGCTTCGCCGGGAAATGATAGGCAGGTTCTTTTTCTGGTCGGCGGTTTGAAAACCGTTATCCGGGCGCAAATGTCGGGCCCGGTTGACGGATGCATTCGCGCAGTTCAGGTCGGACCCTTTATTTTCGCGCGTTTTGGGGGGGTAAACATTGGTTAGCCAGTGGAGCGTCGTCGCTCTCTCGCCGGGGCCGATGCTTTGGCGCTGCGTGGGTTGAACGCATGAGGACGGTAATAAAGCCGACAGCCGCGAATGCTGGATCAAAGCATCCGCGGCCGTTGGCCGAGCCGGAAACAGAACGCCGTTAACCCGCCTTTCCTTGTTTCGCAACCGCCGCCTGCGCCTTGGCGATTGCTTCCGGGTCGCCGAGATAATAGTGCTTGATCGGCTTCAGGTTTTCGTCGAGTTCATAGACGAGCGGCACGCCGTTCGGAATGTTCAGGCCGACGATGTCGTCGTCGGAAATTCCGTCCAGATACTTGACCAGCGCGCGCATGGAATTGCCATGAGCGGCGATCAGCACACGCCTGCCCGACTTGACGGCTGGCGCGATGGACTCATTCCAGATGGGCAGCACGCGTGCGACCGTGTCCTTCAGGCATTCGGTCAGCGGCAACTGCTCACGCGGCACTTTCGCATAGCGCGGATCGTTGTACGACGCGCGTTCGTCGGACGGATCGAGTGCGGGGGGCGGCGTGTCGTAGCTTCTGCGCCAGACCAGCACTTGCTCGTCGCCGTATTTCTTGGCGGTCTCGGCTTTGTTCAGCCCGGCGAGCGCACCGTAATGCCGCTCGTTCAGCCGCCACGAATGGACGACCGGCAAGTACATCTCGTCCATCTGGTCCTGCACGTGCCAGAGCGTGCGGATCGCACGCTTGAGCACCGATGTGTACGCAATGTCGAAGCTGAAGCCGGCTTCCTTCAGCAGCAAGCCGGCCTGCTGGGCTTCACGGTTGCCTTGTTCGGTCAGGTCGACGTCGACCCAGCCTGTGAATCGGTTTTCCTTGTTCCACGTGGATTCGCCGTGGCGGATGAGCACTAGCTTGTACATGATGTCCGTTGAGAGGTCGGTTAGTTAGGAAGCGGGAAACTGGCATCGATTCTGTGCGGCAACGCGTTCTGGCGCAACTCGGCCGATCGGCCGAGGCCATCGCGGAGGACGGTTATTTTATAATGGCTGGATTGTCCCGATTTTTTTCGACCTTTCATTTTTCCACACTCCCAATCCGGCGGTCCCGACGTGAAGTTTTTCACCGATTACACCAACCTTGTTCTTATCGCGGTCGCCCTCATTTCTGGTGGGTTGCTGCTTTGGCCGACGCTTGTCCGGCGCGGCCGCGGCAGTGTTTCGGCTCCGGAAGCCATTCAGCTGATCAACCGGCGTAACGCCGCGGTGATCGACGTGCGGCCGGCCGCCGAGTATTCGCAGGGGCACCTGCCGGCGGCGCGAAACTTCGAGCTCACGGAGCTCCAAGCAAAAATTGGCCAAATCGCGAAGAATAAGAGCAATCCGGTCTTGCTCGTGTGTCAGACCGGTCAACAGTCCCAGAAGGCGAGCCGGATCGTGAGCGATGCAGGTTATGCCGAAGTCCACGTATTGCAGGGCGGACTGGATGCCTGGCAGAAAGCCGGCATGCCGGTCGTGAAACAAGGAGCGGTAAAGTGAATAAAGTGATCATGTACAGCACGCAGGTGTGCCCGTATTGCCAGATGGCCGAACGTCTACTAAAGTCGCGCGGCGTCGAAAATGTTGAGAAGGTGCTGATCGACCGTGATCCGGCGCGACGTGAAGAAATGATGACGCTTACAGGGCGCCGTACGGTGCCGCAAGTGTTTATCGGTGAGACGCATGTTGGCGGTTACGACGATCTGTCGGCGCTCGATCGCAAAGGCGGCCTGGTGCCGCTGCTCGAGGCCGCCTGACACGTCGGACCCGGAGCTCGGCGTCGGCCTGAATGCGTTCGCTACGCAATTAAGCAGCTCGCGGCTTTCAGCCGGAAAAACCGGAAAAGCCACGAGCCGCACATTAAATAATCAAGGGAATCAACCATGTCTGACGACAACAACCAGCCGTTCTTCAACATCCAGCGCATCTACTTGAAGGACATGTCGCTCGAGCAGCCTAACTCGCCGGGCATCTTCCTCGAACAGGAAATGCCGTCGGTGGAAGTGGAAGTGGACGTGAAGGCCGAGCGCCTTGCGGAAAGCGTGTTCGAAGTGCTGGTAACGGGCACCGTGACCGCGAAGGTGTCCGACAAGGTCGCGTTCCTGATCGAAGCCAAGCAAGCCGGTATTTTCGACATCCGCAACATTCCCGCCGATCAAATCGATCCGCTGGTCGGCATTGCGTGCCCGACCATCCTGTTCCCGTACTTGCGCTCGAATATTGCCGACGCCATTACCCGCGCCGGTTTCCCGCCGATCCACCTCGCCGAGATCAATTTCCAGGCGCTGTACGAACAACGTATTTCGCAGTTGTCGGCCGCTCAGGAAGGCGTGGCCAACGGCGCGACGCTGAACTAAATCCCGCACATTCCGGAGCCGGGCATGCAAGTAGCCGTTCTCGGCGCCGGTGCGTGGGGCACCGCACTGGCTGGCCATCTGGCCACTCGCCACTCTACGGTGCTCTGGGCGCGCGATCGCGCGCTCGTCGAGTCACTGTCCCATTTGCATGAAAACGAGCGCTATCTGCGCGGCATAACGCTGCCCGCATCGCTTCGGTACGATCCCGATCTTGCTTCCGCCCTGACCCATGGCGCGGCCGAAGACGCACTGTGCGTGGTTGCCGCGCCGGTCGCGGGCCTGCGCGCGTTATGCCGGAACATGCGCGAATCGGGCATTGTTCCGGCGCATATCGTCTGGTTGTGCAAAGGCTTCGAAGCGGACACGCAATGTCTGCCAAACGAGGTGGTTGCGGCCGAATTGCCCCAGCACNCGAGCAACGGCACGTTATCCGGACCGAGCTTCGCGCGTGAAGTCGGGCAAGGTTTGCCTGTGGCGCTGACGATCGCGAGCGCGTCGGCGACGCTTGTCGAGCGCACAGTCGCGGCTTTTCATCACGGGGCCATGCGCATCTATACCGGCGACGACGTCATCGGTGTCGAAGTGGGCGGCGCGGTGAAGAACGTGCTGGCAATTGCAACCGGAATTGCCGATGGACTCGGTCTGGGCCTGAACGCCCGGGCTGCCTTGATTACGCGCGGCCTGGCCGAGATGTCGCGGCTCGGCGTGGCGCTTGGCGGGCGCACGGAAACCTTCAATGGCCTGACCGGACTNGGCGATCTGATTTTGACGGCGACTGGGGATTTGTCGCGTAATCGCACGGTCGGGATGCAGTTGGCGACGGGCCGTTCGCTCACCGATATCCTCGCGGCGCTTGGCCATGTGGCTGAAGGCGTGCGATGCGCGCGTGCCGTGCTGGCGCTGGCCGAGGCCCATGGCATCGATATGCCGATCACACACGCCGTGTGCCGAGTGTTATTCGAGAATGTTGCCCCGCGTGATGCGGTTCAGGCGCTGCTGAGCCGCGATTCCAAAGCGGAGTGACAGGCGTGGCGAAGCCTATTCGCCACCCTCGAACCCTGTCTGACGCCACGCTTCGAACGTCACGACTGCCACCGTATTCGACAAATTCAGACTTCGATTGCCCGGTCGCATCGGCAGACGCACGCGGCGGTCGTTCGTGAACTGCGTGAGCACCGCGTCCGGCAGGCCCCGGGTTTCGGCGCCGAACACAAACCAGTCACCGGCCCTGAACGCGTGCCCGAAAAACGGCGTCGAGCCGCGCGTGGTGAAGGCGAACATGCGGCTCACGTCGGGCGCTTCGGTTTCCAGGAACGTCTCCCAGTTCGCATGCACTTGCATCTGCGCGTACTCGTGGTAATCGAGGCCGGCGCGGCGCATCTTGGCGTCGTCGAGAGGGAAACCGAGCGGCTCGATCAGATGCAGGCGGGCGCCCGTATTGGCGCACAGCCGGATCACGTTGCCGGTGTTCGGCGGAATTTCAGGTTCGACCAGTACGACGTTGAACATTAGCGATAACTCTTGAAAATTAGTCTTGCGGCGTGCGCAGCGCGACGAAGTTGGTAACGCGCCGCGCGCCGGCGGCTTTCAGCGTAAAAGCCAGCGCATCGAGCGTGGCGCCGGAGGTCATGACGTCGTCGACGATAGCCACATGCTGGCCGCGTAGTTCGCGCTGCACCTTGAACGCATCGCCGACGTTGCGGCGCCGCGTATCGAGATCGAGCTTTGCTTGCGGCGCGGTGTCCCGAGTGCGCTCGATCAGCGCTGCGTCGGCAAACGCGCCGAGCCGGCGGGCGAGTGGTTTGCCGATCGACCACGCCTGGTTGTAGCCGCGACCCCTCAGACGCCGGCGCGGCAACGGCACCGGCGCGACGATATCCGGGGCAGCTGCATCGGTTGTCTCGAATGCGGCCTGCAACTGGCGCGCGAATTCCTCTGCGGTCGCCAGCCTGGCGTGAAACTTGAGGTCGAGCGCGAGTGTATCGAGTGGCGCGTGGTAATCGGCCAGCGCGATAGTCGCGTCGAAATGCGGCGGCTGCGCGATACACCGTCTGCAAGGTGGCTGCGCCTCACGTTTAACGCCCTTGACTGCAGCAAAAACCGGCATGGGCAAAGCACAAACCGGACACCGTGTGCGTGTCTGGTTCCAATACTGCTCATCGCAGCCCGCACACAACACCTTCTGCGACAAATTGCCACACAATGCGCACTGATTGGGCAAGGCGATGTCGCGGATCTGGCCGAGCCGTCGCACGGCGGCAGCGAAAGCCGTGCGTAGCGAGCCTGAACCACGTGATACGACACAAAACCGTAGATTCATACGTCCGATCCAAATAATGCGCGGCTGCACAAAAAGCGGCGGTGAGTGTGCCGATAGCCGTGCAGGAAAACAGGCGGAAACCGTTGCGCTGTCTGGTTTGGCCGAACGTTTCAGGAATCGACCGAGTATACTTCGCACTCTTATAAAGCAGGTTGTCATGTCCCCAACTCCCGCTAACGCTGGCCGTCCGGCCTACGATTCGCGCCGTCTGAAGCGAATTTTCGACCGTCGCGCCGCGACGTTCGATGACGTCGCGTTCCTGCCGCGCGAGATTGCGCAGCGCATGCGCGAGCGGCTCGACTACATCAAGGTAACGCCTGTGCGCGTGCTCGACGCGGGCTGCGGGATGGGGGCCGACCTGCCGGGCCTGCGCGAGCGTTTCGCCGAGGCATCGGTGCTCGGCGCGGATTTGTCGGCGGCTATGCTGGCCCGGGCGAACCAGGCCGAGATGGCCGAATCCGAAGCCAACGCCGGCTGGCGGCGGTTTCTTCCCGCCACGCTGGGCAAGGCATTCGGCGCGCGCGGCCCGCAACTGGCGCAGGCCGACTTCGCGGCGCTCCCGTTTGCTGCCAGCGCCTTCGAAATGCTCTGGTCGAATCTCGCGCTGCACTGGCACGCGCGGCCCGACCTTGTGTTTCCGGAATGGGCGCGCGTGCTCAAGGTGAACGGCCTGCTGATGTTCAGCACACTGGGTCCCGACACGCTGAAAGAGCTCANCGGCGCGTACGCGCAGGCGGAAAAATCCNTGGGCCTNGCGCCGCAGCGGCACACCATCGAATTCGTCGATATGCACGATCTCGGCGACATGCTGGTCGAGAGCGGCTTCGAGATTCCCGTGATGGATCAGGAAGTGCTGACNATNACGTACANGTCGCCGGAATCGCTGTTGAAAGACGTGCGCCGCTGGGGCGCTTATCCGCGCGACGTGGCCCCGCAAACCCATGCNCGCGCGGTGCGTGACGCGCTTCACGCGGCGCTNGAAGCGCGTCGNCGTGAAGACGGCACGATCCCGCTGACCTTTGAAGTGATCTATGGACACGCATGGAAGGCGGTGCCGCGAATGACAGCNGAAGGNCACGGTATTGTGAGGCTCGAAGACATAGGACGAGGCTCAAAACGAAGCAAGTAAACCAGTCACGAAGGCCTTTGCTACCCCTCGAATGCGAGCGTTGACAAGCATCCAAAAGGATGCGGCAAAAGGGCGCAGAGGCTTGTGCGGCTTGGCTTTGCGGCGTGCACCACCTTGCTTGTGGATGCTGGGCAACGCGCCTATAATGCGTCAGTTTGTCGCCTGGCTGGCACGATTTTGGGTGCATTCCGAGCGACTTGCGAAGAATACGTGAGCAGTAGGTAAGCGGTACATGAGCGGGACGCGGCGCGGGTGAGACAAATCTGACGCGGGAGACGGCGATGCAAGCAACGGATCTGCCGATGGACACCGAACCGGTCGTAAAGGACTGGTTGATCAAGCGGAACTGTTCTGTCTCGCCGCGGCAATTCGTGGCCTTTTACGTGTCGCTGGCGCTGTTTTCGTTGCTGATCGCGGGTTTGCTGGTGTGGGCAGGCGCTTGGCTGGTGCTGCCTTTTACTGGTATCGAGTTGCTGGCGGTCGGTATCGCGTTCGTCATCTACGCGCGGCATGCTGTCGACTACGAGCGGATTCTGCTGTTTCACGACCGGCTTCTGATCGAACGAATGGACGCCGAAACGCTGACGCAGATGGAGTTCAATCCGCGCTGGGTGCGGGTGGAACCGGGGGCCACGCCGAGAGATCCGGTGAAGCTCGTTTCACGGGGTCAGTCGGTGCCTGTCGGGATACATCTGGCGCAGCATCGTCGCAAGCAGTTTGCCGTCGAGTTGCGCACGTGGCTGATGCGCTGCAGCTGAAACGCGCTGGTGCGTGCAGACAAGGCGGCGTCGCACAGTTTTGGCAGATCAATGCGCAGGAAAAGCAGGAAGCGGCACACGCATCGACACGCGCCGCCGAGTAAATCGTTTCCTGAGGAGGCGATGCATGAATCGGACGAGTGCATACGGGGGTCGAGGGTCTGAATGGAAATTTTGGGTAAGGAAGCTATGAAAACAATCAAGCGAGCCCTGTCGGGCGTGCTGGCGTTAAGCGGACTCCTGTTCGCCGGCGCAGCCCTGGCGGTCAACGACAGTCCTGGCGGTCCTGCAGTCAACGAACTCAACTTCCAGACGCCGGTGACGAAGATCGCCGAGGAGCTCTACAGCCTCCACACGTTCATGCTGATCATCTGCGGGGTGATTTTCCTCGGCGTGTTCGGTGTGATGTTCTATTCGGTCCTGATGCACCGCAAGTCGAAAGGGCATAAGGCCTCGAACTTCCACGAAAGCACCACCGTCGAAATCATCTGGACGATCGTCCCGTTCGTGATCGTCGTGTTGATGGCGTTGCCGGCCACGAAGGCCGTCGTCGCGATGAAGGACACCACCAACGCTGACCTGACCGTCAAGGTCACCGGGTATCAGTGGAAGTGGGGTTACGACTACGTGAAAGGGCCGGGCGAAGGCATCAACTTCCTGTCCACGCTCTCTACCCCGCGTAGCGAAGTGAACGGTCAGACACCGATCACCGACCTGTATCTTCAAGAAGTCGACAACCCGCTCGTGGTTCCGGTCGACAAGAAAATCCGCATCATCACCACCGCCGACGACGTCGTCCACTCGTGGTACGTCCCGGCATTTGGCGTGAAGCAGGACGCGATCCCCGGTTTCGTGCGCGACACGTGGTTCAAGGCCGAGAAGACCGGCACGTTCCGCGGCTTCTGTACCGAGTTGTGCGGCAAGGAACACGCGTACATGCCGGTCGTGGTGGAAGTATTGTCGGCTGATGACTACGCAGCATGGGTCGATGGCCAGAAGAAGAAAATGGCCGCCAGCGCGGACGATCCCAACAAGACCTACACGATGGACGAGCTGAAGGCGCGTGGCGCACAGGTTTATACGTCGAATTGCGCGGTCTGCCACCAGCCGACCGGCAAGGGCGCAGGCCAGTTCCCGGCACTCGACGGCAGCAAGATTACCAATGGCCCGATTGCTGAGCACGTGAGCATTGTGTTGAAGGGCAAGGGCGCGATGCCGAATTGGGGCGCGACGCTGAACGATGTCGAGATCGCTTCGGTGATCACGTACGAACGCAATACCTGGGGCAACCATACGGGCGACATCCTGCAGCCGATGCAAGTTGCCGATGCACGTAACGGCAAGATGCCCGCAGGTGGCGATCATCTGGCGGCAGCGGGCGCGGCGGCAGGTTCGGATGCAGCGGCGAGCGGCGCGGAAGCAGCAAGCGCGGCTCCGGCAGCGTCTGCAGCACCGGCATCGGACACAGCGGCTCCGTCGGCTTCGCTGCCGGCGAGCGTGTACTTCGAGACGGGCAAGGATGTTTTGCCCGCCGACGCTGCCAGCGCAGTCCAGGCTGCTGCCGATTACGCGAAGGCGCATCCGGACGCGAAGCTGACGTTGTCCGGTTTCACCGACGCAACCGGCTCTGCCGCCAAGAACGCTGAACTCGCGAAGGCGCGTGCGCAAGCCGTTCGCGACGCGCTGAAAGCCGCGGGCGTAGCGGAAGACCGCATTATTTTGAAGAAGCCGGAAACGATCACGGGCGGTGCTGACGCGAGAGAAGCACGGCGTGTAGAGATTAGTCCGGCTGCCTGACGTACCAGTTCGTCCAGTTTCTTTCTGAAAGGAAGCTGGCGTTGCGTAACGCCAAGTGCCGCAGTATTCGCTTTAGGAGATTGTCATGTCTAGCATCGGACACGATGTAACCGCGGGCCACGAACATGGTCACGCTCACGATGAGCACGCGCACGAACTGCCGTACGGCTGGCGTCGCTGGCTGTTCGCGACGAACCACAAGGACATCGGTACCTTGTACCTGTTGTTCTCGTTCATCATGTTCCTCTCCGGGGGCGTGATGGCGCTGATGATCCGCGCCGAGCTCTTCGAGCCGGGCCTGCAGATCATGCGTCCCGAGTTCTTCAACCAGTTGACCACCATGCACGGCCTGATCATGGTGTTCGGCGCGATCATGCCGGCGTTCGTCGGTTTCGCGAACTGGATGATCCCGCTGCAGATTGGCGCGTCGGACATGGCCTTCGCACGGATGAACAACTTCAGCTTCTGGTTGCTGCCGGTTGCCGCCATCCTGCTGATCACGTCGTTCTTCGTTCCGGGTGGCGCAACCGCTGCCGGCTGGACGCTGTACGCGCCGCTCTCCACGCAGATGGGCCCGGGTATGGACTTCGCGATTTTCGCGATCCACTTGATGGGCGCGTCGTCGATCATGGGCGGTATCAATATCGTCGTGACGATCCTGAACTTGCGCGCGCCCGGCATGACGCTGATGAAGATGCCGATGTTCGTCTGGACGTGGCTGATCACCGCCTACCTGTTGATTGCCGTGATGCCGGTGCTGGCAGGCGCAATCACCATGGTGCTGTTCGATCGCCACTTCGGCACCTCGTTCTTCAACGCAGCAGGCGGCGGCGACCCGGTGATGTACCAGCATATCTTCTGGTTCTTCGGGCATCCCGAGGTGTACATCATGATCTTGCCGGCGTTCGGGATCGTGTCGCAGGTGATCCCGGCGTTCTCGCGCAAGCCGCTGTTCGGCTATAGCTCGATGGTGTATGCAACTTCGTCCATCGCGATTCTCTCGTTCATGGTCTGGGCGCACCACATGTTCGCCACCGGCATGCCGGTGACGGGCCAGCTCTTCTTTATGTACGCGACCATGCTGATCGCGGTGCCCACGGGCGTTAAGGTGTTCAACTGGGTCGCGACCATGTGGCGCGGTTCGTTGAGCTTCGAAACGCCCATGCTGTTCGCCATCGGCTTCCTGTTCGTGTTCACCATGGGCGGTTTCACGGGCCTGATCCTCTCCATGGCGCCGCTCGATATCCAGATGCACGGGACTTATTACGTGGTGGCGCACTTCCACTACGTGCTGGTGGCGGGGTCGCTGTTCGCGCTCTTCTCCGGCTGGTATTACTGGGCGCCGAAGTGGACCGGCTGGATGTATAACGAGACGCGCGGCAAGATCCACTTCTGGGCGTCGATGATTTTCTTCAACATCACGTTCTTCCCGATGCACTTCCTGGGCCTCGCCGGCATGCCGCGTCGTTATGCGGATTACCCGGCGCAGTTCACGGACTTCAACCAGATTGCGACGATCGGCGCGTTTGGTTTCGGTCTGGCGCAGGTGTACTTCCTGTTTGCGGTGGCGTTGCCGGCGTATCGTGGCGGCGGCGAGTTGGTTAAGGCCGACGACAAGCCGTGGGACGGCGCCGAAGGTCTGGAATGGACCGTGCCGAGCCCGGCTCCGTTCCATACGTTCGAACAGCCGCCGCACGTGGAGTAAACGCGTGGAATGAAGTCAGGCAGCGCGTGCCGTCGTTGGATGTTGCAAAACGGGACGCGCGCCACGCAGGACAATGACAGCGAAGCGTATGACTAGCGGAATAAAGCCTGAACGCATGACCCGGAATTCACAGAAGCAACGCACGCCCGCGGAAGTTCGCGCGGGCAACAAGCGGCTCGGCCTGATCCTGCTGGCAGTAGCCGCGGTGTTTTTTATGGCGGTAGTCGTCGATCAGTACGTGCGCTCGAGAGGTTAAGGAAGGTGTCGACGCCTCAGGAGGTCAAGGAAGATCGCGCGTTCAACCGCTCGATGATGATCAAGCTGATTGTCGTGGCGGTGGCCATGTTTGGTTTCGGTTTTGCGCTCGTGCCAATGTACCGGGCGATTTGCTCGATTACCGGCATCAACAATCTGGTGCAGCGCGACGTAGGCGCGCGCGAGGCGAAGAACACGCAGGTTGATACGAGCCGCACGATTTCCATCGAATTCGATGCCAATGCGCGCGGCCCGTTGCAGTTCAAGCCGGAACAGAACACGCTGGACGTGCATCCGGGCGAAGTGATGACGGTGATGTACGAGGTGACCAACCAGCAAGGCCGCACGGTTCAGGCGCAAGCCATTCCGAGCTATGCGCCGATGCAGGCCACCGAGTACTTCAAGAAGATTGAGTGTTTTTGTTTTACGCAGCAAACGTTGAAGCCGAACGAGACGCGGCGCATGCCCGTCGTGTTCGTGGTGGATCCGAAGCTGCCGAAGGATGTGAAAACGATCACGTTGTCGTACACGTTCTTTGAGTTGAGCACGCCTGCGTCGGTTTCGCGAAGCGGTATTTAGTAAGGCTGCGCCTGTAGCAAACGCGCGCGGCTGCAGTTCATAAGCCGCTCCAGGCGGCGGAGACGCAAGATGGTTGAAACACAAAAGCCGGCACCGAAGAGCAGTTTTCTCCGGTTGCTGAAGGCGGTTTTCTGGTCGTTCTTCGGCGTGCGCCGTCGCCAGGATCTGGAAAGCGATGCCTCGCTGAATCCGCTGCATCTGATCGCGGCCGGGATTATCGGGGCGCTGCTGTTTATCGTCGTGTTGCTGGTGGTGGTGCGGGCGGTGGTGGGATAAAGCCAGTGGTGTCGTTGCAGAAGGATCGAACTGCGGCGCCGGTGGCAGCAAAACATTCAAGCAACTGGATCGAAGTGGAGAATCAATAATGAGCGGTCAAAACGAAAGCACATACTATTTCGTCCCGCACCCGTCGAGACATCCGATCATGGCCGCCACCGGCCTTTTGATCGCGATGGCTTCGCTGGCGTCGTGGGTCAATGGTGAATCGTGGGCGCCGATCACGTTTGTCATCGGCCTGCTTTGGCTGCTGTACACGCTGTGGCACTGGTTCGGAGACTCCATCGGGGAATCCGAAGGCGGGATGTACGGCAAGAACGTGGATTTGTCGTACCGATGGAGCATGAGCTGGTTCATCTTCTCCGAAGTCATGTTCTTCGCGGCGTTCTTCGGTGCGTTGTTCTACGCACGCCAGATTGCGATGCACCAACTGGGCAGCCTCGATTACAAGTTGATCTGGCCGGACTTCAGCGCCGTGTGGCCGAACAACGGTCCCGCCGCGCTTGTGTCGCACTTCCATTCCATGGCGCCGTGGCCACTGCCGACGATCAACACCGGGCTGCTGCTGAGTTCGGGCGCGACGCTGACTGTCGCTCACCATGCGCTGCGCGAGAATCATCGGAATAAAACGATTATCTGGCTGGGCGCGACCATTCTGCTTGGCCTCTGCTTCCTGTTCTGCCAGGGCTACGAATATTTCCACGCATACAACGAACTGAACCTGACGCTGGCTTCGGGCGTGTACGGTTCCACGTTCTTCCTGCTGACGGGCTTTCACGGTTTTCACGTGTTCCTGGGCGGCACGATGCTTACCGTCGTTCTCGTGCGTGTGATTCGTGGGCACTTCACGGCGGAGCATCATTTCGCGTTCGAAGGCGCCGCGTGGTACTGGCACTTTGTGGACGTGGTGTGGCTCGGGTTGTACGTGGTCGTGTACTGGCTGTAAGCGTTCAGGTTGAACGGGCGCGGCGGGTTGATCCAGCCACGTCCGGTTTGGCAGGATAGTTTGAAGTCGATTGAAAAAGATGCTTTGCAAAGCGCCGCCTCGACCTGACTCGGGCGGCGTTTTGCTTTTGACTACTGCTTAACGGGGCAGGGAATAGCAGGATGCTGCTGCGAAATTGTTGAAAAGTGTTTCCCGATGCGCCGTTTTGTCGCAGCGTCGAGCGCAACGGCCCGCTAGTATTCCGCGAACCTTCGCGCTGCCCGGAAGCCCAACCTCACGCGCTTCTCAGCATCCGTTCTCAGCGTCCGAGAGGAATCCCGGTGGACTGGATCCAGCCCATCCAGTGCGCGAACAGGATGAAGAGAAACAGTGAGATCGATAGCCCGACGCGCATGGCAAGCGACCACACCATGCGCTTGGTCTTGCCCTTGTCGGTCATCATGAAGTACAGCGCCGAACCTAGGCTCGCGATGATGAGAATAAATGCAATGGCAACGAATATGTGCATGAAAACAGCCAGTTGGCCTAAGAAGTTCGATCCTTCGATTATCGCACTGCAGGTAATGTGCCGCGTGGGTGTTCAGGTTTTCATCGGTGGAAACGCGATATGAAAATCCGCTTCTGGCCGGCGCTGATCATCCTGATCGTCATGGCGGTCACCGTGCGCCTCGGCTTCTGGCAACGAGATCGCGCGCATCAGAAAGAGCAATTGAATGCGCAGATTGTTGCGTTCGAAAACGCGCCCGTGCAACGCGTGGGCGCGACGCCGCTTGCGTTGAAGGACATCGAGTTTCATCGTGTGCTGGCGCGCGGCACCTTCATGCCCGATCAGGTCGTATATCTCGACAACCGGCCGTATAACGACCAGCCGGGTTTCTACGTTGTGATGCCGCTCAAGATCGATGGCGGCGGGGTCGTGCTGGTGAATCGCGGCTGGTTGCCGCGTAATCTGTCGGATCGGACGGGTATCGAGCCGTATGACACACCAAGCGGCGAAGTCGAGGTTGAAGGCATTGCGCGGGCGAATGCGTCGCAGGCTTTCGAACTCGGGCACGGCGGCTCCGCGGCACGGCAAAAGATTCGGCAGAATCTCGATGTCACCGCGTACGCTGCTGAAACCGGTCTGCCGCTGCAACCGTTCGTGATCCAGCAGTTGAACAATAGTGGCGACAAGCTGGTGCGTGACTGGCCAGCGCCTACCATGGGCGTGGATACGAACTACGGTTATATGCTGCAGTGGTGGGGCATGGCGCTTGCCGCGCTGGGTTTCGGGCTGTACGCGGCGCGGCGCGCGGCGAAGAAGGACAACGCCGGGCAGGCTGCTCCGGAAACACTCGATGGGAAGGTTTGATCCAATGGGTTGGCTCACAAAGCGATGACCGCGCGTTCGCCGCAGGCGGGCGTACCCGGAAGTTACAGGCAGACGCACACTCGACCGAAAACCGAGTCCGACAGGCCGTCATGAAGCAGCCATGAAGCAGGCGCGACACGCTTGAATGATTGCATCGCGTCGAAATGAAGTACGCGATGCCGCACACGAATAGAGGCAACATTTTGTCCATGCAAACTCCCAGACCTTCGCCGTCCGCCGTCCACAAGGCGCGTGCCCAGCAGCAGGAACGCACCCCCGGTTCATGGAACAAAGGACGCTGGATGCTGGTCTTGCTCGCGGCCGTTTGCGCGGCGCCGGTGATCGCGTCGTATCTGATGTACTACGTGATCAAGCCGGCCGGCGGCACCACGAGCTATGGCGCGCTGATCGAGCCGCAACGCCCTATCCCTGAGCAAATGATCGTCACCGACGAACAAGGCAAGCCGATGCCGCTCACCGCAATGCGCGGCAAATGGCTGATGGTCACGGTCAACGGCAGCGACTGCAACGAGCAGTGCGTGACGCGCCTGTTCTTCATGCGGCAAGTGCGCGCGCTGCAATCGGCGGAGCGCGAACGCGTGGTCGACGTCTGGCTACGCACCGACGACAAACCCGTCTCGACCGTGATCCGCACGGCTTATCCGCAGCCGGACACGCGCATGCTGGTCGCCGATCCGAAAGCCGTGGCTGCGTGGCTGCCAACGGGCGCCGATTCGCAACTTACCGATCACATCTTCCTCGTCGATCCCAACGGCAACCTCATGATGCGTTTCCCGAAGAATCCGGAACCGGAGAGGATCAAGGCGGATCTGGCGAAGCTGCTGAAGTGGTCGCGGATCGGTTGAGGATGAGTTGAGGACAGCGCGCGCATGACTTACGTTTTACAACTCGGATTAATCGGCATCTGCATTGCGTTATTGCCGCTTTCGTACGTGTGGGTGAAAGCCGACGACAACAAGTTTCGCAAGCTCGTCTGGCTGACCACGTTCCTGACGCTGGATCTCGTGATGTTCGGCGGTTTTACGCGGCTCACGGATTCCGGCCTCGGTTGTCCCGACTGGCCGGGTTGTTACGGCACCTCGTCGCCGTTTATCGCGCATGCGGTCATTACCGCCGCCCATCAGGCGATGCCGACGGGGCCGGTGAGTATCGGCAAGGCGTGGATTGAAATGATTCACCGCTACTTCGCGATGGCGATCGGCGTGCTGATCATCGCGCAGGTGCTGATTGCGTGGACGGCGCGTTTCAAGCGACGGCCGCTGCACGTCTCGCCGTGGTGGCCAACGGCGATCCTGATGCTGATCGTGGTTCAGGGTGCGTTCGGCGCCTGGACGGTCACGATGAAGCTGCAGCCGGTGATCGTCACCACGCATCTGTTGCTCGGTCTGGCGCTGCTCGGTTCGCTCGGCTGGCTGGCCGCGCGCCAGACGCCGATTCCCGCTATCGATCCCGCCGCCGCCCGCTGGCTGCCCGCGGCGCTCCTCGGATTGTTGCTGCTGGTGTTCCAGATAGCGCTGGGCGGGTGGGTCAGCACCAATTACGCGGTGCTCGCCTGCACGGACTTTCCGCTCTGCAACGGCGCCTGGATTCCGCCGATGAACTTCGAACACGGCTTCCACCTGTGGCGCGCGCTAGGCATGACCGGCGACGGCGATGTTATTTCACAGGACGCACTGGTCGCGATTCACTGGACGCACCGAACGTTTGCCGTAGTCGTGGTGCTGTACATGCTGTGGCTCGCGGCGAAACTGCGTCGATTTGAGTCATTGAGAAAACCCGCTAACGGCATCATGCTCGTGATCGTTGTCCAGTTCCTGACGGGACTGTCGAACATCCTGCTGCAGTGGCCGCTGCCTATTGCCGTAGCGCACAACGGCGGGGCGGCCATCCTTTTGCTGTTGCTCGTTATGGTAAGCTTTCGAATCTCCTCCAGCCGTCCCGGCCACGCCAACGGCTCCGCCATTGGTCACGCCGCGGGGGCGTCTGCCACCGCCCCGCGCGACGCCGTTCCCGCATCACTCCCGCGCCAAGCTCCGTGAGTTTCTATGGACAGCACGACACTGATTTCCCCCTCCGGTAGCCGCCTCTCGCAGTACATCGCGTTGACCAAACCGCGCGTGACGCAACTCGCGGTTTTCTGCGCCGTGATCGGCATGTTCCTTTCAACGCCGGGCATGGTGCCGTGGACCGTGTTGATCGGCGGAACGGTTGGTATCTGGCTGCTGGCCGGTGCCGCATTCGCCATCAACTGCCTGATGGAGCAAAAGATCGATGCCATGATGCGCCGCACCGCATGGCGACCGTCCGCGCGCGGCGAGATCACGCCCGTGCAGATCCTGCTGTTTTCTGCGGTGCTCGGCGGCGTGGGCATGTGGACCCTCTACACGTTCACGAATGCGTTGACCATGTGGCTCACGATCGCGACGTTTGTCGGCTACGCGGTGATTTATACCTGCTTGCTGAAACCGGCCACGCCGCAGAACATCGTGATCGGCGGTGCGTCGGGTGCAATGCCACCGGCGCTGGGCTGGGCTGCGGTTACAGGGCACGTCCCCGGCGATGCATGGATCCTCGTGCTGATCATTTTCGTGTGGACGCCGCCGCATTTTTGGGCGCTGGCGCTGTACAGGAGGAAGGATTACGAGAACGCCGGCTTGCCGATGCTGCCGAACACGCACGGCGAGAAATACACGCGCCTGCATATCCTTTTGTACACGGTGATCCTGTTCGCCGTGACCATGATGCCGTTCATTTCCGGCATGAGCGGAGCGCTCTATCTTGCGTCGGCCGTGGTGCTCGGCGGCATGTTCCTCGGTTATGCGTGGAAGATTTATCGTGAATATTCCGATGCCTTGGCGCGCAAGACCTTTCGGTTCTCTATCGTGTATTTATCGCTGCTGTTCGGCGCGTTGCTCGTGGATCATTACGTGCGGACGGTGATCGGGGTATGAAGTTTTCAGTTCGAGGGATCGCTGTCTGGATGGGGTTCGTATTGGCCGCCGTGCTGCTCGCAGGATGCGACAGCAAACCGGCGTTCACGAATCTCGATATCACCGGCAATACGCAGTTCGGCAGCGATTTCTCGCTACCCGACACCACCGGCAAACCGCGCACGCTAGGGGATTTCAAAGGCAAGGCCGTCGTGCTGTTCTTCGGCTACACGCACTGTCCCGATGTATGCCCGACTACGCTGGCTGAACTCTCGCAGGCGCTGCAAAAACTCGGTGATGACGGCAAGCGCGTCCAGGTGCTGATGGTCACTGTCGATCCCGCTCGCGATACGGCGCCGTTGCTGGGCGAATATGTATCGGCGTTTAGTCCGACGTTCATCGGTTTGCGCCCCGCTGACACCGCGGAACTCGTCAAGATCACGAAGGATTTTCGCGTGTATTACGCTCAGGTTCCGGGCAAGACGGCTGGCGAATACACGATGGACCACACGGCGGCGAGTTATGTCTTCGACCCGCAAGGGCGGCTCAGGCTGTTCGCACGCGACGGGCAGGGCGTGGATACGTGGGTGCACGATCTGAAGTTGTTGCTCGACTGAGCTGACGACTGACGCGTGCGAGTTGTGACATGACGGCCGTTTCAACGTGAGTTGGAACGGCCTTTTGCATGGGTATTCCGGTCACTTTCTACGCTCAATCGCGCTTAACGGCGCCGCTCTCTTTCAAGCGCTTTTCCCAGCCCGTTTCGTCACGTCGCTTCTCGAACCCAAATGGCCGGAGAAGAGCCGTAATGTGATCCGAACTCAGATCCGACCCGCAGACGATCCGGTCATAACCCGACTCGTCGGCAAACGTTACGCACGCCTCGATCAACTGGCGCCCGGCACCTCCTCGCCTCGCGCCCGGTACCACGAATAGCACCGCAATCCGCGCGCTCTGCCCCGACTCAGCTATCAGCACGCTCGCACCCACGCTTACGCCGTCCTGCTCGGCAATCCAGCACGCGTTACGCAACGGTTCGGGCGCTGTCAGATAATCCGCGATCTCCATCGCCGTGCATGTTTCGCGTTCTTGAGCCTGCATTGCACCGGGGGCGAGTCGGGTCTCGCGCTCGACGATCCAGCCGAAATCGNCCGGTCTCGGACCGCGCAGCCGAACCTGCGGCGAGTCGTTGTTAGGAGAGAGCAAGCGCTGAATACGTTCCATCGATTCGATCAACTGCGCGCGCTGACCTGGTGTCATTGCGTCCAAGGTGGCAGATACGTCGTCGCGTACATGGGCGCTTGCCGCGGCCAGTCCGGTCTCTCCGATAGCGGTCAATGAAACGTGGTTGCTGCGTGCATCGCCGGAAAACGGACGCCGCTCGATCAGTCCGCTGCGCTCGAACTGCGTCAGCATCCGGCTCAGATAACCGGTATCGAGCCCCAGCGCGCGCGAAATATCCGCCGCCGTGCTTGTTCCGGCATGCAAGATGGCAAAAAGCACGCGCATTTCGGTCAGCGACAGCGTGTTGTGCTCGACCAGCTCGTGCGGCGCCCGGACGTGTCGCGCATAAAACCATTGGAAGCGGCGCACCGCTTGCGTCAGGCCTTCGCTGCTGGAACTGATCATAGTTGCCTCGCTCTCTCGTTTTTATGTCGCTCGCCGTTTCCTTCAGCGAATCGATCACACCCATTGTGCCGATAAAAAGCATGATCGTGCGCAAGACGTCAACTCGACCCTCTTGCAGCGCTCCAACGGCGTCTATAGTGTGTGGACCAGCCGAATGGAAGTGGGCTGCATTCAAGGGTAATTACCGATACGAAAGCGCGGCTGAAATCAATTAGATATTCATTCAACCTATTGATAATTAACGAATTTGTTGGGGGTGGAACAATTGATTTCCTAAATTGACTGGTATTATTTTGGTTATATAATGGGCTCGCAAAAGACGCCGGCTTTGTGACCAATCTTATGGACATTCGGTCAGCGAAACGATCGTCAAAATTGGTCGCAAAGTGTCAATCAAGGTGTCGGGCTGGCGTCCCTGTTCATCCGCTGTCTTGCATCAAGCACAACGCCAGAGTCCATCTCATCACTATCGGACCGGCGAGACGTCGAAATGGGCGTCGCAAAACAATTCCAGAGGCGAAAAACGCCATCGCGGGGAATCGCTACGGATCGTTTCATCGGCGAATCCCGGCCTGCTCGCAGCGGGTGCGACGGTTGATGGAGCCTCATCACGCGCCAGACGCGCGTCACGCTGCACGTTTCACGAGAGAGATTCATGCTGAAAGGAAACATCCTGACGACCGACGGCTGGATATACGGCTCGATCGAGTTCGAGAACGGACGGGTGACGGCGCTCGAAGGAGCGCGCGTGGACCCGAAGACAAATGACGCGCCGTACATCCTGCCGGGTTTCGTCGACTGCCACGTGCACGGTGGCGGCGGCGCGGACATCATGGAGGGCGGCGAGGCCGCCACGATCATCGCGCGCGAGCACGCGAAGCACGGCACCACCAGCATGCTCGCCACCACCATGACCGCGCCGCGCGACGAACTGATGGCGGTAGTCGCAGGTCTCGGCGAACAATCCATCCGCCGCGCGCCAGGCGGCGCGCGCGTGCTCGGCGTACATCTGGAAGGTCCCTACATCAATCCCGGCAAGCTCGGCGCGCAACCGGATGCGACGGCAGTCGCCGTGCGCGACGAAGTGCTGAAGTACTTATCGCTCGCGCCCATCCGCGTGGTCACGATCGCGCCGGAAATCTCCGGGCATATTGAAGTGATCCAGGAAATGGCTGCGCGCGGCGTGCGTGTGCAACTGGGCCATTCGCTCGGTACTTATGACGACGCCGTCAACGCGCTCAAACACGGCGCACGCGGTTTCACGCACTTGTTCAACGCGATGTCGCCGCTGCATCACCGCGATCCGGGCATGGTCGGCGCAGCGCTCGCGCATGCCGAGTACGCCGAACTGATTCCCGATCTTCTGCACGTGCATCCCGGCGCAATTCGCGCCGCGTTACGCGCCATTCCGCGCCTATACGTCGTCACCGACAGTACTTCGGCGTCCGGCATGCCCGACGGCGAATATCGCCTGGGCAGCCAGCGCGTCACGAAGTGCATGGGCGGTGTGCGCCTCGCCGACGGCACGCTCGCCGGCAGCACACTGACCATGGATCAGGCGCTGCGCAATCTTGTCTCCATCGGCTTGCCGATGGCGGACGTTTCCAATCGCCTGTCACGCTACGCCGCCGATTATCTCGGCCTCGAAGACAGAGGCCGGATCGCGCGCGGTGCGTGGGCGGACCTCGTCGTTTTCGATCGCGAACTGGCGTTGACGGCAACTTATGTAGAGGGTGAATCAATTGTCGAATATGCTTGATGAGGCACTGGCTTCCGCCGACGTGGTGGTTGCCCAGCTTGCCGATACTTCCCACATTGAAGCACTCGCCGCACGGCTCGCCGAAGAGCCGCGTCATGTCGCGCTGACGGTCGCGCGGGGTTCATCGGATCACGCGGCCAGTTACTTCGCAGGCCTGACGATGAGCCGCATCGGCGTACCGGTCGCTTCGCTGCCAATGTCGGTGGCGACCCTGCAGCAAGCGCCATTGCGCGTGAAAGGCCAATTGGCCGTCGCGTTTTCGCAGTCCGGCAAGAGTCCCGATCTGATCGGCACGATGCAGGCGTTGCGTGCCGCCGGCGCGCTGACCGTGGCCGCCGTCAACGCACCCGGTTCGCCGCTGGCTGAAGCTTGCGAGTGGAATCTGCCGCTGCTGGCCGGGCCGGAACTATCCGTTGCCGCGACCAAAAGCTATATCGCGATGTTGTCGCTGTCGGCGATCGTGATTGCGCATGTGCAGAAGGACGTCGAATTGCTGGGCGCGCTGAAAACCCTGCCGGATGCATTGCGCGCGGCGGGCAAGCTGGACTGGTCGCACGCCATCGATGAACTGAAAAACGTCGACCGCATGATCGTGATCGGCCGTGGACTCGGTCTCGCGATCGCCCAGGAAGCGGCGCTGAAGCTGAAGGAAACGTCAGGCATCCAGGCCGAGGCGTTCTCCAGCGCGGAAGTGCGGCACGGACCGATGGAACTCATCGGCGAGGACTATCCGCTGCTCGTGTTCGCACCGCGCGGTCCGGAGCAGGCTGGTTTGATTCAACTCGCCCGCGACATGCGCGCTCGCGGCGCACGTGTGCTGCTCGCCGCGCCCGCCGACGTCCCTGAAGCCACGTTGCCGCTAGTCGAGACGGCCCATTTCGCGCTCGATCCGATTGCCGCGATCCTGTCGTTCTATGTGATGGCCGATGGCCTGGCTGCCGCGCGCGGGCGCAATCCCGACGCGCCGCGTCATCTGGCCAAAGTCACCGAAACCCGTTAATCGAGAGTTATCCGATGCGCCGTGCCGAGGAGTCCCTGTTGAATCATTCCCCCGAAAACCCGAACGATTTCGTGCTGCTCGCGCCGTTCAGCGGCCCGATGGTGCCGCTCGCCGATGTCCCCGATCCTGTGTTTGCGGACGGTATGTTCGGCGACGGTATCGGTATCGACCCGCTCGAAGGCGTGCTGCTCGCACCCTGCGATGGCGTCATCACGCATCTCGCGCGGACCCACCACGCGGTGACTTTGCGCACGTCGCAGGGCGCGGAAATCCTGGTGCATATCGGTATCGATACGGTTGAGCTTGCCGGCAAAGGTTTTACGCCGAAGGTCGAGCAAGGCGCGAGCGTGCGCGCCGGCCAGGTGCTGATCGAATTCGATGCCGACTATGTTGCGCAGCATGCGCCGAGCCTCGTTTCTGTGATTGCGGTCGCCAACAGCGACGCGTTCGAGGTTATCGACCGCGCCGGCCGCGGCATGCTGAAGGCGGGCGAAAGCCAGTTGCTCGTGCTGCGCGGCAAGGGTGGAGCGAAAGCGGACGCGGCCCGCAGCGATTCGAATTTCACCGACGAAGCGCGCCGCAACGTGACGCTCGCGCACGCCGGCGGTTTGCATGCGCGGCCCGCCGCACGCGCCCGCGAAGCGGCGCGTGGTTTCGATGCCAAGGTCGAAGTGCGTTTCAACGGCCGCAAGTCGCCGATTGAAAGCGTCGTCGGTTTGCTCGGACTCGGCGCTGGTGAAGGCGCGACTGTCGAATTACTCGGCGTGGGTGCACAAGCGGCGGCGGCGGTCGAAGCGGTCGCGGCGGAATTGCTGCGCGAAGCGCATGGTGAAGTGGAAGAGAAACCGGCGCGCACGCAGTCGCCCGCGCCAATCGCCATCGCACGGGACCCCGGCAAGCCGCTCGATCCGAACACGATTGCGGGCGTGTGCGCATCGCCGGGTGTTGCGGTCGGCAAGCTTGTGCGCTGGGACAATAACGACATCACCCCGCCCGAGCAGGCAACCGGTACATCGGCATCGGAAAGCCACTTGCTGGACAAAGCCATTGCGACCATCGACGCGGAACTCGACGAAACCGTGCGTACTGCTTCGCAACGCGGTGCGGTCGGCGAGGCGGGGATTTTCGCGGTGCATCGTGTGTTGCTCGAAGATCCGACGCTGCTCGACGCCGCCCGCGATCTCATCAGCCTCGGCAAGAGCGCCGGGTTTGCATGGCGTGAATCGATTCGCGCGCAGATCGTGTTGCTGTCGAATATCGAAGATGCGTTGCTGGCTGAACGTGCTGCCGATCTCCGCGATATCGAAAAGCGTGTGCTGCGCGCGCTCGGATATACGAATACGACAGCGCGTGAATTGCCCGACGAAGCCGTCCTCGCCGCCGATGAATTCACGCCTTCTGATTTGTCTTCCCTCGATCGCACGCGCGTCACCGCTTTGCTGATGGCGCGCGGAGGTGCGACGTCGCANGCGGCGATNATCGCGCGCCAGATTGGCATTCCGGCGCTGGTCGCGGTTGGCGACGCGCTGCTCGCGATTCCCGACGGCACGCAGGTNGTNGTCGATGCATCAGCTGGACGCCTTGAATACGCACCGACCGCACTCGATGTAGAACGCGCGCGCCTCGAGCGCCAGCGTCTTGCAGGCGTGCGTGAGGTGAACCGCCGCACATCGCAGGAAGCGGCCACCACGAGCGATGGCCGTACGATCGAAGTCGCGGCGAACATCGCGACACTCGATGACGCAAAAACCGCCGTCGATAACGGCGCCGATGCAGTCGGCCTGCTGCGCACGGAACTGTTATTCATCCACCGTCAGTCTGCACCTACGGCCGAAGAACATAAGGATAGCTATCAATCCATCGTCGGCGCGTTGAACGGACGCACGGCGATCATCCGTACGCTCGATGTGGGCGCGGACAAGGAAGTCGATTACCTCACGTTACCGCCCGAAACGAATCCGGCGCTGGGTCTGCGCGGCATCCGCCTCGCGCAAGTACGCCCCGATCTCCTCGACGACCAGTTGCGTGGTCTGCTCGCGGTGGAGCCGTTTGGCACAGTACGTATTCTTCTGCCGATGGTCACCGACTCCGGCGAACTCGTGCGCCTGAGAAAGCGTATTGATGAACTCGCGGCGGAAATCGGCCGGACCGATCCTATTCAAGTTGGCGTGATGATCGAAGTACCGTCGGCGGCGCTGCTTGCTGATCAACTTGCTCAACACGCGGATTTCCTGTCTATCGGCACGAACGATCTCACGCAATACACGCTCGCGATGGACCGTTGCCAGGCCGATCTTGCCGCTCAAGCCGACGGCTTGCATCCCGCCGTGCTGCGCCTCATCAAGGCAGCGACGGATGGCGCGGCCAAACACGGCAAATGGGTCGGTGTGTGTGGGGCGCTCGGCGGCGATCCGGTCGCCGTGCCCTTGCTCGTGGGCCTTGGCGTGACGGAGTTGTCGGTGGACCCGGTTTCGGTTCCCGGCATCAAGGCGCTCGTGCGCAAACTCGATTACCCACTGTGCCGTCAGCGCGCCGAGGACGCCTTGGCACTCGAATCGGCACAGGCAGTAAGAGCAGCAAGCCGCGAAATCTGGCCGCTGGACTAACACGTCCGTCCGGCAGCCGGCCTTCGCGTTTATTAGTAAAAAAGCTTCGATCGACGACACGTTTCCCCACCACGATCAACGACAAGACACTTATCTCTGGAGAACCTGATGGACGCTAACCTGTTTGCAAGAATGCAGCGTCTCGGCCGCGCGCTGATGCTGCCGATTGCCGTGCTACCGGTGGCCGGGCTGCTATTGCGCCTCGGCCAGCCGGATGTCTTCAACATCAAGATGATCGCCGACGCTGGCGATACGATCTTTTCAAACCTGCCACTCTTGTTCGCCATCGGCGTGGCGGTCGGTTTTGCGAAGGACAATAACGGTACGGCCGGTCTGGCAGGTGCGATCGGTTACCTGATCGAAATCGCGGTGATGAAGGACATCAACGACAAGCTCAACATGGGCGTGCTGTCGGGGATTGCGGCAGGTTGCGTGGCCGGGTTTCTCTACAACAAGTACAAAGACATCAAGCTGCCTGAGTACCTTGCGTTCTTCGGAGGGAAACGCTTCGTGCCGATTGTCACGGGGGTGGCCTGTCTGGCGATGGGGATTGTGTTTGGCTATATCTGGACGCCGATTCAGGCAGCCATCGATGCAGCCGGCGGCTGGCTGACGGGCGCGGGCGCCATCGGCGTGTTCGTATTTGGCGTGCTGAACCGGATCCTGCTGGTGACGGGTCTGCACCACATCATCAACTCGCTTGCATGGTTCGTGTTCGGTTCGTACACGCCAACCGGCGGCGGCGCGGCGGTGACCGGCGATTTGCATCGCTTCTTTGCTGGCGATAAAACGGCAGGCGGCTTCATGACGGGTTTCTTCCCTATCATGATGTTCGGCTTGCCGGCAGCTTGTCTGGCCATGTTCCATGAAGCACCGAAGGAACGTCGCGCAATGGTCGGAGGCTTGCTCTTCTCGATGGCCCTGACCGCGTTCCTGACGGGCGTGACCGAGCCGATCGAATACAGCTTCATGTTCCTCGCACCGGCGCTGTACGCGATCCACGCAGTGCTGACGGGCCTGTCGCTCGCCATTTGCTCTGCGTTGGGCATTCACCTCGGCTTTACATTCTCGGCTGGGGCGATCGACTACGTGCTGAACTACGGGCTTTCGCAGCGCGGCTGGCTGGCGATTCCGGTTGGCCTGGTCTACGGTCTGGTCTATTACGGGCTGTTCCGCTTCTTCATCCGCAAGTTCAACATGGCGACGCCGGGCCGTGAGCCTGCGACGACCGACGCGGAAGTCGAATCGTACGATTCCACGGGCTTCGTATCTCCGACCGCCGGCGCCACGGTGCCGCGCGCAGTGCGCTACATTGCCGCTTTGGGCGGTGCGTCGAACCTGACGGTCGTCGATGCCTGCACCACGCGCCTGCGTCTTTCTGTGGTGGATTCGGCGAAGGTTTCGGAACCCGAGTTGAAGGCGATTGGCGCGCGCGGTGTGTTGAAGCGCGGCGCGACGAGTGTGCAGGTCATCATCGGGCCGGAAGCCGATCTCATCTCCGATGAAATCCGCACCGAAATCGAACGCTCGTCTGCGCGTGGTGCAACGCCGGCTTCGTCTACTCCGGCTGCTGCTCCTTTGGCCGCTGTCGCCCCAGGCGAACAAGGTCCGCTGGATCCCGATCCGGTGCGTTGGCTTGCGGTGTTTGGTGGCGCGACCAACGTGGCGTCGCTCGATGCCGTCGCGGCCACTCGGCTGCGGGTGGTGGTGCGCGATCCGTCGTCGGTGGATCGTCAGCGGTTGTCTACGCTAGACGTAGCGTGGGTTTCCGCCGATACGTTCCACATTGTCGTGGGCAACGCGGCGCAACGCTATGCAGACACCATGGCAAAGCGTCTTTCTTCTGGCGGTGGCGCATCGCCGCTGCCGGCGTAATTTTGTCGTGAGCGGCTGGCTGCTGAGGATTTAAAAGCTCAGCAGCCGACAGGCTTCCAGCAACGCGAACCCATTTGGACAGATGGGTTCGCAAGTTTCAAATCCCTTTGGTTTACTTTGAGACCCGGCATGGCGAAAGTCATGATCCGGGTCTATAGCCGTCCTCCATTCGGGCGTGGTTCGGGCACGATCAGGGCCGAACCACCCTTGCGCTCCTCTGTTGGTCCATCCGATCTCGCGCGCTCTCAATAAATTCTCATTATCTTGATAATTCGCGTCCAATTGTCGCGTTAATAATTGAAAATTAATGTGCGGCAATAAGACGCGTCAAATACACACAAAATATTTTTCGAAAAAGTTGGATTAAAAGCGTCCTTGAAATCGCGCTACCCTTCTCCCTCCTTCTCCCGAGGCTAGTTAATAGTCGAAACGTAATATCTCAAAAATGTTGAAATCGGGCAAGGTATGAAACAAAAATCCGGGTCGGGGTTTTGCAAGCGATTAGCAATTTTCCCCGCTCTTCTTCTGTCGGGCTGTGGCCAGATGGATCTACTCGATCCTAAAGGTAGCATCGGACTGGCTGAGAAGAATCTTATTCTTACGTCCACGTACGCCATGCTGATCGTGGTGGTGCCGGTGATCTTCCTGACGCTGTTGTTTGCGTGGAAATACCGGCAATCGAATACATCGGCAGAGTATTTGCCGAAATGGGCTCACTCTACCAAGATTGAAGTGGTGATCTGGCTTGTTCCCAGCTTGATTATTCTTTACCTCAGCATATTAACGCACAAGAGCACACATGCTCTCGATCCGTATAAGCCGCTTGTTTCCGAAGTCAAACCGATCAATGTCGAAGTTGTCGCGCTCGACTGGAAATGGCTTTTCATTTATCCGGATCTGGGTATTGCGTCGGTTAATCGGATTGAGTTTCCCGTTGGTACACCGGTGAACTTCAAGATCACGTCAGATTCGGTGATGAACTCATTTTTCATCCCGCAATTGGGCGGCCAGATTTATGCAATGGCAGGCATGCAGACCAAACTGCATTTAATCGCCGACGAAGCGGGGGACTACGCCGGCATCTCGGCGAATTTCAGTGGCCAAGGTTTCTCGGACATGAAATTCCGCGCTGTCGCGACTACGCCCGAAGAGTTTGCGGCTTGGGTGGCGAAGGTGAAGTCATCGCCGAGTCAGCTTGACGGCGTGAATTACGCGGCGGTTGCAGCGCCGACCGAAAAGCATCCGGTCCAGTACTTCTCGAAGGTCGACGCGAACCTGTTCCAGAGCATCGTCGCGAAATATAACAACGGGCATGCTCGCAACATACCCGACCCGATCTGCCGCACGAAGGGGGCATCATGAATCTGCTGGGCAAATTAACGCTGTCGGACATACCGTTCGATCAGCCGATCATCATGGTGGCGGCCGCGTTCATGGCCGTCATCGTGCTCTCCGTCGTCTTCGCGCTGAGCTACTTCAAGAAGTGGGGCTATCTCTGGAGTGAATGGCTGACCTCCGTTGATCACAAGAAAATCGGCGTGATGTATATCGTCGTGGCGGTTTTGATGCTGCTGCGCGGTTTCGTCGATGCACTCATGATGCGCGCGCAACTCGCACTGGCTTATAACGGCCCGGGATTTCTGCCGCCCGAGCATTACAACCAGATCTTCACGGCGCACGGCGTCATCATGATTTTCTTCATGGCGATGACGTTCATGATCGGCTTGATGAACATTGTCGTGCCGCTGCAAATTGGCGCACGCGATGTCGCGTTCCCGTTCATCAACTCGCTGAGCTTCTGGATGACCGCGATTGCCGCGATGCTGATGAACATCTCGCTGGTAATTGGCGATTTCGCCCAAACCGGCTGGCTCGCGTATCCGCCGTTGTCCGAGTTGCAGTTCAGTCCGGGGGTGGGTGTCGACTACTACTTATGGAGTCTGCAGCTTTCCGGCATAGGCACTGTGCTGACCGGCATCAACTTCTTCGTCACGATCGTCAAAATGCGCGCGCCGGGCATGACGTACATGAAGATGCCCGTATTCACGTGGACCGCGCTGTGCTCGAACGTGCTGATTCTCGCGACGTTCCCGATCCTCACCGCAACGCTCGCCTTGCTGGCGCTCGACCGTTACCTCGGCATGCATTTCTTCACGAACGACGGCGGCGGCAACGCCATGCTCTATCTGAACCTGATCTGGGCGTGGGGCCATCCGGAGGTGTACATCCTGGTGCTGCCGGCGTTCGGCATCTATTCGGAAGTCGTGGCCACGTTCGCGAAAAAGCCGCTGTTCGGCTACAAGACGATGGTCTATGCCACGTGCTCGATCATGGTGTTGTCGCTGCTCGTCTGGCTGCATCACTTCTTCACAATGGGTTCCGGCGCGAACGTAAATGCGTTTTTCGGGATCGTGACCATGATCATCGCCATTCCGACCGGCGTGAAGATCTTCAACTGGCTCTTCACCATCTATAAGGGCCGGCTGCAATTCTCGTCGCCCGTGTTGTGGACGATCGGCTTCATGATCACCTTCACCGTCGGCGGAATGACGGGCGTGCTGCTGGCCGTGCCGGGAGCAGACTTTGTGCTGCACAACAGCTTGTTTTTGATCGCGCACTTCCATAACGCGATTATCGGCGGCGTGGTGTTCGGGTACCTCGCGGATTTCACGTACTGGTTCCCAAAGGCGTTCGGTTTCAAGCTCAACGAGACTTTGGGCAAGTGCGCGTTCTGGTGCTGGTTCGTGGGTTTCTGGACCGCGTTCATGCCGCTGTACGTGCTCGGTTTCATGGGCGCGACGCGCCGCATGAATCACTACGACACGCCGGGCTGGCAGCCGTCTATGGTCGTCGCGCTGATCGGCGCGCTGATCATCCTCGCGGGCGTGCTGTTCCAGGTCGCTCAGGTGGTGGTCAGCGTAATGAAGCGCAACTCGCCGGCATATAAGGACGTTACCGGCGATCCGTGGAATGGTCGCACGCTCGAATGGGCGACCAGTTCGCCTCCGCCCATCTATAACTTCGCGGTGCTGCCGGTCGTGCGTGACCTCGATGCTTTCGCGCACATGAAAGAACGAGGCCGCACGCGGCACGCAGTCGAGGATTATCGCGACATCCACATGCCGCGCAACACGAGCGCCGGCCTGGTTATCGGCTTGTTCAGCCTGGCTATTGGCTTTGCGCTGGTCTGGCACATCTGGTGGCTGGCAATCGTGGGGCTGCTGGGCGTGGTTGTCACGCTGATCCTGCGCAGCTACGACGACGATATCGACTACACCATTTCCGCTGAAACCGTCGCCGGGATGGACGGTACACCGACACAGGCGCGGACGCTGGATTTGCAGGAGGCACTGTAATGCTGCAGAGAACTATCCCCCTCGATTTGCCGGGATCTCACGACGATCACGGCGCATCGAATACCGTGCTCGGGTTCTGGCTGTACCTGATGACCGACTGCATCATCTTCGCGTCGTTGTTCGCGGTGTTCGCCGTCATGGGCCATCAGTTCGCGGGCGGTCCTTCGGGTAAGGACGTCTTCGAGCTTCCCGGCGTCATGCTGGAAACCGCCATTCTGTTGTTGAGCAGCATCACGTTCGGCTTCGGCATGCTGGCCGCCCACAAGGGCAAGTCGAAAGCGCTGCTGGCATGGCTCGGCGTCACGTTCGCGCTGGGCGCTGCGTTTATCGGGCTGGAAATCCATGAGTTCAGCTTGCTGATCGCACAGGGTTACGGACCGGAGCGCAGCGCGTTTTTATCGGCGTTCTTCACGCTGGTCGGAACGCACGGTCTGCACGTGACGGTCGGACTGATCTGGATGGTGATTCTTGCCGTGCAGGTCATCGGCAACAAGAAGGTCACTCAACGCGATCTGACGCGCCTCACTTGTCTCAGCCTCTTCTGGCACTTTCTGGACATCGTGTGGATCTGCGTCTTTACCTTTGTATATTTGACGAGCGTCGTATAAATGGCAAACGCACATTCAATCGATACCGGCGCGGGCCACGGCAGCGTGCGCTCGTATGTCATCGGCTTCATCCTGTCGGTCGTGCTGACGGTCGCGGCTTTCGGATTGGTCACGCAGCAGGTGATGGGGCCGACAGAATCGATCATCGCTATTGCGGTCCTCGCGTTCATCCAGATCCTCGTGCACCTCGTGTTCTTTTTGCACATGAACACGTCGTCGTCGCAGCGATGGAACGTGGTCGCTTTCGGATTCACCGTGATGGTGGCGGTGATCGTGATCGGCGGGACGTTGTGGGTACTGCATAACGTCGGCGCGCACATGATGTCGCGCTAGGCAGTCGGGGTTCTGCAAGCTGCATAAAAAGAAAGCGGTGCCTGAGGAAACCTCCGGCGCCGCTTTTTATTGGCTTGCACCCGAGCGCGTAGCACGGGCCAAAGAAAAAGCCCGCCGTCTTTCGCTACCCGTACCACAAAGGTGTTGGGATATTGACTGATTTACCCTCAGACCCGCGTCCCGCCAGGGATTGCGGGTCTTTTACTTTCC
>JGI12635J15846_10000494_pt1 | contig 33674 bp, 28 predicted proteins | sample BlaSpr_A8_OM2_M2_FD_15846 | JGI IMG/M metagenome (IMG submission 15846)
GCCAGTCGCGAAGCGCTGCCAGTCGCGATGGAGCGTGAGCGGGCGGCGAATCGGTAACGCGGTTCATGGCGAACTCCGGTGAGAGGGGGACGGATTCAGTAGGCTCAGACACGCCGCACCTTCGACGCAAAGAGTCCCTGCGGACGCGCCATCAGGATCAGCACGACGGTCAGCAACGTAATCACGCGTGCTGACGAGCCGGTAAGAAAGAACTCGCTGATCGACTGGGTTTGCGCAATGCCGAAGGCAGAAGCGACGGTGCCGAGCAAGCTGGCCGCGCCGCCGAACGTGACAACGAGGAACGAGTCGACGATATACAGCGACCCGCTCGTCGGGCCGGTCGAACCGATGGTCGTGAACGCTGCGCCCGCCACACCCGCCATGCCGCAGCCGATCGCAAACGTGAGCCGGTCAGTGCGCTTTGTATCGATGCCGGCGGCGTTGGCCATCGTCCGGTTATTGACGGTTGCACGCACCCGCAGGCCCCAGCGTGAGCGATACATCGCTGCCAGCACACCGGCCGTGAGTACGATGGCCAGGCACATCACAAACAGGCCGTTGATCGGGATGTCGAGACCCGGCGCGGGCGACCACGATCCCATCAGCCAGTCGGGCAGCGTCGGGCTGACCTCCTTCGGACCGAAGGTCGAGCGGAACATCTGCTGCATCGCGAGGCTCAGGCCCCAGGTAGCCAGCAGCGTGTCCAGCTGGCGCCGGTATAAGTGGCGGATCAGCAGCCATTCCACGATCCAGCCGAATACGAATGCAAACCCGAATGCGGCGACGATGGCAATCGGCAGGAACATATTGGTGGCGACAGCGCCCATCGACTCGGCCCACTTCGAGAAGACATACACCGTGTACGCCCCGATGGTCATGAACTCGCCGTGCGCCATGTTGATGACGCCCATCTGTCCAAAAATCACCGCGAGGCCGAGGCCCATCAACAGCAACACGCTAAAGAGGCTCAGACCGGCAAAGCCTTGCATCAGCGTAATATTCAGAATATCGGTGGCCGACATGGCGGGTTCCTTCAAGCAAAGTGCCGGGCGTGGCACACGTTCGCGCACCACGCAGAGGACTGACGGATTACTGATAACCCTTCGGGAACGGATTCGGCTCGATCAGATCCGGCGACTCCGCGACCACCTTGAACTGCCCATCGGCTTGCGCCATGCCAATGCGCGTCCGGCTCCACAAGTGATGGTTCGGGTGGATCTTCACGTAACCTTCGGGCGCTGTTTTCAACTCGATGCCGGGGGAAGCCGCCACGACCTTGTCGACGTCGAAGCTGCCTGCTTTCTCGACCCCGGCTTTCCACAACCAGGGCCCGAGATAGGCTGCCTGCGTCACGTCGCCGATCACGGATTTCGGCCCGTACTTCGCCTTGAACGCGCCGACGAACGCCTTGTTGTTGGCGTTATCGAGCGACTCGAAATACTTCATCGCGGAATAGAAGCCCGCGAAGTTTTCCCCGCCGATGCCAAGCACTTCGTCCTCGGTCACCGAGATGGTCAGCAGGAATTGCTTGTCGGCGGTGATGCCGGCTGCTTTCAATTGTTTGTAGAACGCGACGTTCGAACCGCCGACGATGATCGCGTAGATGCAATCGGGCTTCGCGATCTTGATCTTGTTGATAAGCGAATTGAAATTCGTCTGACCGAGCGGGTAATACTCTTCGCCGACCACCTTCAGGTGCAGGTGTTCTTCAATATGTTTGCGCGCAATCTTGTTCGAGGTGCGCGGCCAAATGTAGTCCGAGCCGATCAGGAAAAACGACTTGGCTTTCTTCGTCTGGGATGCCCAGTTCAGCCCCCACAGAATTTGCTGGGTCGCTTCCTGGCCGGTATAGAAAACGTTCTTCGATTGTTCGAGCCCTTCGTAGAAGGTCGGGTAATACAGCAGGCCGTTGTCACGCTCGAAGATCGGCAGTACGGCTTTGCGCGACGCCGAGGTCCAGCAGCCGAACACGCAAGCCACGTGATCGTTTTCCAGCAGCTTCTTCGACTTCTCGGCGAAGGTCGGCCAGTCTGACGCGCCGTCTTCCTGGATGATCTTGATCTTGCGGCCGAGCACGCCGCCCGCTGCGTTGATCTGGTCGATGGCGAGACGCTCGGCCTGGATCGAACCCGTCTCGGAGATCGCCATGGTGCCCGTGGCGGAATGGAGCTGGCCGACGGTGACTTCGGTATCGGTGACCGCGAGCTTGGTCGTGTTCACCTGGGCGGTCGACATCGACTGGCCGAAGGCGAAAGCGGGCGCGGCGAGCGCCGGCGCGGCAGCAATTCCTAGTAGCAGCTTGCGGCGGCGTTGGGAGATCGCCTCCCGGCTGTCGGAGGATCCGGCTGTATCGGGCGCGTCGTGCTGGTCGTCAAAAGGCATGGAACATTCTCCTGGGAGGCTCGTAGTTGGCTGCGTGGGCTAGGGTTCCGGCGCTATGGCGTTGCGCTGGCATGGGGCAGAAGTTAAGTGGCCGATACGCGCGCCGAAATACGTCTTTTGACGTACAGCGCGGGTATTTATGGATCGCTAGACTCACGACGCGACTCGTGCAATGTTTGCTTCGGAGGAGGACCACCGCCCCAGCAGCCGTGACGCGTGTTGTGCCCATTCGGCCCCAACCGGCATCCGCGAGAGCCATGGACCCATCCGATTCCCCCGCCGCGGCGCCTGCGCTCGGCACCCAGCGCATCGTCAAGATCCGGCGTGACTACAACGCCTGGGTCGCCGACGAAACGCTCGAGGACTACGCGCTGCGTTTCACGCCCCGGTCGTTTCGAAAGTGGAGCGAATTCCGGGTCGCGAACACGGCGTTGGGCGCAATCTCGTTCCTCGCGCTGGAAGCTATCGGCGGATCGCTAGCCCTGAACTACGGCTTCGCCAATACGGTGTGGGCGATCGTGGTGACTTCGGTGCTGATTTTTTTGACCGGCTTGCCCATCAGCTATTACGCGGCGAATTGCGGGGTCGATATGGACCTGCTGACGCGCGGTGCTGGTTTTGGTTATCTCGGTTCGACGGTCACGTCGTTGATTTATGCGGGCTTTACATTTATTTTCTTCGCGCTCGAAGCGGCCATCATGTCGCTTGCGCTGGAGATGTATTTCCACATGCCGATCGCGGTCGCGTACCTGATCAGCGCGTTCGCGATCGTGCCGTTCGTGACNTTNGGCATCACGCTGATCAACCGCTTGCAGAGCTGGACGCAGCCTGTGTGGATCGTGCTGCTGATCGCTCCGTATATCGCCATCCTGATCCGCGAGCCACATCTGTTCTCGGACTGGGCGACCTTCGCGGGCTATACGCAAGGCGGGCGGGAATTCAGCCTGATGCCGTTCGGCGCGGCCTGCACGGTGATCTTTGCGCTGGTGGTGCAGATCGGCGAGCAGGTCGACTTCCTGCGTTTTCTGCCGCCGCGCACCGCGAAGAACCGGGTGCGCTGGTGGTGCGCGATGTTGGCCGCCGGTCCTGGATGGATCGTACCGGGCGCATTGAAAATGCTTGGTGGCGCGTTCCTGATGTTCCTCGCGTTGCAGAACCAGATCGATCCATCGCATGCCACCGAGCCGACGCAAATGTATCTGGTCGCGTTCCGCTATGTCTTCGATTCCCCCGGCTTCGCACTGGCCGCTACCACGCTTTTCGTGATCGTCTCGCAGGTCAAGATCAACGTGACGAACGCGTATGCGGGCTCGCTCGCGTGGTCGAACTTTTTTGCGCGGCTCACGCACAGCCATCCCGGCCGGGTCGTTTGGCTCGTGTTCAATGTGTTGATCGCGTTGATGCTGGTCGAACTCGGTGTGTTCGGCGCGATCGGCAAGGTGCTTGCGCTGTATTCGAATGTCGCGATTGCGTGGATCGGTGCGCTCGTCGGCGATCTCGTGATCAACAAGCCGCTCGGCTACAGCCCGAAGGACGTCGAGTTCAAGCGCGCTCATCTCTACGACGTCAACCCGGTTGGCGTCGGCGCGATGCTGGTTGCGTCGATTGCAGCGGCACTCTCACAAGCGGGTTATCTCGGCGAAATCGCGCAGGCGCTGGCGCCCTTTATCGCGTTGGCGGTTGCGTTCGTCTGTGCGCCGTTGATCGCGTTTGCTACCCGTGGACGCTTTTATCTCGCTCGCGGCAGCGCCGATCTCGAAGCGGGTTCGGTGCTGCGCTGCGTGATCTGCGAGAACCAGTTCGAGCGCGAGGACATGGCCTCGTGCCCGGCTTATGCGGGCGCTATCTGTTCGCTATGCTGCTCGCTCGATTCACGTTGTGGCGATACGTGCAAGCCTCACGCGCGCTTCACGTCGCAATTGACGGTCGCTCTGAAGCGGGCATTTCCGACGCTTGCGCCCACGTCGCAGACGCTGCGCGTGGGGCGTTATCTGATCTATCTGACCGTCACGTTGTCGCTGCTTGGCGCCATGCTTTACCTCTCGTATAGCCAGACCGCAATGACTCTCGCGACCAGCAACGAGAGCGCGCTGGATACGCTGCTGCGCGGTTATCTCAAGGCATTCTTTGCGCTGGCGCTGGTCGGTTGCATCGGCGTGTGGTGGCTCGTGCTAGCTAAGGAAAGCCGCGCGGTGACGCAGGAGGAATCGAAACGGCAAACGCTGCTGCTGATGCAGGAAATCGAGGCGCACCGCCTGACTGACGCTCGCCTGCAACAAGCCAGCGCCGCCGCCGATGCCGCCAATCGAGCCAAAAGCCGCTACGTGACCGGCCTGAGCCACGAACTGCGCACGCCGCTCAACAGCATCCTGGGTTATGCGCAGTTGCTGCTGCGCGGCTCAGGCGCTGTCGATGCACCACAACGCGATGCGCTCGCGACCATCTATCGCAGCGGCGAACATCTGCTGGCGCTGGTGGATGGCCTCCTGGATGTTGCGCGAATCGAAGCCGGCAAGTTGCAGCTCGACGTCTCCGAGGTGGCGCTGCCCGACCTGTTGACGCAGCTCGGCGCGATGATGGAACCGCAAGCGGCGGAGAAGGGGCTGGCTTTTCATCTGGAGACGAGTGGCCGCATACCGGACGTGGTTCGTGCCGATGAAAAACGCGTCCGCCAGATCCTGATCAACCTGCTGGGCAATGCTGTCCGCTTCACGTCGCACGGATCGGTCAGATTGCGCACGAGTCATGCGTGGGGTCTCGCGACGTTCGAGATAGAAGACACCGGTTCGGGCATCCCTGACGAGCAACTGGAAGCGATCTTCCTGCCTTTCGAACGCGGCGAAGCGGCGCGTCCCAACGATCACGGTACCGGCCTTGGGTTAACCATCTGCCGCTTGCTGACGGAAATGATGGGCGGCCGTCTGGACGTGCAGAGCCGCGTAGGGTCCGGCACGCGCTTCGTCTTGCAACTGTTCCTGCCGGAAGTGCGCGATCCACGTGTGCTCGTCACGCATCCGAGCAACGTGCTGGGGTACCCGGGGCCGCGCCGCTCCATCCTTGTAGCGGACGACCTCACGGACCAGCGTCGCATTGTCACCAGCGTGCTCGAACCGCTCGGCTTCACTATGATCGAGGCGAGCAGCGGACCCCAGGCGTTACAACTGCTCGCAACACATAGCGTCGATCTGATCGTGATGGACGTCGCGATGCCATCGATGGACGGCTTCGAAGTCAGCAAGCTTATTCGCGAGCATCGGCTGAGCGAAGCGCCCATTCTGATCTTGTCAGCTAACGCATTTGCGGGCGATCTGGAGAAGGGCGCTGCTGCCGGCTGCGACGATTACCTCGCGAAGCCGCTGCACTTGCCGCTGCTGCTCGACAAGGTCGCGGCCTTGCTCGGGTTCGAGTGGCTGACCGATGCGTCCGAGCATGCCGACGCCGTCGCAGCGCCCGCGCAAACCATGCTGCCGCTGCCCACGCCGCTCGCCCATGAGCTTCGCCGCTTCCTTGAACTCGGGTACATGGAAGGCTTCGTCGCGCAACTCGAGGAAGCCGGGCAAAACCATCCCGAACTCGCCGATACCCTCGCGCCACTGCGCGAATCGGCACGCCGTTTCATGCTTGACGACCTTGACCGGCAATTGCGCGCGGTTGATGGGGTGACACCCAATGGAGCGACACCCGATGCAGCCTGATATTCCACTGGGACGCCCAGTGGTGCTTATTGTCGATGACACGCCGGACAACCTCGCCATGCTCTCGAGCGCGCTCGTAACCGCGGGTTACGCGGTGCTGGTCGCGCTCGATGGCGCCTCGGCGCTCGAACGCATCGCGCGCCTCACCCCCGACGTCATCCTGCTCGATGCAATCATGCCCGGCATGGACGGCTTCGAGACCTGCGAGCAGATCAAGAATAACGATCTCTACAAGCACATTCCGGTGATCTTCATGACCGCGCTGGCCGACACGCAGCATGTGGTGCAGGGCTTCAGGGTTGGCGGTATCGATTATGTGACCAAGCCGATTCGCCCCGATGAAGTCGTCGCACGGATCGCCGCTCACGTGCGCCGGGCGGCGAGTCAACGCCATGCGGACATCGTGCTCGAACTGAACTCGCGCGCGGCGGTGATTGCGACGGCTCAGGGCGAGGTCCACTGGCATAGCGCGCTGGCGCCGTCTCGGCTCGCGCATTTCTACGGCAGCGACAGCAACATGGCGATGGCGGCGACTAGTCCGCTGACACGTTTGCCCAGGCCGCTGACGAACTGGCTGCTGGATTATTCTGCCGCCCCGGACGAAGAGCGGGCACAGACCGTCGAGATTCTCCCGGGCGGCGAGCGGTTGGTCGCGCGCATCGCAGGCGCGGCGAATCGCGGGACGTGGATCGTGGTTTTCGAGGAGCATGCCGACGGCCGCGACACAGCAGATCTGGCGATGCGTTTCGGGCTGACTCAGCGCGAGGCGGAGGTGTTGTTGTGGTTGTCGCGAGGCAAGACGAATCGGGATATCGGCGAAATTCTGGGGATGAAACCCCGGACGGTGAACAAGCACCTTGAGCACATCTTCGAGAAACTGGGCGTGGAGACACGTACCGCGGCAGCGGCTACGGCGCTGAGCGGAGGGCGGTAAGTGGGTGGGGCGGTATAGACAGGGCCGGCATTGCGGTTTCGAGGCCTCATTGGGATGCTGATAAATCAGGGTTAACGCAAATATAACTCGCATGTAAGCTGGATTGTCTCAAAGGAGTCTGTGTTTATCGGGCAAGATCACCGCAAATCGCTTCCAGCACCTTTCTTCATCGGGATCCAAAAAAACCTCTTGTATATACCGATTTTGTTGTCCTAGACTCGAGGCTATTCTCTTGTATAGACAAGATGCAGCCGAAGCCCAAAAAGGACGACCGATGATCAAGCTCACCCCCGGCAAACTGACACTACCCCAACTGCGCCGTATCGCGCGGGAACGCGTCCAACTGGAACTGGACCCGGCGAGCCACGCCGCCATCGATGCCTGCGCGAAAGCGGTGGAGGACATCGCCGCGAAGGGCCTGCCGGCCTACGGCATCAACACGGGTTTCGGGCGGCTGGCGAACACCCACATCCCCGCCGATCAGCTCGAACTCCTGCAACGTAATCTGGTGCTGTCGCATGCAGTGGGCGTGGGTGAGCCGATGGCGCCGCCGGTCGTGCGTTTGCTGCTGGCGCTGAAACTGTCGAGCCTTGGGCGCGGCCACTCGGGAATCCGGCGCGTTGTGATGGATGCCATGATCACGCTGTTCAACGCGGACATCCTGCCGGTAATTCCGGTGAAAGGCTCGGTTGGCGCATCGGGCGATCTCGCACCGCTCGCGCATATGTCGGGCGTGTTGCTGGGCATCGGCGAAGTGTTTATCGAAGGCAAGCAAGCCCCGGCACTCGATGGCCTGAAGGCGGCCGGTCTTGAACCGCTCACGTTGCAGGCCAAGGAAGGGCTCGCGCTGCTCAACGGCACGCAGGCTTCCACCGCGCTGGCGCTGTACAACATGTTCGCTATTGAAGACCTGTACCGCACAGGGTTGGTATCGGGCGCACTGTCGGTCGATGCCGCTGAAGGTTCGGTGAAACCCTTCGATGCCCGCATCCACGCACTGCGCGGCCATGCCGGGCAGATCGATGCGGCCGCTGCATATCGCACCTTGCTGGAAGGCTCGGGCATTAACATCTCGCATGCTGGCTGTGACAAGGTGCAAGACCCGTACAGCCTGCGTTGCCAGCCGCAAGTGATGGGCGCGTGCCTCGACCAGATGCGCCACGCGGCTGAAGTCTTGCTGATCGAAGCGAACGCCGTATCGGATAACCCGCTGATCTTCCCGGACACCGGCGAAGTGCTCTCGGGCGGTAATTTTCACGCAGAACCCGTTGCGTTCGCCGCCGATAACCTCGCCATCGCTGTCGCGGAAATTGGTGCGCTGGCGGAGCGCCGGATCGCGTTGCTGATCGACGCAACACTCTCCGGTTTGCCGCCGTTTCTCGTCCGCGATGGTGGCGTGAACTCGGGCTTCATGATTGCGCACGTGACGGCTGCGGCGCTTGCGTCAGAGAACAAGACCTACGCGCATCCGGCGTCGGTCGACTCGTTGCCTACGTCTGCGAATCAGGAAGATCACGTTTCGATGGCAACGTTCGCGGCCCGCAAGCTGGGGTATATCGCGGAGAACGTGGCGCATATTCTCGCGATCGAGTTGCTCGCTGCCGCTCAAGGCGTGGACTTGCGCGCACCACATCAGACGAGTCCGCGTCTGCAGCCGGTCATGCAATCGATTCGCTCGGACGTCGAACACTACGCGCTCGATCATTACTTTGCACCGGATATCGCGGCGATCGCGAAGCAGGTAACGAACGGGACGATAGCCGGATTCTGCCCACTGCACTTCGAATCTGAAGGAGCGGTTTAAACGCGCTCTGCAGCGGCGCTCAACTCTGCCGCTGCATGCTGTCGCCGCCGAACCGGCATCCCAGCCGATACCGCGTGCCCGGATGCACGAAGCGCGCGAACGTTACCGCGACATGGTTCGCCCAGGTCCGTCGCACGAGCGTCAAGCAAGGCTGGTCCGGACCGATCTCAAGCAGTCGCGCATCCGCACGCGAGGGCAGCACCGCGTCCACCACGTGCTCGACCTCGTGCGCCGGCACGGTGTTGAACAGATACTCCGAGGGTCGCACCGTCGCGAAATCCTGCTCGAGAAAATGCGGCGCGACTTCGGGATTCACGTAACGGTCTTCAAGCTGCACCGGCACGCCATTCTCGCGATGAACACACACCACATGGAACACCGATGCTCCCGGTTCGAGGCCGAGTGCCGCGGAGACATCGCTGGCTGCTGCCTCGCGCGCGGCCAGCACGATCGCATAACTATACTCATGTCCGCGAGCGCGAATTTCATCGCCTATATGCGCGATCATCAGCAGCGTGGACTGCGGTTTTTCTTCCGCGATAAACGTCCCCACACCTGAAAAACGCGTCAATACGCCTTGCTCGGTGAGTTCACGCAACGCGCGGTTGATCGTCATGCGCGACACGCCGAGTTCGCCGACCAGCGTCATCTCCGAGGGGATTCGATCGCCAGGCCGCCATTCGCCGGAGAGAATGCGCGTGCGGATATGTTCCTTCACACGCTCGTAGCGCGCGAGCGGCGCGGCTGACGATGCTGGGTTCGAAAGACCGTTTGTATTCATGTCTCGCTCATGTTTCGTTAAGTCGCGCAGGTTCGGTGGTTGCCGGAACCGCGCTCGCTGGCGGCTCCTCGCGACGTGCCCAGAACGCGTTCCGGTCGAGATAGTTCTGCAGGAACTGTCGAAGCCTCGGTTGCTGTGCGTTATGAAACACGTCCTCGGGCGATCCTTGCGCCGCGATCTTGCCATGGTCGATGAACACGACCGTATCGGCGACCTGCGCGGCGAACCCCATTTCATGCGTGACGATGACCATCGTCATGCCGTCGTTCGCCAGGTTCTTCATCACCTGCAGCACTTCGCCGACCAGCTCCGGATCGAGCGCGGAGGTGGGTTCGTCGAAGAGCATGATGTGCGGTTCCATTGCCAGCGCGCGGGCGATTGCCACGCGTTGCTGCTGGCCGCCGGACAGCCGCGCCGGATGATTGTCCGCGCGGTCGGCGAGGCCGACCTTGTCGAGCATGGCGAGCGCCCGCTTGCGAGCTTCGGCCTTGGGCAGCTTGCGCACGCGCACCAGCGCCTCGGCCACGTTTTCAACTGCGGTCATGTGCGGCCACAGATTGAACTGCTGGAACACCATGCCCACATTACGCCGCACGCGGTTGATCTCGGCTTGCGGTGCACGCACGCGCTGGCCGTTGCGGTCGGTGACATAACCGATCAGTTCGCCTTCAATATAGATCTCGCCTTCGCTGTATTCCTCGAGGAACGCGAGCGAGCGCAGCAAGGTGCTTTTCCCCGATCCCGACGGTCCGATGATGCAGGTCACCTCCGACTTGCGCACGGCGAGCGAGACGTCGTCGAGGACTTTCAGCGCACCGAAATGCTTGCCGACATGCCGGGCATCGACGAGATATTCAGCCGGTGAAGGCGTGTTGCCAGAGTTCGGTTTCTTCATGATTCCACGCTCAGGTTGATTGGGGGCAAGGCACGTTCACCGCGTTAGAAAGCGGCCTACGCGGACCTCGACCCACTGTCCGGCTCGCGACGCCAGTTCCACGAGCGCGAGATAACACACGCACAGCGCGAGCAGGGTTTCGACGAACGCAAAACGCTCCGAGCCGATACCCGTCAGCACAAACGTCAGTTCCGGCACGGTGACGACCGACAGCACCGCGGTTTCCTTGCTCAGCACAATAATCAGATTCGTCAGCGCCGGCACGATGATCACCAGCATCTGCGGCAACTGTACCCGCATGATGACCTGCAGCCGCGTGAAGCCGAGACACTCGGCGGCTTCTATGTGACCGCGCGGCACTGACGTAAAGCCGGAGCGGAACGCTTCAGCGAAATAAGCGCTGCCATAAAGCCCCAGGCCGACGATGCCGGCCGTCAGCGGCTCAAGCGAAAGCCCAAGCGACGGGCCGCCGTAATACAGCACGAAAAGCTGCACGAGAAACGGTGTCCCGCGGAAGATCTCGATGTACACGCGCAAGAACCGGCGCACCCATGTGCCACAGAATATCTGCAGCAACGCGATGGCAAAGCCGATCACCATGCCAATCATCACGCCGCCAATCCACACGGCGATGGTCGTCGCAAAACCCTCGGCGAGCGCGGGGAGGGAGTCGGTAAGAACGCTGGGGTCGAATTGAATGGCCATGCTTATGCTCGTGCCATGCGGCGTTCGGCGCGATGCCCGGCCAGCGACAACGCACCGTTGATGACCAGGTACACCAGCCCCGCGGCGACATACGCTTCCAGCGGCCGATACGTACTGGCGGCAATATTCTGCGCGGTGCGCGTGATGTCGGCGACACCGACCACTGAGATCAGCGACGACGCTTTCACCAGCATCACCATCTCATTGACGAGCGACGGTGTTGTCATGCGCAACGCCTGAGGCACTTGAATACGCAGCACGGCGTGCAGCCGCGACAAACCGAGCAATTGCGCTGCTTCGAGTTGCCCATGCGGAATGCCGATAAATCCGCCGCGCAGGATCTCGGCGAGATAAGCGGCTTCGCATAGCGATACAGCGGCCGCAGCAGCCACGAGCGGCGGCACGTTGATGCCGATGAACGGCAGGAAATAGTAGGTAAGCAGAAGCTGCACGAGCAGCGGCACGCCGCGAAAGAAGCCGACGTATGCACCACCCAGCTTCGAGACGAAGCGGTTCTTCGAGAGCCGCGCGCTGCACACCGCGATCGCAACAACGAAACCAACCACCAGCCCGACGAGCGAAATCAGGACCGTGGCTTGCGCGGCCTTGATCAGGTAGGGAAGAGCATCCAGCAAGGCATGAAGGCTGAACATGGGCTGTCCGGCAAAGTGCAAGGCGCCGGAGCGCCTTGCAGGGCATCAATGGTTCAACGGTTAATAAACGGTAAATAAACGGTTAATAGTTGGGCGTCGGCATGGTGGTGGGTGTGTCCATCGTCACGCCGAACCACTTCTTCTGTATCGCTGCGAGACGGCCATCGTCATGCATCTTGACGATTGCCTGATTGATCGCGTCGATAAGCGGCTTGCTGTCCGCGTCCTTGCGGCCGAGGTAACCGAAGTACACCTTGGTGCCGAACGGCGGCTGCACGACGGCAAACGTATCTGGACGCTGACGCGCCACATACGCAATGTTCGGCAGCGAATTGCCCACAGCGACAATCCGGCCGGCAGCGAGGTCCGCATAGGCCTGGTTGTTGTCGATGTACTCACGCACACTCGTCTTGCCCGGCAGCGTGGCAACGTACTGCTTCAACTGGTCGAGCTGCGCGGAACCCTTGCCGCCGCCGACTGCCTTGCCGGCGACGTCGGCGTTGGTCTTGATGCTGGTGTCGTTGGCGCGCTTGAGCAGCGCAACCGTACCGTCTGCAATAGGCAGCGTGAAGTCATAACGCTCCATGCGTGCCTTGGTGATCGTGACCGGGCCGCTGACAATGTCGAACTTGCCGGCTTCGAGTCCGGGCAGCACGCTCGGCCACGGCAAGTCGATGGAGCGCACCTTCACGCCCAGGTCCTTCGAGAGCTCGGCGAAGAAGTCCTTGTTGAAACCTTGTTGCTGGCCGTTTTCCAGGAAGTCGAACGGTGCGAACTGCATCTCGGTTCCGACTACCAGTTCACCAGCCTTCTTGACCTTCGCCAGCTGGTCTTCCGCGTGAGCTGAAACCGCTGTCGCGACCAGCGCGGCCACGAGCAGACGACCCTTCCACTTCGAGAAAAAATTCATTGTTGGACTCCCCTGGTTAAAAGTGCACCCGGCTTGGGCAAAGGTGCGAACCGGTGCGCCGACCTGCATGTGGTGCGCTTCAGTATATACCGTCAATTCGCGTTGCCAAGCGTGTCAAAATACTTCGCGCCGCTAATTTTCAAGGCTGATGGACTTCGCGAAAACGCCGGGTTGCATTCGTCTAATTGGCGGTATATACAGACACTTGACCTGGATTTCAGGAGGTGCTCATGGCTTGTCCGCAGACGATTGCGGCAGAGTGGAGACGCTGGATTTCCGGTAGTGGCGGGTCCCGTGTATGTACAGCATGGCGGCACGCAGTGAGACCATTTTGATTGTCGGCCGCACGTCTTGCGCGGGGTCCGGCATGTTACCCGTCGAATCGCGCTGAGGCTCGTTCGGGCCTCGCGGTATAGACGGTTATGGAACTTCGGAGCAACCTGGATGACCTCGACTTCTCACATCCCCGTCGTCGACCTGGCGGCCGTTCGCGCGTTGGATCCCGTTGGCCTGCGTGAAGCCGCGGCCGCGATCCGCGACGCTTGCACGAGCATCGGGTTCTTTTATGTCAGCCATCACGGTGTGCCGACCGATGTGCTTGAAGGCGCGGTGAAAGCCGCGCGTGAATTCTTTGCTTATCCGCCGGAGGTGAAGCGGCGTGTCGCGGTGAATCATCGGCATCGCGGTTTTAATGCGCTCGGCGACGCCGTGATGTATCAAGCGACCAGGCCTGACTACAAGGAATTTTTCAGCATCGGACTGGAGCTGCCGGAAGACGATCCAAGCGTGCTCGCGGGCGAGGCGTTGCGCGGTCCGAACAATTGGCCCGACTTCATGCCGTCGCTGCAACCAGCGCTGTATAGCTATTACGAAGCGATCGGCGCATGCGGTGCGGACTTGTTGCGTGCGGTGGCGGTGAGCCTGGATATCGACGAAACGTTCTTTGTAAGCAAATACACGAAGCGCATGCAGCGTACGCAGATGGTGTATTACCCGCCGCAAGCGCCCAAGTCGGACGCCGATCAGTTCGGCGTCGCACCGCATACGGACTACGGGTGCATCACGCTGCTGTGGCAGGACAACGTGGGCGGTCTGCAGGTGAAGGAGCTTGCGACCGATAGCTGGATCGACGCGCCGCCTATTCCGGGAACGCTGGTCGTGAACGTTGGCGACCTGCTTGCGCGCTGGTCGAATGATCGTTTCCGCTCGACGCTGCATCGCGTGATCAATCGCTCCGGGCAGGAACGTTATTCGATCGCGACCTTCTACGATCCGACCTATGGCGCAAGCGTGGACCCGCGCGATCTCGGTCTTGGCGGCGCGCAGCCACTGTATGAACCGGTGGCGGCGGGTGACTACATACTGGGGCGGATCAACGACTCGATGGGTTACAGAAAGAAGCGCGCGAATGGCTGAGCACACCATGAAAGCGATTGTGCAAACGCTTATCGATGCGCTCGGCGCCGAGTCCGTGCGTTGCGGCGATGCCATCGAACCGCGTTATCTCGGTGACTGGAGCGGTCGTTCGACGGTTGCACCCTTGGCGGTCGTGCTGCCGCGTTCGACCGACGAAGTCGCTACCGTGTTGCGCCTGTGCAATGAAGCGCGTCAGAGCGTCGTCCCGCAGGGCGGCATGACCGGGCTTGCGGGCGGTGCGATTCCTTCCGGCGCTGATATCTGCTTGTCGCTTGAGCGGCTTGTCGGCATCGAAGAAATCGATCGTGCGGCGGCAACAATGACGGTGCTCGCCGGCACGACATTGCAGACCGTGCAGGAAACCGCGCAGGAAGCGGGTTTCGAATTCGCACTCGATCTCGGCGCGCGCGGCTCGTGCCAGATCGGTGGCAACCTCGCCACGAACGCCGGCGGGGTCCGCGTGCTGCAGTCGGGCACCGCCCGCGATCAGGTGCTTGGGCTCGAAGCCGTGCTTGCCGACGGCAGCGTGCTGAGCTCGATGAACAAGATGGTGAAGAACAACACGGGTTATGACTTGCGCAACCTGTTCATCGGTTCGGAGGGAACGCTCGGGGTCATCACGCGTGCGGTATTACGTCTGAAACCGCGCCGTGCCGCACGCAATACCGCGCTGTGTGCGCTGAACGATTACGATGGCGCGGTCGCGTTGCTGCGCTCGCTGCAATCGACCTTCGGCGATGAAATCGGCGCGTTCGAAATCATGTGGCCGGAGTTCTACGACTTCGGTGTTTCGCTGACACGCTCGCGGCAATCGCCGCTCGGTCAGGAGTATCCGCTCTATGCGCTGATCGAACAGGCCGGTTTCTCCGACGATCACGGCGAGCGTTTTGCAGCGGCGCTCAACGCGCAGCTTGAAGCGGGCGTGGTGCTGGATGCGGTGATCGCGCAGTCGCAGGCGGAGACCCAGGCGCTGTGGGCGATTCGTGAGGCGACGGCCGAGTTGCCGGTCAAGCTCGAGCCGATCAACTTCGATGTGAGCTTGCCGATAGGCGAGATCGGCCATTTTGTCGATGCCTGCCGCAAGGACTTCACCGCTCGCTGGCCGACGCATTATGGTTTGTACTTCGGCCATATCGGTGACTCGAATCTGCATGTCACGCTCGATGCACGTTCGATTCCCGGCGTGACGGTGGAAGAGGTCGACCTCGCGCTGTACGGCATGGTTCGCGACTACAGCGGATCGATATCGGCGGAACACGGCATTGGAGTGCTTAAACGGCCGTTCCTCGGCTACTCGCGCAGCCCGGCCGAACTCGCCTGCATGCAGGCGATCAAACATGCTCTCGATCCGCACGGCATTCTCAACCCCGGCAAGGTGCTGCCTGCCGTGGGTGACCGAAGCGCTCGAAACGAACAAGGAACTCAATGAGCGTGACTGCTTTTATAGAAAGCCTGCGTGCTGAAGTGCGCGGCCTGCCTGCATACAACGCGGGCTTATCGGGGGAATTCGTGCGGGCGCGTTATGGCGTTTCGCATGTCGCCAAGCTCGGCAGCAATGAAAATCCACGCGGCGCGAGCGCGGCCGTGCTTGCGCACCTTGCCGAGTTCACTACTGCCGGCACGCTTGCGCTTTATCCCGATCCTTCATGCAGCGCGTTGCGTTCGCTGATTGCAGAACGGCTCGCGGTCGATCCCGAGCAGTTGTTGTTCGGCAACGGTTCCGAAGATTTGCTCGCCATTGCCGCGCACACGTTTCTCGCACCCGGCGATGAAGTGATCACCGTGATCCCGTCGTTCGGTTTGCACATTATCTATCCGCAGAGTGTTGGCGCGAAGGTCGTTACGGTACCGATGCGTGCTGACTTCGAATTTGACGTCGATGCCCTGATCGCCGCTGTTTCGCCGCGTACGCGAATGTTGATCGTTAGTAATCCGAGTAATCCGGTCGGCTGTGCAATGGACGCTGCTGAGATGCGTCGGCTGTTGAACGCGGTGTCGCCCGGGACGCTTGTGTTGTGGGACGAGGCGTATTTCGAATACGCCGCCGATGAAGACGGTTACCCGGACAGTCTTGCGATACTGCGTGAGTCGGGCTTGCCGTGGCTGTTGCTGCGCACCTTTTCGAAGGCGTATGGGCTGGCCGCGTTGCGGGTGGGATATGGCGTTGCATCGGCGCCCGAACTAGCTGGACTAATGAATCGTGTGCGCACGCCGTTCAACATTAACCAGATTGCGCAGCAGGCGGCGGCTGTGGCGTTTAACGATCAGACGCATGTCGTGGCTAGTGTGGAGGCCGCTCGTGCGGGGCGCGAGTGGATGCGCGCTGCGTTGGTCCGGGTGGGTAGAAGTCCGGCGCGTTCGTGCGCAAATTTCCTGTTCTTCGATTGCGGCGAGGATGCCACAAAGCTTGCTGGACGAATGCTGGAGGATGGGGTGATCGTGAAGCCGTGGCGCGAGGCTGGTTACGAAGCCTGCATGCGAGTAAGCATTGGTAGCACGGCGGATAATGCTTTGTTTATCGAGTCGTTCGAGCGGCGACGGAGAAGGTGATTGGTTCGCGCCGGAAGGGCTTTGTCCGCCGGCGCAAACGAAAACTTACTCCACGTTCTCCTCCAACTGCGCTTCAAGCCCAACAATCTTCTCGCGCCGTTCCCTCGACAAATTGCCTATCGGCGGCCCGGCAAAACTCTTGCGTACGCCTGCGCCGTACCAGATCAGCATCAGCACTGCGAGCAAGCCGAGAATCACATAGATCACTTTCTGATTCGGCGGCTGGATGCCGACATAAGCAAGAATCAACGCGCCGATCACCGCCGCAACCGCAAACGGCTTCGACCACATGCCCAACTGAAACGGGCCTTTCTCGATCCACGTATTGCCTTCGGCAAAGATCCCGGCAGCGACCGGCATGGCATAAGAGATGAACAGGAACACCGCGCTGCCCGCGCTCAATACCGAGAATGCATCGCCGTATAAGGTAATGACGATGGCCAGCACCGCCGACACCCAGATCGCAATTCCCGGCGTCCGGTGCGCATTGACCTTGCGCAGGAACTTCGATCCCGGCAGACCGCCATCACGAGCAAACGCGAACATCATCCGCGATGTCGAGGTAACCGCGGCAAGCCCGCAAACGTAGTTGATAAAAAACAGCAGCAACTCGATCACGATCCGCAACGGTCCGGGAATCGGAGCGAGGATCGCTTCGAAAAATCCCGTACCCTGTTTGATCGCTGCACCAATGTCCGGCATCACAAGCACGAACGAGCAGACCAGCACGTAACCGAACAAGGTCGACCAGAGCACCGACTTGACGATCCCGCGCGGCACGTTGCGCGCCGCATTGTGAGTCTCCTCGGACGTGTGCGCGGATGCATCGAAACCGGTAATCGTATAGGCGGTCAGCAGCAGGCCGGACAGGAACGCCATTGCCATGGTTTGCGCGGGCCATTGGCCGCCATCCACGCCGGTGAAATTCGTGAAGGTAACGAGCCGCGAGAAGTCCACCTTGACCGGCGAATAGATCACCAGCGACGCCACCAGGATCACGGTCACGACGAAGATGAGATAGCCGGAGACATCGGTGATCTTGCTTGCGATCCTGATACCACGGTGATTCAGGAAAGCCTGCGATGCCGTGATCAAAGTAAGAAACACGGTCTGATGCCACCAGCCGAGCGACTCGGGCTTGACGCCGAACATCGGTGCGATCAGGGTGCGAAAGAACGGATCCCATGTGCCGAAGTTGATGGCCGCGACCACGAACACGAGGCCCAATAGATTGAACCACGCGGTGAGCCAGCCCCAGGTCTTGCCGCCGAGAATCGAGCTCCAGTGATAGAGCCCGCCGGCCGTCGGATAAGACGAGGCGATCTGCGCCATCGCGGCTGCAACCACCAGCGCGAAGACGGAGCCGAGCGGCCAGCCCAGTCCGATCGATGCGCCGCCGGCCGCGCTCAGCCCGAGCTGGAACGACGTGATCCCGCCGGACAGGATGCAGATGAGCGAGAACGACACGGCGAAATTCGAGAACGCCCCCATGCGGCGGGAGAGCTCCTGCGCATACCCCATTTTGTGCAGCAATGAAACGTCGCTATCCGTGCTCTCTGGCAGCGGAACTACCGTATTGATGTCCATGATGGTCGATCCTTATGGCTGAAGCTGCTGGGTGGACGTTGCATGAAAAGAGTCGCGAACCGGGGCTGCCATCTCACGCGGCGGTAAAGCAGTTGTCGACGTAGAGATGCGCGCCATTGATGAAACTCGCGTCGTCGCTGGCGAGAAAGAGCGCCGCCTTGGCCACTTCCTCCGGCGCGCAAAGACGGCCCTGCTGCAGCGAGAGCGCCGCTTCGCTCGCATCGAAACCGTATTGCGCGAGCGCTGCGATTTCACGCTGCCCGTGCGGGGTATCGATGAAACCGGGGCACACCGCGTTACAGCGGATGCCACGGTCGCGATGCTCCACGGCAATGGCCCGCGCAAACATCGCGCATGCGCCCTTGGTGGTGCAATAAAGCACTTCGAGCGGGGTGGCCGCCGTCGACGAGATCGACGCCGTGCAGACGATTGATCCGCCACCGCCGGCGAGCATGTGCGGGAGCACGGCGCGTGTCATCGTGAACATGCTCTTGACGTTGACGTCCATGAGCCACTGGTAGTCGTCGTCGGTGGTATGGAGGAACGGTTTGACGACGATGCTGCCCGCATGATTGAACAGCACGTCGATCGTGCCGAAACGCTCGGCGATCCGCGTCACCGCGGCGTTCACCTGATCAGTCTTCGCGACATCCGTCTTGAAGAACTCAGCCACGCCGCCGTTCTCGCGGATCTGTGCAACGACTTGCGTGCCGGCGTCGGCGTTGATGTCGACGACTGCGACCTGCGCGCCTTCCCTGGCGAACAGCAGGGAGGCCGCGCCACCGCACCCGGTGGCCCCGCCCGACACGATCGCGATCTTGCCTGCGAGTTTTCCGCCAACAGACTCGGATTTGCCCATTCCTGACCTCTCGTTATTTATCCTTTTTTTAGGCTAGGCCCGACACAATTTGCGCACTATCCGAAATTGGCAATGGACCGGGATAGCGCCCGAAAAAACCGCAAACGGCGTCGCGTGAAGGCCAGGAAGCCCGCCGGGCAGGGTTTTCAGCGATGGGCGTTCACACGCCAAGCGCTTACCGTGGCGCTCGGGCAGCGGCTGGAATGGTCAGGATGACCGTCGGGGAATTTTGGTCGTTTACACTTTTTTGACGCTACCGTCTGCCAAGGAGTTTTTATGCAAGCGGTCCATCCGGTGCGTCCGGCCGTCGATATCCATTGCTGCCGGAGCATTGACGAGCAGGCCCGGCTGCTCGAAAGCTGGAACCAGACCTACTGCCAGATCTCACGCGGCGCTTTCGACGGCTCGGTCAGTTCCGTGCGCGCGGGCGCGGTGCGAATACTCGTCGAACGCATGAACCGGACGGTGTATCAGCGCGGTTGCGTCGACCCGTCGAGGATCGCCGTCGGCATTCCGTTTCAACTCGAAGGGCACGCGCTGTTATGCGGGCAGGTGAGTCATCTCGATGGCCTGCATGTCTTCTCCGGGCCAGGGGGATTCGAGTTTCTGTCGCCCGATAAACACGTGGTCGTGAATCTCGAGATCGCGCCGCTCGAATTGACCGACCCTCTGCTTCGCCTCGCAATGGACCAGGTCCAGCAGGCACTCGGTAACGAACCCGGTGTGCTCAATGCAGATCCCGCCCGGTTGCAGGCGTTCAGGACTACGCTGGCGAGCTTGCTGGACACGGTCACGTCCACACCCTCGACACTCGCCGACGCAGGCGTGTGCGCGAGTTTTGAGCGGTCTGTGATCGTGGGGCTATCCGAGTTGCTGCTCGATGTGGGCGAAGCGGATACACGGTCCGGACCGTCACGCAACTGGAAGTTGGTGGGCACCGTTCGCGAACTGGTGGAAGCGTCGGCGGATTGTCCGCTGTCGGTCGCTGAACTGTGTTTGCGGCTGGGTGTCAGCCGGCGCACGGTCCAGTACGCATTCGATGAAATCCTCGGCACGAATCCGGCGTCGTACCTGCGTGCCGTGCGGCTCGATCGGGTTCGCAAGGACCTGCTTCACGCCGGCTCGGTCACCGACGCGGCAACTCGCTGGGGCTTCTGGCACTTCGGCCATTTCTCCAACGATTATCGCGAGCAGTTTGGCGAGTTGCCGTCGGAGACATTGCGGCGATTGCGCAGCGGGGCGGGACGCGCTTGAGGGCGCGTTCGTACCGAAATATGAAATAGCGGGTGAGGAACGGCCTAAACTAAAAGGTCAGACCTCAACTTGCGAGGAGACCATGCGCTCCCTCCTGCTCGCGTTCGCATTGGCGTGGTTCGTTCCTTCCGCCGGCGCACAACAGCCGCCGTTATACGAACAATCCGGCGACTTCGTTGCAACCGGCTTCCACTTCGAAGACGGCTCTTCGCTGCCCCAGATCACGCTCCATTACGTCACGCTCGGCGTTCCGCATTGCGACGGCAAGGGGCACTTCACCAACGTCGTCTTGCTGCTGCACGGCGCCACCGACACCGGCCGCGCATTCCTCACGGCAGCCATGCGCCGCGAGCTGTTTGGCCCCGGCCAGCCGCTCGATGCAAGCCGCTATTTCATCATCATTCCGGACGGGCTCGGACGCGGCGGATCGAGCAAACCCAGCGACGGACTGCGTGCGAAGTTTCCCGAGTACGGCTACAACGATGTTGTTCAAGCGCAGCACCTGCTCGTCACGCAAGGATTGGGCATCGACCATCTGCGCCTCGTGCTCGGAACGTCGATGGGCGGCATGCAGACGTGGGTGTGGGGCGAACGGTATCCGGACATGATGGACGGCCTCATGCCGATTGCGAGCCAGCCGGTTGCGCTTGGCGGGCGCAACGGCTTCTGGCGGCAAATGATCATCGACGCTATCCGGCGCGACCCGGACTGGAACGACGGCAACTACACACGCGAGCCCATTCAATGGTTGCGCGCCATGCCGGTCTTTACGCTGATCACGAGGAACCCGGCGCGCATGCAGGCGTTGTCGCCCACGCCCGGCACGGCCCGATGGTCCTATGACGTGGCCGTCTACAGCGGTCGCCAATACGATGCAAACGACGTACTGTACTGGTTCGAATCGTCGTGGGACTACAACCCCGAAGCCGCGCTCGGGCAGATCAAGGCACCGCTTTTCGCCCTCAACTTCTCCGACGATCTGCTGAACCCGACCGATCTCGGCATCATGCAGCGCCTGGTTCCGCATGTGCCGCACGGGCGCTTTGTCGAGATGCCGGAGAGCGAGAGTTCTTACGGGAACCAGACGATCGAGCATCCCGAGGTCTGGAAAAGCTATCTCGCGGACTTTCTCCAGACCTTGCCTCCTGAGGTGCATTGAGCGTGAGGCGGGGCAACGCGGGTTAGCCCATCATTTTCTTTTCCTGCGGCCCGATCCATTCGCGATCGAAGCGGCCCTCGGCAATGGACCGCAGCGCCGCCGCTTCCTTGTTCGCCTGCAGCTTCGCGCCTTCGATTACCGTCGCCACGTCCTCGGGTGATATCGCCAGGACACCGTCTTCGTCGCCTACGATGATGTCGCCGGGATGCACCACCATGCCGCCGACCGTGACCGGCACATTGACCTCGCCCGGACCGTTCTTGTAAGGGCCGCGATGCGTCACAGCGCGCGCATAGACCGGGAAATCGTGTTCGCGAATCACGCCCACGTCGCGAATCGCACCGTCGATCACCAGACCCTGCACGCCGAGGCTTTCGGCAAAGGTCGCCATGATCTCTCCCATCAGCGCTTGCGTGATATCACCACCGCCGTCGATCACCAGCACGTCGCCGGGCCGGCAAAAATCGAATGCGCGATGAATGGCGAGGTTGTCGCCGGGACGGGTACGCACGGTCACCGCCGTCCCGGCCATGGGCTTGGGCTTGTGATAAGGCACGAGTCCCACCGTGCCGCTGACACGCGCCATGTTGTCGCTGAGCAGTGAGACGGAGAGGCCACGCAGTGTTTCCAGAATTTCGGGGCTTGCTTGGCGGGCGGACGCATGACGGCGCCATCCAGGTTGATTCATGACAATGATCTCCTTCAGGAAAACTGACGATTAAGCTGGTTCGACAAACGCCCGTACACGGCACGCGCATTGTCTTCGTAGATGCGCTGGCGATCGGCCGGCGTGAGCCAGGCAATGGCGTCGATATAGCGGCGGGTATCGTCGTAGTAGTGACCGCTCTCAGGGTCGATGCCCTGGACCGCGCCTATCGTCTCCGATGCAAACAGGATGTTCTCCACGGGGATCACTTTCGCCAGCAGGTCGGTGCCGGGCTGGTGGTACACACAGGTATCGAAGAACACGTTCTTGAGCAGATAATCTTTCAGCAGCGGCCGCTTCATGTCCTGAGCGAGCCCGCGATAACGGCCCCAGTGGTAAGGGACGGCGCCACCGCCGTGGGGAATGATGAAACGCAAGGTCGGGAAGTCGGCGAACAGGTCCGCCGTCAGCAATTGCATGAACGCTGAAGTGTCGCCGTTGATGTAATGCGCGCCGGTCGCATGAAAGTTGGGATTGCACGACGAGGAAACGTGGATCATGGCCGGCACGTCGAGTTCCACCATCGTTTCATACAAGGGGTACCAGGAGCGATCGGTCAGCGGTGGCCCGGTCCAGTAACCGCCCGATGGGTCCGGATTGAGATTGCAGCCGATGAAACCGAGTTCTTCCACACAACGGCGCAACTCGGGAATGCAGTTCGCAGGCGCCACGCCGGGCGCTTGCGGCAACTGGCAGACACCCACGAAGTTGCGCGGAAACATCTGGCACACTCGATGGATCAGGTCATTGCTTTCCTGCGACCAGTGCGCGTTTGCGTCGGCGGTGGCCAGGTGATGGCCCATGCCGGCGGCGCGCGGCGAGAAGATCGTGAGATCGGTGCCGCGCTCGCGTTGAATACGCAACTGCCCTGTTTCGATGCTGTCGCGGATCTGCTCGTCCGTGATGACGGGACGCGGCGGCGGGGACGTGCCGTCTTTCAGCGCCGCTATCTGGGCGGCGCGCCAGGCTTCATGCTCGCGCGGGGAGGTCGTGTAGTGACCGTGACAATCGATAATCATTGCGGGATTCCAGATCAGGGATCAGCGAAAGTTTCCGGCACGGGAGTCTCCGGCCGGCAGCGCGTCGATCTCCTCTTCCGAAGGGGTGACGCGCATGACCAGCGCGATGATGGTTGCCACCACCAGGAAGGCAGCGATAGTCAGGAGCGCGAGCTTGAAGTTGCCCGTGGCATTGCGAACGAGCCCGATGCTCCAGGGACCGACCAGACCGCCAAACTGGGCGACGGTGTTGATCAGCGCGATCGTCGCGGCGCCGGCAGCGCCAGTTCTGAACGAAGAAGCGAGGCTCCAGAAAAGCGGGTTGCCGGCATAGATGAACAGCCCCGTCACACACAAAAGCGCATAGGCAATCACCGGGTTCGGCGCATAGGCGCTGCCCGCTATAGCGAGCGCGCTCATGCCATACACGAACGCAAGATGCTTCTTCCGGTCGCCGGTCCGGTCGGAACTGCGGCTGATCAGCAGCGTGCCGAGAACACCCAGGAGCGGCGGGGCGGCGGACAGGAAACCCACTTCGAGATTGCTCAGGTTGCCCAGGCTCTTGACGATCTGCGGCAACCATAAGAACAGGCCGTAGATGCCCACGAGCGCGCAGCCGAACAAACACGCGAGGCTCCATACGCGGATGTCGCTGGCTACGCGCAGCATCGGAAAATGCTTGTCGGCGCCAAGGGCCTCGCGTTCCTTCGTCAGGGTGGACTCGAGCCACGCCTTTTGTGCTTCGGTCAGCCATGCGGCGTCGGCGGGGCGCTCCGTCATCAGGCGCAGCGTGAGCAGGCCAAGGAGCATCGCGGGGACGCCTTCCAGGATGAACATCCATTGCCAACCTTGCAGGCCGAGCGGTCCATTCGCGTAGGTCATGAGCGCGGTCGAAATGGGACCGCCGAGTACCGCGGAGAACGATCCGGCAATGATGTAGCCACCCACCGCCCGCGCTCGGTAGCGCACCGGGAACCACTTCGTCAGATACACCGCCACGCCAGGAAGAAAACCGGCCTCCATGACACCGAGCAGGAAGCGCAACACGTAGAAGCTCGACTCGTTGAACACGAAGGCCGTTGCTGCGGCCACGGCTCCCCAGGTCAGCAGGATGCGCGCGATCCAGCGCCGCGCACCAACGCGATGGAGGAGCAGGTTGCTGGGCACTTCGAGCAACATGTAGCCGAAGAAGAAAATGCTTCCGGCGAAGCCGAACACGGCTGGGCTGAAGCCAAGCTGCTTGTTCATGTCGAGCGCGGCAAACCCGATGTTTATTCGATCAAGATAGTTGAAGAACATCATGGCGAAGAGCAACGGCATGAGGCGGCCGTAGACGCGGCGCATGGTCGTGGCTTCGATTGGATCGATCATCAATGTCTCCTCTTGTAAAGCGCCCGTAGGGTCGGACGTCGTTCTGGCTTGTCTTGCTTTGCAGGATGAATCGAATGCCCGGTCGTCGCCCGCTCGCAGGCTGCCATCGGCGTGGCCGGTTTTCAACGGGATGTGCGTGCAGACATGCTGCGTTATTCAGGCATTTGTAAGCATCGCTAAGGGTTGCCGCCAGTTGCATCCGAAGAGCGACGGGACTAGAGCGAACCAAGTGCCGGATAAGCGATGCCGCGGCAGCGAACCGAAAGTCGGCAGTAGTAGAAAACCCTAATCCCGGTGCCGGATGGCCCGGCACTTACCGTTGAATGTCAGCGCGGCGGACGAACGCGGTAAAAACAGCCGGAACCCATCTGGCATGACTTGTTCCTGCACACGAATAATCCTGAATGACTCATGTTACGAACCGGCATGCTGCACGTCCAAGACCGTCTTTTTATCTTTTTATAATAATTTTCTTATAGTTCTGGGAGATCTGGAGGCAAGTCTTTCGCGATGGGCGACAAACACGTAAGGAAGGCTTGCAAATGGGGTGAACTGTCGTCGCTGCGAAAGCTTGCCGCAAGCGTCGTGGTCTGCGACGCCAACGGTCCGCTCAGGCGGCGGTACACCACGTCCGAGCGCCCGTGCCGCGCCACTGATTCGCCGACGAACGTCACGCCCAATCCCGCAGCAACCAATGCAATGGCCGTCTGGATCTCATAAGCCTGATGCGCGATGTGCGGCGTAATGCCCGCATTGCGATACAACGATTCGACGAAGCGCGAGAATTGCGCATTCGGATGCTTCGGGTAAAGCACGAGGGGTGTGTCGGCAAGCTGCGTGATGCGTATCTTCTTCTCGCCCGCGAGCGGGTGGTCAGGCGGGAGAACGGCCATCACGCGTTCGCGCAGCAGCGGCAGCGTGGTACAGCCCGCTATGGCCGGAACCTGCCGCCCGATGCCGATGTGAATACGTGTCTCATGCAGCGCATCGGCTTGCTCTTCGGTGAGCATTTCGAAGAGCTTCAGTTCGACCTTGGGGTAAGCCCGATGAAACGACTTGAGCGCGGGCGGCAGCACGCTGTACATCGCCGAACGGGTGAAACCGATACCGAGCCAGCCACGCATGCCAAGACCGATCTCGCGGGCGCCAAGCGCAGCTTGATCGAAAGAAGCGAGAATCTGGCGGGCCTCGATGCAAAGATAGCTGCCGGCCTCGGTGAGGCGCAGAGGGCGGCTCCCACGGTCCACGAGTTGCGTGCCAAGCCGCTGCTCCAGCGCGCGGATCTGCTGGCTTAGGGCGGGCTGCGCGACGTGCAGCCGCTCTGCTGCGCGGCTGAAGTTGAGTTCTTCTGCGAGGACGACAAAAGCCTGCAGGTGTCGAAGGTTCATGGTGGCGTGAATGGCAGGCGAGGCAACGTACAAACGAAGAACGCGTCTAAAGGCAGGAGCGGCGTCACGGAACCCGCAGAGGTTATCAAAAGGCGCGCAGACCATACGCAGTTTGACGCTTGATTTCTTGACTCCGCAGTCATAAACTGAAGCTCATGAGCACCTATTCCAGTCCGAAAAAGCCGGCGTCGACCATGCAGCGCGGCAGGCCGCGCGAGTTCGACGTGGCTTCCGTGTCCGAGGCTGCGGCCCGCGTTTTCTGGGAGCGCGGCTATCACTCGACCTCGCTGGACGATCTTACCGAGGCAACGGGCCTGCTGCGCGGGAGTCTTTACGGTGCCTTCGGTGACAAACGCGGCATGCTGCTGGTCGCGCTGGATCACTACGCCGAGGGTGCAATTGCAGGGTTGTCCGAGCGGCTGAACTCGGGTCTGCCACCGCATGAAGCTCTGCGTGAGGCGTTGCTGCACCATACACGGGTCGTATCGGCCCTGACCGGCATCCCCGGCTGTTTCATCACGAATACCGCGCTGGAGATGCTGCCCAGCGATCCGGAAGTGGCGTTGCGGATCGAGTCAATCATGCGCCGGATATCGACGTTGCTCGCGGCAGCGGTCATTCGCGGGCAAGTTGAAGGCGTATTCAATCCGGTGCTGAACGAAAAGGCGGTGGGCGATTTCCTGCTTTGCATGACGCAAGGCTTACGCGTTCTCGGCAAGGTCGTGCATGAAGAAGACAGGCTGACCGCAGCCGTCGATGTCGCCATGCGTGCCCTAAGTTAAAATTTTTTACCCATTTATTGACTATAAAGTCATTAATAAAAGGCCTTGCATCGGTGCCTGTTTCATGAAGAATTGTCGGACACATAAAGGCGTTCAAGCGCCACATTCTGGGAGACTGAGAGCATGCCATGGACAGTTGATGAACAACTCGCGTTGACGGCTACTGAGGCCGTCAGCGCGATCCAGTCAGGGCGCCTGAGGGCAACGGACTATGTCGCGACACTGCTGGCCCGCGCGGCGGCACTTTCCATGCTCAACGCGCTGACTGCGCTCAATACAGAAGGCGCACTCGAAGCGGCGAGGCACATCGACGAACTATCATCCGATGAGAAACGCCGCTTGCCACTCGCCGGCCTGCCGGTCGTGGTGAAGGACAATATCAACACAGCAGGCTTGCAGACTTCGGCGGGCACGCCGGCGCTGGAGCATTTCATCCCGCGGACCCATGCGCCCTCAGTGCAGAAACTGCTCGACGCCGGCGCGATCCTGCTCGGCAAGAGCAATATGCACGAGTTGGCATTCGGTATTACCAGCACGAACATGAGCACCCACGCGGGACCGGTTCGTAATCCTTACAATCCAGAAATGATTCCCGGCGGATCGTCGGGCGGCACGGCGGTTGCGGTGGCTGCGCGCATCGTGCCGGCGGGGCTTGGCACCGATACCGGCGGCTCGACTCGCATCCCGGCCGCGCTGACGGGTATCGCGGGCTTCCGTCCTTCGGTGGGCAACGGAGGCGACGAGCGCCGCTATCACGACACCAACGCGGTCGTGCCGATCAGCCGTACACGCGATACGGTCGGACCGATGGCACGCACGGTCGCGGATATCGCGCTGCTGGATGGCGTTGTGACCGGTGACGGTCCGCTGCCGTCAGTGTCTCTTAGAGCTTTGCGCATCGGCCTGCCTGCCCCATGCTGGGCTGGTCTCGATCACGCGCTGGAAACGGTCGCGCGCGCCGCACTCGACCGGCTGAAAGCAGCCGGTGTGACGTTCGTCGATATCGACATACCGGATCTGTTCCTGCTAAGCGATCAGATCGGCTTTGCCGTGGCATTGCATGAACCCATCGACGACCTTCCGGCGTGGCTCATTGCTAACGATGCGCCGGTGAAAACCGTCGCAGAAGTGGCCGCTCGAATCGCGAGTCCGGACGTCCGCGCCGCATACGAAGCGATCCTTTCCGATGCGTTCGGCCCGCAATATGACGCGGCGATGAGCACGTCGCGGCCGCAGATTCAGCATCTATACGCAACGACCTTCGCCACGCACGCTCTCGACGCCCTACTGTTCCCAACCACGCTTCTGCCAGCCGTACCAATCGATGCGTTGAACGGTTCTTCGCAGGTGTCGATCAACGGTGGCGAACCTGTCGATGAAATGGCGGCGTTCCTGCGCAACACCGATCCGGCCAGCGTTGCCGGTATTCCGGGGTTGTCGCTGCCGGCCGGGCTGACGCAAGCGGGCTTGCCCGTGGGTATCGAACTCGACGGCCCCACGGGAAGCGATCGCCGCTTGCTGGCGATAGGCGTGGCGTTCGAACAGGTGCTCGGACCATTGCCGCCACCGATGTTGTGATGCTGACTTTGCCGGGCGTGGCCGTGGGCGAGGGCGTCCGGGGGTGCGTTGTTTCGGGGAATTGAACCGGGGCTGCTGTTTTACGTGGGGTTGCTGTTTGCAGGGATGGGGCACGGCATCGTGCTGCCATCGGTGGTGCGCATCGTGATCGGCGAGGTTGGACCGGCGCAAGCGGGGCTGGCATCGAGTGTGGTCACGTCCATGTTGCAGATCGGTTCGGCGTTCGGCGCCACTGCGATCAGCGGAGTGTTCTTTTCGGTGCTGTCGGCTGGGACATCGGCGGCGAACTATGCGCAGGCTTATCAGGTGAGCATTGCGATTGTGTCGGTGCTGTTCGCCGCGTGTGTCGGGCTTTCGATGGTGCTGGCATCAACGCGCGTGAAAACCATCCGGGATTGACGTCGCTTGGCCGCTGGAAGAACCCTTGGAACGTCACAGCGGCGCGAGCTGAAAACGCCTGCCCTAAAGCACATTCAGCATGGCCAATGCTGTCTCCTGCAAGTGATGCACGACCCGACTAATTGCCGCCTCTGTCGTTTCCTTGCCCATCGGCATGTTCGTGCTGAGCGCAGCGACCACCTCGCCATGCCGGTCCTTCATTGGCACCGCAATACCCCGAACGCCGACTTGCAACTGCTGTTCGATGACCGCAAAACCATCGGCCCGGGCTTGCCGGATCTTCTCCTGGAGACGCACCTTGTTCGTCAAGGTATGAGGCGTGAACGGCGTCAATACAGTCGTGTTCAACCACTCATGAACCGCTTCTTCATCGGGCTTGTACGCAAGCAAGACAACCCCGGGCGACGTAAGCGGCGCAGGCACCCGGGCGCCCAGCACGAACCCCGTCGTCATGACTCGCGAAGTCCCGTTACGCGCGATGAACACCAGCTCCCATTCGTCAAGCACGCTGATATAAACCGACTCGTTGAGCGTCGCGCTCAGTTGCTGCAAATAAGGCTGAACCAGCTTCGGCAATCGCGCGGAATCGAAATACGACCAGCCCACGCGCAACACGCGCGGCGTCAGTCCGAACAACTTGCCATCGCTCTCGACGTAACCAAGACTCTCAAGCGTCAGCAGATGCCGACGCGCCGCCGTCCGCGTCATGCCCGTGCGGGCGGCGGCTTGCGTCGGTGTCATGCGGGCGTGTTCGCTGTCGAAGGCCTCAAGCACCGCAAGCCCTTTCTCAAGTCCCGCGATCCAGTCGCGCTTGTCCAAAGGCGGTCGTTTGGTCATAAGCAATAACCCTCATTCCGTGCGATCAGTGTCGATGTGTGAGCGATTATCGCTCACATGCCGGAAACATTCCTTCGTATCAGCCGGGCCAATCCTTATCCTTCATTGCACTGGCTTATTGAACGAATGGAGACATTATGAGAATCACCGGCACGACCCGGGTGTTTTATTGCATCGCCGATCCCGTGGATCAGGTGCGAGCGCCAGAGGTCTTCAACGAGGTGTTTTCGCGGCATGAAGTCGATGCCGTGATGGTGCCTTTGCGAGTCACGGCGGCACATCTCACGGCAACGCTGCGTAGTCTTCTCGCCTCGCCGACAGTAGGCGGCGTGTCGCTGTCCATCCCGCACAAAGCGGCTGCGGCCGCAACCGTGGACCGATGCTCGCCGGCCGCGCTGGCCGCGAATGCGGTCAATGCCGTCAGGCGTAATTCGAACGGCGAGCTTGAAGGAGATTTGTTCGACGGCGCAGGTTTTATCCGTTCGATGGATCGTGCGGGACTGGCTTACGCGGGCAAGAGGATCCTCATGCTTGGCGCAGGCGGCGCTGCGTCGGCCGTGGCGACTGCGCTGGCGGCAGCGGGTGTTGCCGAGCTCGCGCTCTTCGACCCGGACTTCTCCAGGGCGCAGCATCTCGCTGGCGTGCTGAGGCGCGATTTCGGCATTGCCGCGAGCGATGTGCCAAGCAACGATCCGCAGGGTTACGACGTGATCGTCAATGCATCGCCGCTCGGTTTGAAGGAGAGCGATCCGCTTCCCGTCGATGTCGGCGCGATTCGCGAGCACGCGGTCGTGTGCGACATCCTGATGAAGAACCAGCCCACGCCGCTGTTGCGCGCGGCCCGCGCGCGGGGCCTAGTAGCGGAACCCGGCTTCGACATGCTCATCCAGCAAACGCCGCTTTATCTCGAGTTCTTCGGTTACCTGGAGCTCGCGCGATCAGTGCGTTCGGACGATGCGTATCTGCTGGACCTGATCACGCCAGCCGCGCTGCGGCGCCGTCGGGATGCATCGCTCAACCCGCAAACCACGCGCGTCGTGGCCTAGTGCTAACCCGAAAAACGATCGTTAATCGCACATTATCGTTCGATAATCGTTTTAATTTTTGCGGCAATCATTGATCGGGCGAGGCCGCCGTCCTATGCTCCACTCACTGCAGCGCGGCATGCGCTTTTGCCTGCAGGACCCGCGTCCCGCAGCCCAACATTAATACACATTAGAGACAACGTAATGACTATTGCTATCCAGCCCTCAGATGTCGCGACAGTCGACCGGGAGAGGAGCCGCGCACGCAAGGCGGCGCTCGGCAGCTTTGTCGGCGCAGTGGTCGACTGGTATGACTTCCTGCTCTACGGCATCATCGCTGCGATCGTTTTCAATACCGAGTTCTTTCCGAAAGTCAGCCCTGCAATGGGCACGCTCGCCGCGTTCGGAACCTTCGGCGTGGGCTTCTTGTTTCGCCCGCTGGGTGGTTTTGTGTTCGGTCACTACGGCGACCGTCTTGGCCGCAAACGCATGCTTGTGCTGACCGTGATGATGATGGGCCTGTCAACTGCGTTGATCGGCTTGCTGCCCACCTTTGCATCCATCGGCTGGTGGGCGCCGGTCTTGCTGGTCGCCCTGCGCGCAATCCAGGGGTTTGCCGTCGGCGGTGAATGGGGCGGTGCGGCACTGATGGCGGTTGAGAGTGCGCCTAGTAAAAAGAAAGCGTTCTATAGCAGCGGCGTGCAGGTCGGTTACGGCGTGGGACTGGTGCTGGCAACGGGCATTGTCTCGATCCTCAGCCAGACCATGGACGACGCGACCTTCAGGACCTGGGGCTGGCGCATCCCGTTTGTGTTTAGCGTCGTGCTCGTGCTGATCGGCCTGTGGGTCCGGTCGAGCATGGAGGAGTCGCAGGAGTTCGTTAAGAAGGTGATCGAGAAAGGCCAGCAAACCAAACGCCTGCCTATCTTCGAAGCGTTGCGCCAACATCCGAAAGCCTTCTTGCTGATCATCGCGTTGCGTCTCGCTGAACTCTTCACGATGTATATCGTCACGGCGTTCGCTCTCAGCTATTCAACGACCAACCTCGGCATGCCGCGCCAGTTCTTCCTGAACATCGGACTGCTTGTGGGTGCGGTCAGCATCGTGACCATTCCGTTTTTCGCGATACTCGCCGACCGCTTCGGCCGGCGCCGGATCTACATGATCGGCGCGGTCGTCGGCATGTTGAGCGCCGTGCCGTTCTTCCTCGCACTCGACGCCCGTTCGACAGTCTGGATCGTAGTCTTCGCCGTGATGCTGGCGAACATCGCGCATGACATGGTGGTGAGCGTCCAGCAACCTATGTTCACCGAGCTGTTCGGCACCGAGTATCGATACAGCGGCGCAGGCGTCGGTTATCAGGTGGCGAGCGTGGTCGGCGGCGGGTTCACGCCGTTCATCGCGGTGGCGCTGGTGAGTTTCGCCGGCGGCTCGTGGCATCCGGTTGCAGCGTATCTGGCCATCGGCTGCTTGTTGTCCGTGCTGGTCGCCAGCCGGATGAAAAAGACGTAAGAGGAGGGCGCGCGTTATTGCCCACATGGCCGCACTGGCAGACCAACACACCTCATTCAATGGAACGACAATCATGACTGATCCCTGCATCATCTCGGTTGCGATCACGGGCTCCGTGCCGCGCAAGAAGGACAATCCGGCGGTGCCCATTTCGATAGCCGAGCAGATCGAAAGCACGCACGCGGCCTATGAAGCGGGTGCTTCGCTTGTGCATCTGCATGTTCGCGACGAGCAAGAGAATTCAAGCTCGGACCGCTCGCGTTTCGAAGCGCTTCAGAACGGCATCCGGCAGCATTGCCCGGACATCATCATCCAGTTCTCGACAGGCGGCCGCGGACGTTCGTTCGAACAGCGCGGCGCGATGCTCGACCTGCGCCCGGACATGGCCTCGCTCGCTACGGGATCGGTTAATTTCCCGACCACGGTCTACGAAAACCCTCCCGACTTCGTGCGCTCGCTCGCGAAGTCGATGCTCGATCACAACGTCAAGCCCGAGATCGAGATCTTCGATCTGGCCATGCTCTACAGCACCGTCGATCTGGTCCAGCAGGGCTTGCTGACATCGCCCGTGCATGTCCAGTTCGTGATGGGCGTCAAGAACGCGTTGCCGGCCAAGCGCGAAATTCTCGAATTCGAAGTCGAGCGGTTGCGCGCCGAGTTGCCCGATGCAACCTGGACGGCTGCGGGCATCGGCCGGCATCAGCTCGAAGTGAACCACTGGACGCTGGAACTGGGCGGCCACTGCCGCACCGGTCTTGAAGACAACATTCGCTGGGACAAGGACACGCTTGCCACGAGCAATGCGCAACTGGTGAGCCGCGTGGCGTCGTTGTGCGCCGACTACGGGCGTCCGGTTGCAACGGCGGCGCAAGCGCGCGAACTGCTGCATTTGCCGGCGCTTTAGCGGGTTCGTTAACCGGCCATGGAAATACGGCGACGTCGCCATGCCGGTGGCGTCCCGCATGTTGAAAGAGAACTTACGATGCTACGTTCAATCGCCACCGTCTCAGTCAGCGGCACGCTGGTCGAGAAGCTCAAGGCCATCAGCCGCGCCGGGTTCGACGGCGTCGAGATCTTCGAAAACGACTTGCTCTACTTCGACGGCTCACCCGCCGACGTCAAGCGTATCTGCGCCGACCTCGGCCTCCAGATCATGCTGTTCCAACCCTTCCGCGACTTCGAGGGTGTCTCGGCCGAACGCCTTGCACGCAACCTGGAACGGGCGCGGCGCAAGTTCGAGCTGATGCACGAGCTGGGTACGGATCGCGTGCTGGTCTGCAGTAACGCATCGGCGGATTCCATCGGCGGCGATGCATTACTCGTCGACCAGCTCGGGCAGTTTGCCGAACTGGCGCGCGCCGAAGGTGTCATGGCGGGTTATGAAGCGCTCGCCTGGGGGCGGCACGTCAATTCGTACAAACATGCTTGGCGGCTGGTGGATACCCTCAATCATCCGAATCTCGGGCTGATCCTCGACAGCTTCCATACGCTTTC
>JGI12635J15846_10000495_pt1 | contig 33641 bp, 30 predicted proteins | sample BlaSpr_A8_OM2_M2_FD_15846 | JGI IMG/M metagenome (IMG submission 15846)
CTCAAAAAACTTGACGTGCTTGTGCTTTCCGATTACGACAAGGGCCTGATCACCGACGATTTCGCCGACCGTGTTCTGAGCGCCGCACATCAATTGCACGTTCCTGTTTTCGTGAAGCCCAAGACCTCCAGGCTATACGCGTATCGCGGCGCGCGAGCTATCGTTTGCAATGCGAAGGAAGCGGGTTTCTACGTTACGCGTTCGCTGGCCGATGAGAATTCCGTGGAAGAAGCAGGGCGAGCGCTGCTCGCGCATTTCGGCTGTAGCGCCGTGGTGATCACGCGCGGTGAAAAAGGGATGAGCGTATTTGAGGAGTCTTCGCCACGCCATCTGCACGTTCCGGCGACGAGTTTTGAAGTGACCTACGCGCGCGTTGGCCAGGCCGGGGTGGAGCGTGGAGCGACGGGCCGGCAGGTCTTCGACGTCACGGGGGCGGGGGATACCGTTCTTAGCGTTCTGGCCCTTGCCGTTGCTGCCGGGGCGCCGCTTGCAGACGCTGCCATGCTCGCGAACACTGCCGCTGGCGTTGTCGTCGGCAAACTCGGCACCGCCAGCGTCAACCCGCAGGAACTCCTTCATGCGCTCGATGACATCCGCCGGTAGCCGGGGTGAAGGAATTTTTCGCGGAATAGGCTAGGACCCGGGAACCGGGAAGCTGAACGATTTGTCCTTGGCCAAAACCCAAACTTCCACGACTCTGGTCTTGCGGCTGTGTTCCGTATCGGAAATGTCCGGCATCGGCGAGAAGGGGCTGACCTCCACCGAAACCGCGACGGCGTTCGAACCGGTTGGCGCCTTGGCATGGATGACCTTGTAGCTCTTCACCGGGCCGTAGTAGCCCTCGGGTCCCCAGTCGGCAAGAAAATCCTTCATTGCGTAACTCGGGCTGGGCTTCCAGAGTCGGTAAGCCTGGGCGGTGTCGCCCGCGACGAGGGCGTCAAAAAAATGTTGCGCCGCACGCTTTTCCGGGAAGTAGCGGAACGTGTACCAAAGCGCCACAATCGCCACCAGCGCAAGCGCCGCGATGGTGAAGGCCATAGCCCGGGATTTATCTGGTTTATCGGCAGGTGGATCGAGAAGTGACATTGAGTAGTCTCCTGCCCCGCGAGCGTCGGAATCGAACTTGTTGTTGCTGCGACGCCATCCCCGCGCCGCGGAGCAACATCAAGAATCGTAACAAAAACAGAGCGTCCGAGTAAAAGGCGGCGGAGTGTGAGAACGGGATCGGTATCTGGATTGGGGGATGCAGATCCATATGGATGCGCGCGGGGCATCGCAAGGCCATGTTGACGCCAACCGGGTTCCAGCTTCACGCCAGCCTGAGCTTCCAAAATTTACTGCTGACCGATTGAAACTTCCTGCTTGACACTTTTTCTGCCACTGGTTAGCCTTGCACAATTTTAGTAATGTTTCGGTTTGCACCATTGTTATGCCTGGGAAATGATGAATCTGTGAGTGGAGGAAATGCGATGATCCACACACCATACCTCGCGGGGCTTTCAAATTATTTTTCGCGAAGGAGCCGCTCCATGGCCAGGACTTTTGCTTTGGCCCTGATTGCGCAGCTGATTGCCGGCTGCATCGCCTGGGGCCAAGCAACGACCTCGGTGCGGGGCACGGTGACCGACAGTTCGGGGGGATACGTTGGAGGGGCTACAGTGACTCTGACGAATCCGGAGTCCAGGAGCGAACGCAGCGCAACGACAGGAGATGACGGAGGCTACCAATTCCTATTCCTTCCTCCGGGAACTTACACACTCACGGTGACCTCCACGGGATTCCAGAAATACGAACAGACGGGATTGAAATTGCTGGTGAACACACCAGTGACGATAAATGTGCAACTCAAAGTCGGCGGCAGCAAGGAGACGGTGACGGTCACGGCGGAAGAACCGGCGCTGAACCTGGTAGATGCCTCGATCGGAAATTCTTTTGACGAAACACAGGTGCGCCAGATTCCCCTGGAGGGCCGCAATGTTCCCGACTTGCTGAGTTTGCAAGCCGGAGTTGCCTACACGGGCAACCGTATCGCAGACAAGGATCAGGATACGCGGAACGGATCCGTGAATGGCGCGCGGAGCGATCAGAGCAACGTCACGCTCGATGGCGTAGACGTGAACGACCAGTCCAGTGGATATGCGTTTACCTCCGTACTGCCGGTGACTCAGGACTCCGTTCAGGAATTTCGGGTAACCACTACCAACTATGGTGCGGACCAGGGACAGGGCTCGGGAGCACAAGTGGCGCTGGTCACCAAGAGCGGCACGAACCTCTTCCACGGTTCGGCCTATGAGAACTTGCGCAACACCATCACCAGCGCCAATGACTACCTCGTGAAACAGTCGGAATTGAACATTGGCGCTCCCAACAAGCCTCTGAGGCTGAACCGCAACATCTTCGGCGCGTCGGTGGGTGGACCGTTGCGGAAGGATCGCCTGTTTTTCTTCACCAATTACGAAGGAACACGCGAGCGGGAGGAGCAACGTGCGGAGCGCGTTATTCCTACGCCCTCTCTTTGCCAGGGGGTCTTCAGGTATCAGGATGTGAACGGCGGCGTTACAACCTTTACGCCCACGGACCTAAAGAACCTCGATCCCCTTCATCTGGGGATCAATCCCGCCATGCTCGACCTGACCGGTCACACGGGTTATTTGGATAAGACATTCTGCACAGGTAAGACGGTGACCAACGATCTTTCCGCCGGTGATGGTTTGAACTATGCCGGTTTCGTTTTCCGCGCTCCCACCAGCCTGGATAACGATGTTTTCATTGCCCGCATGGATTACCGTCTCACCACCGACGGCCGGCACATCATATTCTGGCGCGGTGCCCTGCAAGATTTGCGGAACCCCGGAGCTCCCTTCTTGCCAGGAGACGCCCCCCAGCAAACCACCGTCGACCACAGCAAGGGGTTCGCCTTCGGCTACACCGCCATCCTTAGCTCCACTCTCGCCAATTCCTTCCATTGGGGATTCACCCGGCAGAGCTTTGGCGCTGTGGGTGATACTAACCAACCGTGGAACACTTTTCTGGGGTTGGATCAAGGCATCACCTACAGCCACAATTTCCAGGTGGGTATGCATAACCTTTTGGATGATTTCTCATGGACCAAGAAGACTCATACATTGCAGTTTGGGGCCGCGATTGGGCTCGCCCGCGATCCCCGCACGAGCTTTCTGCACTCCTCTCACTTGGGCATTGGGACAACCAACTGGACGTCTCCGATTGGGTTTGCCGGAACCACCAGTACTCTGGATCCTATGAACGCCGCGGCCCATCCACAACTCGGGACCGACGGGACTGCGCCGGAACCTCTAAGTGCCACACAGTACGACCGCCCGCTGCTGGGCTTGTTTGGCATGATCTCGGATGTGGTAGCGAACTATAACCTCGACCGCAACGGCAACGTGCTGCCCCAGGGCACTCCGGTAAAACGGAACTATGGACTCGATTGGTATGAGTTCTACGGACAGGACACCTGGCGAATTAAACCAAACTTTACGCTGACCTACGGGCTGCGCTGGTCGCTCTTTCCCCCTCCCTGGGAAACGAACGGCTTACAGACCGCTCCGACATTCGGTCTGGGGACGCAGTTTGCTACCAACGTCGCGAACATGAAGCAAGGTTTGGGGTATACGTCGGAGCCGGCAATTGCATTCAACCTCGGTGGTCCCGTAAACCACGGCCCTGGCTTTTACAACTTTGAAAAGTCGGATTTCTCGCCGCGAATCTCCATCGCGTATTCACCCCGCCCTGGGAGTGGCCTGCTCAAAAAGATCTTCGGTGAAAACGACAAGACTGTCATCCGCGCCGGCTTCAGCCGCGTTTACGACCGGGCGGGATTTGCTCTCCTGAATACCTCCGACCAGATCGGTGCGGCCGGCTTGTCCACATCCTTGCAGAATACCTGCTGCACGTTTGGTGTCACGGGTGCCGAGGACTTGCCGCGTGTTACCGGGATCAACACAATCCCCACGGTCAACCAGAATGGGGTGCAATTCCTGATCCCGCCGCCTCCGCCGAGATTCCCTCAGACGCCTGACAAGGCCGCCGAGGCCAACTTGTGGGCAAATGACGACACGCTGAAGACTCCCCATGCTTATGCCGTTGACTTTTCCGTGGGCCGCGAGCTGCCTAAGCGATTCTCGCTGCAATTATCCTACGTGGGCCGCTTCGGGCACCGTCTGCTCACGCAACGGGATCTAAACCAGCCCCTGGATATCGTGGACCCCAAGACTGGTATTGACTACTACGCGGCGGCAGCAGCTCTTTCAAAACTGGCAAGATCCTTCGCGTTGGCCAGCAACAATGGGGCGCCCACCAATTTCTACCAGGCCGTCATCACACCGGCGCAGATTTCCAGCATTACCGCCGCGATGCTTGGTCCGACCGCCCAATACTGGGTGGACATGCTGCCGACTCTTCGATCGGGCGCCACTCAGTATCAGGACCTGTTTACCGGATTCAATCCCGCCACGACAAATACTACGGACGGACTGCTTCAGAGCGTCTTCGACCTCTATTACAACCCAGCGCTTTCCGTGATCGGCGACGAGATTGTCGGGCTGGCGGATATCGACCTGTTCGGCGGATTGGGGGACAACAGCGGCTCCGGCGCACCCTATTTTTTCAACGGCCCGCCAGGTTTGTTGGGCAACGGTTCCGGCAAGTTCTTGAGCAACCAGGCCATCTCCATGTATGGATGGAGTTCCGTCGGCACTTCGAACTATCACGCGCTCCAGGTAAGCCTGAGGAAGCAATTCAGCCACGGAGTTCAGTTCGACTTCAATTATACGTTCTCCAAATCCATCGATATCACGTCTGCGGCATCGCGCGTGGGCTTTGCTGTTTATGGCTATCAAAATATCGGTCTTGTGGGAAGCCGCCTGGCAAATGACTTCTCCCCGAACCTGGCCCGCGCGGTTTCCGACTTTGACCTCACTCACCAGATGAACCTCAACTGGATTGCCGATCTTCCGATTGGCAAAGGCCGGGCCTTGGCCCGCAACGCGAGCGGAGTTCTGGATGCTTTTATCGGCGGCTGGCAGATTTCCGGCCTGGCCCGCTGGACCAGCGGATTCCCTTTCAGCGTGGATGGCGGCCAGCGCTGGCCCACGAACTGGTTCCTCACGGCTATCGCGGAGATGACTGCCAGGCCGAAGACGGGAGTTTTCAAGCGAAACGGCAGTGTCAGCGTTTTTGCTGATCCAGTTGCGGCACAGACGAGCTTTACTCTGCCCCTCCCAGGCCAAGTTGGTTCGCGCAATGTCCTGCGTGGCGATGGCTTCGCCAGTTGGGACATGAGCCTGGGAAAGAGCTGGAAAATGCCCTGGGAAAACAACAGCTTGCAGTTCCGCTGGGAGGTGTTCAATGTGCCGAACCTCACGCGTTTCAACGCCCAGGGCGTGGGCGCATCACTGCTTACATCGCTGACGCAGTCGCCGAGCAGCTTCGGTGCCTACACCAGCCTATTGACTCAGCCGCGCGTCATGCAGTTTGCACTGCGCTACGAATTCTGATTCGGACTTGAGTTAGCCTTCGAGGGCGCCGGCGGAGCCGGGCGGGAGCTCGATCTGGTATTTGGTGCGGGCTTTTTCGGCGTGCTGTTCGAGGGCTAGCTCGATCAATTTATCGATCAATTCGCGGAAGGGAATGCCGCTGGCTTCCCAGAGCTTTGGGTACATACTGATGGAAGTGAAGCCGGGGATGGTGTTCACTTCGTTGAGATAAATTTTGCCGCCTTTTTTCTCCAGGAAGAAATCAACGCGGGCCATGCCGCTGAGTTCGAGCGCGCGAAATGCATCCACGGCGTACTTTTGGATTTTTTTCAACTGCGCGGGCTGAAGCTTTGCGGGAATCAGAAGCTGGGTACCTTCTTCAAGATATTTTGCGGCGTAGTCGTAAAATTCACGGTGAGGCACAATCTCGCCCGGGACAGAGGCTTTCGGGTCATGGTTGCCGAGGACGGAAACTTCAATTTCTCTTGCGATCACGCAGCGCTCGACAAGAATTTTCATCGCAAATTCCGTGGCGAGATTCAACGCCGGAGCCAGCTCGGCACGCGAGTGCACCTTGGTCATGCCCACGGACGAGCCGAGCGTCGCGGGTTTTACAAACACGGGATACCTGAACTTCTTTTCGATCGCCGTTCGAATCTCCTGCGGATTGTGCTCCCAATCCGCGCGCTGCACGGTGATCCAGGGCACCACCGGGATTTTGGCCACCTGCATGAGGCGCTTCGAAACGTCCTTGTCCATGCCGATCGCCGAACCGAGTACGCCGGCTCCCACAAACGGCAAGCCTGCCAGGTCGAGAAGCCCCTGAATCGTCCCGTCTTCGCCGAATGTTCCATGCATCACCGGAAAAACGACGTCGACGCGCTGCCCACCACCGCTGCCATCAAGACGCACCAGCACGGCATCCGACGGATCCGCCGTCATCATCACGCGTTGGCCGCCGCGCAACACCTCCGGCAGCATCTTCTGCGCGCCCGCGCCGATCAGCCAGTGGCCTTCTTTGGTGATTCCAATGGGCAATGCTTCGTACTTGTCCGGATCCAGCCCACGGATGACCGAAGCAGCCGATGCAAGGGAGACTTCATGTTCGCCGGAGCGGCCACCGAAGAGGATGCCGACGCGGAGTCTTTTCTTTTCTAGGGTCATGGGAGTTATTAGTTGTCAGTTTTCAGTTATAAGTGAAAAAAGAGGATTGGTGGGGTGGTTGTTTTTGGCGCGGTTCTGAACTGACAATGGAGACGGTAGGGGCACTCGGACTTTACCAAGGAGATCAGGCGCGGGGTTCGACAAGGGCGGCTAGGCGTTTGGGGGCAGCGAGGAGATAGCTGCCGAGGAGAAGCTTGCGGACTTCGTCCCAAGCGATTTTGCCGACGTCGATGCGGAGAGCGACCCGTCCGCGGGGGCCAATGTAGGCGGGGAGGTAATAACGCTTAGACTGAGCAGTGGCCATGGCCGCATTTTCTCCAGGGAGGACTTTGCAGGTGACGGCAACGATGCCATCACCGTGGTGGTTATCCAAAAAATAGGCAAACGTTTTCTTGCGGACGAGAAACGAAGCCTGTGAGCAGTGGATTTCGCGCGCCGATTCGGGAAGAGCGAGAGCGATCTTCGTGACACGAACGAGGTGTGGATCTTCTTTTGCTTCCTTGGACATGAAGAATCCCGGCGGTCCTGGCCGCCGTCTCCGGCGTGACCCGAAGAGCCGTGCGTCCCGGTAAAGAAGGCCGGGACGCACGGAGCTCGATAGCCGGCATCTACATTCTGGCAGGTGAGGCCGTGGGCATCTTCTTGTTTTGCGGAATGGGAAGTTTGCCGTCGGCAGCGCCGGTCAGCGCGACGAACTGAGGGTCTTCGCGCAAGGAAGCGAAGACGGCGTCAACGCGCGCTTCCATCATTTCCTTGGAGCGCACGGCCTCGTAGCGCTCGTACTGGAAGAAGTGGCGCTTGAGCAGGTCAAGGGCTTTTTGTTTCTGGCCGAGTTGCGCGTAGATGGCGGCCAGATTGTAAGACGCCGGCAGAAGTGCTTCGTTTTCCGCGGCAATTTTCAGCGCTTCGTCGCCATGGCCGTTGCCTGCGAGAAAGGCGGCGGCGAAAACGAGGTTGTAAGGATCGGCCGGATCGAGCTTGGTGGCTTCGCGTGTGTAGTAATCAGCTTTTGCGTTCTCGCCTTCGGAATTCCAATAGACAGCAAGGTTGCGATAGGCGAGCGCGAGAGGATATTCGCTCACGGAATTTTCCATGAGGTGCAAACCTTTGAGGAACTCGCCCTCGTGGATGGTCATCTTGCCGAGACCGTGGAACGCGACGGCGCGGGATAGCGGATCCGCGGGCATGGCCAGGATGGATTCGAAGGACTGGCGAGCTTTGTCCCACTCGCCGAGATGATGGCGATAGAGTTCGCCAAGATATCGAAGTGGCGCGGGATCGGCGAGGTCCATACTGCGCGCTGTGCTGTATAGGCGCTCGGCCTCTTCGTATCGTTCGTTCATCTCCGCGTCAAGGCCGCGCTTCATGACGGATTCGATCCTGGAGCTTTTTGCCGGGTCCATGACAGGCGCATCGAAGAGCTTCACGACCGCATCCACGCCGAGTTTTTTCAATTCTTTTGCGGCGTCCTTGGCCTTGCCTGGGAAAAGGCATTTTTCATCGAGCACGGAACGGTAAAGAGGAATGGCGCCTTCCTTGTCGCCGGACTTGGCTTTTTCCTTCGCGGCTTTGAGTTGCTGCTTTATCACATCTTCGCGCTGCTTCATTTCCGATTCGACGAGCTTTTCGACCTGGTCGACTTTGAGAAAGCCTTTCGTGTTTTCCAGTTTGTTGATGACGGTGCCGTCGGATTTGGCGAGGACGACCACCGGTAGTTTTTCACCGCTGAGGAACTTTTGGCCCAGCGAGGTGCCGGCATCAGCGACGCCCATAGTCACGCACTGGCCAGCGTAGAGGGAGAGGCTGCGGGAGTTACGGAGGCTGGAGCGCTGAAATTCCTCGCCGGACGAGGGGAACCAGTAAACGACGAGTCCGCTGGCGATGGGCGCATCATCCGGTTTGACCAATTTCCAGGGGACTTGGTAGACCTGTTCGTCAGCCATGCCGCCGCTCCTCATGCCTCCCATTCCTCCACCTCCACCGCCGCCGCAGGTGGCCCAGTCTGGAGCAGGCAACAACAGCAGAACCATAAAAAGTGCGGTCAGGCGGGAAATCTGATCTCTCATTACGTTCTCCTCGGTCTCATGACGAAGTCAGGACGATACCGCTGGTCCTCGCACCGGGAGGAGCCGTATTTTGCAGGGTTTTGATGACAGTTTGGGGTGAAAACGCTGTCTGGCGGAATATTGTATAACAGCACAGTACAAGCATATAGCGGAGACTTGTGGCGCAACGAAGATATTCCCCCAAGCCAGCGCACCAGACAGCGACGGGTAAAAGCGGGAGCAGAACTCTCGCACACCAAATCAAAGAATTTTCTGGCCGAGGCCGGAGAGGACGAGTTCTACGCCGAGGAGCGCAGTGCGATTGTGTTCGTCGAGGATGGGATTGATCTCGACGACTTCGAGGGAAACCATGGACTCGGTGTCGGCGATCATCTCCATGGCGAGATGGGCTTCGCGGTAGGTGACGCCGCCGCGGACGGGAGTGCCGACACCTGGCGCGTCGGCGGGATCGACGAAGTCCATGTCGAGGCTGACGGCGATGCCGGCGGTGTCATCCATGGCGTATTTGAGGGCGTCGGCCATGACTTCGCGCATGCCGCGCTCGTCGATGTCGCGCATGGTGAAGACGTGGATGCCGGATTTCTTGACGATCTTGCGCTCCTGGGCATCGAGATCGCGCGCGCCGACAATCACAATGTTGCCGGGCTCCGCTTTAGGCTTGAAGCCGAGAAGGTCGACGAGTTCGGGCGCGCCGTAGCCCATGATGGCGGCGAGCGGCATGCCGTGGACGTTGCCTGAGGGAGAGGATTCGGGGGTGTTCATGTCGCCATGCGCGTCCAACCAGAGGTAGCCGATCTGTTTTTTGTCTTTGCGGAAATGGTTGGCGACACCAGCGGCTACGCCTGCGGCGATGGAGTGGTCACCGCCGAGAACGAGTGGGAGAAAACCTTCGGTTAGGGATTTTTCGGCAGCGGCGGCGATATCGCCGCAGGTTTCGGCAATTTCCTGTAAATATTTGGCCCGTTTTTCGCCCACGGGCATTTCTTCCGGTTGCTTGACGGAAAGATTGCCGATGTCTTCGACTTGAAGGCCGAGCTTCTTGAGGCTGGCCTGGAGTCCCGCGCCGCGCAGAGCGGAGGGGCCCATGTCCACGCCGCGGCGGCTCTGGCCGAGGTCCATGGGGACGCCGATGATGCGAACTTTTTGGGCCATCGAGAAGCTCCGTGACTGGTGACTCGTGACTCGTGCAAACCGAGCGCGCGGTGCTACGGCAGACCAAGACACGAGAGCCTGGTAAGTCTCTAATTAAAATCCAGATGCGGGAACAGCGGGAAAAGCGCCGAACTAACCCGCTCTAAGGATACACGCGATAAATCATGCGAGGGAAGGGGATGACCTCGCGAATGTGTTCGGTGCCGCAAATCCACGCGACAGTGCGCTCCAGGCCCATCCCAAACCCAGAGTGGGGAACGCTGCCATAGCGGCGCAAGTCGAGGTACCACTGGAAAGATTCTTCGGGAAGGTTGTGTTCGCGCAGGCGCTTCAGCAGCAAATCGTAATCGTGGATGCGCTGGCTGCCGCCAATGATTTCCCCGTACCCTTCCGGGGCGATCATGTCGAAAGCAAGGGCGAGTTCGGGGCGCTGGGCGTCCGGCTGCATGTAAAAAGCTTTGATCGACGTGGGGTAATGGTGGATCAGGACGGGACGATCGAAGGAGCTGGAGATGATGGTCTCCTCGTCGCCGCCGAAGTCGTCGCCGAACTTTGCGGGATTGCCGTTCTTGTTGAGGACCGCGACGGCTTCTTCGTAGCTGATGCGGGGGAAAGGGGGCTTTACGTTTTCGAGCCTGGTGGTGTCGCGCTTGAGCGTTTCAAGCTCGCGCGATTTGTTTTTAAGGACGCCTTGCACGATGGCGCTGACGAGGCCTTCGCCGAGCGACATGGCTTCCTCGAACTCGACGTAGGCGGCTTCCGGCTCGAGCATCCAGAATTCGGTGAGGTGGCGGCGGGTCTTGGATTTTTCGGCCCGGAAGGTGGGGCCGAAGGTGTAAACCTTGCCGAGAGCCATGGCGATGGCTTCGGCGTAAAGCTGTCCGCTTTGTGTCAGGTAAGCTTTTTGATCGTCGATGTAATTGACTTCGAAAAGTGTGGATGTGCCTTCGCAAGCGGCGGGCGTGAACATCGGCGCGTCGGCAAGCGTGTAGCCCTGACCGTCCATGAACTCGCGCGCGGCACGGATGGCTTCGGCGCGGATGCGGAGAATGGCGGCTTGGCGGGGCGTGCGAATCCAGAGGTGGCGCTGGTCGAGCAGGAAATCGACGCCATGTTCTTTGAGCTGGATGGGGAAGGGCGTGCTCTCTGGAACTTTCTGGACGATTTGAATTTTGGTGACGCCGATTTCGTAGCCGCCGGGGGCGCGCTTTTCCGCGCGGATCTTGCCGGTGACGATGACGCTGGACTCCTGGGTCAGGCCCTTCAGCAATTCGAACGCCTCGGGATTTTCTTTCAGCGCGCAGACGCCCTGGATGATGCCGCTACCGTCGCGGAAAATCGGAAACAGCAATTTGCCCGACTCACGCAGGTTATAGAGCCAGCCCTTGAGAGTGACTTCCTGGCCGTCATATTTGCCCGCTTTCTCGATGGTGATCGTGGTCATGGTGAAGTTCTATGTTGATCCTCGAAACAAATAGTTTAGCAGAGATGACTTATCGTGACGCAGGCCCCGCCGCCAAAGGCGGAAATGGTTGTGGCCCCCAAATCGACGTTTGCCTATTGCGACATTGCTTAGGAAGGGCTCGTGGATGCGTCTGCTATACATAAGGTCAAGTCTCGCGGCAGGTACTTTCCCAAACTCGCGGCGCTTACTCTCCATGCGGGCCACGCCTGGGAGCAATAGGAGAACGCCGTGGTTTTTACGCGCCTCCAGGGCATTGTCCCTTCCTCCAGCGAGAGGGCGGGCAAATAAGAATTGAGAAATCCGTCGCTCTTCCACTTCACAGGAGAGGCATTTTCCAAGGAGGTCGAATGAAATCTCGTGTTGGCGTTGCTCCCGTTTTGTTGATTCCGGTTTTGATTTTTGCCGCGCACGCCGCAGAGGCTCCGCCGAGTGCCGCCGGGGAATACTCCAAGCATTTTGAGGCGCTCAGCAAATTGTCGGTCGCTATCGCACAGGCCATGCCGCCCGAGCAGTATGCGTTCCGGCCGCACCCCGATTCAATGAACTTTGGCCAGTTGATGTCCCACATTGCGACTACCAACTATCAATTCTGTGCGGGTCTCAAGGATTCCGGTCCGCCCGCAATGCCGTCGCCCACTGACAAAGGAGCAATCGTCAAGTTCCTAAGCGATTCGTTCGAATATTGCTCCGTTGTGATTCCCAACTTGACGGACGAGCAGATGAGTCAAGCGCACAACTCTCCCGATGGCCGGCTTTCCGGCCGGGAAGTTCTCCTGGCCATGTACGTTCATGTTGCGCATCACCGCGGCCAGGCTGAAATCTATCTCCGGAATAACGGCATCAAGCCGCCGTCCTACATGATCTGAAGAAACACCCTGCGTGACGCGGATGGGAGTCCGAGTGCGGCGAACCGTTTCGAGCAAGGCGGGGCACTTGGCTTTGAATTTGGAAATGGAGACTTCCTTCATAAGGAGTCCTATCGTCACAAGTCAACACCATAGTCAAAATATTGGTCAATCTTTAGCCGAGCCTGCACCGTCCAATGGCACCGCTGGAAATGCCCCGATTGAATGGCGGACCGCCATGGCCTTAAGCGGACCAGGATTCTTCAAATTGATCCATGGCCTTGCGCGCTGCAGCAAGCTGCTCCGCAGTACTCGGCACTTCATGCCCGGTCTTTTCTTTCAATTCCAGCACCAGTGGTAAGTTCGGTTCGGGTGCCGTTTTCAGGAGCTTGATTGCGGCGGGCCAATCGATGTTGCCGTCGTAGGGAGGGAGGTGCTCGTCCTTCTCGCCGTGGTTGTCGTGCAGGTGGACGGAAGAGACGAGATCGCGCAGCGGCGAGAAACTCTTTTCGAGGCGCTCGTCTTCGGGCAATTCGGCGAGGTGGGCGTGGCCGATGTCAAAGTTGAAATGCAAGCCAGTGAGACGGGTTTCATCGACGAAGGCGCGGAGATAACTGGGATCGCCCATTTCGCTGGTGGTGTTCTCGACGCAAATGGTGACTCCGGAGTGGTGCGCGTGCAGAACCAGATGTTCCAATGTGCTGAACGCCGCATCGCGTTTGCGCGGATCGGCGGTTTCGCGCGAACCGCCCATGTGAAGGATGAGGCGCGCGTAGGGCAAGTCATCGGCGACGTCGATGACGCGCTTCAGTTCATCCATGGCCTCGACGCGGCGGACGCGCTCGACTTCGCAGATGGAAAGGGGCATTCCGCTTTCGCGCATGGCGCTGAGGTCCCGGCTGGTGGGGGCGTGCATCGAGGCGAGTTGTAGATGGTGCGCTTCGAGCGCGTCGGCCATCGCGCGAATTTCCGGCTTCAACGAGTACTCGAAGTGGCTGCGCGCGCAGAAGATCTCTACGCCGTGGAAGCCTGTCCCGGCAATTTGCCCCAGGAGTTCGGGCGTCAATTTTCGCGATACGAACAGGTACGTTGAGAGTAGTCTCTGCATGATCCTGTCGCAAATATCACTTTCTCTTAGTATCCCACGGCTGCGCCGTCGTGGCGCGGATCGGCTGCGCCCAGCCGGTCGCCCGTTGCCGGATCAATGGCGACGGCGTTGACCAGCCCCATGTGGCCGATGCGATGAGTGGCGTGGCCGCGGGCGTTCAGGGCGCTCTCTAGGCTCTCAGGAAAAGCGCCCTCCATCAAAATGCGATCGGGAAGCCACTGGTGATGGAATCGCGGAGCATTGATGGCCGCCTGCGGCTCCATGCCGAGGCGCATCCAGTTCAGGATGCTGAGGAGCGTAGCAGAAATAATTGTGGGACCGCCCGGAGAGCCGGTCACGAAGCTGAGTTTGCCATCACGAAGGAGAATCGTCGGCGTCATGGAGCTGAGCGGCCGGTGGCCGGGCGCGATGGCATTGGCCGCGGATTGCACCAGTCCGAACAGCGCATTCGGCACCCCGGGCTGCGTGGTGAAATCGTCCATCTCGTCGTTCAAGAGAAAGCCGGCGGAGGAAGTGGCGTGCGAACCGTAGCTGTCGTTGAGCGTGTACGTGCTGGCGACGGCATTGCCAGCGGCATCGACGACGGAAAAATGAGTCGTGTGAGGACCTTCCCCGAGACTGACGAGGGTTTCCGGGAAAGTCGCGTTGCTTGCGGCCACGCCGCAGGTGTGAGGATTGCCGGCTTTGATGATTTTGCTCGATGAGGCATGCTGAGGATCGACGGTGGCGAAAACTTCATTGGCGTAGCAGGGATCGGTGAGGCCAGCGACGGGAACGTTCGCATAGTCGGGATCGGCAAGATACGCGGCCCGATCCGCAAAGACGCGGCGCATCACTTCAGCAACCATGTGAACGCTGTCGACGTCGTCCCAGCCTTTGAGCGGAACTCTTTGGAGCATGTTCATCGCTTCAATGATGGCGACGCCACCCGAGCTCGGCGGAGGAGAAGTCAGGACCTCCCAGGCGTGACCGTTGCTATCGAACTTCGCTCGCAGGACCTCGCGGACTTTCGGCTGGTACTTGGCGAGGTCGTCGAGGGTGATGAGACCGCCGAGCCGTGACATGTCATCCACCAGCGTGTGTGCGGTTTCGCCGCCGTAGAACTCGGCGGCGCCGTTCCTGGCTATGCGTTTGAGAGTGGCGGCGAGTTCCGGCTGACGGAGCGTGTCCCCGGGCTGAAACATTTTGCCGTCGTTCAAAAAAATCCTGCGACTGACGGCGAAGCGCTGCAAACTAGAGCCCTCCTCTTCGAATTCGTGGGCGAGCCTCTTGCTGATCGGAAATCCATTTTGGGCAAGGTGAATGGCAGGAGCCATGACGTCGGCAAGCTTCATCGAGCCATAGGATTTCAGCGCGAGAGTGAGGCCGGCGACGGTGCCGGGGACGGCGACCGATCGATAGCCGATGACGGAGGCTTCTTCGTCGAGTTTGCCGTCTTTTCCGATGTACATATCCCGAGTGGCATTGCCTGGCGCCACCTCGCGGTAATCGAAGAAGGTGGTCTTACCGCTCGCGAGGCGAATCAGCATGAAACCGCCGCCGCCGATATTGCCCGCAGCGGGCTCGACGACGGCGAGCGCGAAAGCCACCGCGACAGCCGCATCCACTGCGTTGCCACCTCGCTTGAGGATTTCGACTCCCGCCTCAGAGCCCAGTTCTTCGTCGGTAGCAATCATGCCATGACTGGTGCGAACCGCCTGGGAAGGCCAACCCTGGGCGTCGTGGGGACGGTCGCGTAATTCCGCTGCGGCTTGGCCGCGAACCAGCGGCGGCATCAAGCACAGGACGAAAACACACAGACAAAACGCAATTCGTATTCTCATGGCAGTTCAAAGACACTAAGTGATTCGTGGGATAGCGTCAAGGCGAGCCCGTGCGAAGGCTGCTTCTGGGAAGATAATGATCCCCCGCCAGAAGGCAAGGGACGAAGCGCGTCGCCTATCCTTCGCTGAGAAAATCGATGGTTGGTGGGCCCGGCAGCAGGCCAGCTTTGGTTCCGCGCTTGATCAGCTCATTGACGGCTTGCCGGCCCTTTTCGCCGTAGCCAAGCGTCCATTTGTTTACGTACATACCGACAAACTTGTCGGCCAGTTCGGTGTCCATATCACGGGCGAATTGCATGGCGTAGTTCAGGGCTTCTTCGCGGTGCTCAAGGCCGTAGGAAACGCTGTCGCGGATCGTCTTGGAGATTTGCCGGCCGAGTTCCGCCCCAAGCGCGCGCCGCACCGCGTTGCCGCCCAGAGGCAGGGGCAAGCCGGTTTGTTCCTGCCACCAGATACCGAGGTCAAGGACGCGGTGCAACCCCATCTGGGGAAAGAAGAGCTGCCCTTCATGAATGAGAAGACCAGCCTCGACCACATCCTTCTGAACGGCGTCGATGATTTTGTCGAAGGGCATTACCACGGGTTCAAAATTCGGCTCATAGAGTTTGAGCGTGAGATACGCGGAGGTCTTCAGCCCGGGCACGGCGATGCGCTTGCCGGCAAGTTCGGTCGGCTTAAGGGACTTGGTGGAAACGACGATGGGGCCGTAGCCTTCGCCGAAGCTGGCGCCGCAGTCGAGCAGGATGTATTTGTCGCGAAGCGTTGGGTAGGCGGCAAAGCTGATGGCGGTCACGTCGTATGTTTCAGTGAGCGCGGCTTCGTTCAGCGACTGTATATCCGAGAGGATGTGCGTGTATTTATAACCGGGAGTGGCCAGCTTGTGAGTGGCGAGGGCATAAAACATGAAGGCATCATCGGAATCCGGGGAATGCGCCAGCTTGATCTCGACCGGTTCTTTCTCGGTCTTGGAGGCTGTTTGTTGGCCGGGCATGGGCGTGTCCGTTTCCTTTTCCAGGTCGACTCCGACAAGGCCGGGTCATTTTGCTTACAACCGCGAAGCAGTTGCCTGGCCCTTGCTTTGGTTCTTCCCAGAGAGACTTTCCCGTCCAGGAGAGGGTCCATCGGAGTCGAACGGAAGAAAACGAGCGCGTCGCAGGGGCTTGCGTGGCGCTGGGCCGGGCGATTTCTTGCAAGGGAAGCCTAGCATATTGGCGTCCGGTGAACAATTGGAAGGAGCCCTTGGGGCAGAAGCGAACCGGGGACCGCGAACGCTACAGCGAAGAAACCATGCGGGCGATGGCGTCGTCGAAGGTGACGCTGCCGTCAAGGTAAGGTTGCCAAAATTTCTGGAGCAACTTGAAGTAGTCGCTCCAGCCACGCTGGTAGAGGCCTTCGCGCACGGCGTAGGGAATGTAGCCGCTGTCGGGGGTGTTGCCGTCCTGGTCACCGGCGGTGGCGCCAGAAGAGCCAAGCACCGGGCGGATGACTTCACCGGTGGTGTAGAAGACCAGAGCGTGCCAGAGGTCACGAGGGATGGCTTTGTCGCGCTGGCGGCACTCGCGAATGATGGCGGCTTGCACAGGCTCGGCGATACCGTGCGAACCTTCATGGAAAAGAACTTCCAGGGCCGCCGCGCCCTGATTGCGCGAGTCCAGGCTGGAGATGGTGACCCGCAAGGGATCGGCGGTGGTGTAGGCACCGGTCCAGTTGGCGTAGCCCGTGAGGTCGACGCGGATTTTTTGTCGCGGCCAGCGCGTCAGGTAAATATCCGCAAGCCGTTCCGAGAGTCCCACGCCCTGCTCGCGCACGAGAGGGGCCACGCGCATGATCCAGTTGCGGTTGGCGCGATCGTGCCCTGGCCACAGATGTGCGCGATAGACGGGCGCGGCCGCTTCCAGAACCTGCGTCAGCTTCGCAGGCAAGCCTGCGTCGCAGAACTTTCGCTTCCTCCCAGAGAGTTCATCGCAATCCTCAAAATCCCCGAGCTGATCTTTCAGCTGGATGAGTTCGGTTGAAAAAAGCAGATCCTTGGCGGCGTAGTTCGCAACGTAGTAGGTCACCGCATCGTCCCAGATATGCTGCTCCGCGGACGTGAGAGCGGGCTTCGCATCCGGTGCGCTGTTCAGAGTTGGTCCTGAGGTCTTGTCGCTTTTGTCCGGCCGCGCCGCGGCGGTTCGCAATCTAGCTTCGTGATAGAGAGTGTGATGAAGATTGATCCAGAAGCCGCTGTGGAGCTCGAAGACGGGGAGAGGCCCGTAGGTGAAATTGCTTTGCGGCCTGGCTGCCGCTCGAACGGGTGCAAGCAGAGAAAGTACGAACAAGAGAAGAGGGAATCGCGCTGGCGCTCGGCGAGGCATAGTGAATCGCACGATAGTAGCGCCAAGTTTCCCCGGACACAAATCAACGCGAAACTCCTCGTGCAATCTTATGCCTTAACGGGCACGCAAAGCGGGATGTTTTACTCCAATTTGGGATCTGCTTCGCTGCCGACCGCGCCGCGCCTGTCAGCGGTGTGCAGAGCGCCATTCGAATCGCGGAAAAACGAGTGGCGTCCGGTGCGCCCGTACTGCAGCGGAGTGGCCGCCAATTCGTATTTTGCTGGAGCGCCGAGCGTGCTCGCGCCGACAATCACGTAGCGAATTTTGTAGCCGTTTTTCATTCCGTTCGCGAGATCTGAATCGACGAGCCCGGCAGCTTCCCCATTCGCAGCACCGTGGAGGGGCGGCCCCAGATTCGCCAGAGATTCGGGGAGGCGCGAATATTTGTTGCGATAGGCTTCGATGGCGGCGGCAACTCTGTTTAAAGATTCGACGGCGTTTCGCTCCGTAACTTCAATCTCCGCGGAATCCCATTCCACTTCGAGCGTGGGAAGATCCAGGAGCAGCAAGCCCAGCGAGAGCAGCTTCCATTCCCCGTCCTCGCGTACCAGACCCATGGTGATCTGATGGACGCCTGCGCCGGTGGTATCGGTGGCGTCGCGGAGCTCCATGGGTAGAAATGCAATATTTTCGCGGAGCTCGGCGCCGCCGATCTGCATCTCGGTGATGACGTCGGGAGTTTGGCAGCGAACAATGGGGCGGCCGGCGGGATTCGCCGACGCCGTGGGTTTGCCCGGTTCATTCAGAAGCACGAAGCGCTTCATCAAGGCGACGCGAGCGGGTGGCGTCATGCGGGAAAACGCTTCCCGGTTTCGAGCCGTGAGAAAACGAACAAATTCGGTTTGATTCTGGGAGCAAGCCGCGGAGAGCACCGCTTTCAGCGCATTGCTGGGTCCGCCACTGATTGTGGGTTCGCCCGGCACGGTCGTGAAGCTTCCACCGGGCTTGGAACTGGATTCCTGTGAAAAGGCGTTCGCGGCTGCGAGCAGAACGGAGCAGCCCAGGAAAAAAACTCGTCCGCGGATCATCGATTTCGGTGATTTCAAGTCAATCCTTTGCCACGCTCAGTATCGCCGCCAGATTTTGCGTGAAGCTCGAGCGCGGCAGAACTTCATCGCACCCTGCCGCGTGCGCTTGAGCAGCGAGCTCCCTTTGCACGTGCGACAGGAAGCCGACTACACGGACGTCCTTGTGTGTCTGCCGCAACTTTTCAATCGCTTCGATCGGCTTGCTCCGCGCGTTCAAGTCCACGATAACTAGTTTTGGCTCACTCGACATAAGTCCCATCAACGCCTCGCCGCTCGTGGCCACTTTCACTTCCACGCCGAGCTGCTTGGCGGTTTCTGCCAGCTTCATCTGGAAGAACAAATCGTCCATCAACGCCACGACTCTACCCATGTTGCTCCGCCTCTTTTTGACCGCTCCGCAACAACCGCCTGGTTATTATGCGCCCGTTCTTTCCAACGGCGCCTGCTCCCCGGTAAGATGCAACTAGCCAGCAAAACGATGAGCGCTCATCCCGAAGACGCCCGCCTCGCCGCTTCCGGGCCCCGCGACCTTACTCTCTACACGCGTCCCGGATGCCACCTCTGCGACGAAGCCAAGGCTGCCATCGCGCCGCTTTTGCGAGAATTCGGCGCAGCCCTCCGGGAAATCAATATCGATGACGATCCTGTCCTAAAGGAGCGTTACGATTGGGATATTCCTGTGATCTTCATCGGCCAGAGGAAAGCGGCAAAGCATCGCGTGGATCTGGAGAAGTTCCGCCGGCAACTTCAGGATGCCGGGACAAGCTGAAATACTCACTTGAAATATGGCGGCAGAAGCTCGGCAATCCTAGTGGCCGCCGCGGGCTTCGTGCGCGCCGACAGTTTCGTCCGGCACGTCGCCTTTGCGGCCCTTGACGCGATCGTAGACGCTGACCTGGCTGACGGATCCAAGTGCCTCGTTGTAAAATGTTGGAACGCCCAGCGCCGTGCGCAACTCTTCGTTGAACTTTCGCAGGTTTTGCAGATGCGTCGCGAGCGCCGGCAATTTCAGTCCCTCGTCGGTGAGCAAAAACTTCTGGTAGCCTGCATCCCACAGCCTCGTGAACTGGCCCCTCAGCATGATGGTGGGAATAATCGTCATCAGGTAGAGGTCGTCGGTGCCTTTGCGAAACTCCGCGCCGCAGCCGTATTTTTCCACGCGTACCACGCCGCGTGTGCTGCCCACAGCAAACCCCAGCGCCGCGAGACTTTCGATTGCTTTTGGCGAGAACCGCGCTTCGACATTCCACATGGTATTTTCAGAGTAATGAATGAAGGGCGATCTGTAAAGCGATCCAGATAGCGCTATATCTCCGGACTAGGCTACTGCATCTAACTCGGAGTAAAATAGTCGGATATCCCGTCCCCTCTTGGACGGGAGGAGGGACTCCAAACCAGTCGCATGGCTATTACAGGCCACATCGCTGTAACTCCCCGTGAATCAATGGCTCAGCCGGGCCGCGCGGGTGAATCCCTACTGGACCGCATCGGGAACACGCCCTTGCTGCGACTGGGGCGCGTTGGCCAGAAATTCCCGAACGTTGAGTTCTATGCCAAAGCCGAGTGGTTCAACCCCGGCGGATCAGTGAAGGACCGGCCAGCACTGAGCATGATTCAGGCTGGGCTCGCCAGCGGGGAGCTTCGACCCGGCAAGACCATCATTGATGCGACCAGCGGCAATACCGGCATTGCCTATGCGACGGTCGGCGCGGCACTGGGTTTTCCCGTGCAGCTTTGCCTGCCGGACAGCGCTTCCCACGAGCGGAAGCGCATCCTCGCGGCGCTCGGCGCGGAGTTAGTCATCACTCCCGGCGATGAAGGCACCGATGGCGCGATTCGCAAGGTGCATGAGATCGCCGCGGGAAATCCCGAGAAATATTTTTACCCGGACCAGTACAGTAATCCCGCAAACTGGCAGGCGCACTATCGAACAACGAGTAACGAAATTTGGGAACAAACCGCCGGCCGCATCACGCATTTTGTCGCGGGACTTGGTACGAGCGGCACTTTCGTCGGAACGACGCGGCGGCTGAAAGAGCTCAATCCGGGAATCCGCTGCGTGAGCCTGCAGCCCGACGCTTCCTTCCATGGCCTGGAGGGGTGGAAGCACATGCCGACGGCCATCCGTCCGGCGATTTACGATGACACGCTAGCCGACGAAAATTTCGCGGTCTCCACGGAAGAGTCTTACCGGTTGGTGAAACGCCTGGCCCGCGAGGAGGGCTTGCTCGTCAGCCCCAGCGCAGCGGCCGCGCTGCTGGGTTGCTTTCAGGTTGCGGCGGGAATTCCGAAGAATGCAAACGCCGTGATCGTCACTGTTTTTGCGGATTCTGCGTCGAAGTACCTGAACGAACGTTTCTGGGACGAAGAGTAATTATGGCGGACGCGGCAGCACTCTGGATCAGCGAACATCTCGCGGAGAGAATCCGCGCGCATGGCGCGGAGACATATCCGCATGAATGCTGCGGCGCGCTGCTGGGACGCGATGCGAGCGCTGTTCTTGAAAGCGATCGGGGAAAGGGCACGCTCACTTCCTCGCGGGAGATACTGCAACTATTTCCTCTCGTGAATCGTCGAGATGATTCGCCGCGCAACCGCTTTTCGGTGACCGCGGAGGACGTTCGCGCGGCGGAGAAGGCGGCAGGCCAGCAAGGCCTTGAAGTCGTCGGTTGGTATCATTCGCATCCCGACCATCCGGCGCGGCCGAGCGAGTATGACCGCGATCACGCCTGGCCGTGGTATAGCTACATCATCGTCAGCGTGCAGAACGGCGCGCCACTGGACATGACCTCCTGGCGTTTGGATGACGACCGCGCTGAGTTTTCGCCCGAAGGAATTGAGATTCGCCACCGCGCCGCAGTCTAGGCCGCTGGTTTCTGCAAAACGGAGAAATGAAATGCCCGTAAGAGTAATGATCCCATCGCCGCTTCGCCCCTATGCAGGGAAGCGCGATTCGGCTGAGTTCAATGCCCGGACTGTCGGGGAAGCGCTCGGCCACCTGACCACGGAATTCGCGGATCTGCGCAAACATCTCTTTACCGAAGACGGCAAGCTGCGCAGCTTCGTCAACGTGTACGTGAACGATGAGGACATTCGTTATCTAGCGAAGGAGAACACTCCAACGAAGGATGGAGACACGATCAGCATTATTCCGTCCATCGCGGGCGGCGGCAACTAATTCCGCCCTCGCGAGCGAGGTGAGAAATCCTTGTTTGCACCTTGTTCTTGCAAATCTAACTGAATTTTGAAGGAGTAGAGAAACGCAATGGCCACAACCGCACAGCCGCAGACCGGTGCAAAATCGGCAGCGAGCCTTTCGAACGAAGAAATCCTGCGCTATAGCCGCCATCTCATCATGCCGGAAGTCGGCATGGAAGGGCAGCTCAAGCTGAAGAACGCCAAAGTATTGCTTATCGGCACGGGTGGGCTCGGCGCACCGCTTGGTCTGTATCTTGCCGCTGCGGGAGTCGGCAGACTCGGCCTGGTTGACTTTGACGTCGTCGATTTCACCAATCTCCAGCGTCAGGTCACGTTTGGCACCAGCGACGTCGGCAAGCCGAAGAGTGAAGCCGCGCGCGCGCGCCTCGCAAATCTAAATCCGGACATACAGATCCAGTCGTTCGAAACGCAACTGACCAGCGCCAATGCGCTCGAACTTTTCAAGGATTTTGATGTCATCGTCGACGGGACGGACAATTTCCCAACCCGATATCTCGTCAATGATGCGTGCGTTTTGCTGGGCAAGCCAAACGTGTACGGTTCAATTTTCCGGTTTGAAGGGCAAGCCACCGTTTTCGGCATGCCCGGTGGACCGTGCTACCGCTGTCTCTATCCTGAACCGCCTCCGCCGGGGCTTGTGCCTTCCTGCGCGGAGGGTGGCGTTCTCGGTGTTCTGCCCGGTATCGTCGGCTCCATCCAGGCGATGGAAACGATCAAGCTGATCCTCGGCCGCGGGGAAAATCTTGTGGGGCGTTTGCTGCTATTTGATGCTCTGGGGATGAAGTTCCGCGAGCTTAAGCTCCGCAAGAATTTGAATTGCCCGGTGTGCGGCACTCATCCAACGATTACCAAACTGATTGACTATTACGAATTTTGCGGCGTGCGTGGCGAAGAAGCTCCCGGCCTGTCCGTCCAAGTGCCGGAAATCACTCCACGCGAACTGAAGGCCAGACTCGATCATGGAGATGATTTGTTCATTCTCGATGTGCGCGAACCCCACGAATACCAGATCTGCAATCTCAACGGGCATCTGCTCCCGCTTGGGGAACTGACACGGCGCGTCCACGAACTCGATTCCTCGCGGGAAATTGTGGCGCATTGCCGCAGCGGGAAGCGTTCCGCCGAGGCCGTGGACTTCTTGCGAAAAGCGGGTTTCCGCAAGATTCTCAACCTGAAAGGCGGCATTCTCGCGTGGTCTGACGAGGTTGATCCGTCCGTTCCAAAGTACTGATTCTTTTCCATGGATCTTTGTTACGTGACTTCAGCGCTCCAGGCACATCCGGGCGAGTGTCATTTGTGCTTGTCGCACCGCGGAAGCGTGGGCATACTCTCAGTTGGTTAGGAGAAAAAATGGCGGCCACGAAAATTACTGTCAATCACAACGGATCGATCCGCGTGGAGGGTGATTTCGAGATATTCGATCCTGAAGGAAAGCCCTTTGGCTTGGCGGGCCGGACCACCATCGGGCTGTGTCGGTGCGGGCGTTCCGCCAACAAGCCGTTCTGTGATGGCTCGCATAAGACCAGTGGATTCGCCGATACCGTCACTGCCCGGGAGCTGCCTCCCCCAAAACCCAAGGTTTAGCGGATACTAGAGGGGTATTGCGTTACTGTTTCAAAAGTTGAGACTGTCTCAGGTTGAGACGTTGTACAATTCCTTCTTGATACTGGCCATCCGCCCGGTAACTCTAAGGAAACAAAAATGATAGTGCCTTAATCCGTGAAATTGTAGCTAATCATGGTGTCTCGCGACGCTTCGAACAATCTCTTCCTCTCCGATTGGCCTCGCTAAGTTATTGATTTTAAATTAGTTACAAGCATGAATTTCCAGCCAGAAAAGGGCACAAACTTGCAATCCTAGGTAGTTGGCAGGTTTTGTTCGGTATTTGGGGGATTTTGTGGGTGGTTGGGGTGACATCATCGGGTTTCTCCGCAGCGACCGCAATTCGGTCAAGGCTCAGAGTGTCCACACGCGTGTCCTGGTCGCCACCGGCGCGATGTCNCTCGTTCTCTTTTTTGCCGTAGTCGTCTATCTGCGGCAAATCAATGTCGCGGGGTCGCCGCAGAGCTATCTGTATCTAGAAGTTGGCGGCACGCTCCTCAGCTTCTGCTATGCCGCGAATGCCCTGGTCCGCTTCCGCGGCACCCACGATCGCACCGCTTTGATCCTCGCCTTCGGGTTTGTGCTCTCTGGAATCATTGAAACTGTCGGATGCTTTGGCCTAAACGATTCACTGATCTCCGGCGCCCTGACGCTTTCCCGCATCCCCATGGGTTGGATGGTGAGCCGCACATTGCTTGCCGTTCTATTGCTGGCCGCCATCGCTGTCGAACGCTACATGCCTACCGCGCGACAGCCCAGCAAGGAAACCGCAGCCGCGTTGCTGGTCGTGGCCCTGGCTACTTACATGACCAGTGCCGCGTTTCTTGCCGCGCCCGCCGCGCCCGTCGCGCATGCCGCAAACCTTTTGTCCCGTCCCTGGGATCTGCTCCTTGCCGCACTGTTCTTGATAGCCGCGGTCTGTTTTCGCCAGCGCTTCAAGAACGACAGCGACAAGAAAGGCGCCGGCAGCCTGTTCGATCACTCGCTCTTTATCGTGGCCTCGCTCAACGTCGTCTGCCACGCATCAGCGGCGTTTTCCCGCCAGCTTTTCGATGGCCCGTTTTTTCTCGCGGAGTTGAGCAAGACGTTCAGCTATGTCGTCATGCTTTCCGGCGCTTTGCTGGATCAAGCTCGTCTCTTCGAGCAGGTGCGCTCGATGGCCGTCACCGATCCACTCACGGGATTGTCGAATTACCGCCGCCTCATCAGCGTTCTCGAAGCGGAGCTGGACCGTTCCCGCCGCACGCAGCGTCCATTCAGCGTCGTGCTTCTCGATATGGATGGACTCAAGATCATCAACGATCACTATGGGCATCTGACCGGCAGCCGCGCGCTGGTGCGTATCGGAAAGATTCTGCGCAATCATTCCCGCGCGATTGACACTGCCGCGAGATACGGCGGCGATGAATTCGCGCTCGTATTGCCGGAAGCCAGCAAGGAGATTTCGTCGCGCGTCGTCTCTCGAATCCGCGAGCGTCTCTCCGCTGAGCCAGAGCACCCTGCGCTTGCTGTCAGCGCGGGAATCGCGGCGTTCCCGCAGGATGGTGACACGCCAGAGAAACTTCTTGGCGCTGCCGACCGCGCGCTCTACGCCATGAAGCACCATGGCCGGAGCAGCGTTCAAAATCTCACGCGCATTGCCGCGTGCTTGTGAGGATGAACAAGAACATGCCTCACGCGAAGAAATTTGTTTTCAACCGAATCGAAGGCCGCATCCCGATGGAGATCCCCGTTCTGATTGACGGCCATCGCCGGGCACCCGGCTCGGAATCGACTTTTACAGAGAATGTGAGTGCGCGTGGCGCGCGCGTGGTAAGTGTGCGCCGCTGGGAACAAGGCGAACCATTGGTTCTTGCTTCGCGCACTGGAGAGTTTCGCTCGGCGGCCCGAGTTGCTTACTGCCAACCATTGCAAGGCTGCGGCTTTGCCATTGGCGTGGAGTTCCTCGAGCCAAACGGGCGATGGGTTGTTCAATCCCCAAGATAGCTTGACCTACAACGGCGAGCGGATAGGAGGGAAACGTCTGGAACACAAAGAGAAGACAGAAAACTGGTGCAAGATTTACAAGAAGGCCTGAAGCGCTTGGCAGAGCTCAAAAGATCTGCTAAGCGCTTCATCCTTTTTATTCCTGTTGTGCCCGCCTGGCGGACTCGTCGTCCTGGGCTTAGACGTGCCTCTATCCCAGAAGGAAGCAGCTCGGTCGACCGGGCTTGATCTTCTCAGCTCCTCCTCGTTTTCTGCAGGACATCCTCATAGATGCGAATCGTGTTTTCTACCATATGCGCCGCGGAGAATCTTTGCTCCACTTCGCAGCGGCCTGCGTGGCTAAGATTTTTTCGAAGCACTTTATCATTCATCAGTCGCAACATCGCCGTGGCAAATTCCTTCCCATTCGGCTCCACAACCAGCGCCGTTCGTTCGTTATCCACCACTTCACCGAGCGCCCCGCACTTCGTCGAAATGCAAGGCAGCCCTGCAGCCATCGCTGCTTGCAACGCGGTTCCCAGACCTTCGAACTCCGAGGGGAATGCAAACGCATCGAGCGCCGCGTACACCTGTGCGACATTCCTTACAAATCCTGGGAAGAGTACCGCTTCTGCCTGCCCGAGGCGCTTCGTAAGCGCCTCCAACTCCGCTCGGCAGGCGCCGTCTCCCGCGAGCAACAGCCGCACTTGCGGGTGCAACGCTCTGACCAGCGGAAGTGCTTCGATCAAGTGCCGCTGTCCTTTTTCCGGAACAAAAACGCTGACGCACCCGAACAAGAATTCGTCTTCCCGCACGTCCCAGTGCTTCCGCGCGCTGCTTCGTTCTTCCGGCGTTCGCAATGGGAAGATTTCTACGCCTTCGTTCACGATTGAAATCCGCTCGGCCGCGATGCCCGAATCGATCAGGCTTTGTGCCACATCTTTGCTGTTCGCTACAAACCGTTCCACGGCTCGGTATCGTGCCTGCGACACGGCATTTTTCTGGAGCGGAAAACCAATCCGGCGGGAGAGCAGCAGCGGAACCCGTCTGTGCGCCCTCGCCAGCCATGCCGCTGTCAACGCGTGCGGCTCATTGAGATGAGCGAGCTCGAATCGCTCGGAGGCAATCAGAGTGCGCATCTCGCCAGCAGCCCAGCCGCGCAAACAGAATCGCGGAACTTGATGAACGGTGATCCCTGCTTCTAACGCGCGATTCGCAACCGCGGAATCCCGCGCCGCCAGCAGTTCAACCTCATGCCCGCGCTCGCGCAATCCCGCCAGCGTCAGCAATGCCTGGCTCTGCCCGCCGCGCCATTCCCGCTCCAGATCCACGTAGAGTGCCCTCATGGCGTCTGAGATCCGCCCGCACGGCGCTCGGCCTCGACAAGCTCACCTAGCTTTTTGAATTTCAGCCACGTCCCGCGCGCCGCCATTCGCGATATGAGCCATCCGCGATAGCCGTCAAGAAACCCTAGGTGCAGCACGTAATTCTGAAGCCAGCTCCACGGCGCCGCCAGCCACATAGCGGCTCTCCAGCTCCGCTTGCCCTCGGAGAACAACTCCTTTGCGATGACCGTTGTGTAGCCCTCAACTTTCGCTTCGTGCTCCGCGAATGTGCGAATCGTGTAATGCAGCAAGTTCCCGCTCAGACGGCCCGGCTTCCCTTCGAAGCGCAGCGCCGAATGAATCATTCCGGAAAAGTTTGCTTTGTCCCTACGATAGAGCCTTCGCTGAAAATCCGGATACCATCGCGAGTGACGGATCCACGCACCGAGATACCAGGTGAGGCGCGCCATTTCGTATACTGGAAGCTCCGGTTCGCGCCGCTTCCACTCCAGCAGGGAGTTGCGCAGTTCACTGCTCAGGTCTTCGTCGGCATCCAGCAGAAAAATCCAATCGTTCCTTGCGCGCGATGCCGCATAGTTTTTCTGATCTGCGTGATTGGTGAAAGACCTCTCAAAGAAGGAAACGCCGTGCGCCTTCGCAATTTCCGCCGTGCGGTCCGTGCTCCCTGAGTCCACCACCACAATTTCGTCCGCGATTCCCACAAGCGAAGTCAACGCCCGCGGCAGGTTGTGTTCCTCATTGAACGTAATCAGGCAGGCGGAGAGGCGGTTCATCGGACTCCGGACAATCATGGAATCGGCGCTAGTATCTCACAAAGCCAATTTCGGAAATCGAATTGCGGTGGAACTGCCGCGCGGAGGAGTGAAGTCCCGCTATTTTGGCAGGAAATTCACGCGAATCAGGCTACCGCCGATTCGAAACTCGGTACCGTCCTGCAACATGGCCGCGCGCACGCGCTCTTCGTCGTAAAAAGTGCCGTTGGTCGAATCCATGTCCTTGAGATTGATGTACGTTTCCCGCACTTCCAATAGGCAGTGATGCCGCGAAATTTCGGGATCATTCAGGGGAATATCCGCGCCTTTGCGGCCCACTGTGACACGCGGCTTGCCGAGCGTGTGCTTCTCGCCTTTCGAAGGGCCCGACAGAATGCTAAGAACAACCTTCGCTTTTTCAGGCAGACGCAATCCGGGATCGGGCGGCGGTAAATTCAGATTCGAGCTCGTGGCGTTTGCCCGTGCGAACGAGGGAAGCGGAGACATGACCACGGTAGAATCCACGCGCCGCTTGATCTCCACGATGGTGGCCTTGCCGCATTTCGAACATTTGAACTGCACTTTCGAATGTCCGCCGAACTGCCCATCCTTCAACAAATGCTCCGCGCCACAATGAATGCAAGCTGTCTGCATATTTCAAAGTTAACACCATCCGGCGCGCTTTGGAGGACGCCGGATATTTGCCGGGCGGAAAGGTTAATCTGCGCCGTCGTTGCCCGCGGCCTGCGTTCCGAACCCGTCTGCGATCGGTATCTTGTGCTACGATTACAAGCTCCAGACCACTCAGGAGATCGCGTGTCCGATCATATTTCGCGCAAAGAACTGAAGCAGGACAAAATCAAGGAAACCATCGAGCACGGCGCCGAAGCCGTTATCTCTCACGGACAGTTCACGCTCATCGTCGTGTTTGTTGCTTTGGCGGTGGCGCTCGGCTATGGCGGCTGGCGGTTTTATGTCGACCGCCAGAGCGTGGAAGCGTCCGGCGCCTTCGATACCAGCATGAAGGCCTACCAAGGCCGCATTGCCTCGGCTCCCGACCCTGCCGAACCCAATGAGCCCTTCTATCCCGACGAGCCCGCCCGCGTACAGGACGCCTTGCAAAAATTCACCAAGGTTGCCGACAAATATCCCAGCACCAATCCCGGAAAACTCGCGCGCTATTATTCTGCGCTTTGTCTCGAGGATCTCGAGCGCCACAACCAGGCACTCGAAGAATTGAAGAAGACCAGCGCCAGCAGCGACAAAGAGCTCGCCGCAATGTCTCAGTATCAGATGGCGATTATTTACGCCCGCACTGGCAAGCCCGATGATGCAATCAAAATCTTTCGAGCTTTGGCGGACAAGCAGAGCGCTCTTGTGCCGCGGCCGCTGGTTCTGCTGGAACTTGCCGGCATCCTTCGCAGTTCCAACCCAAAAGAGGCCGCCAGCATCTACCAGCAGATCAAGAAGGAATTTCCGGACTCCGCCATCGCGGATCAAGCCGATCGCGGCCTGGACAATCTTTCGCCGAAATCCTGATCCGTTCCGCGCATAAGAATTCGCGCGGAGCAGCCGGAATATGACGGAGCGGCCCATCGAACCAGTTCCCACTCCTGCTCCCTGGGCGATGCGCGCGGAACAGTCCCGCGGCCGGCGCTACCCCGAGCCGCCCCATCCTTACCGCAGCGCCTACGCGCGTGACCGCGACCGCATCATCCATTCCCGCGCTTTTCGGCGGCTGGAAGCCAAGACGCAAGTTTTCACGACGCGCTATTCGGACCATTTCCGCAATCGCCTGACGCACACCCTCGAAGTTGCGCAGATTGCCCGTACCGTCGCCGCAGCGCTGGGGCTGAACACCGAGCTTGCCGAAGCGCTCGCTCTCGTCCACGACATCGGCCATCCGCCCTTCGGCCACGCCGGCGAACGCAAGCTCGATGAATTGATGCGCGCGCAAGGCGGTTGTTTCAATCACAATCTACACGCGCTCCGAATCGTCGAACAGTTTGAGCAGCGCTACCTCGATTTTCCCGGTCTGAATCTCACGTTTGAAGTTCGCGAAGGCATCATCAAGCATTCGCGCGATTATTCCGCTTCGGAATTTCCGCAACTTGCCGAATACCTCCTGGATCTAAGCCCTCCCCTCGAAGCGCAACTCATCGACTGGGTCGATGAAGTTGCCTACAACACTGCGGACATCGACGATGCCCTCGAAGCCGAGCTTCTGGATCTCGCCGTCTTGCGCAAGGAAGTTTCATTTTTTGGCGAAGTCTACGCCCGGGTCGATTCCGCGCACCGCGGTGCCCGCGAAAAACTCATATTCAACGAAGCCCTCAAACGCGTTCTCGATGCTCTGGCTACCGACCTCATTGAAACTACGCGGCAGCGCGTGTTGGCTTCCGGCGCGTCATCCGTGGAATCCATACGTCGGGCCCCAAAGCGCCTCGCTGGCTTCAGTGAGGCTGCTGTTGCGCGAAATCGCGAGCTTAAGCGCTTCCTTTTCGCGCATATCTATAACCATCCGGCCATCACCGAGGACCGCGACCGCTCTGTGAAGTGTCTGGAAGAGCTTTTCTTTTACTATTCAGGTCGTCACGGTTCGATGCCGGCCTCCTATGAAGAACTTGCGCGAACGGAAGCGCGGCATGTCATCGTTTGCGATTATATTGCTGGCATGACCGACCAGTTCCTTCTTCGCCGGCATCACGAACATTTCGGCGATGCTAGCCCCGGAACATCCGCGACGACTCATTAACGATCGGAGAAATATTCTGCCAAACGTAGACGAAATTCTGGAATCGTTGGAGCAAACTTACGGACCGCAGCAGGCAACCGGACCTACGGATCCTTACGAAATGATTGTGTACTTGAATTGCGGATATCCCGCCGGCGATGCATCGAGCTCAAAGGGATTTGACGCGCTGAAGAGGGACGTGGGACTAAGTCCAAGAGAAATTCTTGCGGCGCCCAAGTCAAAATTGGTGAAGTTGTTGCGGCTCGGCGGGATCGTCCCGGAGCTGCGCGCGGCGAGATTGCAGGAAATCGCCCGCAAGGTGAAGGCAGAGTTTGGCGGAGATCTTAGGGTTGCCCTGAAGAAGCGGATGCAGGAGGAAAAACAGCAAGCGGGCGGGGGCATTCGCGGCGCAAAAAAAGTCCTCCGCGAGTTTCCCGTGATTGGAGAGCCAAGCGCGGAAAAAATTCTTTTGTTTTCGAAGTTGTCGCCCGTGGCCGCCGTGCCGTCGGCGTTTGTCGAGGTGCCCGCACGGCTGTGGTTTGGCAAGGCCGGGAAAAACTATGCCGCCGATTACCGTGCTGCCCGCGATATTTTGAACGCTGGACTGCCGGAGACTTTTGAGGCACGGCAAAGAGCTTACCTGCTGCTTAAAAAACACGGACAGCAAACTTGCAAGCGCTCCAAGCCGAAATGCGAAATTTGTCCGCTGACCGGACAGTGCGCCTATATTCAGCTGCAGGCTGCCGACCGCCGTGTAGTTTGATACGGGATCGATGAGGAGAGAGCGCCCCACTTTCTCGCAATTTAAAAAGTGGGGCACTCGATCGAACTAGAGAAATTCACCAAATCATCGCGCTTCCGTCAGGGCCAAACCCAGAAACGGATAAACAGTCAGAAAACCAGACGCAGATTGTGATGCGTGCTTCCGGCGAAGTAGATTTCGTCGCCAGCCTCCCGGGCGTAGACCAGCGGAGCCGAGCTGCCCTTCCAGAAAGGCTCTACTGCGCAAACGTGTTGCAGGCGGCGATCGAACCGGAATCGAATCCTTTGCGGAACCACATCATGCGTTGCTCGGAGCTGCCATGCGTGAAAGAATCCGGGTTGACGTGGTCGCCCGCCATTTTCTGCAAACGGTCGTCACCGATCGCGGAAGCTGCGCCCAAGCCAGATTCGATGTCGCCCTGATCGAGGAGGCCGCGTTGCTGTGTCGAATGTGCCCAGATCCCTGCGAAGCAGTCGGCTTGCAGCTCCATTTTCACGGAGAGAGGCTTCTCCGCTCGCGGATTCTGTTCCTGCAATTGCCGTAGCTTGAGCTGGATTCCCAGAATATTTTGCACGTGATGGCCAAGTTCGTGCGCAATCACGTAAGCCTGAGCAAATTCGCCGGGCGCGCCGAAACGCCGCCTTAGCTCGTCATAAAACCCCAGATCGATATAGACCTTTTCATCGTTTGGGCAATAAAAGGGCCCGGTCGCGGAATCCGCCCCTCCGCAACCCGACCGGATGGAATCGCGGAAAAGAACCAGCTTCGCGTGGTGATACTGTCTGCCCGCCTGTTTCGGAAGAATGGCCGTCCACGTTTTCTGCGTGTCGTCCAGAACGAACGAGACATATTCTACGAGTGGCTTCTCCGCAGCGTCGCGAGCGGGATCAGGGCGGCTGACCGCAGCCGGCCGCGATGCGCCGGAGTTGCCTCCGCTCAGCAATGCAAAGAAGTTTGTCTTGAAGACGAAGCTAAGAATCAGCAAAAGGATGGCGCCGCCAATGCCGACGTGCATGCCGCCGAATTGAAAACCGCCGCCTCCACCGCTGGAATCGTCCCGGCGATCCTCAACATCCTGACTCTCACCGCCGGGCGTCCATTTCATGATCTTTTCCTCTTCCTTGTTGCACACCGAAATGTTAGCACCATGTTTGTTCCGCGTGCCCGAATTTGAATTTTCGAGGAAAGATTGCACCATTGTATGGAGGGATTAGGGATGGAAAAACTCGAGTTGTTTCTTCGGCGTTCGTCTGACTTGAAAGTGAAGAACAGAGCAGGGCGGAGGTTGCCCTCCGCCTTGCTCTCTCGGCAAGAGCGCCTGCGGGTCCGTTTGAAAAGTTCAGAACCGGATGAATGGTCCGAAGGCCACGCGCAGATTGTGATGCGTGCCTCCGGCGAAGTAGATTTCATCTCCGGCTTCCAGACGCAGACCAACCGGACCGATGTGCCCTTCCAGACCAGCACCTGGATAAATCTCCCCGCTGACATTATTCGCGCGCAGATTCTCGATCGAACTCGTGAAACCTGCCAAGCTCGCGGGCCGAGGATCCAGCCGGAAATTGACAAATCCACCCTTCAACGTCACGAAAGGCCGGATCGCCCCGTGGCCGGCCACGATTTTGGGGCCAACGAGCCCATGCAGGACTTTGACGTTGCTGTTCTGAAACGTGATCGCTCCGCCGCTCGGATTCGTGAAACCTTCGGTGAATGCCTGTTGGAAGTCATAGCTCAGCTCTCCCTCGAGCATCACACGGGGGAACACCTTGAAGGCCGCGCGTCCTCCCAATCCCACCATGTTGGACTTTGTTTGCGAGATCCGGAAGTAATCCGCGTAAGCCCCAACTTGAAAATGCTCCTGCGCCGACGCCAGTGGCACCAGCCAACCTGTGAGAAATAGCAAAAGTGCGACACGTTTCATTCGTGTTCTCCTTGCACAGATATAGTAGGATTTGCAAAAAGCAGGGGCTGGCGCCCGCTGGGGTGAAGCTGCTGCTTCCTCGACTTAGATGAGACCCCGCAACCTGGAGTTGCCAGGGCCTTTAGCACCGATTCTCACGATCAGCTGTCCCTGGTATCCGCGCCCTTCCACCTGCGTTATTATCCCCAATCAAGCCGAAGGACCCCACCTGATCGGGCCCTGAGCATAGGCATGAGTGTCAGCGTTAGCGGACCCTCACAATCCCCGCGCCAGCGTCAGAAAGAGCGTCAGGTAACGCTTCAGCTTTTGGGTGATGAGAAAATTTTCCTTCACGTGCTGATGCCCGTGTTCGCCGAGTTTTGCCGCGATTTCCGGGTGGGAAAGCAAAAACCGAATTTGATACGCCGTGCCTTCCACGGAATGTGCCAGCAAGCCGGTATGCTTGTGAATGATTTGGATGGGGATGCCGCCAACCGCGGAACCCACCACCGGTTTTTTCTTCCACAGCGCTTCGGAAACAGTGAGGCCGAATCCTTCCCGCAGGCTTTTCTGAATCACGATAGTCGAAGCCCGCTGCAGCGCGTTGACCTCGAGTGGCGCCCAGGCAGGCAGCTCTATCACTTTAACGTCCGGATCGTTATCCGCTTCGCGCAGCACTTCTTTCAACACAATGGAGCCCTCGGGATCGTCGGAGGCGCTGCCACCCGCGAGAACCAGTTGGCAATCGAAATATCGCTTGACGATACGGTACGCGCGAATCACGCCGACAGGGTCTTTCAGGCGATCGAAGCGGGAAATTTGCGTGAGGATGGGTC
>JGI12635J15846_10000496_pt1 | contig 33611 bp, 23 predicted proteins | sample BlaSpr_A8_OM2_M2_FD_15846 | JGI IMG/M metagenome (IMG submission 15846)
GCTTCCTTTTTGTGATTGTGGGTTTCGCGTGCGCCGCGCTCGCGGCCGAGCCGCATCAGGATGCACAACAAAAACAGCCGGTAAAACCGATCGCCTACTTCACCGACATCGCGAAAAAAGCCCGACTGACGATGATGAACACGTTCGGCGGCGTCACGACAAAGAAATACATCATCGAGACAACCGGAACGGGCGTTGCGATTTTTGACGCCGACAATGACGGCTGGCCCGATATTTTCATCGTCAACGGAACGACGCTGGATGAAAAAGCGCCCACTGCAAAAGGCGGCAAAAACGCAGCCGCCACGTCGTCGAATCATCTCTACCACAACAACCACGACGGCACGTTCACCGACATCACGGGCAAAGCCGGCCTCGTCCACACCGGTTGGGGACAGGGCGTCTGCATCGGCGACTACGACAACGACGGCTGGCCCGACATGTTCGTCACTTACTACGGCAAAAACGTGCTGTATCACAACAACGGGGACGGCACGTTTACCGACGTGAGCGAAAAAGCCGGCGTCGCGGGCACGGGAAAAGCCTGGGGCACCGGATGCGCATTCGTCGATTACGATCGCGACGGCCATCTCGATCTGATGGTCGCGAACTATGTGGGTTTCGATCTCGCGAGCACGCCCGCGCCCGGTGAACGCGTGAATTGTTTGTGGAAGGGCGTGCCGGTGATGTGCGGCCCGCAAGGATTGCCGACCGCGAGCAATATCCTCTATCACAATCGCGGCGACGGAACGTTTGAAGACGTCACAAAGCAAGCCCACATCGACAAAACGAGCGGCGCCTATGGCTTCAGCGTGACGACACTCGACTACGACGATGACGGCTGGCCCGACATTTACGTCGCGTGCGATTCAACGGCGAGCATTCTCTATCACAACAACCACGACGGCACATTCAAGGACGTCGCGGTCACGTCGGGCGCCGCGTTCAACGAAGACGGTCACGCGCAAGCCGGCATGGGTTCGACCACGGCGGACTTCAACGGTGACGGCCGCCTCGACATTTTCAAAACAAATTTTTCTGATGACACCGCGACGCTTTATCGCAACAACGGCGACGGAACCTTCGACGACGTCACCTTCGCCGCCGGCCTCGGCCTCCACACGCAATATCTCGGCTGGGGCACGATGTTTTTCGATTTCGACAACGACAGTTGGCCCGACTTGATTCTCGTGAACGGGCATGTCTATCCCGAGGTCGATACCCAGCATCTCGGCAGCAATTTTCAGGAGCCGCGGATTCTGTATCACAACAATGGCAACGGCACATTCGCGGATATTTCAGCGACCGCGGGGCCGGGCATCACCAATGTGAGTTCATCGCGAGGACTGGCGATCGGCGATTTGTGGAACGACGGGAGACTTTCAGCCGTCGTCAGTAACATGAACGCGCCGCCAAGTCTGTTGGTGAATCAGGTTCGCACGCCGAATCACTGGGTGGCGTTTCATCTGACGGGCGCGTATCCGAAGTCAAAGAACGAGCCCGTGAACGCGGAACCGCGGCCGTTGCAATCAACGCGCGACGCAATCGGCGCACGCATCAAACTAAAAGTTGGCGGAAGAATTCTGGTTGACGAAGTCCGCAGCGGCTCGAGCTTCATCTCCAACAACGACATGCGCGTTCACTTCGGCCTGGGCGCCGCAACGAAAATCGATTCCGTCGAAGTGCGCTGGCCAAGCGGCCTGGTCGAAGCTTTCTCACAAATCTCGATCGACAAATTTAACAAGTTGACAGAAGGAACCGGAATCGCCGCGAAATAGATTCACTTCTCGCCAGGAATCAGCAGCAGCAACAATTCCTGCAACCGCTGGCTTTCCGCCATTTCCAGCCCCCCAAGATGAATCCCCATCTGATTCCCCGCGATCAGCCGCACCACGCAACCCGCGCCAACAACCGGCCTCATCCCGTGAGATAAATGCATCGCGACGTTCACCGACGAGCCAACCGGAAACGCTCTCGGCGCTTTCACCAGAACGCCTTCCATGCTCACATCGACGCTCTCGCCATCAATCTGCTGCGCACCATTTGACAGCAACACGCGCGACTTCACCGGGATGCGTCGCGTGCGCCGCCGCTCCTGCTCGGTCGAAGCCTGCGTCGCGCGCACCAGCCGCAGCAGCCTCTCTCTGTCGATCGGTTTGTAGAGAAAAAAGCTCGCTCCCGCTTCAAATNCCTGCGACACCGCTGTCGGTCGCTGATCATCGCTGATCAGCACCACCGGCGTCATGCGATTGAATGTCGAGTCGCGCATCTGCCGCGTTAGTTCCGGCCCGTCGGGCGAAGTCATTCGCACCGCGAAAAACGCTACGGCAAACTTCCCTTCGCGCAAAATCTCCGGCGCTTCCGAGCTGCGATTGAGCGTGAGCGAATCGATGCCGACCGACGTCAGAACTTTTTCGATGAGGTTGCACGTTTCCGTCTCGGTATCGACGATCAATGCTCGCTTTTGCATCGGTGCTCGCTTTCGTGAAATGAAGCGAATTGCAAATTTCGATCGGCGCTCAGTCGCCCGCTCGACGGTCCAGCGATTCAGCGACGCGCAGCCGCGCCCCCGCCGGACCTAATGGCAGCAACGCGCCCGTCGCCGCAGACGACGCGCTCAATGCGGACGCGGAGGCAGCTTTCGCGGGTACGCGCTTATGCACGCCTTCGATCGGCAAAAACTCCGCCGCCTCCAGCATCAAGTCCACCCGCCCGCGCACTTCAAATTTTTCCAGCAGCGTGGACACGTGAAATTTCACCGTGCGCACCGAAACATTCAACTTCGCCGCGATCTCTTTATTGCTGAGATTTTGCGAAATCGCGGCAAGTACCTCATGCTGCCGCCGGCTCAGCGGCATCCCCGCCACCTTGAAGCCCGAACAACTGCGAATCAATTTATTCGCGCGGCCCACGATTCCCTCGACGAGATCCTCGCCCGCCGCGATCATCACGTCGAAGTCACGCGGCTGCTGCTGGCGCGCCACGCAATGAATGGCAAGCAGACTCGCGGCTTGCTCCGTCGGCATGCGCCCATCGTCGTCGGCGCGGACGTCAAATCGCCGGTCAAAAAACACAAACACCGTCGGCCGAACCGAGAACGATTTCGAAGCAACAACGGAGGCAGGCTGCGCAGAATGCGGCAAAATCTTTTTCGCTCGATTCACATCGTCTCCTTCCCGCGTTGCAAAGCTACGCGACAGAAATTTTCATGCGGCGATTTGAAATGGTGAACCGAACCCCGACACTCACGGGATTATCGACCGACCGGTACCGCCAACGGCCCGCGCAATCCCGCGCCCATCGCCCACCGCGGCCGCTCCGGTCGCGACACTTCATAAAAATCAAATTGCACGCCGACGCCCCGCTTGCTCTCCTGCTCCGTCGGCACCACGCGCACGACGTGACCCGTGCAAAGCCACTGCGTCGGCGGCACTCCGGTCACCTGCTCCGGCATTTCGACAAGCAAATCGAGCGACGATCCTTTGCTCAGTGGCAGATCCGTCGTAAAAAAAACACCGCGCTGCGAAAGATTTTTCGATCGCGCATGCTGCTCCGGAGCGTCGAACTTCCGCATGCGCACGCGCAAATCCGTGCTCACCGCGTGGCGAAGCGACAAACGGCGATCGTGGTCGAGTTTTTCGAGAAAGTGTTCCATTCCGAACCTCCAGTGGTGCCAAAAGGGGTTGCAAGCGCGAAAGCGCTGCCGAAAGGGGAGGTAAGGAGAATCGTCCTCTTCTAATGAGGAAGATAGGCTCAATTTCGTACTACATCGAATTCTCTCGGGTCACGGACCCTCGCCGCAAAACAAAAATCGCTCTCCGGCCGAGTTGAGCCATGCGAGCGATTAACCTCTAACTGTCATTTTGACCGGAGTGAGTCGACGCTTTTTCTCGCGTTCACTTCCTGTTTGCCCTGAGCTTCGAAGGGTGAACGCATCGGCTCACGGAGTGGAGGAACCTCTCTTCGATTGATGCCGCTTGGCGCTGACTTACTTGATCGCGTCTGCCCCAGCCTTGGCGCACTGACCGTCCTGCGAGCTCTGCCCGCCCGAAACGCCGATCGCGCCAGCGATCTTCCCTTCCACCACCAGCGGCAAACCGCCCTCAATCGGAATCGCTCCTGGCACCTTCAACACGCGCAATCCATCCCCGCCGCCGGCGAGCGCATCCTGAAACGTCTTCGACGGCCGTTTGAAAAGCGCCGCGGTCCGTGCTTTTTCCACGGCAAGGTTCGCGCTCCCGAGCTGCGTCGCGTCCATTTTTTCGTAGTAAACGAGATTGCCTGAGGGGTCGACAATCGCAACCGCCATGTTCCAATTATTCTTTGCTGCCTCCGCCATCGCCGGTGCTGCAACTTTCTTCGCTTGCTCCAGCGTAATCGGCGCGCCGTATGGATTCGGCATCTGCGCCGACGTGCCCAGCACTAGTGTCGCGACGCAAAGCGATGCCGACACAAATCTAGACAAATATTTCTGTATCATCTTGCCTCCGCAGAGTTATTGCTTTCGAGATTGAGCCTGAAACTTTGAAGCTCTCTATTCGCGCATCGAATTCGCGTCCGCGCGTTTGCGAACAATCTTAAGGCTGAGGATGCGGCAGCGCCGCCGCGCGATCGCGCATGTCCTTCGGCGCCGAAGGTTCGCTCAGGGGCGGCTTGCCCATCGTGATCGCCCAATGTTCGATCCAGCTTCCACCGCCCTCGGCAACGAAGTCATCCGGCAAGCTGTAGACCGCATCGCTCAGAGCCGTTCCAAGCGGAACGAATCTGTATCCGCGCTTGCGCAACAAGTCGAGCACTTCCCCGATGTGCTCCGCTTCCAGATTGTTGGCGTGCATCAGCAGAATCTGGCTCGGTTCATAGCCGAATAGATCGCGAGAAAGCTTCTCGAAGTAAGTAAACACTTCCGTCGTGTAGTCGAGATAGGACTTCACGATCTGCGCCTGCAGCGCGGTATCGCCGCGGCGTTTTGCGTCGTCGTAGATTCCCGCGAACATCCAATCCCACGCATCCATCGTGACGGGCGCGATACGATAGCCGCGCTCGACAAGAAACTGCTCGGCCTCGCGCCGAGTTTTCAGGTCGCGGCCCGTGTCGAGATATGGATGACGAAAATAACGCAGCGTCTGATGGTGCTGCGTCATCAGCAATCGCGTGACGCTTTCGCCCTGAATCACGCCGTCTTCAAACGCTTTCAGGCCACCGCCGTTCAGTGACGTATGCGCGTAAGTGTGATTGCCAAGCTCGAAGCCCGCGTCGAGCCACATGTTGAGCGCCGCGATGCGCTCGTTCACTTCGTCCCATTTGTAGTAGAGCTTTCGTTCGTTCACGAACGCGACGACAGGGATCTTTTGATCGTGCAGCGTGTCCGTCAAGCGCTTGGTCATCGACGTGATTTCGGCTGCGGTCATGGAGTTAGCCACACCGGCAGGCAAATCGTCGATCGTAATCGAAATCGTGCGATCGGTCTTGTCGTCGGCAGCGCGTGCGTGGATCTGCGTTTGTGTGAGAACCAAAATCGCAAACGCAGCCATGACGAGAGAGAGAAACAATTTCATTTGGAAGAACCTCCAGGCCTGATGAAACGCCGAAACGATACCACACTCACTGAAACTCGAATCGCGCGGAAAACCGCCGGTAGCGCCGGCATCCTGCCGGCGTCTTTTCTTTCTTCGCCGTTGTAGAGGCGTCGCTTCAGCGCGCCCGCGCACGAATGAATCCGCACCCTCAAGCCGGTTTTGCCCCAGCGCGTTCACTGAAACTTACTTCGACGATTTCGCCGCTTTCTCAAACGAAACCGCCCTCTCAATCCCCAACCCTTCCTTCACATAAACCAACTGATTCGCCTCTATATCCTTCAACGTATCAACTTGTCCGCTGGGCCATCGAATCTCGAGCAAATCCACTTTCTCCGCCTTCCCAATCCCAAAATGCACGCGCAAATCGTTCTGCGAAATATAACTTCCTCCGCTGCGGACTTCGTCGATTTGCGAATGCGGCTTCGGCTCGCCCGCGACCGTCGTCACGCAACGCAGACGCGCGCCAATCCCGCTGCGATTCGACTTCACGCCGATTGTCCGCACCTTCAGCCATTTGTTTTTCGTCGTCGAATCGCATCGCAGCAACTGCGGAAAGTCGTTCACCGTATTCACGACGACGTCGATGTCGCCGTCGTTGTCGTAATCGCCGAACGCGCAGCCGCGTGATGCAACCGGAGCGGTAATTCCCGGTCCGCCCTGCATCGATACATCGTCAAACCGCCCATCACGCAGATTTTTATAGAGCAATTTCTGCTGCGGATATCCCGCCTCGGTTCGCAGTTGCTCGACCTCGGGATATACGTGCCCGTTGCAGATCAAAATGTCGGGCCAGCCGTCGTTGTCCATGTCGAAAAACCCGACGCCCCAGCCAAGATATTGCGTATGCCGGCCGAGCCCGGCAGCGAACGTCGTGTCTTCAAACGTCATACCGCCGAGATTGTGATAGAGCGACGGCGTATCGCCGGCGAAATTCGTTTTCACGATGTCGAGATTTCCGTCGAGATCGTAATCGCCTGCCGAAATTCCCATGCCCGCTTGCGGCTTGCCGTCGGCGCTGAGGGCACAGCCTGATTCCATCGCGACATCGACGAATTTTCCGTTGTGCTTGTTCTGATAAAGCGCACTGGCCGTCGAATCGTTCGCGACATAGATGTCGGGCCAGCCGTCGTTGTCGAAATCGGCGGTCAACACGCCGAGTCCATACGTACCGTTAGCCTCAAATAACCCCGCGGCTTCACTCACATCGGCGAAAGTCCCATCACCGTTGTTGTGATACAGAATATTTTTTCCGCCGTTCAGTCCCGGCGGACCGCAAGCCACCATCACGCCCTTGTAAAGACACGGCCCGGACTCGGGTACGGGCGCGGTCGCGAGATCAAGATCGATGTAATTCGCGACAAACAAATCGAGCTTCCCGTCGCGATCGTAATCCACAAAAGCGCAGCCCGTGTTCCAACGTTTTCCGCTACCGGCAACACCGGCTTTTTCGCTTACGTCGGTGAATGTTCCGTTGCCATTGTTGTGATACAGAATGTTTTTGCCGAAATACGTCACGAACAAATCTTCGTAGCCGTCGTTGTCGTAATCGCCGATGCAAACGCCCTGGCCCCAACCGGCGTGTCCGACTCCAGCTTTCGCGGTCACGTCAGTGAACGTACCGTCGCGATTATTTTTGAAGAGGTGCGACATCGGCGCCTGGCCTGCTGGAAATCGTTCCAGTCGCGATCCGTTCACCAGAAAAATATCCAGCCAGCCGTCGTTGTCGTAATCGTAGAAAGCGACGCCGCAGCCGGTCGTTTCGAGCAAATATTTATTTTTGTGTTCGCCGCCGAAGAGCGTTTTGACGTTGAGTTTGGCTTCTTTCGCAACGTTGATAAAGCTGATGCCGAGATCGCNTGCCTTCGCAGAGGAAGCAGCGCCACTCGCAGGCGCTTGGGAAGNGGCTTGCACTCTCGCGCGGCCAAATAGTGGCCGAGCCAGCGAAAGTACATTTTCAAACGAGAGAACCAGCGCGGACCGGCTCAACGAAAGAAGGAATGACCGCCGCGAAGAAAACAAACTGTGGTACCTTCCCGCACTGGCCCGTTCGGTGGTAAGTGCCGAGTGCTTGCGACCGCGATTTCGCCATCTTGCACGCCGCCGACCAGCAACGGAGCGCTTTCGTACCGTTTTGTATCTTAACGTAAGCGCGCTGTGAATCTTCAATGCCTGCAGCCGCAAAAGTCGCGGCCGTTCGACATGCAAATCTCCCGCCTATCGTTCGCGCGCAAATCCCAGGGAAAGAATCCAAAGGGTGTGGCCATAGCGAACGCACAACGATTCTGCGCATATGTTGGCCTGATCTTCGTCGGGGCTCTCATGTTTTTGTCTTCCGAATCCTCTGCGCAAGAGGCTCCTCCGCATTCGCTCGAACTTTCGCGACCGATTCGCACGTGGGAATTTCTGCCGGTGACCGGCACGCGCGCGGCGCTCTTTGGAAATGAATCGGGTCAGATGGAAGCGTGGATTTATCCGCTGAAGCTGTTGCGCGATTTAGGTTTGATCTTTCACGAAGGAGACCACGCAATTCCTGCCGAAGTCTTGGCGCGCACAATCATCGTGCGTCCTGAGTCCGCGACGATCGTGTACAGCAGCGACACCTTCACCGTGCGCGAGACGTTCTTCGTTCCCGTGAAAGAACAAGGCGCGGTCATCTCCTTCGACATCCGGACGGAGCAGCCCCTCGAAATCGAAGCGCGTTTCGTTCGCGATTTTCAACTGGAATGGCCGGCGGCTATCGGCGGCACGTTCATCGAGTGGGACAAGAATCTGCACGCGTTTGCGCTCGGAGAAGAAACGCGCAAGTTCGCCGGGCTCGTCGGTTCGCCGACGGCTGCGGATCCCGCGCTGGAATTCGACTCAAACTATTTCGACTCCCAGGCGAACACGATGCGGCTTGGCGTGACCGCAAAAGGCAAAGATCAGAAACTAATCGTGATTTCCGGTTCGGTGAATGGACACGTCGAAGCGGAAGCGACATATCGCCATCTGCTCGAAGGCTACGAACAGCTCCGCAGGGAATCCGCGAAATACTACGAAGATTATTTGCGCGATACGGTTAACGTTGCGCTTCCGGATGCACAGCTGCAGCAAGCGTACGATTGGTCGCGAGTCAGCGTGCTGCAAGGCATGGTCACGAATCCGTATCTCGGCACCGGGCTGATTGCGGGCTACAGAACATCGGGTGAGAGTGCGCGTCCGGGATATGCATGGTTTTTCGGCCGCGACTCGATGTGGACTTCGTTCGCGCTGAATTCGATCGGCGATTTCGCCAATACGCGAACGGCGATCGACTTCGTTGGCAAGTTCCAGCGCGACGACGGGAAAGTCCCGCACGAAATTTCGCAGACGGCGAGCCTCGTCGATTGGTTCAATAAATTTCAGTACGGATATGCATCCGCCGACGCAACGCCGCTATACATCATCGCGATGAACGATTACGTCGCGCAGAGCGGCGACGTCGATTTCGCGAAAGAAAAATGGGACAGCCTGTGGAAGGCCTACCAATTCATGCGCTCTACGTACGACGCGCAGGGCTTTCCGCAAAATTTTGGGATCGGACACGGCTGGGTCGAAGGCGGCCCGTTGCTGCCGGTGAAAACCGAGCTTTACCAAACGGGGCTCGGAGCTGTCGCACTGGGCGCTCTCGCGAATCTTGCCGAAGTCAGCGGACACGGTGATCTGAGCGGCCAACTCAAGCAGGAATTCGATCAGCATCGGCCGCTGATCGAAAAAGCGTTCTGGCTACCCGACAAAAATCGCTACGCGTTCGCGCTTGATCGCGACGGCAAACCCGTAGACGAATTGAGCGTGCTCGCAACCGTGCCGATGTGGTTCGGTTTGCTCGACGAGCACAACGCCGCGGCGACGATCACGCAGCTCGCCGACGCGGACCATCAGAGCGATTGGGGCATGCGCATCATTTCCGATCGGGCGTCGCGTTTCAGCGGCGGCGGATACCACTTCGGTTCGGTGTGGCCTCTCTTCACCGGCTGGGCGTCGGTCGGCGAGTATCGCTATCACCGCGCGCTTCCGGCTTACAGAAACCTGCGCGCGAATGCGCTGCTCGCGCTCGACGGGTCGCTCGGCCACGTCGCCGAAGTTTTGTCCGGCGATGTGTACGAACCGCTGTCCACAAGTTCGCCGCACCAGATCTGGTCGGCGGCGATGGTGGTCAGTCCGATCTTGCGAGGAATGCTCGGCTTGTCGAGCGACGCAAAGACCAATACGGTAACTTTTTCTCCGCATGTTCCGGCGGACTGGAATTCCTTTTCGATCCGCAACGTGCGCGCCGGGAATTCACGTCTTAACCTGACGTATACGGCAAATGCGAATTCGATCGTGCTGAAGACAGAATGCGTTGGGAGCGCGCCGTGCAACGTCGCGTTCAAACCAGCGATCAGTTTGCGCGCGCACGTCAGCGGCGTGACCGCCGGCCGGCGCGCGACTGCGTTTCATGTCACGCCGAACGATCAAGATCAGCATGTCGAGATTCAGTCGAGCGTGATGGGCAGCTCGGTCATTACGATTCAGCTCACGGACAACGTGGGCATCGGCTTTACGTCGAGCCTGCCGCCGCTCGGGAGTCCCAGCGGCGGATTGCGGATTCTGTCGCAATCGTGGAATGCGGAGCGCGATGCGTTGACCATCGATCTCGCCGGCAAGGTCGGCGGCGCGTACGAACTGAAGGTTTTCAATGCGGGACACATCGGCGCCGGGGGCAACTCCGCGCTGACCTCGGTGGAGGGTGGCGAACGCGGCGCGGCTGACGGAGCGAACGAAGAAGTCGTCGTGGTTCGCTTCCCGGCGTCCAACGTGGACGAATTCGTGCATCAAACCATCGTGCTGCATTTCGCAAATAGACAAAAATAAGGCAAGCTGAATCGTTTTGATTTTTCGTTTTTCGTTTTCGATTTTGTAATCCATTTCGACCGGGGAGGCTTCCATGAAGAAGATCTGGGTCTTCGCGGGAATATTGGTGATCGCTATGTGTGCTCTGACGCCGAAGGCCGGCGCACAACAAAAGGGTAAAACGGATGTCGCCGGACATGAGTGGTTCAACCACGCCGTGTTCTACGAAATCTATCCGCGCAGTTTTGCGGACAGCAACGGCGATGGCGTTGGCGATCTAAAAGGCATCACGTCGAAGCTCGACTATTTGCAGCATCTCGGTGTCGATGCGATCTGGATTACGCCGTGCTTCCCTTCTCCACAGGTGGATTTTGGCTACGACGTTTCGGATTATGAAGCGATCGATCCGATGTATGGAACACTTGCCGATTTCGACGAACTCGTCGCGAAAGCCAAAACGCACAACATCAAAATCATTCTCGACTTCGTTCCGAATCACACGTCCGATCAGCACAAATGGTTTCTCGAATCGAAATCGTCGAAGACAAATCCGAAGCGCGATTGGTACATCTGGCGCGACGGCAAAGGCCCGGGCAAGCCGCCGAACAACTGGACTTCTACATTCGGCGGATCGACGTGGACGCTCGATCCGACGACTGGGCAGTATTACTATCATTATTTCTACGCGCAGCAGCCCGATCTGAACTGGCGCAATCCGGAAGTGCGAAAGGCGATGCTGGATTGCATGCGCTTCTGGTACAAGCGCGGCGTTGCGGGATTTCGTCTCGACGCGGTCGATACGCTGTTTGAAGATCCCGATCTCAAAGACAATCCGCTTCTGCCGGGCTTGGATAAATTTGGATTCCCGAACGAGCACGAGATTTACAACAAGAAGCTGCCCGAAGTTCACGACGTGATGCGCGCCATGCGCAAGCTCGCCGACGAATACAACGCGGTGCTGATCGGCGAAACGTGGACGGCGAACGTGTCGGAGCTTCGCGATTACTACGGCGAAAAAAACGACGAGTTGCAAATGCCGATGGACCTGATGCTCACGCAGTTTCCGAAACTTTCGGCGCCGCAATTTCGCGAGCATATTACGGCCCTGGAAGATGCCGGAGGCTGGCCCGTTTTCGTCGTGAGCAATCACGACATCGTGCGTTCGTACACGCGCTGGGGCGACGGCAAGAATGACGATCAGATCGCGAAGATGGTTTGCGCGATGTACATGCTGCTGCGCGGCACGCCGATCATGTATTACGGCGAAGAGATCGGCATGGAGAACAACGATCCGAAGCGCAAAGAGGATGTGCAGGATCCTCAGGGGCGGCGCGGCTGGCCGAAGGAGATTGGGCGCGACGGCGAGCGGACGCCGATGCAGTGGAGCGACGGAGTGAACGCCGGATTTACGGCAGGCAAGCCTTGGTTGCCGGTTGCGCCGAACTACAAGACGCACAACGTTGCGACGGAGACTGCTGATCCAGATTCGATTTTGAATCTATATCGGCGGATCATTGCGCTGCGATCCAGCGAACCGGCGCTGTGTGAGGGCAAGTACATTGAGTTGAACGGTGCCGATCAGAATGTACTGGCGTTCGCACGGCAAAACATCGCCGGAAACAGTGTGATCGTGGCGCTGAACATGTCGGATTCGCCGCACATCGTAAGGCTGGAGCTTGGGAAAGTTGCTGCGCCTTCGGCGAAAGCGACGACGCTCGTTTCAGCGGGGGCGAAGGCTTCGGACGATCGAAAGCTAACTCTTGATCCTTATGGAATTTACGTGGCGAAGGTTGATTCTCGCTTGCGCTGATTCGATCGAGTTTTATTTTGGGAATTTTGGTTGGGTGACCTCCCCTCCCCATGTTTTTTCTAAGAATGTGAAAATGAAGGGATTATTTGTGCGCGTGTGTTAAGAATGTGATTCCAGGGGAGTTGTTGGGAATACAGTGAAATTTGCCTTTTCGATCGAGGGCTAGGGGCTTAGATCTTGCGGACATGGGGCGCAGCATGCTGCGCCCCTACAACATTGCTTCGATTCTTACGCCTGCGACGAACGCGCTCTTTCAATCCCGAGTAGCATGTTATCATAACAGATAACGTTTGTCAAGTAGTTTTTATTGATTCGAAATGTGAGGGATTCTGTTCGAATTGACGTTGGGTGCGGGATGAGTGCGGAGTGTCTGTTCGAATTGGTGGTGAGGAGTGGAGAAAAGCGCACAGGCAAGAGTGCCTGTGCCACTCAGGGGGTCCGAAGGGGGAGGTGGGCGGATTCCCAGGCGGCGAGGCCGCCGGCGATCTCGGCTACTTTTGTGAAGCCGGAGCGTTGGAGAAGGCTGGCGGCGATGGAGGAGCGGTAGCCACCGGCGCAGTAGACGAGGATGTCGCGGTCGCGCGGCAACGTTTGAGTTTTTTCGACTAAGTGGCTTAGCGGGATGCTTTGGCTGCCGTCGATGTACTTGCGGGTGCGTTCGCCGGGGTTGCGGACGTCGATGACTACGGGCGACTCCGAGCCGGCCATCGCTTCGAGTGCGTACTGAGGGCTGAAGGACTCGGTCGTTGTGATGAGATCGGGGCGGGGATCGACGCTGCGTAGGCCGTCTTGCAGGAAGCCGACGATGTGGTCGAAGCCGATGCGGCCGAGGCGGACGGCGGCTTCTTTTTCACGGCCGGGGACGGCGATGATGACGATGGGATCTTCGCGACTGAGGACGGTGCCGGCCCAGGTGGCGTATTGGCCGCCGAGGCCGATGTTGATGCTGCCTTTGAGATGAGCGGCGGCGAATTCGGCGGGGTCGCGCGTGTCGAGAATTTGTGCGCCGGTGGATTGCAGACCCAAAACAGAGTCGAGGGGGAGCGGATTCAAGCCCTGTTCGAGGGCTTGATCGAGTGTGGGGCGTTCTTCGCTGTTCAAAACGGCGTCGTAGGTGAAGTAGTCGGGCGCTTCGGGCTGATCGGCGGTGACGACCTGGATGAAGGCGTCTTTGGTCATCGGCTGGAGCGCGTAGTTGACGCGGCGCTGCTCGCCGATGGTGGAGACGGTTTCCTTGCTGATTGCTCTGCCACAGAGCGAGCCGGCGCCGTGCGCGGGGTAGACGAGGCTGGCGTCGGGAAGCGGGAGAAGTTTGTTGTGCAGGGACTCGTACAACATACCGCCGAGTTGCGTGGCGGACCAGCCGAGCGCGGCGCGGAGATCGGGGCGGCCGACGTCACCGATGAAGAGCGTGTCGCCGGTGAGCACGGCGTTGGGTTGCGTGGCGCTGACGGCGAGATCGAAGACGAGGATGGAGATTGATTCTGGCGTGTGGCCCGGAGTTTCAAGAACTCTCAGACGGACTTTGCCGAAGTCGATTCCCTCTCCATCTTTCAAAGGAGTGAAGGCATATTTCGCTTTTGCAGCGGCGCCGAGATAAATTTTTGCGCCTACGCGATCGCGGAGTTCGAGATGGCCGGCGATGAAGTCGGCGTGAAGATGAGTGAGGAAGACGTGCTTGATCTGTAGTTTGTGCTCGACGGCGAACGCGACGTATTGATCGATATCGCGTTGCGGATCGACAACGGCGGCCTCGCCGGTCTGTTCGTCACCGATGAGGTAGGAAGCGTGGGCAAGGCAGCCGAGATAGAACTGCTTGAGGATCATGGGCGGCGGCTTATTCCGGACGCGCCAAGAAAAAACGGGACACGCCCACTCTTTGCTTCTGGGCAAGCTGGGGCACAGCGACGCTGTGCCCCTACATGATCTTGCCGAGCACGATGTTTTTGTGGCTGATGCAAAACGTTACTTTGGTTGCTTCACGATGCGCAGGTAGGGGCGCGGCGCTTTCCAGCCTTCGGGATATACCTTCTTCGCGTCTTCGTCGGAGACAGAGCCGAGAATGATGACGTCGTCGCCGTCTTTCCAATTCACCGGAGTCGCGACTTTGTGTTTGGCGGTGAGCTGCATGGAATCGACGACACGCAGCACTTCGTCGAAGTTGCGGCCGGTGCTCATCGGGTAGCTGAGCATCAGTTTGATTTTCTTGTCGGGGCCGACGACGAAAACGGTGCGAACCGTAGCGTTGGTGGCGGCGGTGCGGCCATCGGAGGTGTTGCCGGCTTCGGCGGGAAGCATGTTGTAGAGCTTGGCGATTTCGAGCGTCGGGTCGCCGATCATCGGGTAGTTGACGCGATGGCCCTGCGTTTCCTGGATGTCTTCAATCCACTTGCTGTGCGAGGTGACGGGGTCGACGCTGAGGCCGATGATTTTTACGTTGCGCTTTTTGAATTCGGGCTCGAGGCCGGCCATGTAACCGAGTTCTGTCGTACATACCGGCGTGAAGTCTTTCGGGTGAGAGAAGAGGATGGCCCAGCTGTCGCCGATCCATTCGTGGAAATTGATTTTGCCTTGCGAGGTTTCGGCGGTGAAATTGGGGGCTTCGTCGTTGATGCGCAGCATGCTGTTGGTCTCCTGACCTGTCGAATCAAGCGGGGATGCGAGCGGGAATTATCGCGAATCGATGCAAGAAAGTCGAATCTATTGATGTAACGGCATGTCAATTTTTGGCAAATCGCCGTGGAGCGAACAGAAAGAGATTTCACCACAGAGGACGCAGAGGGCACAGAGTTTTAGTGCGTCGCTTGGGCGATGATTTCCTGAAATTTGTTGAAGAAGGCGTGCTCGTTGGGGCCGGCGTTGTTGCGCAGAGGCTTGACGCGCTCGACGAGGATTTCATCGGCGTCGGTGCCGAGGAGCTTCATCGATTCGGCGATGAAATCGGCGAGCGGCATGGCATTGGGATTGTCTTTGCTGTTGAGGAGATCGGTCTGGACCCAGGGCGGGACGATTTCGATGACTTTTACCGATGAGCCTTTCAGTTTGTAGCGCGTCGTCATCGAGTAGGAGTGAATCGCGGCTTTGGTGGCGCAGTAGATGGTGGTCAGTGACATCGGAGTGAAGCCGAGACCGGAAGAAACGGTCATGACGTAAGCGGCGGGCTGCTTCTTGAGGTGCTCGATGAGGGCGGAGGTGACGCGGATCGGGCCTAGCAGGTTGGTGGTGATGATCGAGGTTGCTTGAGCGTCGTCCATCACGGTGGAAGTGTCGTCGATCTGCATGACGCCGGCGTTGTTGATGACGGCGTTGAGTTTAGGAAAGTCGGCGATGAGTTTTTTGCAGACGGCGGCGATGTTCGCGGGATCTGCGACGTCGAGTTCGACGGACTGCATGCCGGGATTCCCTTTGGTGATTTCGGCGAGGTGACCTTTTCGGCGGCCGGAGATGATGACCTGGTTGCCGAGCTTGTGGAAGGCTTCGGCGTAGGCGCGGCCGAGGCCGGAGGTGCCACCGGTGATGAAGATGGTGTTGTTGGTGAGATTCATGGGGACTCCTTTTTTTCTCGGTGTTGGATGCTTGGTCGGCGGTAATGGCTATATGCATCGAAGGCCCGCGATCTGGGAAACGATCGCGGCTACAGAGTGTGGCTCCGCGAAACTTGGTGATTGGACTTTACGCCGGGCGGAGCGGGCCCCGCCCCCAACAAGAAATAGCAAGATGGCGACGTAAAGTCGCCGCTACGAAACGAAGAAGACGATCCAGGCGAGCCGTGCTATCGGGCTTTGCAGTTGGGTGGGTCGGCGGCGAGGGCTTTGGCGAAGTTTTTGGCGCTGGGAGAATCGGGATTGAATTGGAGGACGCGGGCGCCGAAGGCGCGGGCTTTGTCGAATTGGCCGGTATCGCAGGAGATGTGGGCGAGATTCATGCCGATGGAGCTGCGGCCGGGCGCGCGAGCGAAGGCGGGGGCCCACAACTCGGCGGCGCGATTGTAGTTTCCGGTGCGGGCTTCGATGACACCGAGATTTGCGGCGGCGTCGATCATTGTGGGATCGGCCCGGAGCGCGTGTTCGTAGAGTTCGCGCGCTTTGGCCGTGTCGCCGCGGCGCTGTGCGAAGAAAGCCAAACTGTCGAGCAAAACCGGATCATCGGGATGCTCGAGGATGGATTGATTGAGGTAGCGTTCGGCTTCGATGGCCGCGTCTGCGTGGCCCTCTTGCGCGATGGATTCCCAGGCGAGAGCCAGGTCGCGCGCATCGCCGGCGGGCGCGGGGGTTGTCGCAGGCTGCGACGCGGATTGCACGGCGGCAGCCGCCGCTTCACCTACGCTCACACTCGGCGCCGGCAGTTGCGGTTGCGTTTGCGGCGGAAAGCGGACTAATTGCGCTGCGGCGCCGGTCTGCAAAGTCTGAAGCGGCATCATCGGCAATTTCAGGATGCGGTGATCGGTGGCTTGCGTGTGCGCGACGTTTGAGGTGTTGGTGCGCGGCATGTGGCACGAAGTGCAATCGGGCTGATCGGCGTGATGCTGTGCGCCGAACGCATCGGTGTGACATGTAAGGCATTTCGCGCGATAGAAGGCGACGCGCTTTTCTGGCGCGGGCGTGGAATGCGGATCGTGGCACGTAGTGCAGGTCATCTTGTCGCCGGATTTAATTTTGCAGACGCTCTGCCAGAGCGCTTCGGATTGGCCGAGCGCGCGAATCTGTTGTGATTCCTGATCGACGTAGATGAAATAGTGGACGTCGTCGCCGAGGTCTTCGCCGGGGTGATAGTTGGCGAGTTTGCGGTGCGGCTGCTCGATGGCGACGTTGCCTTCGAGGTGGCATTGCATGCAGACGTCGTCGCGGCGGGCGGGCGCGAGTTTGGATGGATTGACGATTTCGCCTTTGCCGGTAGCGATGTGGGCGGCGTTGTCGCCGTGGCAACGCTCGCAGGTGATGCCGTCGTGCGCGAAGAGCGGCATGTCGTATTTATTTTCGGTGCCGGCGATGGGGGCGCGAGAGGCGCTGGTGTGGCAATTGAGGCAGCCGGGGTACGCGGGGAGATTCATCGGCATGAATTTCGCGTCCTGGAAAGCGGGCGCGGTGTCCCAGACTTTTTTTTGCGCGTACCAGTTGATGGGTGATTCGAAGAAGAAACCATCTAGGGAGAAGAGGTAAGTGCGGCCGCGGTGACCGGAGCCGATGAAGTATTGGAGGCGGCGTGTGCCGTGCATGGCGGGATCGTCGGGGCGATCGAAGGCGAGCATGGCGGCGTTGTTTTCCGCGTAGACGCGATAGTGGACGCCGGAAGCGGAGTGGGTGAAGTCGGCGGGAGTGAGTTGGTCGATGGCCTGGCCGCTGGCGCGGGCCATGGCGGTTTGGGAGTAGGAGACGGCGATGGCGGAGTGGCATTTTTGGCAAGCGTCGCTGCCAGGGGGCGCCGGAACGGGCGCTATCGCGCTTTGCGAAGCGGGGGGTTTTGCGGCGGCGGTGGAGGGCCTTGCGGGTTGCGGCTTGGTCGATTGTTGGGCGGCTAGCGCGAGGGGGAGACTCGCCGCGGCGAGGAGTAGTGCTAAGAAGACGGATTTGTTCCGGGGCTTACGCATCGAAAGCGGCACGGGAGTGCCGCACTCCAAGGACACCGTTTGATGGACGTCGATCTGCGGCTTTGCGTTGCTTTGGTTGCTTGCGAGCTGACATGGGCCCAGGGTGCGTCTCGTCTAGTCTAGGCGATTCCGAGTTTGTGCTGCATTTCTTCGAGCGAGACGCCTTTTGTCTCGGGGTAGAAGGCGCCGACGACGATGAGCTGCACAACCATCATCACCGAGAAAAAGACGAACGGATAAGCGCCGCTCGAGTGGGCGATTACGGGAAAGACGAGCGAGATCGCGCCGTTCATGAACCAGTGCGAAAAGCTACCGAGGCTCTGCCCTTTTGCGCGGACCTGATTGGGGAAAACCTCGCCGATGTAGACCCAGATCACCGCGCCCTGGGAAAACCCGAAGAAGGCGATGAAGCCGACGAGGAGCCAGACGAGAAGGCTCTGGTGCTGGTGCGCGAAGAAAATGTAGGCGACGCCGCCGAGACAAAACGCAGTGCCTACCGAGCCGATCAGCAGCAGCGTCTTGCGGCCGATTTTGTCGATGACGGACATGGCGAGCATCGTGAAAAGAAGATTTGTGCCGCCGATCGCCACGGATTGGAGATCGCCGGAGACTTTGCTGAAGCCGGCGGCCGCGAAAATGTCGTTGATGTAATAGAGGATCGCGTTGATACCGCTGAGCTGATTGAACATGCCGATGGTGACGGCGAGGAAAATCGGGAAGCGATATTTCCAGGTAAACAGCGCGTCGCTTGCAGCGCTTTCGGTGTCGACCGAGTGGACGATTTCCTGGAGTTCCTGTTCGTAGTTCGGCTCGCCGATTTGTTTCAAGACCTCGCGGGCTTCGTCTACGCGTCTTTGCTTTGCGAGCCAGCGCGGGCTGCGCGGGATGACGAAGAGCAAGACGAAGAACAAAAGGGCGGGCGCTGCGGGGACGGCGAACTTCCAGCGCCATTCGTCGGCGCCGAAATTGGCAAGGCCGACGAGATAATTCGAAAAATAGGCGAGGAGGATGCCGAGGACTACGTTGAATTGGAAGAGTCCGACCAGGCGGCCGCGATATTTGGCGGGGGCTAGCTCGGCGATGTAGGTTGGGCCCAGTACCGATGAGCCGCCGATGCCGAGGCCGCCGATAAAGCGGAAAAAGACGAGCGCCGACCAGTTCCAGGCGAGCGCGCAACCGAGGGCCGAAACGAGATAAAGGATGGCGAGGACGCGAAGACTGTCGCGACGGCCGTATTTTTCGCCGGGGATTCCGGCGAACATCGAGCCGAATATCGTGCCAAGGATGGCGCTGAAGACGGTGACGCCGAGAAGATATGGCGTGAGGTGGTAGACCTGGGTCAGCGACTGGGTTGTGCCGGAGATAACGGCGGTGTCGAACCCGAAGAGCAGGCCGCCGAGCGCGGCGACTCCAGTGCTTTTGACCAGCGTACCGTTGAGTGCCATGGACCGGCGGAGATTGTACAGGCTTCCGGGGGGAACGCACGGCAATATTTGCCGGGCTGTCGGGGACCGGATTGAGCGCCAAAATGATGTCGTATCAAACCTTAGGGAAACCACATCCAAACTATCGTGGCAGGTGCGTGCGGTCCGAAGTCGCGCCGGGATTTGAGCGCGCATTGTGAAATTGCCGCAACAGAATTGACACGAGGCGGGATGGCGCGTTAGTTTGGACGCCCTCCCTTCGCCGGTGGACCTTGTCCCCTCACAGGATTACGAGGCCGGCCGATAATTCCCACGGGGAGGCACCGCTCGGAGGTAGCCGCAGCAGCTCCGAACCCCAGAAGCAGCGATGTCGGCACCGAGTTTGTGAAATCATTTTCAGAATGAGATTTCCATCATCCACCGCGAAATGCGGTGCATCCAAATCCAGAGAGACAGCAGCGGGCGCGAAATCCCGCGGGAGTCATCGTGAGCACGACGCAAACGAGCACGACACAGGCGAAGTTTTCACCGGAACTGCAGCAGGATATCGACCTTCTCAGTGTCGATACGATTCGAACGCTGGCGATCGATGGAGTGCAGAAGGCGAATTCAGGCCACCCGGGCGCGCCGATGGGACTCGCGCCGGTGGCGTATGCGTTGTGGCAAAACTATTTGCGGTACGACCCGGCCGATCCGCTGTGGCCGAATCGGGATCGGTTTGTGCTTTCGAACGGGCACGCGTCGATGCTTCTGTATTCGATGCTGCATTTGACGGGCGTGCGGCGCGCGGATCACGATGGGAAGATCACGGACAAGCCGGCCGTGTCGCTGGACGATCTCAAATCGTTCCGCCAGCTCGATAGCGTGACGCCGGGCCATCCGGAATCGCACATAACGACGGGCATTGAGACGACGACCGGTCCGCTGGGTCAGGGCATCGCGAACAGCGTCGGGATGGCGATCGCGAGCAAGTGGCTGGGCGCGAATTACAACCGGCCGGGCTACACCGTTTTCGACTTCAATGTGTTCGCAATTTGCGGCGACGGCGACATGATGGAAGGCGTCGGCAACGAGGCCGCGTCGCTGGCCGGGCATTTAAAACTTTCGAATCTGTGTTGGATCTACGATCACAACAGCGTGACGCTCGACGGGCCGGCGAAATGGTCGTATGACGAAGATGTGATGACGAAGTATGTCGGGCTGGGATGGAATGTTACGCGCGTTTCGGATGCGAACGATCTCGTAATGCTTGGGCGCGCGTACGAGACGTTCCTGAAGACGAACGATCGTCCGACGCTGATTGTAGTCGATAGCCATATCGGGTATGGATCGCCGAACAAACATGATTCGTCGGATTCGCACGGAGAGCCGCTGGGCCCGGAAGAAGTAAAACTCACCAAGAAATTTTATGGCTGGCCGGAGGATGCGCAGTTCCTTGTGCCGGATGGGGTTTACGACCGGTTCAAGAACGGCATCGGCAAGCGCGGCGGCGAAAATCATGCGGCGTGGACGAAGGTCTATAACGAGTACAAGGCGAAGTATCCCGAGCTCGATCTGCAGATCCAGACGATGCAGAAGGAAGAGCTCCCGAAGGGCTGGGACAAGGATTTGCCGAACTTCCCTGCCGATGCGAAAGGCATGGCGACGCGCGATTCCTCGGGCAAGGTGCTGAACGCGCTCGCGAAGAATGTTCCGTGGATGATCGGCGGCTCGGCGGACCTGGCGCATTCGAATAAGACGAATCTGACGTTCGAAGGGGCGGGAGATTTCTTCCCCGAGGACGCTTACAAAGGGCGCAACCTGCACTTTGGCGTGCGCGAACACGCGATGGGCGCGGCGGTCAACGGCCTGAGCGTTTCAAAGCTGCGCGCCTTCAGCGCGACATTTTTCAATTTCAGCGATTACATGAAGCCTGCTATGCGCATTGCGGCGCTCGAAGAGACGCCATCGATGTTCATCTTCACGCACGATTCGATCGGTCTTGGCGAAGATGGGCCAACGCACCAGCCGATCGAGCAGCTTGCCGGTTTGCGCGCGATGCCGAACATGATGTTGTTCCGGCCGGCCGACGCGAACGAAGTGGTGGAGTCGTACAAGGTCATGGTGCAGTCGCGGCTTTCGCCTTCGACGCTCGTGCTGACGCGGCAGCCGCTGCCAACCTTTGACCGGACGAAATTTGCACCGGCTTCCGGTGTGGCCAAAGGTGCATACGTTTTGATCGACGCGGAAGGTGGCAAGCCAGACGTGATTTTGATTGCGACGGGCAGCGAAGTGTATCTGTGCGTCGAGGCGCGCGAAAAGCTCGCGGCGCAAGGCACCAAGGCGCGCGTGGTCAGTATGCCGTCGTGGGATTTGTTCGAAAAGCAGGACGCTGCTTACAAGGAGAGTGTGTTTCCGGCGGCGATCACGGCGCGCGTTTCTGTCGAAATGGCGGCGACATTTGGATGGGATCGCTACGTCGGGCCGAAGGGCAAGATGATCGGGATGCACAGTTTTGGCGCTTCAGCTCCGATCAAGGATGTGATGAAGAAGTTCGGCTTCACGGTTGATCACATCGTTGCGGCGGCCAAGGAGACAGCTGGTAAGTAGCCGCGACTCAATTGATTGCAGAGGATTGCAGCGCCGCCGGGCGGTGTAACGAAGCGGCTGGGCGTAGAATCCTCTTATTAGAGGACGAGAGTTTCGAGTAACCCAGGTTTCAAAGGAAAAAGGAGAACCCGCATGACTACAACCACCGCGCTCCCCACTGGAGCGACAGGAACGAACCCCATCAAGGCTCTGAACGACTTCGGACAATCGCCGTGGATGGACTACATCCGGCGCGACCTGCTCACCAGCGGCGGCTTGAAGAGAATGATCGATAGCGACGGCCTGCGCGGCATGACGTCGAACCCGACGATTTTCGAAAAAGCCATCACTGGCGGCACGTATTATTCCGACATCACGGAATCGCCCGACGCCAAGAAACTCGACGCCAAGGGCGTGTACGAAAAGATCGCGATTCGCGACGTGCAGGACGCCACCGATATCTTCAAAGGCGTCTACGCGGAAACNAAACAACGCGACGGCTATGTCAGCCTGGAAGTCTCACCGCTGCTGGCGAACAACACGCAGGGCACGATCGACGAAGCTCGGCGCCTGTGGAAGTCGGTCAACCGCCCGAACGTGATGATCAAGGTTCCCGCGACTCCGGCGGGCATTCCGGCGATTCGGCAGCTTCTTGAAGACGGCATCAACATCAACATCACCCTGCTATTCGCGCAGTCGGCCTACGAGCAGGTGGCGGAAGCATTCCTTTCGGCTCTCGAAGCCCGCGCAAAAAAGGGCGAGGACATCAGCAAGATCGCGAGCGTGGCAAGCTTCTTCGTCAGCCGTATCGATACGCTGATCGACGGCCAGATCGAGGAACTGCTCAAGACCGAGAGGGACGGGAGCAAGAAAGCTTTGCTCCAGTCGATCGAAGGCAAAGTCGCCATCGCCAACGCCAAGCTCACCTATAAGAAGTATCAGGAGCTGTTCGGCGGAGCGCGCTGGAAGGCGCTCGCGGCAAAGGGCGCGCAGACGCAGCGCCTACTCTGGGCCAGCACCAGCACCAAGAATCCGAAATATCGCGACGTGCTCTACGTCGAAGAGCTGATCGGCGCCGACACCGTCGATACGATTCCGCCGGCCACCTTCGATGCCTTCCGCGATCACGGCAAGTTGCGCAAGAGCCTGACCGAAAACGTCGATGCAGCCGCGAAGACGATGTCGGACCTCGACAAGTCGGGCATCTCGATGAAAGAAGCCACCGACAAGCTCGTCGTCGATGGCGTGAAGCTCTTCGCCGAAGCTTTTGACAAATTGCTGGAAGCCACCGGGAAATCCGCAGGAGTACACGCGTGAGCCTGAATCGCCAGAGTTACAAACTCCCCGCCGAACTCTCTGGCGCCGTCCAGGCGTCGATTGACGACTGGAAAAAGAACAACAAGGTCTCGCGCCTCTGGGAGCATGACGCTTCCCTCTGGACCAACGACGACGAAGCAAAATGGCTCGGTTGGCTCGAGATCGTCAACGACCAGCTGGGTGAGATCGCGACGCTGAAGAACATCGCCGCCGATATCAAGAAGGCGAAGTTCAAACACGCGCTGCTGCTCGGTATGGGCGGTTCGAGCCTTTGCCCGGAAGTTCTGCGTCTCACGTTCGGCAAGATCAAGGGCTCCCCTGAGCTGCACGTGCTCGATTCCACCGATCCCGCCCAGATCAAAGCGCTTCAGGCGAAGCTCGACCTGAAGAGCACGATCTGCATCGTTTCCAGCAAGTCGGGCAGCACGCTCGAACCGAACATCTATAAACAATATTTCTTCGAACAGGTTCGCAAGAAGGTCGGCGACAAGGAAGTCGGCAATCGCTTCATCGCGATCACCGATCCCGGCTCGAAGATGCAGACCGTTGCGGAAGGCGATCACTTCCGCAAAGTTTTCTTTGGCGTGCCTAGCATCGGCGGCCGCTATTCCGCGCTTTCGGATTTCGGCATGGTGCCCGGCGCCATCATGGGCATCGACATTCCGAAATTCCTCAAGATCACGCACGAAATGGTGAAGGCCACTGGCTCCGCCGTCGCCGCCGACAAAAACCCGGGCGTTCTGCTTGGCGCGATTCTCGGAACTGCCGCCGTTCACGGCCGCGATAAAGTCACGATTATCGCTTCGCCAGGGATTCACGATCTCGGCGCGTGGCTCGAACAACTGCTCGCTGAATCGACCGGCAAGGTCGGCAAGGGCATCGTCCCCGTCGATCGCGAAACGCTCGGCAAGCCGCCGGTTTACGGCAACGATCGCGTTTTTGCCTACCTCCGTTTGAAGACCAAGCCGAATAAGGCGCAGGATGCCGCGGTCGCCGCCCTCGAAAAGGCCGGCCAACCGGTGGTGCGCATCGAGCTTCCCAACATCTACAACTTGGGCCAGGAATTTTTCCGTTGGGAAATCGCGACCGCGGTCGCAGGCTCAATCATCGGGATCAATGCTTTCAATCAGCCCGATGTGGAAGCCAGCAAGATCGAAACGCGCAAGTTGACGACCGAGTACGAACAAAAGGGATCGCTGCCCGCCGAGACCCCGTTCTTCGAAGGCAGCGGCATCAAGCTCTACGCCGACGACAAGAATACCGCCGCGCTCAAGGGCGGCACGAAGCTCGCGGACGTTCTCCGAACGCATCTCGGCCGCATCCACGCGGGCGACTACTTCGGCGTTCTCGGCTACATCACGATGAACGACGCCAATGCGAAGGCGCTGCAGAAGATTCGGCTCTTCGTGCGCGATAACAAGAAGGTCGCGACCGTGGCGGAATTCGGGCCGCGCTTTTTGCATTCGACCGGCCAGGCGTACAAGGGCGGACCGAACTCAGGTGTCTTCCTCCAGATCACGTGCGATGACGCGGTCAATATCGAAGTGCCGGAGCAGAAATACTCGTTCAGCGTCGTGAAAGCCGCGCAGGCGCGTGGCGATTTCGCGGTGCTGGCCGAACGGGGACGGCGCGCGCTTCGCGTCCATCTCAGCAAGAATGTTGCGAAGGACTTGAAGACTCTCGACTCGGCGATTCAGCAGGCGTTGAAGTAGCACGGTAAAAACTCGAAAATCGCGATCGTCCGCAATTCGCATCCGCGAACACCGCAAACGGTTGTGCAGCTCGATCAGAGATGCGCCGCCGAAAACTTTTCTTCACCACACACCGCACCACTGAGGAGCTACGCAAATGCAACTGGGCATGATCGGACTAGGCAGAATGGGCGCCAACATGGTGCGGCGCCTCGAGAAAATGGGCCACCAGTGCGTGATTTTCGATCGCACTCCCGCAACAGTCGATGCGCTCGCGAAGGAAGGCCCGACGGGCGCTTCCTCGATCGACGACTTCATCAAAAAGCTCAACAAGCCGCGCGCCATCTGGCTTATGGTTCCTGCTGCCGTCGTAGACGGCACGCTGCATGAGCTCTCGTCCAAGCTCGACGTCGGCGACATCATCATCGACGGCGGCAACTCCTATTACATTGACGATATTCGCCGCGCCAAGGAACTCAGCGCGAAGGGCATCCACTACGTCGATTGCGGGACGAGCGGCGGCGTTTGGGGACTCGAGCGCGGCTACTGCCAGATGATCGGCGGCGAAACCGACATCGTGAAGCACCTCGATCCCATCTTCAAATCGCTCGCTCCCGGGCGCGGCAACATCGATCGCACTCCAGGCCGCGAAAAACTCGGCGGCACCGCGGAAGAAGGCTACCTCCACTGCGGCCCGTCGGGCGCAGGCCACTTCGTCAAGATGGTGCACAACGGCATCGAGTACGGCCTGATGGCCGCCTACGCGGAAGGGCTGAACATCCTCCGGCACGCCAACGTCGGCAAACAGCATCAGGAGAGCGACGCCGAGACCACGCCGCTGCGCAATCCCGAGCACTATATGTACGACTTCAATCTCGCCGACGTCACCGAAGTCTGGCGCCGCGGCAGCGTGATCGCTTCGTGGCTGCTCGACCTCACCGCGATCTCATTCACCGAGCAGCCTAACCTCGACAAGTATTCCGGCCGTGTATCGGACTCTGGCGAGGGCCGCTGGACGATTCTGGCAGGTATCGAATCCGGTGCTCCCTCACCCGTATTAACCGAAGCCCTCTACGAGCGCTTTACGTCGCGCGGCGAATCGGATTTCGCATCCAAGATTCTTTCGGCGATGCGCTTCCAGTTCGGCGGGCACCTCGAAAAGAAGGGCTGACCGCGCTCGTTTGGCTTAGACTTGGCGCGCGATAGACTGGCGTGGGATAAACTGACTGGCGCGGACCAACCCGCGCCCACACACGGACCTTCATGAACTCAAATAATCACCACCCTGCGAATGTGCAGCCGATGCCGAATGTCATGGTCATCTTCGGCGCCACCGGCGACCTCACCAAGCGCAAGCTCATTCCTGCGCTCGTGAATCTGGCGAACGACGGCATGTTGCCCAGGCAGTTCGCGATCATCGGCTTCGCTGCCAACGACACGACCACCGAAAATTTTCGCAAGACGCTCACCGACGAAATTCCGAAGTACGCGCCAGCACAAATCGATCTGAAAAGCTGGGACTGGTTCAAAGAGCGCATCTATTACGTCAAAGGCGATTTTAACGACGCCGACGCGTACAAACGGCTCGCCGCGCAAATCGCGGAAGTCGATAAGAGCCACGGCACACAGGGCAATAAGTTCTTCTATCTCGCCGTCGCTCCGAGATTTTTCGCGACGATTGTTCAGCAGCTAGGCGCTGCCGGCCTCACCAAAGAAGAAAACGGCCACTGGTCGCGCGTCATCATCGAGAAACCCTTCGGCCACGACTACAACTCAGCGATCCAGCTCAACAAAGATCTGAAGCAAGTGCTCTCGGAAAATCAGATCTACCGCATCGACCACTACCTCGGCAAAGAGACCGTCCAGAACCTGATGGTTTTCCGCTTTTCGAACAACATTATCGAGCCGCTGTGGAACCGCAATTACGTCGACCACGTGCAGATCACCGCCTCCGAAACCGTCGGCGTCGAGCATCGCGGCGGATTTTACGAAACTGCGGGCGCGTTGCGCGACATGGTGCCGAACCACCTCTTCCAGCTCCTCACGATGACATCGATGGAGCCGCCGATCTCCTTCGACGCCGACGAAGTCCGCAACAAACAAGCCGAAGTTCTGCACGCGATTCAGCCGCTCATGCCCGAAGACGTGCTGAAGAACACGGTCCGCGGCCAATACGGCGAAGGCGTCATCGAGGGCGAACCGGTCCCGAGTTATCGCAGCGAGCCCGACGTCGCGCCCGACTCCAACACCGAAACCTTTGTCGCGCTGAAGCTGCAGATTGACAACTGGCGCTGGGCCGGAGTTCCCTTCTATCTGCGTACCGGCAAGCGCCTCGCGCAGCGCGCTACCGAAATCGTTATCCAGTTCCGCCGCACGCCGTTCGTGCTCTTCCGCAACACCACGGTGAAAAATCTCGAAACGAATCGCCTCGTCATCCACATCCAACCGGAAGAAGGCATTTCGCTCAGCTTCGGCGCGAAGGTACCCGGCTCGGTGATGAAGCTCGGCCTCGTCAACATGGACTTCGACTACTGCAATTATTTTGGCGTCGAGCACAGCACCGGCTACGAACGCCTGTTGCGCGATTGCATGGCCGGCGACGCGACGCTCTTTCAGCGCGCCGATATGGTCGAAGCCGGCTGGAGCGTCATCCAACCGATCATCGACGTGTGGCACGCGCTGCCTGCTCGCGGCTTCCCGAATTACGCCGCCGGTTCCTGGGGACCGCGCGATGCCGAAGAACTGATGGAGCGCGACGGCCGCAGTTGGCGCCGCATCGGCGAAGAAGACATCGATCAGCGTCGCTTCTCGGACTCGGCGCGTGCTGCGAACGAGAAGCCGGTCTCAACGCGGAGCTAGCCGGCGTCGATTGTGGGTCGCGGTTTTAACCGCGATATCTAGCCACGAGAAATGAGGGGCTTCCGCCCCCCAAGCATCGCGAAAGGAAACCCAATGGCAACTCCCGCACCGCATTCGAACCGCGAAATTCAAGTATTCCGCGACGTCAACGACATCGCCGCACGCGCCGCGGATCTCATCCTCGCCGCCGCCAACGCCGCCGTGAAGCAAAATGGCCGCTTCACCATCGCGCTCGCGGGGGGCTCGACTCCCAAGACTCTCTATTCCCTGCTCGCCGCCGAGCCGTACTTTTCGGTGATGCCGTGGGACAAGACTTACATCTTCTTCGGCGATGAGCGCTCTGTCCCACCCGACGACAAAGACAGCAACTTCCGCATGGCCAACGAGTCGATGCTCACGAAGCTTTCGCTCAAACCGGAACAGGTGAATCGCATCAAGGCGGAAAATCCTGATCCCGAAAAAGCCGCGCTGGAATACGAACAGCTCCTCACAACGTTTTTCAATCTTTCATCGGGCCAGCTTCCTCGCTTCGACGTGACCCTTATCGGTATGGGCGACGAAGGCCACATGCTCTCGCTTTTCCCCGGGACCAAGGCACTTCAGGACAATGGCCGGCTCGTGAAGTCGAACTGGATCGGCAAGCTCTACACCTGGCGCGTGACCGTCACCGCTCCTGTCGCCAACAACTCCGGCCTTGTGATCTTCATGGTCACGAAGCCCGACAAAGCCCTCGCGCTCAAAGGCGTGCTCGAAGGCCCGTACGAGCCCGAGCAGCTTCCGTCGCAACTCCTGCAGCCGACCAACGGCAAAACCGTCTGGCTCATCGACACCGCCGCCGCCGAAAAGCTCGACCCAAGCACTGTCAGCAAGCCCTGAGAACACAGCCCTAGCAATACATTTTTGATTGGGCGGACACTTTTATGCGCCGGTCATGCTGAGGCGTCCGCAGGACGCCGAAGGATCTCAGCCCTAACCGAAGCTACGAAAATCAGCAACGAGCACGGCCACGCCTTGGCACCAACCTTAAAATTCGTTTAAAAACCACTCCCCTTTCCCACATCACCTCAACCCGATGTAAACTGAGTTCGGCACAAACCTAAGGAGAAGCAATGGCAACATCAACCAGCGGCAGCAAAATCGAAAGCCTTCTCGGCGCCAAAGCCGAATCGCTCCTCGGATTCAAGAATCCGAAAATTTCCAAGGAACGCCTGCACCTCCCTGGTCCGAACTTCATCGATCAGGTTTACGCGCTCACCGACCGCAACATCCGCGTGCTGACCAATCTGCAGCGCATGTTCGGCCACGGCCGCCTGCGCAACACCGGCTATCTCTCGATCCTCCCCGTCGATCAGGGCATCGAGCACTCCGCCGGCGCGAGCTTCGCGAAGAATCCCGATTACTTCGACGGCGAAAACATCGTCAAGCTCGCCATCGAAGGTGAATGCAACGCCGTCGCATCAACGTTCGGCGTGCTCGGTTCCGTCGCGCGCAAATACGCGCACAAGATTCCGTTCATCGTAAAGATCAACCACAACGAACTCCTCACCTTTCCCAACCAGGCCAATGAGATTTTGTTCGGCACCGTGAAGGAAGCCTACGACATGGGCGCGGCCGCTGTCGGCGCCACGATCTACTACGGCTCAGAAGGCGCCGATCGCCAGATCATTGAAATTAGCCAGGCGTTCGCGCAGGCCCACGATCTCGGCATGGCCACTGTGTTGTGGTGCTACCTCCGCAACAACGCCTTCAAAAAAGATAAGGACTACCACCTTTCGTCGGATCTCACCGGTCAGGCCAACCATCTCGGCGTCACCATCAAGGCCGACATCATCAAGCAGAAGCTCGCCGAAAATAACGGCGGCTACGAAGCGCTCAACATGGGCAATTCGAGCTACGGTAAATTCGACAAGCGCATCTACACCGAACTCAACAGCGATCACCCGATCGATCTCTGCCGCTACCAGGTGATTAATTGCTTCAGCGGCCGCAGCGGCCTCATCAACAGCGGCGGCGCGTCGGGAGCCAACGACTTCGAAGACGCCGTGACGACCGCCGTCATCAACAAGCGCGCCGGCGGCACCGGCCTCATCTCCGGCCGCAAAGCCTTCCAGCGCCCGATGGCCGAAGGCGTCCAACTCCTCAACGCCATCCAGGACGTCTACCTCAGCCCCGAAGTCACCGTCGCGTAATAGCGACGTACTTCGTGTCGCATCCGCGACAATTTTCGTATCGCAAAGGCCAAAGGGCACGGCATCCGTCGTGCCCTTTTTCACTTACAAATTCACATTCGCAGGGAACCGGCCTTCCCCGGGCATTTGGATTTCCATGCCTCGACGCGTCCGATGGCCCCGGGACCGCTCACCCTGCTGTCGTCACGACGATCGCCGAGCATCGCTTCTTGCTGATGCGCCGGTACGAGTGCGGCTGTGATGAATCGAAATAGATCGAATCCCCCGCGTCGAGCACATGTTCGTCGTTTCCCACTCGCAGCTCCAGCTGCCCATGCAACACCGACAGAAACTCCACTCCGCCATGATGATGCCGTCGCGCCCTCCCCGGAGGAAGTGGCTGGAATTCCGCGTAATACGCGTCCAGCTTGCGATCCACGGCCGCAAAATCCAGCGACTCGAAGTAAAACGAAATGTCGCGCCCGTCCGGCCGTTCCGGAAATCGCTTCCGCTCTTTGCGCCTCACGATCGCAGCACGTGCCGCTTCGAATCGTCCGCAAAAAAATACTCCAGCCCCACGCTGTACACCATGGCGATACGCAATAGCGTCGGCAGCGTCGGAAACAACTTCCCGCGTTCGACCTTCGAAAGCATCGCCGCGGAAAGTCCCGTGTGCCCTCCCAGCTCCACCAATCCCATTTTTTTCTTCAGCCGCAGCGCGCGCAATTTGTCTCCGATCGCGTAGCTCTGAATTCCCTTTTTCAGCGACTCCGACAGCATTGGATCTCCCTTTTAACCAGCGAGAAAAGCCAGCCGGAAACTTTTGACCTGCGCTCACTCGACTTTCAGTGTCTGGCTGTTTCTCATCTGTCAAACATCTTTTCTCTTGAGTTAANCGTACTATCCACTGAGACGGCTCAGACGAGCCAAACTCCGAGGCGCATCGCTCCCCTGGAAGTTTCAGCGCCCGGTTTCAATCCAGATTCGCATCACAAAGGAGAATCAGAATGATCGCAGTTTCAAACGTAGTGAGAAGGTTGGGCTCATTGGCGGCAGCAGCCTTGCTCTTGGTCCTCTCCACCGCGGCCTATGCCAATCCCCAACCCAGTTCGCAGGATATCGTTGACACCGCCGTCGCCGCCGGCTCGTTCAAGACTCTCGTCGCCGCTCTAAAGGCTGCGGGGCTTGTCGACACTCTCAAAGGCAAAGGCCCCTTCACCGTTTTCGCTCCGACGGACGACGCCTTCGCCAAACTTCCCGCGGGCACCATCGACGAACTCCTCAAGCCGGAAAATAAGCAGAAACTCATCGCCATCCTGACCTATCACGTCGTCGCCGGCAAAGTGACTGCCGCTCAAGCCATGAAGCTGAATTCCGCCAAAACCGTAAACGGCCAGTCGCTCGCCATCAGCACCGACGGCGGCACGGTCAAGATCAATGACGCCACCGTCACCAAGGCCGACATCATGTGCTCCAACGGCGTGATCCACGTGATCGACACCGTCCTCGTGCCGAAATAAGTTTCCCCCAACGCAGCGAGGCCCCGCCCGATTTGCAACGGCGGGGCCTTTTTTTCGCTCTCTCCAGTCACTCCAATTTCTAAGAACCTCGCCGTCGCATTTGTCCAAAAATTCTGCCGAACCTATCAGTTTCCTTATGCCCTTCAGCGTAGGCTGGCTCGCACATCAGTGCCTCTTCGCCTTCGCGAAGATCGGCCGACCCGCTGGAGGACTCTGTGAGGAATCAAACTGCGCACCCGCTCATTCGATCGAGGCTGCTTCCGCACGCACTGGCGAGATCGCTAAGAACTGTAATCGCGCTCCTGGTGGTCGCTGCCGCATCGGCGAACGCACAAACCAAACCCTCAAACTCGCCCGAGGCCGCGACGGAATCCGCATCATCCATGCAGCAACGCATCTCCACGCTCGAAGCCGAAGTAGAAGAGCTAAAAGCTGCGGTTCACCAGCTGCAAACAAACACGAACTCGCCCGTAGCCCAGCCGCGCGTCATTCTCGCATCAGCACCGATCGTGCCGCCTGCGCTGCCCGAAGCTCCCGCTCCATCGCCAAACTCAGCCACAACCATCTCCGCAATCGCAGTAGCCCCAGCAACCCAGGTCACTCCATCCGCCTTGCCAGCGCAAGCCGCCGCTCCAACTACCTCCGCCCTCCAACCCGACGACTCCAAACTCCTCGGCTTCTTCCACGACGCCACCATCAACGTCGCACTCGACGGCTATTACGACTACAACTTCAACGCCCCCGTCGGCCGCGTCAATCTTCTCCGCGCCTACGACGTCCTCAGCAACGAGTTCAGCCTCAATCAAGCCGACGTCGTCTTCGATCACCCCGCCGACGTCGCCGACGGCCGCCGCTGGGGCGGACGCCTCGACCTCCAATTCGGCCAGGCCACCGACACGCTGCAAGGCAATCCCAACAACGAGCCCCGACCCGACATCTATCGCAACATCTATCAAGCCTACGGCACCTACATCGCGCCAATCGGCAAAGGCCTCGAAATCGATTTCGGAAAATGGGGCAGTTCGCTCGGCATCGAAGGCAACTACACCAAAGATCAAATGAATTACTCGCGCTCGTTCTTCTTCGACTTCCTGCCCTTCTATCACATGGGCGTTCGCGCGAGCCTGCCCGCCTCCGACAAATTCACCATCAACTATTGGGTCGTCAACGGCACCAATCAGGTCGAAGCCACCAACGCCTTCAAGGACGAACTCTTCGGCTTCGTCTACAAGCCCACGAAAACCGTCACCTGGACCTCAAACTACTATCTCGGCATGGAGCATCCCGACCGCGAAGTCTCCGCGATTCCGACCGACCCCGTCCCCGTCCAGCCCGACCTCAATTTCATCGCCATCCGCCCAGCTCCCAATGGCCGCACGCACATCTTCGACAACTACGTCACCTGGCAGCCAACGCCAAAGCTCACCATCGCCGTCGAGGGCGACTACTTCATCCAGCGCCTCTGGCGCGATCAAGCTCCCGGCGAATCCGCCGCGCCGCAACACGTCATCGGCGGCGCCGCCTATCTCCAATATCAGTTCACGCCGCGCATGACCTTCGCCACGCGCACCGAATACCTCTCCGACCGCGGCGGCCTCTTCAGCGGCATCACGCAAGCCCTGAAAGAAAACACCGTGACCTTCGACTACAAACTCGCCGACGGCTTCCTTATGCGCTACGAATGGCGCCGCGACTATTCGAATCAGCCGTCATTTCTTTCCGACACGCAAGGCTTGCTCTTGAAACAGCAGACAACCGCTACAGTAGGCTTGCTCTGGTGGTGGGGCCGTAAGGAAGGAACCTGGTGAACTCAGCCGGCGGCAACGACAACAGCTAAAAAGCCGAAAGGCGCCCGGTGAAACTCACGAGCGCCCCTCAACCTATATCCTAATTCGACTTATACCTCAGGGATCACCTCCTGTCTCCACAGGAACGTGGACCACAGCCCCATTGTAAAAACGGGATTCCCCGCGTCAACCCTAAAAATCACATTTAGCCCCCGCAAAGTTTGCATCTTTGCGCACATCGCATCCAGACGGCGAAAAGCCTTGTAATCCCCACCCCCATTCGCTATACCTCACTCATTACCTCGCAGTTGGTGTGGTACCGGATAAATCTGAACTAGCGTTCCCGCCAGGGGATTCGCCTACGTGCACGCCATCTCGGCGCTGCTGGCGTTTGCGTTTCCGAGAGAGAACTCGCGGTTAGCGCACGGGTCAACATTGAAGCTCAACTGGCTC
>JGI12635J15846_10000498_pt1 | contig 33526 bp, 25 predicted proteins | sample BlaSpr_A8_OM2_M2_FD_15846 | JGI IMG/M metagenome (IMG submission 15846)
GCGGACCGCCGCCGGGCGGGATGTGCATGTCGATGACGCAGAAGCGTCCGGCAGTCTGCTCGCCGGTCACGGTAATGGTGTAGGTATCGCCGACCAGCCCGATGTGGGGCAGGTTTTCGAGTTGAGCAAGGGTCAGGCTACGTTTGGGATCGTCCGGCGGAATAGTCGGCTGAGCGGATGACATTTTGTTCTCCTCAAGGTCTTGTTTTGAGTCATTGACGCGATTCATTACTTCCAAAGCGTAGCGGTCTCGGCGGCGAAATCCTCGTAGCGGCGCGGAGCGTGCCCCAACAAGAGTTTCGTCAACTTCTCGACATCTCCCGTCTCAGCGACGAAACCACGTTCGAGATACCCTTGAAACATCATGCGGATGTCGCGAGATTTGGCCCAGTCAGCAGCCCCCAAAAACCGCGCGCACCGAACAGCTGTCGACGACAGCACACGACCAGTCGACTGACCATCACGCAAAAGCCAGTCCAGCAATGTGTTGATCTGATCTTTTATTGTGACTCCTGGTGTCAAGCTATTTGACTGAGTGGTAGCCAGCTACTTTGAATTTTTCCGCGCACCTCGCAGCAAAGGTAAGAGGCGGAAAAGAAGATTAGAAAAAGAGGCATTAGGAGCCGAGAAACGAGGGGCAGGTCTTTCCACCCGCCAAGCATCAAATTTCGAACCAAAAGCCCACTGATAATTGCCACCATCCGCCAAGCCGCTATGGCGAGTTTTGTTCGCCAATTCATTTACGCCGCTCTTTAGGCCCTCCGTTGTTCGTTTGCTTCCCAGTGGGCTATCGCCACTGGACTAGGGTGAGATCAGGCGCACGGCTACGGGAGATGCGCCGTTGCCGAGGATTGCTGCTGGTGCTCCGGTGGTACTGGTTCCGCAGCCTGTCATGTTGATGATGGTCGTGTTCACGAGGCCACGATTTGGCCCGAAAGCCGGAGTGGGCTGGCCGTTCGGATTCAGAAATAGCTCAACGAAGCCGACGATCGTTACCGGCCCGGTTGGCGGATTCTGATCAGTGCCGCTGTCGTATACCGGCACTGTAACCAGCGAATCGCTGACCATCACGTCGTTACCCGACGCGCCGGGGATCGGATTGCCGGCACCCGCGACGAACTCGAAAGGCGACGACGGCGGAGCCGTAGAAGTGACTACATCGCCGCCGTCCCTCGCGTGCGTCAGACAATTTACAGCCTCTGCGGTTTCCCGATTTCGATTATTGCCGTAGTTAGAGAAGTCGATATTCACACCGGTGCTGTTGCATGCAAGAGCCGTCTGGATGCAGCCAGCAACGCTTTCCTCATAGGGGGTGGCCAATGCGGGTGTGCAACTGGGCAATGCCTGTGTCGGAGGGGGGAAATTCGTCGCTGGATCACCGGGATAGTACTTCCACGCCACTACCGGGCCCGTCAATTGGCCGCTGCAGTTGCCGTTAGGGCAGGCGACACTCAATCGAGTGGCGGCGCTGGAAGAGGTCCACCCCAGAAGATTTCGGTTGGTAATTGTTCCACTGTTCGGATCGAAGATAGTAGTTCCACCACTGGGATCTATGTTCGGCAGCAGCCAGGGTTTTACGCACATCGGTGCGACCGGTAATTTGGTGGTGCTGCTCGTACCTACGACGCCGGAGGGATTGTAGGCCTCAGCTGTGGCCGATGCGGCTACGGTGACAAATTTCGTTCCCCAGATGCGCGCGAAAAAAGTGGGCAGGTTGGTGACTTGCACTTTTACCGTTACCGTCGGGTTGGTATAGGTTCCAGCGAAGGTAGGAGTAAGTATGTTGGCCCCGGTTAGGTACGTTCCCCCCACCTGGTTCTGCTCTGCGACCTGCACGGCGACATTTTGGGCGGGGCCTGCGGCTGCCTCGACGGTTCCGAGCAAAGTGCCGGTCGGATCCGATGTTGCTCCGGAATTGGCGATCACCCGTGCCGCGGCCAGTGCCGCGCCGTCGGCCGCAAGTTGCGCCTCGCTACGCGCGGTATAGATTGTTACCACGTCGATCGAAAGCGCAGCCATTGCTCCGACTACGCAAAGCATAAACACCGCTACCAGCGTGATGACGACGCCGCGTTCGTTTTTTCGATCTAGCTTTCGACCCGAGATGTTCTTTTTTCTACGCATATCCTCACGTCTGGTTATGGACGGTGGCGCTCTCGGTTATGGTTGGGGACGCATAGCCGGTCGAACCAGGGAATAACAATTGAATCACGCTATTGAACCGCCACGCATAGGGATAAGAAACGGTAACGACGGTGGCGACTGCCGCAGGTGGCGCGGCGGTGCAGGCGGGACACACCAATCCGCGGTTGATAGCGATGACCAGGTTGCCTTCGGTTTTGGTGCATGCAGAAATTGTGTAGGTCCACGTTAAGCCTGGCGCTGGTCCCGATACCCTACCCGGCGCGGTGCAAGTTGTTCCGTTCGGCAAGACTCCACTCGCGAGAAGCGAATTGAAAACTGCCGTCACTACTGGTTGCAGGGAATCCGGGTTGCCATTGCTTACCACAATATCGCTCATGGGCTGCGCACCCGCGACGATGGCACCTTCCTGCGCGGCTTGTTCGATCTTCTGCTTCTGGTTGAAGGCGCCGCTGAAATCGTAAATGCCTACTACGAACAACACCAAAAGTGGGAGGGAGATGGCGAACTCGAGCAGCGCTGCGCCTTGCGCGTCCTGCAACACACTGACCGAGCGGTGACGCAGTGAATCGAGGCGGAGCATCCTAGTTCTCCATCCTGCTTTGCGCTTGCGCCGACAGAATAACTTGCTGCATGTTGAGGGCGGTGAATAAATTCAGGTTAAAAGTGAATGGATATTGAAAGCTGACCACAACTCCACATTGCGGGGCCTGGGTTGCCGGCTGCGGCTGGGACGCGGGGGGATTCAGTTGCACGTTGCTGCAAACCCAGATGTTGTCGGTGGTCGCTGTACAGGCGCCGCCTGGGGGAGCCGGTGGCGGACAAGCAGGTAGTCCTGGATTCGCTGAAGCAGTGATCTGGCCGGGATTGAGATTGGAGGCCTGCATCACGTTGGTGATCACGGTGACCACATTGGTCGAAGCAGCGTTTCCGCAAGTAGCGCACGAATTCCGCGCAGCCGTAATCGCCCCCTGCTGCGCTGCCTGCTGGATGGTGGCATAGATGTTGAAGGCTCGTCCGAACCAGATCATGCCCAACAGCAGTGTGAATACCAGAGGTAGTACCAGAGCAACCTCGGCGATCTCTGCGCCGTCGGTGTTTGCGAGTTTAGCGGTTATGCGTTTTATGTTCAGCAAATTGTGGATCCTTCGCTGGGCTCAGGATGACAATGCATCATTCGGATGACGAGTCCTATTCACGGGACAACCCATGTAAAAAAGATCACAAACGCCCCAGCGCTCGGCCCAGGGCAAAACATAAAACGGTGAGCGCCATGGCTACGCCGAATGGAATCTTGATGGACTGCGGATCGTCGAGCGACACCTCGGCACTCGGCATCCGCAAACTCAGCAACGCGGCCAGCAAATGCATGATGTTCATTAGCGTCCGCTTCAGGCGTCCCTTCCAGATGACGACCGCCAAGGCCATGACTCCCGCGACTAGAACCGTCCCCATGAGCACGGAGAACAGCAACCGTGGACCGAGACACGCTCCCAAGGCGCCGGCGAGTTTCCAGTCCCCGGCACCGAGGCTGCGAATGAGCACAAACGGCAGCAGGACTCCCAAGCCTAATAACGCTCCCAGTAATGCGGCTTTCAGTCCCGGCCAGCGGTAGAGAATCGTGTTGACCGCGATACCGGCCACCAGGCCCGAAACAGTAAGCCAGTTCGGAATTCTGCGATAACGCCAATCGAGAACGCCTGCGACCGTTGCCACCAGCAGCGCCGGAATCCATGGTAGAGACTGAGATAAAGATTGTGTCCATGGCCCGGATTGAAGCGCGATCACGGCTGGCAGACAGGCGTCTCCGAGCATTTCGCTCTCAGTACTTTAGGACTTTCAGGGCCGACACTCAAGAGGGAAGTTCTCAGTTCCCGGTGCTCGGTTCTCACGAAGTACCGGTACCTGGATGTCGCGAACAGCCTCTAAAAAACGAAAGACCCGGTTGCCCGGGCCTTTTCGTCGAATGCTGGCGAAATTACTAGCGCGTGATCGGCGCTGAATTTCGTTCCGCGACTACTTTTCTGGCGTTGTCGGCCAGGGCGCGCGCTTGCGGCAGCAGCTCCAACGCTTTGATCACGTCGGGGTCAGTTTCCGCCCTAACTTTGAGACCTTCTTCTTGCCCGAAGGCGTCGACGAAAATTTCGCTCTTGAGATTCGAGCGCAGCCAGTCGTTGTTCTCGATCAGCTCGACTTCGGTGTAGGGAACTTTTTCATCGTCCAGGAATTTGCGGAAGTCGAGCAGCAAAGGCTCGTCGACTTCGAAACTCTGCGTGACTTTATGCGTGAGCGCGTAGTGCTTGGCAAAATTAAACAGAGCATAGTGCTCGAGCAGTGTGTCCTGAAACTTGTTGGATTTGTAAGGCGGCAACTTCACGTCGGGAGTGATTCCTCCGCCGCCGTAGACGGTGCGTCCGCCATCGGTGAGCTTCACCTCGTGATTGGCGTTGTTCTCTTCACTATCGCGGTTGTAGTAGTAATCGTAGAGCGACAGGTTGGTGTAATCGCGTTGGATCAGGCGTCCGCTGGGCGTGTAGTACCTTGCCGTAGTCAGGGCCAAGCCGGTGTTTTCGGCCAATGGGTAGACAGTCTGTACCAGGCCTTTGCCGAAGGTTACTTCTCCTACGATCAGGCCGCGATCATGATCCTGGATGGCTCCGGCTACGATTTCGGCGGCCGAGGCGGTGCCTCGATTGACGAGAACTACCAGCGGATAATCTTTCCCGCCATTGCCGTGGGGTGCTACGTAGCGCTTTTCCGGCGAGGAACGGCCGTGGTGCGAGACGATGAGCTGTCCCTTCTTGAGGAATTTGTCGGCTACGCCGACGCCTTCGCTGAGCAGGCCTCCGGGATTTTGGCGGAGATCGAGGACGAGACCTTTCAGATCTCCCATTTGATCGAGGGCTTCGGCTACTTCGTGTTCGGTGGTTTCCTGGAATCCGGAGACGTGCATGTATCCGATGCCGGGCTTGATCATGAAGTGAAGGTCGACGCTATAGCGCGGAATCTCGTCCCGGATGACGGCGAATTCCAGGGGATGATCCGAGCCTTCGCGCAACATGGTGATGCGAACGGTCGTGCCTTTCGGTCCCTTGAGCAGATCGGCTACATCGGAGGTGCTCATGTTGTCGGTCGGCTTGCCGTCGATGGCGGCGATGATGTCTCCGGGACGGATGCCGGCGCGATAGGCCGGAGTTCCGACGAAGGGAGCAATGACGATGACCTTATTATTGCGCGGGCCGACGGTCATGCCGACGCCGTAGTATTTGCCACGCTGCTCTTCTCTTAGAGCGGAATAGGATTTCGGGTCGAAAAAATTGGAGTGCGGATCGAGCTGGTGCAACATGCTCGGAATGGCGCCGTTGTAAATCGCCTTGTCAGGGTTCACCGGGTCGGCATAGTTCTGCTCGATGGTCTCGTAGACTTCGGTGAACTGCTTCAGGCTGTCACGGACGTCGGAGTCGCTGCTCGGCGTGGCCGCGGGGCTGATTCGTTGTGCGAACAGCATTCCGAGCAGGCCGAACAGAGCGAGAACGAAGACAATTAAGAAGAGAGAACGGCGTGAACTACGGGCCATGTGTCGAAAACCTCGGTTCGAAATACTCGGGCAGGGACGTGGAGGGAACCGGCCGCCCCAGCGCAGTATAGCATTTGCTACGCCTGTTTAGTTGGATGCAAATGGGGGCTGGGGGTTACATCCGAGCCACATCTTTTGAGACTGCCTGGCAGGGTCTGCCGGCTCTGACTTTCCGCAAAACTTCCGCCGAAAGCCAATGATTTATGTGGTTTTCGGATCCCACCCTTGGCACCGAACAGAATCGTGCCAAGGGCGGGAGTTCCAGCCCACTAGTACGGATTCACAACTACTGTGACTGGATTGGACGAGTTACTGGGGAGGTGGTTGCCATCTCCGAGTAGCTCGCGGTTACCGTCCTCGACCCTGTCGTTGAAAACTCCAGTTTGCATCCTCCGTCCCCGGTTGCGGGACTGACAGTGCCGGAACACGCCTCTCCGGTGCTCGCGATCACAGGGACCGTGCCCTTCGGTTCGAAAGACGTCACGTTGACGTCGACGACCGCAGTGGCAAGTCCCGCCTTGTTCAAGTAGACCACTAGGTCGGAACTTAGTGGGCGGGAAGATTGCGACGGCCGCCGCGCGGATCGTTTTTCTTTAGAACGAAGGACAACACGAACATAACCGCGGCTGCAATCGCGAGCAGCCAAAAAGTGTCGACGTAAGCAAGGGCTGCTGCCTGCGCCTGAACCGACGCGTAGATTCGCGTGAGGGCCTGGCGCTGGGCTTCGTGGGCGCTCAATCCGGCATGGGTTAGTTGTTCGGCTAGGCCATTGATGGCGTTTTGAAACATTGCGTTTCCACCGTTGGTATTGGTGACCAGCTGGGACTGGTGAAATTGCGATCGCCTTACGATCATGGTGGTCACGATGGAGGTTCCGACGCTGCTGCCGATATTTCGTGTGAAGTTGACGAGGCCGGCGACGGCGTTGCTTTTTTCTTCCCGGATGCCGATGTAGGCGGCGGTGGTGGCGGGCACAAAGATGAAGCCCATGGGCAGATATTGGGCGATGCGGAGCCAGGTGGCGGAAGAAAAGCTGATCAACAGATCGATGCGTTGCGTGGAAATGTACATGGCGATGGCGAGAGCGATCCAACCGAAGGCGATCAGATAACGCGACTGGAATTGGCCGATCAGGCGGCCGACCAGAGGCAACTCGACCAACAGCAGCACGGCGGACGCGGAGAGTACCATGCCTGCGGACTGGGCCGTGTACCCCATCAGCGTTTGCAGAAACTGCGGCATCAGCACGGTGGTCGCAAAGGAGACGGCTCCGACCATGAACATCATCATGTTCGCGGTGGCGAAATTGGCGTTTTTGAACAGACGCACATCGACGATGGGATCCTTGTGAAACCACTCATAGATGATGAGAGCGGTAAGGCACAGGCCTGCGATGATGGCTAAGGTGATGATGAAATGCGAGCCAAACCAGTCATCCTCTTGACCCTTGTCGAGCATGATTTGCAAGGCGCCGACTCCCAGGGCGAGCAAGGAGAATCCGATGTAGTCGAGTTTGATCTCGGATCTTCTGCGGCGCAGCATTTGCGGCGGATCCTGCACCAAGCGATACACGAGCACGAGGGCGATAAGGCCGACCGGCAGATTGATGAGGAAGATCCAGCGCCAGGACGCGGTGTCGGTGAGCCAGCCGCCCAGGGTGGGACCGATCGCGGGGGCGCAGACGGCGGTGATGCCATAGATCGAAAAAGCGAGGCCGCGTTTTTCGGGTGGAAAGGTATCCGCGAGAATTGCTTGCGCCATGGGCTGTAGACCTCCTCCACCCGCGCCTTGAAGGACGCGGAAGAACAGGAGATAACCCAGGCTGGGGGCGATGCCGCAGAATAAAGAGCTGACGGTGAAAATCGCCATACAGGTCATGAAGAAACGCTTGCGTCCAAAGAGGCTGACCAGCCACCCGGTGATGGGGAGGACGATGGCGTTGGCTACCAGATACGAGGTGAGCACCCAGGTGCTTTGATCATTGCTGGCGCCGAGATTGCCGGCGATGTGCGGCAAAGCGACGTTCGCGATGGCAGTGTCGAGTACTTCCATGAATGCCGCGAGAGAGACGGTCACGGCAATGAGCCAGGGATTGGCGGCGGGACGCCAGACGGGTGGTGCCGCTACGAGGGATGCGGCACTCATTCGATTCTTCTCCGAATTCTTCGCATTCTTTCGTGGGGGATTACGGACGCGCGTGGGCGCCACAATGTTTCCGCACGGAAGCTTTGTCTAGGAGAACGATCCAAAGAAAAGTTTATCAGAGTGAATACGCCGAATTTGAGAGGAGATGGGCGAGCCACTTCCGACAAAATAGCAAAAAACAGCGTTCGATTTCTGCCCGCCGATGGTCCAGCGGCTTTCTATCGTCGCGTCAGTTTGGCGATGATTTCGCGATGTTGCGGATAACGTTGCACCAACTGTTCATAGTTGGCCAGTTCGAAATCCTCGAAGTCGAAACCGGGGGCTACGGTGCAGCCCACCAGGCCGAATGCGTTACCGTCTTTACTTCCCACTTCGGAGGCGAACCAGCATCCGGCTTTTACAACGGCTTGCAATACCTCGGTGGCTTCGGAATCAGCACCCAGGTGAATGCGGGAGTAGCTGCCTTCGGGGTCGATTACATGGACGATGAGCGATGCCCCCAGGTAGAAGTGCCAGAGTTCATCGGATTGTAGACGATGGAAGGCGGAGAAGTTTTCTCCGTCGAGCAAAAAGTAGATTGCGGTCGCGGCGCGGCGGGGACCCTTGAAGTTCGAAGGCAGCGCCTCTTTTGACAGAAGCAGATCGGCCCGGTACGTCTGGCGATAAAAGCCGCCCTCGGGATGCGGTTCGAGCGCTAGCTTTTCAATCCAATAGGCCGCGTCTTTTATCATGGATCGTGTGATCGGATCTCAGAAATATTCGCCTTAAAAGACGTGGTAGACGAAGTGAGCAAACAAGGCCACCAGCAGCAAAGCTCCGATGCCACAAAGCCAGAACAGAAAATGCTCGGTTAGTTTTGGAGAGTTGATCTCCTTCTTGTCCATCTTCTTGCTTTCGGGAAGTTCGACCATGATTCAAGAATACTCCCTGCTGGTCGAGTTGGACGGCTTCAGAAGAAGCGGGTGATGCCTTCCTCGAGCACGACGACTCTGTCTTTCACGCCCGCTTTCAAGGCTTCGCGCTCCAACAATTGCAGGGGCTCTTCGATCGGCTCGTGCGAGAGTCGAAAGGTTCCGTAGTGCATGGGGACCATCCAGCGGGATTTCAGGTCGAGAAAGGCGCGGGTCGCATCGGCGGGGCTGGTGTGGACGTTGCGGAATTGCTCGGGATTGTAGGCTCCGATCGGAAGCAGTGCTAATTGCGGCGAGAGACGGCGTCCGATTTCGCGGAAGCCGGCAAAGTAAGCGGTGTCTCCGGCGTGGTAGACGGAGTGTTTGCCGCTGCGCAGAACGTAGCCTCCGTAGCCGCGGTGCGAATCTTTCAGAATGCGCGCTCCCCAGTGGCGCGAAGGCACGTGAGTGATGTCGAGCGTGCCGTGGCGATAAGTGTTCCACCACTCGAGTTCGACAATTTGTTCGTAGCCGAGATCGGAGACCAGATCGAATAAATGATGAGGAACGACCAGAGTAGGGGCGGTGCCGGTCTGGCGGAGAGTTTGGCGCGCTATGGTGCGCAGCGACTGGCGATGCAGGTGATCGAAGTGCGCATGGGTCACGAGAACCACGTCCATGGGAGGCAAATCGCGCAGATTTAATCCCGGTTGACGCAGGCGTTTCAGAATGAAGAGCCAGCGTGCGAAGTTCGGATCGATGACTACATTCTGGCCCCCGATTTGAAGGAAGAAGCTGGAGTGTCCGATGAAGGTGACCCCGAGTTCGCCGTTTGAAACCAGTTTCGGTTTATGGGTTTTGCCGGTGCGAGGTGTGACCGCAGAATGCCGCACCAAGCGGGTGAACTCGCCAGCTCGCTTACGCAGCGCCGGATTTTTCAATGACGACTTTAACATTCGGAATTCGACCGGAATAATCCGACTGGCAATTCGATCTGTAACTCGGNCGGTAGCTCGATCCGCACTCTAGATCCATTATCGGCCTTGTCGGCTCAAGTCCCTAGTCAAATTCGATGCCCCCGGGCTGAGATCGACGCAAGGGCGCCGGGTTTGTTGGGCTCTAATCTTCGCCCGGGGTAAAGAATTGTTCTTTTTTGTTTTTCTTGACCGCACTTTGCCGGTCATATCTAATCGACAATCTGGCAGTTCATCCAAACCCTGATACGAAGCCGGCAAAATACTTTTGGAGGAGTCAAGGTCAATGCGCGTTGCTTTTTTAGGTTTAGGAATTATGGGACGGTCGATGGCCGCGAATCTGGTCAAAGCCGGACACGAGGTTGCGGTGTGGAACCGAAGCAGCGGCAAGGACGTGGAAGGCGCGCGCAGTGCGGCTTCTCCGAACGATGCCGCGAAGGACGTCGAAGTNGTATGGATCTGCGTCTCGGACACGAAAGCGGTTGAGCAGGTGCTGTTTGGGGCCGATGGCGTGGAGTCGGTTCTGGCCGCGGACACGATTATTGCGGATTCGAGCACGATTTCGCCGTCGGCGACGGTGCGCTTTGCGGCGCGGGTGAAGGCGCGGGGTGTGGATTATGTGGACGCGCCGATGACGGGATCGAAGATTGCTGCCGAAGCCGGGAACCTGATTTTTATGGTGGGCGGCGCCGATGCCGCGCTGGCTCGTTTGCAGCCGCTTTTTCAGGCGATGGGCAAGCAGATCTTCCACATGGGCGAAACCGGCAAGGGGCAGGCCACGAAGCTGGTCATGAATCTGCAGATTGCGCTTATCTATGAAGGCTTTGCTGAAGCGCTTACTTTGGCTGCGAAACTAGGTGTGGATGTGGAGAAATTGTTGCCGCTGGTGCAGGCTTCCATGGTGCGATCGGGCGTGGTGGATTATAAGGCTCCTTTTATCTTGAAGCGCGATTTTTCACCGAATTTTCCGCTGCGGCTAATGCTGAAAGATATTCGTCTGGCGCTCGATGCGGCGAAGGAAGCGCGGGTGCGGCTGCCTGGGTTGGAGGCGGTGGAAGAGGTGTACGATGTTGCGGCCGAGGAAGGGCAGGCGGATTTGGACTATGCTTCGACGCTCACTCTGCTCGAAAAATGGGCGGGGGTCGAGGTAAAAGCTGCATCGAAATAATTGCAGCCGCAAAATCCTAGTCGCTGAACGACGCAATGGTTCTGACTCCTCCGTTCTTGTGCAATGAACCGACATGCAATTCTCCGACAGCGAGCGTAGTCACCGGGCGAGGTCTGCCCATCACGCCGACTGCCGGCCTGGAGTTTGAGTTCTGACGGTTCCGTTACTTCTTGGCGAAAGAGCGGATGTAGTTCACCAGGTTCCAGACGTCTTCGTCTTTGGCGCGGTCGCCTTCGGGGGGCATGTCTTCGCCTTTGCCATTCCTGGTGATGTAGAACAGTTCGCCGTCGGTGCGACCTTTCAGGGCATCCGCCTTGGTGAAATCGGTGACGTTCTTTATGTCCGAAGCCATGTCGCCCTTGCCGTCTCCGTCTTTTCCGTGACACATGGCGCAGTCGTAGCCGTACAGTTTCTTTCCTTTGGCCAACGACTCGGCACTGGGTTTTATGGGATTTACCTTGGCGGCAGCTTCAGGGGGAATTTTGTATTCGGGGGCTGGCGCTTTGGCGGGCGGCTGCTCTTTCTGCGCCTCTTGGGCGAAGACAAAACAGAGCAATCCTAGAAGCGTCCAGGTCAGGACGATCAGACGAGATTTCTCGAATACCGATTGCTTCGAAGTATTCCTTTTCAACGCACACCTCCAGTGCGGACGCACGGTTGAAACAGATCAAGATACTCCGCAAGGCCGGAACGCGCATTAGAAAATTGCACGGCGGATTGGGTGAAGTGGCGTCGAGGAATCCGAACCGCCAGAGTTCAGTGACCGCTGGTTCGATTGGCAACAGGTCCCGAACCGAAGTTTGTTCTGTCCGGTGTTACGCTCGTAACCCCTTTATCCAGCGAGGATTACAGAAGTATTACAAAGAGGTGCGCGGACTCTTGCTATTGTCTAAATAGACCTCATTACAGACATCGTACAAGGGAAGAGAAGGAAGATGAGCGAGACCATGCGGGAGACAATCAGCGACGCGGCAAGTCAGGAAATGAGAGAAACAGGCGAAGGCACGAATCGTCGGGAACGGGCGAATCGTGACGGATTCAACTGGGGCACGGCGATCGCCATGGGCATTTTTCATGTGGGTGCAATTGCGGCATTATTTTTCTTTACATGGCCGGCATTTTTCGTCGCTATTTTTTTATGGTGGGTATCGGGCAGCCTCGGGATCGGAATGGCCTATCACCGACTGCTGACGCATCGGGGGTATAAGACGCCGAAGTGGGTGGAATACTTCTTGACCTGGTGCGCGACGCTGGCGCTCGAGGGCGGGCCGATTTTCTGGGTGGCTACGCATCGGATTCATCATCAGTTTTCTGACGACGAGGGCGATCCGCATTCGCCGAACGATGGCAAGTGGTGGGCGCACATGGGATGGATCCTGATGGGCAAGTCCATGCATCATGACACTACGACTTTGGCGCGTTATGTCCCCGACCTGACCAAGGACAAAGTTCAGGTCTGGCTGACCAAGTATCACTGGACCTCCAACGTCATTTTGGGCGTCGTTCTGTTTGCGATTGGCGGATTGCCATGGCTTTTGTGGGGGGTGTTCGCGCGGGTCGTAGTCGGATTGCATGCGACCTGGATGGTGAATTCAGTCACCCACTTCTGGGGGACGCGACGCTTCGCTACCAAAGACCTTTCGACCAACAATCTGCTGGTCGCCGTTCTGACCTTTGGCGAAGGCTGGCACAACAATCATCATGCGCATCCGGTTTCGGCGCGTCACGGATTGAAGTGGTATGAGATCGATATGAACTGGTATGGCATCTGGGCGCTAAAGAAAATGGGACTGGCGCGGCATGTGTATAAAGTTGATCTCAACAAGCTTCCTCCGAAGCCTGCCCTTACGCGGGATGTGAAGGCGGCGGCGGTGCTGGCGGCGGCTGCGGGGAACGACTAAGGTAGGTCTGAGGTTTTAGGTTCGGGTTTCGGGAAAGGCTCTCCAATCGGCCGCTCGGTCGACTTCGAGAGCCTTTTTAGTTTGCCTGGTCCTCCCGATACGCCGGCGATCTTGACATCAGGGAACCTTGACACCTGACACCTGAGACCCGTCCCTTTACAATCTCCCTGTGCGGATCATTAGCCGGCAGAAGGCGATTTATTTTTTTCTCACGCTCGGAGTTTGCCTGGCGGGTCTGGCGGTTGCGGTGGGCAGCGGCTGGATTATCCTCAACTGGCGCGAGGGCGTCCGAGTTTTTTTGGGCATCATTTTCTTTGGCGCCATCGCGGCCGGCCTTGTCCTCAATACGATCTTTCTGATCCGCGAAATTCGGCGCAACGAGCAGCATGACAGCTTTATCAACGCGGTTACGCATGAGTTGAAGACTCCGATCGCTTCGATTCGGCTTTACCTGCAAACTTTGCAGCGGCGCGAGGTTGAACCAGCGCAGCAGCGTCAGTTCTACGAGTTGATGCTGCTCGATACCGATCGCCTGTTGCACACCGTGGAACAGGTATTGAAGGCCGGCGAGGCGGCGCAAAAGAAAAGCCGGGCGTTGCGCTCGCCGGTCGAATTCAATGCGCTGGTGCTCGAGTGTATGGAGTTGGCACGGGCGCGCCATCATTTGCAGACGGGAGATCTCGAATATTACGAGTCTCCGTCTCTTTCTTCATCCCCGGCTTCAGCTTCGCGCAATGGCGGCGGCGCGCGGGTGCTGGGCGATCCCGAGGAGTTGCGGACGGCGGTTTCGAATTTGCTGGACAATGCGGTGAAATACTCGCCGGATGGAGTGCATATTTCGGTGGAATTGGACGCTCCCGATGAGGAGCGGCTGGTGCTGCGGGTGCGCGATCGTGGAGTGGGGATTCCGGAGGAGGAATTGAAGCGCATCTTCAAGCGGTTTTATCGGGTGACACAGCGCTCGCTGGCTCAAGTAAAAGGCACCGGACTTGGGTTGTTTATCGTGCGCTCGATTGCTCGTAAGCATGGCGGGCGCGTATTTGCGCAGAGTGAAGGCGCGGGCAAGGGAACGACGGTGACTCTGGAACTGCGGCGGAGAGTGGCATGAGCCGGGTCTTGGTGGTTGAGGACGAGGCGCACCTGGCGGACGGCTTGCGCTTCAACCTGCAAGCCGAAGGGCACGCCGTAGAAGTTGCGGCGGATGGCGAGACGGCGCTCGATCGGCTGGTGGAGAAAAAAGAGCGCTTTGATGCGGTGGTCCTCGACGTGATGCTGCCGGGGAAGAGTGGATTCGATGTCGCGACGTTGCTGCGCGAGAAGAAGAATTACGTGCCGATTCTGATGCTGACCGCGCGCGGTCGGGCTGAGGATGTGCTTCAGGGTTTTGCAGCGGGCGCGGATGATTATCTGCCGAAGCCCTTTGAGCTGGCGATTCTGATCGCGCGCCTGGAGAGTTTGCTGCGGCGCAGCGTGTGGATGAAAGACATCGACGAGGCGCGGGCTGGCGATGGCGCTGCAGCTGAGATTGCGCACCTGGACCGACTGGGCGAAGACAAAGCGAGCAGCGACATATTCAACTTTGGCGGCAAGTCGATTGATTTCGCGGAGCTCGAACTGCGCACGCTGGGAAATACGATCCATCTGACCGTGATGGAGGCGGAACTGCTGCGCTATCTGGTGCGCAGCGAAGGTCGGGTGGTTTCGCGCAAGGCGATATTAGAAGATGTGTGGGGATTGCACGAAGACACGGATACCCGCGCCATCGATAATTTTGTGGTGCGGCTGCGGCGGTACATTGAAGAAGATCCGTCGCACCCGAAGCATTTGCAGACGGTGCGGGGCGTCGGGTATCGGTTTGTGGCCGACCCGGAGTCCGAATAACAGTACTGCGTTTACCACATTGTGTTTACCACGTTTAATGCTGCTTAGCCGAAGAGCTGGCGGCCAGTTCGCGGAACAGGCCGAGCAAGGCAGCTGCGGCTTTTTGGTCAGAAAGATTTTCGAGCGCTACCGTCGCCGTGAAGTGCGGCGAGGTGGAATTGAAGCGAACGCCGACAAAATCTTTGTCGCGCCAGGAGGCCAGCGCATTCACAACGGGCGTGAGCTCGGCGGGCCAGTCTTCTTTGGTGGTGAGAATAACGGGACCGGGACGGGTAATCGTCCAGGGACGTGTGCCCTTGGTTTTCGCTCCGGTTTGTCCCGACCAGCGATGACGGATGATGTCGAGGTGGAAGCCCGGGGGAAATCCCATGTCGGCTTCGAAGGTTAGAGTTTCCTGCTGCTGGCGCCAGCGGCTCAAGGCCCACTGGACTGGAAGCGGGCGAGGCAAGAGGCGGATGGTCAGACGGGCATCTTCGAACCAGCGGGAAGAAAGACGAAGCGTGGCTTTTAACCGCGAACTGCTGGATTGCCATCGCAGATCGTCGACGCGGCCTTTTCCGAGACACGCCGCCTGCACCCACTGCAAAATGCTGCCTGCCCGCCTCCGGTTATAACGCACAAACCACGCGTACCAGAGGAAGCAGAGCGCGAGCAACCCGACCACGTCAATGAGAATGAAACGCCCCACGTTGCCTCTTGGCAGAAATCGTACTTCTTATAGATGCCGGTGCGCAAGGGGAGGAAAAAGAAAAAATAACGAGCGCATGGTGGCGGCGAGAGTCGAGCGGTACGATCTGTTCCCCGCTGAGGACCGCTCATTATTATTTCGGCGTCAATTCGATCCCTTGGCGGTACAAGACGCGGCCTTGGCCGTCGTTATCGAAGCGCACGTAATACAAATCGGGGTGGCCGCCGATCATCGAAAAGTTCAAATCCGGCGCTGTTCGATCGAGCAGGGAAAAGTAAGCGTAGGACCAGCTCCCCGCAGGCTCCTGGGCGAGGAACTGCTCCAGCCTGGCCACCAATACAGGTTTGGTCCAGTGGACCAAATCGGTCGACGTGGAGAGATACAGACCTGGCGTTCCGTATTCATTGTTCCAAGGATCCCACAGCGTGGCGACGACTACATTCGAGGGCTGAAAAATGTTGATTGCCGTCACCACGTCCATGTACTGCACCGGCGTGTAGACGTGATCTTCGCGATTTTGCACCGGGCCCGGGTAGGGATCGGCGAAGGACAAGGAGAAATCGGTGCCATTCCATCCGCGCCAGGAAGAAACGTCGAACACATCCTCGGTGCGAATCGGCGACCCGCCTTCCTGCACCAGACAGCGGTTTGGTCCGGCTTGCCCTGAACAACCCGGAGGCCAAGCGTAGCTCGTGGCGAGGGCATAATACCAGCCGCCCCACTCCACGATGTTGGTGTCGACGCTATACCCCGTCGGACCCCGGTCGATCTGATATTTATAGGGAACTCCCGCCAAAAAATTCGACGGCGCCGGGAACGAATGGAAGTGGTAGCCGCCATCTTTCGATTCGTGATAGGTGTCGGAGTCATACTCGCACTCGCTGTCGTTCTGGGAGTGGCACTCGCCGGGGTGCGCCCAGCCGTGGTACTCGGTATGCGTGAGGCCGGCTACGGTTTTGCCGTCAAGGGTGTAGAAGGAGTCGATCCAGGTTTCATCATTGAAGTCGGCGGGATTGGGATCGCCCGCAGAATAGTGTCCTATTTCACAACTGTGCTGCACGCTGTCCAGGGTGGGACCAAGGCTTTGGAACAGCTCGGAGCTGGCAGCGATCAAGTGGACCGTTCCTGTGGAATCGCGAAACGCCCGTGCCATCGCGTCTGGAATGTCGTTCGGTTTACAGGATTGCTGCGGAGTTTCGAAGACGGCTGTGCGGGAACTGTCGAGCACGCCTTGGACGGTGCGAATGTTCGCGGCCTGCTGGCCATCGGGGTCGGGGGCGCTCTGTGCCGCCGCAAGGGCAACGAAGATCAAACTGCTCAGAATCGGGACGATGCGCCGCATAAGAAATGTTCCGGCTCACTTCAAGTTAACGTCTGGAGTTAACAGTTAGAATCAACCCGGGTCTGCGCGAATCCACTCGCGTGCTTGATTATTTTCGCATAAGTTCGGAGAGCCAGGTTGGAGACACGCCCGCGACCCTAGCCGCAATGCCGTTACAATGACGGCAGTGTCGTTTCGCATTCGACAATTTGAAAAGGCGGATTTCGATACGCTGTGGCGGATCGATCAAGCTTGTTTCGATCCGCAATTGGCGTACTCGCGACCGGAACTCGCTTTTTACATGCGCCGCCCGGGATCGTTTACTCTTGTGGCCGAAGGCGATGGAGGCGGGAACAATGGCGCGGCGCCGTCGTCGATTCTCGGGTTCATCGTGGCCGAGACGCGACGCAAGACCGGGCACATCATCACGATCGATGTGATTGCCGACGTGCGGCGGGCGGGCGTGGGCTCGGCCTTGCTGCACGCCGCAGAAGCACAGTTGGTAGAGGCAGGTGCGGTTGCAGTAGCGCTCGAGACGCCGGTGGACAATGATGCGGCGATTCGTTTCTACAAGCAGAAAGGGTATTTCGTGGAAAAAACCGTGGCGGGATATTATTCTGGCCGCCTTGATGCGCTGGTGATGACGAAGCAGTTCGAGCGGGCCCGGGTGCGATGAGTTTGTTTTGAATTTATCGCGGCCAATGGAAGCCGACGATTTTGTCTTCGGGAATGAATGAGATGAGAAGTAGGTAGGCAAATGGAACGACCAACGCACCAAGCACGAGGCAGCGCACAATCCTCTTGGACTGTTTCGTCATGGCAGGACATAGTAGGCCACGCCTAGACGCTCAAGCAAGGAAAACAGCCCACCTACCCAGATCTGCGTTGGATTAACCATGGAATTACTTCGCTGCCACTACCGTAAGCCGCGAGGCGGCTAATTGCTCTTTCACTTTTCGTAACGTCTCGCGAGTTTCGTGGACTTGGGCCTCGAGGCTTCGTATCGCTGAGGTTTGCACGCGAAGCAGAGTTTGCTGCCGTTTGATCTGATCGAGAGCCTTGGCCATTTCAGCCCGTTGCTGCCGAAATTCATCCTGCTGTTCCTTGGTGGCCTCAATCAACATAGCGGTAAGACGGCTGTAGTCCACTCCGCGAGCGTCCTTTCCGTTCTCGTCGTACGTGACAACTTCCGGTACTACCGTCCCAACTTCCTCGGCAATGAGCCCAATCTCGCGCTTGCCGGTTTCCTTCTGGTCGTAGGAGACGCCACGGAGTTGCTCGACCAGGCCCAGAGCTCCGTGCAGTTGCTGGATGTTGGTCTTCCAGCGCCGCGAGCTGTACGTGATCCAACCGTCGCCGATCGCTTGGCCCGCGCCCTGCCCAATGGTGAAGACATTCGATGGCGCGGTTGTGCCGATGCCTACTTTGGTGCTGGCGCAGCTAGTATGAACGTTGCAATGGTTGATTCCGCTAATGCTGCCGAGCACTAGGGCATTGCTCGAGCTAACCAGTGCGTAGGCGCCGATTGCACTGGCATTGGCAATTGTTCCAGTTGATGCTACAGAACTCCCTCCCACAAAGGTATTGTTGTTGCCGGTCATCGAGGAGCGATCAGCGGTTGTTCCGGCGTCAACGCCAAAAGCGGTGTTGCTGCTGCCCGTGGTGTTGGAGTAGAGAGCGCCAACGCCGCTGGCAGTGTTTTGCGAGCCCGTAGTCGCGGCATTTCCGGCAAACCCGTCGAACGCGTTCTGATATAGATATGAGCCAAAGGCAAAAAGGTTATTTCCAATGTTGAAGCTGCTGCCCGTCACGACTCCGGTAGCGCTCAAACTTCCATTGACTGTCTGATTGCCCGTGAACGTATTCGCCGCCGTCAGTTGCGGAACCTTGGTGGTATCCAGGTTCAGCATAGCCTGACCTCTCGTCCCGCCACTCGGCCAACTTGTGATGCAGTTCGAAGCAATGCAGAACTCCGGAGCGGTAACGCTCGTAGCCACGTTAAACGCCCCCGAGGATGTCAGCTCAGCAACAATTGTTCCGTTACATATCTTGTCCGCCGCTGTTGTACCGGCGCACGCGGTAAGGAAGTTGTACGACTTGCTGGTGGGTGTGGCCGAGAGCAACCGCAACATCGTGCCCGTCTCGTCGCTAGCATTGTTCAGAATCGCGAGCCCCGTATGCGCCCCTGTGTTGTCCGTGATGGTCACTTTGTTGTTGGGCTTCGTGGATAGCGTGGCACAAGTTACCGAGTTACCGAACAAGCTTGCGCCTACATGCCCCGAGCCGTTGTTACAGATCTGAAGTTGAGGAAAATAGGTACCACCCGTCGTCACTCCAGTGCTGAACGGGTTGTGGAAGCTGTTATTGCCGTTTTCTACCGTTAGGTCGAAGGAATTATCGGTTGTCGAGGTGGCCGTGTCCGTGATTCCAAAAGCGCTACTAACGGGCGCGCTTCCAAAGTCTCCCTCGGTGAATGTCGTGCGAAACGTGCCTGTTGCAATGTTGGTATTGGTGGTGGGAGAGGTAATGGAAGATAACGGAATACTGCCGCTCGGTGTCGCGCAGGCCCAGGCTGACCCGCTCCACTCGAGCACTTGTCCCGACGAACACGCATTCGTCAGACTCAAGTTCACCGTCCCGCTCGTCCCTCCTTCCGTTAGCCCGCTCCCGTACGCCGTCGTCACTCCTGTAATCGCCCCGCTACCCCCAGCGAACACCACATCCAGTTCCGCCGGATGGCTTGTCGTCGTGTTCTCCTTGCTGTCAAAGGAAGCGTTGAACGTGCTGTTCGCCACCAATGCCAATCCATCATTCGCCTGGCTCCCGCTCACCCATGCCTGCACCGCCGACGTCACATTAATCAGGATGTACTGGTTCTTCGAAGCCGTCGTCAGCACCACTCCAGAAACAATCGTATTCCCCAGTGCCGGCGACAGATTGTAGGTGACCGCGCTCTCGGTCCACGCGCCTGTGACGTAGTCCACATTAAAACTTCCCGCCTTCGTCACACCGTTCACAAACAACTTCAGCGTCGCTTGGCTGACACTCGCCCCCGATGGTATCGACGCCAGGTTGAATTCGATATAGCTGATCTCACTGGCTCCATCCACCTCGAGCAGCACATTCGCGCCGTAGTTCGTCGTCGGATCACCGCTATTGGTGAATGCATCCTGGCTGGGTGGAATCTGGGCGTGAGTCCCGATCAGGCCGAAAAAGACAAAGCACAACCCGATGAGCACCCTCGTCGCTAGGCTGTTGTTCTTCATATTGCTCCTTAGACTGGTATGGATATCGATTTGCCGAAACTTAGCGGCAAGAGTCATTCCGTCTCTTGCCGACCAAGCACATTCCATTACAATGTGATGAGAAATTGCGATCAAGCTCCGGATTCTGCTCGACTCGCGCCGAGCAAACATTCCGGCGACAGAATGCACCCCTTTACGAAATTGCCAAAACCTATGGCACGACAGTTCAGAAGCGAACATCTCGTCTTTTAAGATATACAGACATAAGATATACAGACAGTTTCCGTGTTTCTACGGCAATCCCCCTGCATAGAGAAATTGCATCAAATTCATACCATGAGAGTCCAGATCACACTGAACAAAACCACCACCGGCCGAATTCAGTTAGCCTGCGTTCGGAGCACCAACGAGCGAGGTGGTATCGGCACAGGGTTTGCCCTGCCTCCATTCAATCCAAATGCCCTTCGGGAAATAGAAGACATCCTGCGCAGTCTGGGTGTGAATGAGGAGGATATTACTGAGAAGATTCGACTGCTGCGCCAAGCTGGGCCGAATGATCTGGTAAAGGTGGTTGATCTAGATGTACCTGACGACGTCCTCCGCGCGAATGGCTTCGTAGTTTAAAGGGTGGGCCAATATTCCCTTTGCTACTTAGCGCTTCACTTCGCTAAATACAAATGGCCTGCGCATTCATTGCAGTTTGGCGTATTCTGCTTTGGCGTCCTTCAGGATTGGGATGTCGGGGTCGGCGTCTTTCCAGAGAGCGAGGAACTCTTTGTAGGCGGCGAGCGCGCGGACACGTGCAGCATCGGCCTCCGCCCCCTGCGTGGTTTTCGATTGCAAGGCGTTGGCGCGGGCCACTCCCAAATGCGCCAATGCTCCCGTCCAGCAGTTCCACACGATGCCGCTGTGGTCGAGGATCTTCTGAAATTCGGCGGCAGCAGGGTAGCCCTGTCCAGCCGCCAGATAGGCCTCACCGCGTATGTACACGTGATACAGGCAAGAAGGATTGATAACAAACGGAATGAGCCCGAACTCGAGTGGTGAGGAAACTGGCAGATCATGAAGGGCTTCCGCGGGATTTTTCTGCTCGAGGGCTAATTGGGCCCGAATCGCTGGCAGCCAAAGCGACTGCTTCTGCGTGTCCAGTGGGAAGCGTTTCCCTAAGTCTCCGGCCAACGATTGGGCGCGCGCCTTCTCGCCTGCCATGGCAAACGCAAGTGCCGCCATGCTCTGGACCCCCGGACTTGCCGGAGCAAGCTTCATAGCCTTGGCCACGAGCTGCCGTGATTCTGTAGGATGACCGTAAGCCGCCTGTTGTAGAGCAGCCGCTGCTAGATAGACGGCCCCGCCTTCTTTGTCGTCCTCTCGCACCGCGGAGTCAACGGCCTTTGCGATCAGTTCCCGCGCCTTGCTGAGATGACCGCCATATGCCTCGGTGTTGGAGGCGAGCGCGAGTCCATAGTTCTCAAATGTGGGCCTGCCCGCAAACCACTGCTGATGTTCTGCCACCGCGGAACCGTCTCCCTGAACAAAAGCGACGGCATACAGAGCCTCTCGGAGCACGAAATCGTCGAGTTTTCGCGCCTGCGCCCGCTGCATGATCTGCTTCGCTTCGTCGAAACGCTGCAAGGCCAGCAGGCTGAATGCTAGATTCCCGTATGGGATGCCGCTCTCTGGGGCGAGGCGCAGGCTTCCGCGATAAGATTCCGCCGCTTTCTCGTATTGGCCCAGTTCACTGTACACATTGCCGATACCCGTATAGGCGGGGTCGCGCGGGTAGTTTCGGGTTCCCTCCTGATAGGTCTCGAGCGCTTTATCCAGTTCTCCCGTTACAGTTCCGTAGTAAGCCGTGGTGATGAACAGCTTTTCACGTTCGCTGGTATGCTCTCGGAGCTGGAAGGCCTTGGTGTAATACTCACTCGCCCGTCCAATCTGACCCATCCCGAAGTAATCGGCACCCACGGCCCGATATGCTACGGCAAAACTCGGATCGAGTTCGATCGCACGTAGATGATAGGGCAGGGCGGCTGCTTCACCCTTCTCGAGGAGCGTCTGCCGGCCGAGAGTGAACGCTTTCAGGGCTTCGAGCGAAGACGTGGTCATCTCGGCGAGCGAAACATCAAATTTTTGCACCGTAGCCAGCGACTCGCCCAGTTCGCCGCGCAGGTTGGATGCCACCTTGCCGAGCACGTCCACCACGTTCTGCTTGGACGCCGCCGTCCCCTGCTCATCGGCCAACTCGTCTCCGCTCTGGCAATTCACCGCCTTTAATTCCAGCACATATTTGCTGCCCAAACTGCCAATGGCCCCGGCAATGTAGGCCTTGCTGCCGGCCCGCTGGCACAGGTCGCGGGCGGTTTCGGGCGTGAGTCGGGTGCCCGCCGGACGGTTCATCAGTTTCAAAGTCTTCGCGACTTCGCTCTCGGAGAGTACTTTCAAGAAAGGCGATTGCCGCAGGGAAATGTTCAGCGCCGTCTTCAGCGTGTCATCGAATATCGCATCTCCGGTGCTGTTGGCGAAGTCCGTCAGAACGATCGTGTCCTTCTCGGTCAGACGCTGGCTTTGTGCACGCGCGCGATAGTAAAGGCCTCCCGCAACCGCCAATGCGATCAGGAGCACGGGAATCGCAATTCTCCAGACCTTTACCCACCGAGTTGGAGAAGATACTGCTAACGAAGTTGCGCTCGACCCTGCTATGGCGCTTGGTCCGCGCTCGCTGTCGCGCTTCAGCCGTTGCAGATCGGATCGCATCTCCGCCGCGCTCTGATAGCGCAGATGGCGGTCTTTCTCCAAAGCCCGGTCGATGATCCGTTCGAGATCGGGTGGCAAGTGCGGATTCAGCCGCACAGCGGGAACAGGGGCGCGGTTTAGGATCGCTTCGAAGATGATGGCCGTGCTATCCCCGTGGAAGGGCAACTGTCCCGTAGCCATTTCATAGAGGACGGCTCCAAACGAGAACAGGTCGCTGCGGGTATCGAGTTCCTCGGCCCGTGCCTGCTCCGGCGACATATACGCGACCGTGCCCAGTGTGGAACCGGGGTTGGTCAGGTGCGGATCGTCTTTCCTGCCGGTCAAGATGTTTTGCGCTGCGAGCTGGCTGGAAGAGTGGGCGCTGTTCGAAATTTTCGCCAGCCCGAAATCGAGAACCTTAGCATGGCCTCGCTCGGTGACGAAGATATTGGCCGGTTTGATGTCACGGTGAACGATACCTTTGGCGTGAGCGGCATCGAGCGCATCGGCAATGTCGATCGCGAGTGCCAGCAGAATATCTGTTTCCAGTGGACGACCGGCAATGCGGCGCTTCAGAGTCACCCCGTCCAGAAACTCCATGGCGATAAACGCCTCGCCGTTCTGGTCGTCAATTTCGTAGATCGTGCAGATATTCGGATGATTCAGGGCAGAAGCTGCCTGCGCTTCGCGCTGGAAGCGGGCAAGAGCCTGCGCATCTTTCGCAATCTCGTCCGGTAGGAACTTCAAGGCGACAGAGCGATGGAGCTTTACATCGACCGCCTTGTACACCACGCCCATGCCGCCGACGCCCAACTTCTCGAGGATGCCATAATGCGAAACTGTATTGCCAATGAGTCTCGCTTCCCTCCCAGTCATCGCCCGCTCGCTCGCGACCAGTTTGCCCATAACCTCCAGAGCCGGTGACTCGATGAAACGCTCGGCCGCGGTTTCGTGAGCGAGCAGCGACTCCACCTCGCGTCGCAGCAGTTCGTTGCCCTGACAAGATTGTTCGAGGAATTCAGCGCGGTGGCTGTGGTCCACTTCGAGAACGCGATGATACAGCTGTTCGACTTGATGCCAGAGGTCAGGATCCACCTGAATCCTCCTTGCTCATCTCACGCAGCAGCCAAACCTTTGCCAGCTTCCAGTCCCGCACCACGGTCTCGGTCGAAACGCGCAATACTTCGGCAGTTTCTTCTATGCTCAATCCGCCAAAGAATCTCAGTTCTACGACCTTGCTTTTTCTCTCATCGATGGTGGCTAATGCCTTTAACGCATCGTCCAGGGCCAGCAGGTTGGTGTCGGGTTCATGGCCGACCGGCGGCGCTTCGTCTAGTGACAGGTGAAGCGCACCACCGCCTCGCTTCTGGTAACCGCTAGACCGGGCAAAATCGATCAAAATGCGCCTCATCAGCTGCGCTGACACGGCAAAAAAATGCGCCCGATCTTGCCAATTCACTCGCTCGCAGTCAACCAGCCGTAAGTAGACTTCATTGACCAAAGCAGTCGTTTGCAGGATGTGGCCAGACCGTTCACCGGCCATGTAGCGTTGCGCTACTCGGTGCAATTGCTCATACACCAAAGGGGTAAGCTTTTCGAGAGCCCCGTCGTCTCCGGTAGTCCAAGCCCTGAGCAGCTGGGTGACTTCGTGAGTCGAAGGCAGTGCCATCCAAACCTCCATGGTTTCAATCCATTAACCACTGCGCGGGCGAAAGCGCAGCAGCCGCGGCAGCCGTGGTCCGACATTATCATTCATTTTTTTCTCCACCCGGTTGCTATTTTGACTCTTCTTTCCCGCCTTATTAGACAGGGGCCAATGAAGCGGCCTCACCTTCACATTCTTGACCCAACCCACAGAGCGCCAAGAGAGGAAATATGAGCAAACTTCGATATCGTAATACCTTGTTTCACAATTTTATCGGGAAGAATTCGCGGAGGAACATCTTGATCGTTCTTGCCGTCAGCATGTCGGCAGCTTTGCTTCCGGCACAAACCTACGAGCAGTTGGCGGTTTTTGATGGGACCAATGGCCTCGGCCCACAGGCCTCCGTCATACAGGGCACAGACGGCAATCTCTACGGGACAACTAAGGGTGGCGGCACCGGAGACTGCCCGTACAGCTGCGGCACGATGTTTAAGATGACGCCTGAGGGTAAACTGACAACCCTCTACGAGTTCTGCAAAAAGGGCGGGGCTTGCACTGACGGCTATTACCCCGTGGCTCAACTGGTACTCGCCAAGAACGGTGACTTTTATGGTACGACCTCTAGCGGCGGCACGCTTCCCAAGGGAGCCAGCGGCGTTGCCAGCGGCACGGTGTTCAGGGTCACAGCGGACGGCGTATTCCACCAACTTTATACCTTTTGTAAGACCTGGCCTTGCCCGGACGGGGCCGTGCCGATGAGTGCGCTCATCCAGGGAACCGACGGCAATTTCTATGGAACGACGTACGGGGGCGGCGCAAACAACAATTCTGGCACGGTCTTCGAGTTGACGCCGGCGGGTGTGCTTACCACTGTTTACAGCTTCTGCTCTCTCACCAACTGTCTCGACGGCGAACTCCCCACCGCCGGATTGGTCGAAGGAACCGACGGCAATTTCTACGGAACGACCCAGAAGGGCGGCCTTTGCCTTGAGGATCCTTGCGATGCCTTTGAAGACGGAGGCGTTATCTTCAAGATCACTCCCGCGGGCAAGTACACGGTACTCTACAGCTTCTGTAGCCAAGCAAATTGCGCGGATGGCTCCAATCCATCGACTCCGCTCATTCAAGGCACGAATGGAAACTTCTACGGAACAACCAGAGACGGCGGCGGGGCGACTGCCGGCACGATCTTCAAGATTTCACCGAGCGGCGAGTTCACCCAGCTTGTTGGCTCCGGTTTTTTCTATCCCGAGGGCCTGATCCAGGGAACCGACGGCAACTTCTACGGCACGGAGGCGAACGGCGGAGCCGGGAACTCGGGCGCGGTATTCCAGATAACTCCGGCTGGTGATGTAACCATTGAATACAGCTTTTGTAACTGCGGCACCGACGGCGAAGATCCTGTCGCCCCCGTCTTCCAGGCCACCAATGGCACCTTCTATGGCACCACTGTGGGAGGCTCTGGAACCAGCAGCGATGGCACCGTCTACAGCTTGTCGATGGGACTGGTCCCTTTTGTGCAAGCCATACCTAGCGAAGGCAAGGTCGGAAACACGATAAAAATAATAGGAACCGCGTTGGCGGGCGTTAGCGGCGTCAGTTTCAACGGTGTTTCCTCAACCTTCACCTTCGTATCGGACACCGAGATCACCGCCAAAGTGCCGAAAGGCGCCACCACCGGCCCCATTGAAGTGTTCGTTCCGAGCGGCAAGCTTTTGAGCAATGTCGCGTTTCAAGTGATTAAGTGATCTGAATCGAAGTAACGGCTTCTTGCGGGCAGAATGAGTCTTGGCGGGAGATGATTCACTGCCCGTAAGAGGAAAATCATGGTTTGCACCCATGTTCAACATCGAAGCCGGAGGTCTGTTCGATTACCCAGAAGACCGCGTCATTCGGTTTGTATTGCGGTAGAGGCTGTCGTCACGATCGTCTGGCAGCTCGAAAATCCCGCTCACGCCCGTTAATCCCAGAACAGCCGCGGATTCGTCTCGCGCATGATTCACCGAGCGTCACCTTTTGGTCCTCCAGCACATGAAGTGCTCGACCGGACCCCGCCGCCGCCGATCGAACGCGCGCGCTTGGTCACGGAGCATCGGCTCCAGCGGCATAGCCTGTTATTTCTAGATTTTCCGCTTCCAACTCCACGCCAAACCCGGTGGTCACCGCGTTGGCCGGTTTTGCTGGCGCCCGCCGTAAGGATGCTGCGAAGACGGCGTGTGAAAGCTTGTGAGAGCTGGCGGGTACCTGGTTACCTTTTATTCCTTTAGTTATCGCTATATACTCAACAAGTTTCGTGTTTTCAACGCTGGCAGGTTGTCCGCTGCGCCACCCAAAGTCGATGTAGGATCGAGTTTTCCGCTGCTTGTAAAGCGATGTCGTCGCCGGATCTCATCAACGATCAATACTTTACAGCTAAAGGATAAACCCACAACACTGATGAATCGATTGAACGGGGATAGGGATTGATGAAGATTGCGATTCAGGGAGAGCTCGGCTCGTTCAGTCACGAAGCGGCGGAGGCTATGCTGCCTCGGGCGACGGTTGTGCCTTGCGCTCGTTCGTTGGAGGTCTTTGACCGCGTGAGGCGGGGGGCGGTGGACGGTGCGGTGATTCCGATTGAGAACTCACTGGCGGGGTCGGTTGCGGAACATTTTGATTTGCTTTTAGGGCGCGAGGTTCATATTGTGCGTGAGTTTCGACTGCGCATTGTGCATAACCTGATTGCCCTGCCGGGGACGAAGTTCGGCGAGATGCGGCGCGTGTTCTCTCATCCCGTAGCGCTTGATCAGTGTCGCGATCTGTTTGCCAAGAGTCCCCGGCTGAAGGCGGTTCCGTTCTATGATACGGCGGGCAGCGTGAAGCATGTTGTTGCCGAGGGCTTGCGCGATGCCGCTGGGATTGCCAGCCGGCGGGCGTCCGAAGTGTATGGAGGAAAGATTCTGAAGGCGGGAATTGAGGATGACAAGAAAAACTTTACGCGTTTCTTTCTGATTCGGCGGGGAAAGCCGCATGCGGTGAGCGGTGCGGATAAGACTTCGCTGGCGTTTGGGGTGAAGAATATTCCCGGGGTGTTGTTTAAGGCGCTGAGTGTCTTTGCGCTGCGCGACATCAGCTTGAGCAAGATCGAATCTCGGCCCATGCGCGGGCGTCCCTGGGAGTATGTGTTTTTTGTCGATTTGCTGCGCGGGGATGACGAAGATTCCCGCAATGCGCTGCGGCATTTGAGCGAAGTGGCGGAGCTGGTGAAGGTGCTGGGCATTTATCCGCAGGCCTGAAGCTGCGCCCTGGTGGTCGCTGGCCGGCCGCAGTGGCCTGGCCATCACCTGGCCATCAATGGATGCGCTTCTAACCCTTTTTTGTCATTGGCGGATGTGAGGTGGCTGATTTCGGGAACGATGACCAGGAAGCGAGGTTACTGGAGTTAGACCGAATCCCTCCGGTAGCTTGTAAAGAAATAGGAAGGGTATAAAATTCAACAACCTAGCAGGTGGTCTGCATCCTTTTCATGGTTGAATTCATCAAAGTTGAGTGAAACTGACTCAAGGAAAAACATGAGCGATCTTATAGCGGAAAGCAATGCAAACATTTCTTACGAAACCACAGAGCGGTCGCTGCCCATTCTGCCCGTGCGCGACACAGTCCTGTTCCCTCATGCGGTATTGCCGCTGACGGTCGGACGCGAGAGCTCTGTACAGCTGATCAACTCGCTCGGCGAAGACAAGACCATCGTTGTGGTGGCACAGCGCGAGGCGCGCGTGGATTCGCCGCAGCCCACAGATTTGTACTCGATTGGAACGCTGGCCGTGGTGCATAAAGTTGTCAAGATGCCCAACCAGAGCCTGTTTGTTTTTGCCGAAGGACTGGAACGGGTACGGCTGGCCGAGTTCGCGCAGCTCTCGCCGTTCATGCGGGCGCGGGTCACCACGATTCCCGAGGTCATTCCGCCCAAAGACTCGGAAATTGAAGCATTGCAGCGCAATGTGCTGACGTTATTTCAGCAGATTGTGGCAGGTTCGCCGACGCTGTCGGATGAGCTTTCGACGGTTGCGATGAATATTGAAGAGCCGGGACGGCTGGTGGACTTTATCGCCTCGTCGCTGCCCTCGCTTTCGACCTCCGACAAGCAGGAGACGCTGGAGACGACCGACGTTCGAGTCCGCTTGGAAAAAATCAACCAGCACCTGGCGAAAGAACTCGAAGTGCAGCAACTGCGGAACAAGATCCAGTCGGAAGTGCAGGATCGGGTGCAGCAAACGCAGCGCGAATATTATTTGCGCGAGCAGATGAAAGCGATCCAGAAAGAACTGGGCGAGCAGGATGAGGGTGCGCGCGATACCGAAGAATTGAAGCAGAAGATCGAATCGGCGGGCATGCCCGATGAGGTGAAGAAAGAAGCGCTCAAGGAATTAGGTCGGCTGACGCGAATGTCGCCGATGGCGGCGGATTATTCGGTCACGCGAAACTACATCGAGTGGCTGGCGGTGCTGCCCTGGGCGAAGACTTCGGGTGGAGAAATCGAAATCCCGAAGGCAAAAGAAATTCTCGACACCGATCACTACGACTTGCAGAAGGTAAAAGATCGCATCCTGGACTTTCTTTCCGTGCGGCGGTTGAAGCCGGGCATGAAAGGTCCGATTCTGTGTTTTGTCGGGCCTCCGGGCGTCGGCAAAACGTCGCTGGGCAAATCCATTGCGCGCGCGCTGGGACGCAAATTCGTGCGTCTGTCGCTTGGCGGCGTGCACGACGAAGCCGAGATTCGCGGCCATCGGCGGACTTACATCGGTGCGTTGCCGGGGCAGATTATTCAAGGGATACGGCGCGCGGAGACCAAGGATCCGGTGTTCATGCTCGACGAAATTGACAAAGTGGGACGCGATTTCCGAGGCGATCCGGCATCGGCGTTGCTCGAGGCGCTTGATCCGGAGCAGAACGCGACCTTCCGCGACAATTATCTCGACGTGACTTTCGATCTTTCCAAGGTGTTGTTTATTACCACGGCGAACATGCTCGATCCGATTGCGGAGCCGTTGCGCGATCGCATGGAGATTATTGAGCTGCAGGGTTACACCGAGGAAGAGAAGATTCACATCGCTTTCCAGTACCTGATTCCGCGACAGATTGAGGAAAACGGGATTACGAAAGAGCAAATTGAATTTCCGGAAGAGGCGGTGAGCTATGTGATCCGCCATTACACGCGCGAGGCCGGAGTGCGGAACCTGGAACGGACGATCGGCACCATTTGCCGCAAGCAGGCGCGGCGGCTGGCAGAAGGGAAGACTGACAAGCTGGTTGTGACCAAGGACATCGTTCAGGAGTTTCTCGGCGGGATCAAGGTGCGCAGCGAAGGCGAGATTGCCGAGCGCACCAAACGGGCGGGCGTGGTGGTGGGATTGGCATGGACGCCTTCCGGCGGAGACGTGTTGTTTGTCGAAGCGAATCAGATGAAGGGCAAGGGTGGGCTCACGATTACGGGGCAGATTCAGGATGTGATGCGCGAGTCGATGCAGGCCGGCTTGAGCTGGGTGCGGTCGAATGCCAAGCAGTTGGGGATCGACGAAGATTTCTTCTCCAACCACGACATACACATTCACGTACCGGCGGGAGCGATTCCGAAAGACGGACCTTCGGCGGGGGTCACGATCGTGACCGCGCTGGTCTCGCTGTTGTCGGGCAAGCAGGTGCGTCCGCTGACGGCCATGACGGGCGAAATTACGTTGAGTGGCAACGTGTTGCCGGTGGGCGGCATTAAGGAAAAAGTGCTGGCTGCGAAGCGTGCCGGTGTGCATGACGTGATTTTGCCGGCGGAAAACAAAACCAACGTCGAGGAAGATCTGACTCCGGAGCAGTTGGTGGGACTGACGACTCACTACGTGAAGACCATCGACGAAGTGCTGGAGTTCGCCCTGCCGAGCACGCCTCGCGAGGAGATCCAGGATGCGGAAGAGCGCGAGAAGGTTCTGCAGCAGGTAGAGTAATGGTCTGCGGGGCCGCGGATTGCTGCGTCTCTAACGGCGCAATGAGACGCGACACGCCTGGTTTCTGCACAAAGTTGATGCCAGCCCGAATCTGGGCTGGCATTTGTTTTCCGGAGGATCCTTCATCGAGCAGCGGCACGCTTACTGCGGCAATGTGAACTGTTGCTGGCCCGGATGAAGCTGGTAGGCTTTTCCGTTCCAGACCAGGTTGCCGGAGATCTGCGGCGGTAGGGTAATCACGGCTCTCACTCCTGCGTTTTCCCGTGTGTATTCGACGGTAATGTCGCCGTTCGGAGTTGGCGCCGAGGCTGCTACATGGTGGAGTGTCCCCAGTTTAGGCTCGATGGTCACGGATCGGAATCCGGTTGTTTTCGGACGAATGCCGGCTACGATCGTCAGCAGATCGAAATTCGGATGCGCGCTCCAGGCGTGGGAATCGGAGCGCGTCGGCTCGGGCGTCTCAGCCCATGTGCTCAAACCCTCGGCCGCCATATCTCGCCAGGGCTGAAGCAGAGAGAGATAGGCATCTCCCATGTCGGCATGGTCGATTGCACGCGCGAGATAAAATCGAAAATAATAGGTGGCTTTTGAGATCGGCGGCAGCGGCGCAAGCTGTTCGCGCTCTCCGGAACTAGGCGTGCTCTCGCTTCGTTCGCTTGGAGGCTGCTTGCCGGGCAGCCGATCGGCGGAGAGAATTTTTGCCAGCACCGTCTTCTGCTCGCGTTTCGGAATTACATCGAGCCAGACGGCGAGTAGGTTGGCGTGCTGGCTGTAGTGGGCCTGGGCCGGAGTATCGGCGAGCAGGCCATATTTCTGATTCCAGCATAGCCTGTGGATCGCCTGCACGGCGCGCTCTGCCGCGATCTGATATTCGGCGGCTCGGTTCCGGTCTCCGTAGGCGGTTTCGAGCTCTGCCGCGTAGCGAAGCGCCTCAATATATTGAAGAGTGATTGGCACCGAGCCGCCATCTTTATCCTGCGGCGGCACTCCGTCGGTGAAATCCTTTGCCCAGTCGACGAATGGCCACCAGGGCAACTTCTTTAAAAGGCCGTCGCGCCTTTGATATTGCCGGAACCAATCCAAAACCGTGCGCGTGCCGGGTAATTGGAGGCGCACGAAATCGGGGTCGCCGCGATAGAGCCAGAAATCGTGCAGCATTCCGATCCAGAGCAGAGAAAATGTGGGAATGTACTGCGACGTGTTGGAGGGGTAGCGGCTTTGCGTGATGCCATCCGGAATGCGCGAATCGTTGAAGGACTGGATCGCCTGACGCGCGAGGCGGTCGTCTCCGGCAACCATGTAGGAGATGAGCGCCTGGATGCGGGTGTCGCCTACATATTGCAGGCGCTCCCAGTAGGGGGTATCCATGTAGGTGTCGTGCGCGTCGAGGCGCGCGGTTCGCCAGCCGATGTCCCAGATCGCGGCCAGCGATGGATCGTCGGAATGAAAGTAGCCGCGCTCTTCGAAGGGATAGGCGGTAAACCAGGTGCGCATGTGATCGAGCTGGAGCGGTTCGTCTGCGGTCGAAATATCCAACTGGAGATAGCGCCAGGCTCGCCAGGCCAAGGGCATGAAGGTGCGGTTTGCGGAGCCATCGGGGAGAAATTCGTCCGATAGGCCAACGATGTGTTTGCCGGCGATCTCGTTACGATTGCCTTTTTGGCCCTGCTCGTTGATCAAGGCCTCGGCATAGGTCTCGCGAATGGACGCGCCACGTCCCCCGGTGACGGTCAATTCGGGATAGCCGGTGGTTAAGTGCGAGACGTCCAGAAGCAGAGTCACTTTGGAATGCGCGGGCACAGCGAAGGCTTTGTCGGGGAATTCCTGCGGCGCATCGCTTTTGTTTCGACTCGGGCAGTTCTGATTTGGTGTCTGGGGAGAGGCTTGAACCCCAGGAGACGCAGAGGGACCACACAGGTCCACCGGGGACGAGCTTCCTGTTTCCAATCCTGAGATGCGGACCACTTTGCCGGCAGAGATCAACTCCCTTGCCATGGGCGGGAGCGGATCGGGGACGAGTTGCCAGTTTGTCGTCTGCAGCTGGCCGCCCCGCAGGACAGCACTGTCGATGGGGAGGGCATTTTTCCACTGCATCGCGCGAGTCGGTGCGCTGGTTGCGGCCGAACCGGTAACGGGAGAACTATGGTCGCGCGCAGCAGGATCCGCATCCCATTGCCAGTCAAAGGTCTGCGCAACGATGCGTTCTCCCGGCTCAGCCCCATAAAAATCTGAGACCTCCGGGGTGGGGAACGGAGCTTGCAATCCCGTGTCCTGTTCTACCTGCCAGGTCTCGTTGGTGTCGGCTGCGCTTTCGGGCGGCCCGTCGCCGTGCAGTAGAAATCCGGCGCGGTCGCTGATTTGCGCGTAGGCGGATCGCGTGCCGAAGCCCCAAACTGTGGCCGCCAGCGTGTTTCTTCCGGCATGTAAATAGGGTGCCAGGTCGTAGCTTTCGAATCTCCAATGAGCGAGGTCGCCACGGGCTGGACCGGTGCCGATGCGTTGCTGATTCACGTGCAGGAGAAATTGATTGTCGGCGCTGATGTGCACCAGAAAATGTGCCGGTTTTTGCGGCAGCTCCAGCACTTTGCGAAAATGGAATACGAAGGCATCGCGTTCGGGCGCGTCGGGACAGGTGATCCATTGCGCGGGCCATGGCTGGATGGTGGGCTCGGTTTGGGCGGCGACGAGGTCACAATGCAGCAATAGCAGTTGGATTAGTGAAAACAGAACTGCAAGGCGCTTGCGTGCTGGAGGTCCCAAGGTTCGGCATCCTAAAGTTAGAGTGGGATTTGTTCTTGCTCTGCCAAGTTGGCGAAATTCTATCACCGGTTTCCGAGGAAAAACTCGATCCGCAGAGGACACAGAGCTCCACAGAGGCAGAGGGGACGACCGGGCGCTTAATCGGAATTTGCCTACCCCTGCTAGAAGAATCAGCGCAAAGAGGCGACAATGGTTCCCGACTGTGAAGGGAGACATGGTGGGAAGCGGTGCGATTGTGAAGGCAACGCCGTCGAAGGCTAAGACGACGACGAAGACGAAGGCCAAGCCCAAGCCCAAGCTGGGGCTGCGGACGTGGATGGAGCGCGTGCTGCTCGAATGCGATCGGGCCGCTGCGGGGCTCGACCTCGATCCGGTACATGATCTTCGGGTTGCATTGCGGCGTTGCCGGTCGCTGGCTGACGGATTGATGGCGATCGATCCCGATTCTTCGTGGAAGGCGATGAAGAAAGCCGGGAGGAAA